>Ga0335075_10001158_pt1 | contig 43972 bp, 39 predicted proteins | sample Lox_Sample_24_FD_206723 | JGI IMG/M metagenome (GOLD analysis project Ga0335075, IMG submission 206723) | Soil microbial communities from Loxahatchee National Wildlife Refuge, Florida, United States - Lox_Sample_2.4 | ecosystem: Environmental > Terrestrial > Soil > Wetlands | place: USA...
TGATCGTGATCGAGACGCCAAAGCCGGTACTCCACTGGCTCGTCACGCTGTACGCGGCTGAGCAGCCGCTGGTGCCGCTGGCGCTTGCGGCGGCGGGCGATGCCGTCGCCATCAGGGGCGCGGCCACGAGGGCGGCGGTGACGCACAGGGCGGTGACCGCGGCTGCCGCGGGGCGGCGCCGGAGCCGGAAGAGGTGCCGGAGGCCTGGTTCCACGCTGGCACCGTAGACCGCGCCGGCCAGCGGTGACAAAGATGCCGGCCAACGCCGCAGGTCCGCCCAGTCGGGCAGGCTGAAACATTCACCAGCCGACGACATCAACACCGCGGCAGGCGGGCACCAAGGTGCCCATCGGTCCGCGCCTGCCGTCCCGGAATTGACAAGGCTCAAGGAGTTTCGCCGCGCGTCGGATGCCCACCGTTCATTTCCGCGTGGTTTCGCGCCGCGCCGCACGTCACTGAGGTGGCATACAAGTTTCTTTGTGAAAACACTTACCTGGTGTTTCGCAGTTTCGGGGTGAGGGATGAGGGATGCGGGTGTGGTCCCAGGGGCTTGTTTTTCCGTATCCCGCGTGCCCAGTCAGGATGGCAGGGCTGGATGCTCCCCTAATGGCCGGGTATGCCCTGCGGGTACCGGGCCGCCGCAGCCGGCTATTCCATGATCAGGGGTTGTTCACCGTGTTATTCGCGGGTAACGGCCCGTGATCATGATTTCGGCCTTCCCGGGTACGCCCCGGCGGGTATGGGAGGGGGCGACGGAACAACAGGGGAAACACTCGCCACGCAACGCACGTAGGTGCGAAACACCAGACTTACCAAGCGCACAAAAGCGCCCCGGCGACCTGCCCGGCACCCGGGTACCCGGGTACCCGGCCAATTACCTGGCCACGGCCAACATGAAGACGGGCGCGTTCACGAAGGTCCCGCTGTCCGGTCCCGTCCTTGAGCCGCAGGGCATGATCTTCGTGCCCGCGTTCTAGTCCCTGCCGTTCTAGCCCCTGCCGTTCTAGCCCCTGCCGTTCTAGTCTGCCTGGGCGTGCGCCCGGCGGTAGTGCGCCGCGAGTACGTCGCCGCCGAAGTCGGCGCGTGGCCGGCGCAGCACGGTGTGCGCGTGGTTGCCGTCGTCGCTGGTGTTGTCGTACTCGATGAGCAGGTCCTCGCCCTGCACCCGGTAATAGTGCCGGGTACGGGGCGTGACCGGTCCTTCCCAGGCGAAGTGCAGCTCCCCGGCGGACAGCCGGGCGCGTTCCGCGGCCGCCAGTTCGGCGGGCAGCCGGTCCAGGTAGAGCGCGACCAGGGCGTCGAGCATCGCCCGCGCCCCAGGGCCCAGCCGGCTGGCTGCAACGCCGAGCGGCTCGATGCGTTCTGGCGCGCTTGGCCGGGGACCGGAGCGGATGTCGAACGGTGCCTGGCCGCTCACGATGGCGATCGACCGCCCGGCCGGTCCCAGCGCGTCAAGTAGCGCCCGGGCCAGGTCCTCCTCCGGTGCCAGCGGCCGGGACACCGTCCTTCCCGCATAGCTGACCCAGGCCGGGTTGGCGCCGAGGAAGACCGGTGCCGGCGATACGGTCTCGCCGAGCACGGTCATGCTCACCGACAGATGATGCCCCTCGAACCGCCACGACCACGGGCCATCGCCGCCGGGGTCGCCGAACACGCTGATCCAGTAGTCGCCGCTGTGCCTGTTCCGCTGCCCGCCTTCGATCCGGTCGAGCGTTTCTTCCAGGGAGACGATCGCCATCGCCTGCGCGTACGCGTGCTCGCTCAGCCCCGTGATCAGCAGCCGGTGCGCCGCCTTCCTGGCGGCCACGCTCAGGTCGGCCAGGCAGGCCCCTGGCCGGTACTCCGGACGGTATTCCAGCCACTGCCTGGCGTCGGCGTCGGTGAAAGGATGCACGGCGAGCGACCGCTGTTCCTCGTCAAGCCCCGCCAGCAGGACCAGCGCCGCGGAATGCATCCCCGCGGCAAGATCATCCGAAGCCATGCTCCTGTTATACCCGGATATGGCGGAAGGAAAGACACATGGACGACCCTTACCGACTTGAACGGTTCACCCGGGCGCAGGACGCCCGTGGCATCTATCAGCGAGCCGTCGCGGAGCTGCGCGCGGGCAGGAAGGCCAGCCACTGGATGTGGTTCGTCTTCCCGCAGATCGCGGGCCTGGGGCTGAGCGCGATGTCGCGGGAATTCGCCGTCTCCTCGCTCGCCGAGGCGCAAGCCTACCTCCGCCATCCGGTCCTCGGACCCCGGCTCATCGAGTGCGCGACGATTGTCGCCGGCACCGACGGCAAGAGCGCCGCGGACATCTTCGGCTCCGTCGACGCGATGAAGCTCCGTTCGTCCATGACGCTGTTCATGGCCGCCGGGCCCGGGGAAGGAGTGTTCGCGCGGGTGCTGGCCAAGTACTTCGACGGCGCCCCCGACGGGGCCACGATGGAGAAGCTGATGGGTACGGATACTCAGCCCATATCTGAGTAGCCGGGCTCATGTGCCCGGTCCGCCGCGCCCGCCAGCGAGTGATCACGCAGCCCCTGCGAAACTGGTGTTGCCGATAGAACCACTCGCCTACGTGGCCACGGGTTTGCGCCCTGGGCCGCGGACTGACGGGGGACTGCTAGATGGAACCTGCCACGCCGAAGTCTGCTGCACCGGTATCCAGGCTCGAGCGTGAGTCGGTGGAATTGCGCGCGCGCCGTTTGGCCGCCGCGCGCCGCCGGGCTACCGCTCTCCTGGCGGCGGTAACGGTTCTGTTCGTGGCCGTGACCGCGGCCGGTGTTCACGGGACCCTTCTTGGCTACGTGCAGGCCGGTGCCGAGGCGGCCATGGTCGGCGGCGTCGCGGACTGGTTCGCGGTGACAGCCCTGTTCCGCCATCCGCTGGGCCTGCCGATACCGCACACCGCGGTGATCGTCGAGCGCAAGGACCGGTTCGCCGCCACTCTCGGCCAGTTCGTTCAGGAGAATTTCCTCAACGCCGATGTTCTCGCCGAGCGGCTCCGCTCGGCCGGGCTTGGTCACCGCCTGGCCGCCTGGCTGACCGACCAGGCCAACGCAAGCCGCTTCGCCGGTCACGCGGCTGACCTGGTAGTCAGCGTTGCCGAGGCGCTGCGCGATGAGGATGTCCAGCGGATGCTCACCGCCGAGCTGACCCGGGCGGCGGAGACCGTCGACATCGCCCCGCTGGCCGGCCGCGCGCTGCGGGTCATCATCGCGGAAGGGCACCACGCGGAGCTGTTCAACAGCATCATGTCCGCCACCGATCGCTATCTCGCCGATCATTACGACGACCTTCGTGACCGGTTCGAGACGGAGGCACCCCGCTGGGTCCCCGACATGGTGTACCGGCGGGTCTTCGACAGCCTGTACACCCGGCTGCGCCGCCGGGTGGCGGAGATGGCGGCCGACCCCGACGACGAGACCCGGCATCAGTTCGAGGAATGGCTCACCGGGCTCCCCGAGCGTCTCGAAACATCCCCTGAGCTGCACGAGCGCGGGGAACGTATCAAGCGCGACGTGCTCGGCAGCGCAGTGCTCCGAGACTGGTCCTCGTCGCTGTGGAAGAACCTCAAGGAGACGCTGCGGGCCCAGGCGGCCGATCCGGACTCCGAACTGCGGCACCGGCTCGCCGACGCGCTCGCGGCGGGCGGGCGACGCCTCGAATCAGACTCCCGTCTCCAGGACAGCCTTGAGCGCGTGGTCGAGTCAGGAGCCAGGGCGCTCGCCGACCAGTTCCACGACGAGCTCGCCGGCCTCGTCACGGGAACCATCCAGCGGTGGGACGCCGGGGAGACGTCGTTCCAGCTGGAACTGCTCCTCGGGCGCGACCTGCAGTTCATCCGCATCAACGGCACCGTGGTCGGCGCTGGCGTGGGCCTAGCCTTGCACGCCATCGCCCTGGCCCTGGCGTAATTCAGGCGGCAGGGGGCTGGCCTTGTGCCGTCTGACTGGCGATGCGGTAGCCGACGCCTGGGGCGGCGGTGATGATGGGCGGGTCGCCCAGTTTGCGCCGCAGCCGGAAGACGGTGACGGTGACGGTCGGTGCGGCCATGGCGGGGTCGGCGACCTGCCACGCCGCCGGCGGGTGCGGCCAGGATCCCGCGAAGGTATCCCTCACCGGGGTCGATCTCGGGCAGTTCATCCTGCCCGGCCACGGCCTGGCCGGGCCGCCGCTGTCACCGGGGGACGGCGCCGACCTGCGCGCAGCCCTCGGCTCCGCGCTCTACCTGGCCCTGATCGGGCTGCTTGCCCTCGGCGTCGCCACCGCGGTGCGGCTTGGTGTGCTCGCCGCCTGGGCCGCCGGAGCGCTCCTCCTCGGCGGCCTTGCGCTCCGGCTCCGCGACGCGTAAGTCCGCGTCGTCGGCGAGGTGCCCGCGCAGGGTGGTCGCGGTGTACTCGGTGCGGTGCAGGCCGCGCGCTTGCAAGAGCGGCACGACGTGGTCGGTGAACAGCTCGAGCGATCCGGGCAGCGTGGTCGGCTGCAGGGTGAAGCCGTCGCTGGCGCCTTCGGTCACCCAGGACTCGATGAGGTCGGCGAACTGCTCCGGCGTCCCGGTGAACTCCAGGCCGCCCGGCAGGCCGGTGAACTCCCCGGCGAGCTGGCGGAACGTCTTCCCGGTTTCCCGGGTGCGCCGCACCAGGTCATCGGTGCGGCTGGTGCGCTGTGCGGCGGCGATCGCCTCGTCGCTGAGCGGTCGGTCGGGGTCGATCAGCGCGGCGTCCAGCCCGGCGTTGTGCGCCAGGTTGCGCCACCGGAACTCCGGGTCCACCCGGTCTTCAAGCGCGGCCCGGAATGAACGTGCCTCGGCCTCGGTGCTGCCGAGCACGAACGCCACGCCGGGAAGCACGAGGATGTCATCGCCGGACCGCCCGTGCCGCTGCGCCGCCGCGCGGACCGTGTCCCGGAAGCGGCGCCCCGACGGGATGTCCGGCTGCGCGGTGAACACCAGGTCGGCGGTCTTGCCCGCCAGCTCGATGCCGGGGCCGGATGATCCGGCCTGCGCGAACGCGGGACGGCCCTGCGGCGACCGCGGCAGCGTGAGCGCGCCGCTGACGTCGAAGAAGCGGCCGTGGAAATCGACCGGCCGGATCAGGTCGGTGTCCGCCCAGACGCCCTTGTCCTGGTCGGCCACGACCGCGGCGGCGTCCCAGCTCTCCCACAGCCGCGAGACGACCTCGACGAACTCCTCGGCCCGTGCATAGCGGTCCTCGTGCGCGGGATGCGCCGCCAGCCCGAAGTTGCCGGCCGCCCCGGCGTAGCGGGTGGTCACGATGTTCCAGCCGGCCCGGCCGCCGGACAGATGGTCGATCGTGGAGAACCTGCGCGCCAGGTCATACGGCGCGCTGTAGGTCGTGGACGCCGTCGCGATCAGCCCGACGCGCGTCGTGGACCGGGACAGTGCGGCGAGGATCTCGAGCGGATCGAAACCGACCTGCGGAAAGTAGCGGGCGCGGAAGGTCTCCAGGCCGGGGGAGTCGGCGAAGAACACCGCGTCGAGCAGGCCGCGCTCGGCGGTCAGCGCCGCCCGCTCAAGCACCCCGAAGCGCGCGGGAGCGGCCAGGTCGGCGGGGTCGGCCAGTCGCCACGCGGACTCGTGATAGCCGATTTCGGTCAGGAAAACGGTGAAGTGGGCGTGCGCCGTCATCTCAGGCCGCCGTCCTCGCGGCGGCATCGCGTGGGACAGCGTGGTGAGGCCGGGTACAGGTTCTCATCCTTCCATTGTCCCGGTGCCTGGGCGAGGTCGCCGAAGCGGTCCTCGCGGATCAGCGACATCCATGACCTAATCTCACGGCTGAGCATCCCGGGAGGTGATGCGCACGTAGTAGCCGTCGGGATCGAAGAGCCTGAAATCCGTGAGCCCCCAGGGCCGCGTTTGCAAGTCGGCATCCAGCGGCCACCCCTGGGCCACAACCCTGTCGCGCTCAGCGGTAATGTCATCGGCTTCGAAGACCACTTCCACGCCTGTGGGCAAAGCGCGAGCTGAGCGATCCACAGGTTCCCAGGGATGTACGGCGCCGATGCGTACCCGGTCACGGCGCACCGCCAGGTACGGCGGCTCACCGTGGCTAGGCGATCGTCCAGGCCCGATCCGGGACAACGCGCAGCGCCATCCCGTAGTTCTCGTCGAACCAGCTCGGTTCCCGGCCCATCACCGCCACGGCGGGCGCGTACTTGTCAAGCAGGCCGGGAAACCGCGATGGCGGCGGCGCGTCCGGCACCCGGTGCGCGCGGCCCGAGATGACCACGACGTCGCCGCCGCCCGCGGTCGAGTTGAAATGCACGGAGACGTTGTCGTTGACCTCGATATGGCGCAGCTTGGCGCCGTTGTTCACGCTGTAGATCGTGATCGCTGAGCCGTCCCAGACGAACCAGACGGGCTTAGGCGCCGGACGCCCGCTCGGAGTGACCGTGGTCAGCCAGGCGATCTGGTCGCTGACGAGGTGCCGCTCGATCTGCTCAGTTAGCTCAAAGGCCATGGTCTTCATCTTCCCCGATGGCGCCGGGCGGCGGGCGCCGGGGTACGGCGAGGCGGGTGGCGGCGGGCGCCGGGGTACGGCGAGGCGGATGGTGGCGGGCGCCGGGGACGGCGAGGCGAATAGCACCGGGCGGGGCTTACGGCCGCGCGGGAAATGCAACATGAGGCGATACGAATGCGCGTTGCCGGGTAGCAGGCTTGCGTTGGCTCCTATTGGCGTGGAACGCAGCGGCACAAGCCGGGCGCAAGTCGCATGGAGGTGCAATGTCGGTATTTGCGTCATCGGTAAGCCTGGCCCAATCCCCGTTCCCACCACTTGCCGTCGGATTCATGGGGCTTGGCACCGGATACCTCATTTACGGAACGCAGGAGCTACTCGCGTACCCCAAGCGCAACGCCAGCGTCGATCTCGGCACCGGCATCTGGGGTATATGGATGCCCGGTTTCATGCAGCTCTTCACCGGCATATATCTATTCGCGGGCCTTACCCTTTTCGACACCTTCACCAGCGCGCCCCCGCTCTACATGGCGGCGCTCGCGTTCACGGCATACGGCGTGCACTGGCTGGCCCTCGGCTGGACCCGCATGAGCGGCACGGACGTGCGGATACAAGTCGGCATGTCCATCGCGTTCATCCTCATCTCCGCCCTCGGCGCCACCGTCTTCTTCACGGCCGGCGACTGGCCGGTCGGCCTGTTGTTCGTCGGGCTGGCCTGCATCTACGTGTGCGAGTTCGGCGCCAGCTTTGGACCCGACAGGCCACGAGCCGGGGTGCTGAGCTTGCGAGGGCTCGGCTTCTTCCACCTGCTGGTGGGCTTCTGGCTGATGTACCTGATGTGGGCGGTGGCGCTGGACTTGGCCCTCGGCTACTCGGTACCGAAGTAAGCTGCCCCGGTAGGTGGAGTAGCCGAACGGGGACAGCAGCAGCGGCACGTGCACGTGACCGCCGGATCCGGCGGAGAACGTGACGCTGACCTCGGGGTAAAAGGTTTCCGTCCCGCGCGCGGTGAAATAATCGCCGGTCCCGAACGTCAGCCGGTACACCCCCGGCGATGTCGCGGCGCCGAACCGGAGCCGGCCGTCCGCGTCGGTCTCCCCGGCGGCCACCGGAGCCCACACCGGACCTGGCTGGAGGACCTCGAGCGACACCGGAACGCCCGCCGCGGGCTTCCCCGCCGTGGCGTCGAGGACATGCGTCGATACGGTCATCCCGCCAGCGCCTTCTCCGCCCGCAGCGCGGTTATCTTGCGCAGTTCACGCGCAGCCACCGCCCGTTCCGTGGCCTCGTCATTGTCAAGCCTCGCCCGCAGCGCGGCCAGCATCTGCTCCCCGCTCAGCCCGGTCGCGCAGATCAGGAACACGTGCCCGAACCGCTGCTCGTAGCCGGCGTTCCCGGCGGCAAGCGCGGCCCGGGAAGCGTCGCCGACGCCGGCCTGCTCCGCCGCCGACTGGCCGTCGGCCCGGGCGCCGATGCGCGGGTGCGCGGCCATGGCTTCGACCACATCGTCCCAGGTCATGGAACTGAAGGTGGTCTCGATCGCGGCCTGGACCGCGTCCAGGGACGGGTACGGCCGCCCGGCCGCCATCGCACGCGCGAACCGGCGCGACGCGCAGCAGCCGAGCATCACGGCGATCGCCTCATCCTCGGGCGAGGCGTTGAAAGCGGCCAGCGTCACGCCCCTGACCGTACCGCGACGGCCACGTAACTCCCGCGGCGGCAGCGCGTTCGCGCGGGCCACGCTCGCGTAGAACTCGCCGCTGCGCTTGAGGATCCGCCGCTGCGTTCCGAAGTCGACGAACGCCAGCCCGAACCGCTTGGAGTACCCCTCGGCCCACTCGAAGTTGTCCATCAGCGACCAGGCGAAGTAGCCGCGCAGGTCGACCCCGTCCGCGATCGCCTGGTGCAGTGCGGCGAGGTGGCCGTGCAGGTAGTCGATGCGCTCGTAGTCGTTGACCGCGCCGTCCTGGGTCACGTAGTCATACCACGCGGACCCGTTCTCCGTGATGTACAGCGGGAGCCCGGGCGCCTCGTCCCGCAGCCGCACCATCAGCTCGTAGATCGCGCTGGGGTCGATCAGCCAGCCCATCGCGGTGACCGGCATCCCGTCGGGCTGCACCATGACACCGTCGACACCGTCGACACCGTCCGGCCCGACGTAGTTCGGCGCGTAGAAGTTCACGCCGAGGAAGTCGATCGGCTCCCTGATCACGCCGAAGTCGCCGTCGCGGACCAGGCCGGGGACCTTGGCGGGGGAGTACTCGGCGCTGAGCCGCCCCGGGTACTCGCCGCGCAGCAGCGGGCCGAGGAACACGCCGTTTTGCCGCGCGTCCCATTCTTCCGCGAGATCGGCGGCCTCGGGGGTCGCCGGGCGGACCACGCCGAGGTTCAGCGTGATGCCGACCTGCGCGGGCGACGGGCTGGCGGCCCGCAGCGCCGCGGTGGCGCGGCCGTGCGCGAGCAGCAGGTGGTGGGTCGCGGCGGTTGCCTGCGCGGAATCGGTCACCCCGGGCGCGTGCACGCCGATCCGGTAACCGATGCACTCGACCACCCAGGGCTCGTTCAGCGTGATCCAGCGGTGCACCCGGTCGCCGAGCGCCTCGCCCGCGATCGCCGCGAAATCCGCGAAGATCTCGGCGATGTCCCGCGATGCCCAGCCGCCCTTGTCCTGCAGCGCCTGCGGCAGGTCCCAGTGGTAGAGCGTGACCACGGGCGTGATGCCCTTCTCCAGCAGGGCGTCGACGAGCCGGCGGTAGTGGTCGAGCCCCTTCTGGTTCGGCGCGCCCCGGCCGTCTGGCTGGATCCGCGGCCAGGACAGGCTGAACCGGTAGGCGCCGGCCCCCAGCCGCTGGAGCAGTGCGATGTCTTCCGGGTACCTGTGGTAGCTGTCGCAGGCCACGTCGCCGGTTTCGGAGTGCCAGACCTTCCCCGGGGTGTGGCTGAACGTGTCCCATATCGACGGGCCTTTCCCGTCCGCGTCCGGCGCCCCCTCGATCTGGTACGCGGCCGTCGCCGCGCCCCAGAGGAACCCGTCGGGGAACTGGAGTTGGTCCTGGGTGCTCATCCGCTGCCTCCCGGTCGTCCGTTAGCGCTAAACCGCGTAAGTAAATCATGCCGGACGAGGGCCGGACGACTGGCGCTATCCGGCGAGCATCTTCTGGATCGCCTGGCGGGTCACGCCGAGTTCGCGGGCGATGTCCGCCTGGGAGAAGCCGCTGTCGATGAGGGTGCGGAGCAGGTCGCGGCGTTCGGCGTGCAGTTCCCTGGCCCGCCGCACGTGCTCGATGGCCTCGGCGCGGACCTCCCTGATCCGCTGGAACGTCTCTTCGTGTGCCGCGACATCTGGTTGCTTTGCCATTCCGCTATAATGACAACTACAGGTTGTCTATGTCAACCAATAGTTGTCGCGCAGATGGGGGCCTGGCGAGGTGACGACTGCGAGCGAGCAAGAGTGGCTGCGTGTCAACGAGTATCTGCGCGGGCACGGGCACGAGCTGGCGGTCCGCGCGTCCGGCCGCTACCCGGCCAGCGTCCGGGTGGCCGGAACTCCGCTGCTCGCGCCACCGTCGTGGCGTCCCGCCGCGCCGGTGCCGCTCGAAGACATTGACCTGGAGCTGCGAAGTGACGCGCCGCCACCCATGATCACCGATGTCGCGGCGATCGCCCCGGGCCTGCTGCCGGAACGTGCGGACGGAACCCGCTACGCACGCTACTGCGAGGCGATCGGCGACCTCGCGGCGCCTGCGGTCTTCGAGAACCGGACCACGTACCGGCTGATAGCGGCGGACCTGGCCGGCGACCAGCCGCGCCTGTCCTTCACCCTCGGCCGCTTCTTCGACGGCGTCAACGTGGGCGGCGCCGCCGCGCACGAGTACGCGGCGGCGAAACTCGGCCTGCGGGCGGAACACATGCTGCGGTTCGCCATCGGCGATCCCTGTGACCTGAGCGCGCGCCCGGCCACCCTGGCGGTGAGCACGCTGACCCTGCGGCACGACCGCGGACGCGGGCAGGCGTCGTTCCCGCTGCACTGGCGGGACCCGGCGCGGGTCGGTCACGCGGGCGGGATGTACCAGGTGATCCCGGTCGGGGTGTTCCAGCCGTCCGGCGAGGCGCAGTGGAACGAGCGCAACGACTTCAGCCTGTGGCGCGGCATGCTGCGCGAGTTCGCCGAGGAACTCCTCGGCGGGGCCGAAGAGTACGGCAGCGAGGCTGCCCCGATCGACTACGACCGCTGGCCGTTCGCCGCGCGGATGACGGCCGCCTTGGCCGATGGCCGTATTCGCGCCTACTGCCTGGGCCTGGGCGCCGACCCGCTCACGTTCGCGCTTGACCTGCTCACCGTGGTCGTGATCGACGCGCCGCTGTACGACGACCTGTTCGGCGGCATCGTCCCGGACAACGCCGAGGGCACGGTGCTGCCGCCGCGTCCCTTCGACGAGCCCACGGTCGGTGAGCTGACCAACTGGCATCCGGTCCAGGCGGCCGGCGCCGCGCTGCTCAAGCTGGCGATCGCTGGCCAGCGCGTGCTGCTTGACGGGTTACCAGCCGCGGGCGCGCCACTCGTCCAGGTGCGGGCGCTCGGCGCCGAGCGTGGTGTCCTTGCCGTGCCCGGGGTACACCCATGTGGCGTCCGGGAGCCGGCCGAAGACCTTGTCGGCCACGTCGTTGATCAGGGACGTGAAGCGAGCCGGGTCCTTCTGCGTGTTGCCCACGCCGCCAGGGAACAGGCAGTCGCCGGTGAACAGGTGCGGCTCCGGGCCGGACGCATAGCAAAGCGCGATGCTGCCGGGCGTGTGACCGCGCAGGTGGATGACGGCCAGCGCCGCGTCGCCGAACCGTATCGTGTCGCCGTCCCCGACGAGCTCATCGGTCGGCACCGGGATGCCGGGTGCGTCAAGCGGATGCGCGACGGTGGCCGCGCCGGTCGCCTCGCGCACCTTTGCCAGCGCCTGCCAGTGGTCGGAATGCTGATGGGTGGTGACGATCCGTCGCACCGGGGTGTCGCCGATCATCTCAAGCAGCCGCTCTGGCTCGGCGGCCGCGTCGATGAGCAGCCCTTCCCCGGTCCTGTTGTCGCGCAGCACGTAGGAGTTGTTGTCCATCGGCCCCACGGCGATCTTGGTCACCGTCACGCCGTTGATGTCCCGCGTGTCGGGCGGTCCGCCGACACGCACGTCTCCTGTATAGGTCACAGGAGAAACTTATCCCGAACGATCCGTGGTGCTCCCGTCGGCTGCCACGCGGCGGCCCAGCCAGGCCCCCGTCGCTGGCTGGACCGCGACGATGCCCATCATGCCGAAGGGGTCTGACATTCGAGCGGCTAACGCCAGCAGCCTGGACTGCCCCGCGTCCGGTGACTCGGCGAGGGCGCCGGGGTAAAAGCCGCGTGCCGCCACGATGATCTCCTCGAGCGACGGCCACCAGCGCCCGTGCCGCAGTGAGCCGAGCGCGTTCAGTACCCCGGCGGCCCGCTCGGCGGGTTCCGCCGCCGCGACGACGGCGACCCGGTGCGGCCGGACCGAGCGCAGCGGGCCGAGATAGAAGTCCGGGCGCTGCTCACCGGGCGTGCCGGGCGCGGTCTCCTCGGCGAGCACCAGGTAGTAGTCGGGAAGCTCGAACTGGCCGGCGCGCCAGGCCGCCAGCGCCTCGGCCGCCCGCGTCTCGAACCGGTCGGCGCCCCGCGGCTCGGTCGCCACCTCCCACATCGCGCGCCATTCGGCCGCGACCGCCGCCAGCGGGTCGGCCGCCACCAGCACGTACGGAGATGAGATCCCCGCGGCACGGCGCAGCGCCGCGGCGGCGGACTCGAGCCCGCCGCCGGGATCGGCGGGGCGGATCAGCGCCACGTTCATCGACCCGCTCACGGCACCGAGCAGCGGCTCGGAAGCATGGCCGGCCAGGACCACCACGGTAGCCGGATTACGTCTCATCGCCCATGATCATAATGGCGGCCCGGCCGGCCCCGGCTACGGCCGGAGCCAGAGCCGGTAGATGATAAAAATCGGCACCCCAACGAGGTGGGACAGGGCCACTCCGCCTGCGCACCCGAACCGCATGCGGCGTCAACTATTACCGCGCCGTCCACGCTTCCCGGGATCAGTGCCCGGAACGCCGGGCGCTCCAGGAGTCCATTGAACGGACCTTCGTCGGTAGTCGCCGCTCATACCGCGGGCAGCTGATCGTATGCCTCACGGGTCCTACGCGTGTGTCCGGCCTGGCTGGCCGGTACGGGGGCTTCCACCCGTAGAGCGTAGAACCGGCAACGGGAATCAAGCCAGCCATTTCACCCCTGGAGCGGGCCCGCGGCTGCGAACGTCCGCGCTCGGGGCTGTCGAAGCCGAAGACGTGGAGCCAGTTCTGCGCTGAGTGAGCAAAGAGCGTAATGGACTGCGATTCATCTTTTCTTCCGGGAATCCTCTTAAGGCGGGTTCGGGCAGCGTGGGTTTTCAGGTGGCCCTTGGCCTTGCCCGGACTGGTGGCCTTGCCCGGCATCGGCGCGTGGGGTTTGCCCGGCCTCACGCGTTCCGGTTTCGTGGCGCTGTGGGCGGTCTTAGCCGCGGCACGCGGATCGCCATCACCGTGATAACGCGGCGCGGGCGCGCCGAACGCCGTGTGCGCTATCTCCTGGATTCGCGGCGGCAGCGCACCGGCCGTGGCCGTACCGCCGATAGCTACCCCCACAGCCATCGCTATCCCCGCCACGAGGACCGGGACTCGCCCGATGGCCCTGCGGCCGCCCGGGAATAGCCCCTGCTCCCCGGGCCGCGGGCCAGCCGCATTGACGGCCAGCACGAACGCCGCGACGATCGCCGGTCCTCCGGATAGTTCCTCCTCGGTGGCGGGGCCGGCCGCGGCCTCGAGCAAGCGTGCCACCGCTTGCTGGACGTCCGGGAAGCCGACAGCTTTACCGCGGCCGTCCGGCGGTTCCCAAGCGGTCGCGTCATCACGGGTTCCGCGGCCTCTGCTTGTTCTCATAGCGGTACGCGCCCCTGCTCGCGTAGCGTAGCTAGCCGGGCGCTCAGCGTGCGCAGGGCCCGGTGCACCACGACCCGCACCGTCCCTGGTCGCTTGCCGACGATGCGCGCGACCTGTACCGGATCGAGGCCGATGACGACGCGAAGCATAACCACCTCGGCCTGATCGCGCGGCAAGGTGGCGATCAAGGCCACTGCCGCCCGGGTCGACATGTCCTCCAGGGCCTCCGCGGCCGTGTCATCGGGGGCCGCGTGATCGAGACCAGGAGTTTCGCCAGCCAGCACTATAGGGTGCCGGGCGTGATACCGGCGCCGGTCGGTCATCCTGCGGCGAGCGGTCGTGAACAGCCAGGCGCGGAAATCCTGCTCGTTGCCCCGGAACCGCGCCAGCTTTATAGCCACCTCAAGCCACACTTCGCTAGCCACATCATCGGCGCCATCGCCCGCCGCCACACGCAGGTAACGCAGCAGCAGCGGATGAGCATCACGCCACAACCGGGCAAAAGCCGATTCGTCCCCCCGGGCGGCCGCACGAAGCACGCCGGGGAACTCCCCGCCTAGCACAAAACGACACTAAGCGCATACGGGCTGGATGACCAGACCCGCGCGCTCGGCAGGCAGAGCCCGTCAATCTGGGACAGCGGACCCGGGATGTGGTCACACCCGGGCGATCCAGCCGCCTGTGCCGTAGGCTGGTAGCGATGGCTGGCCCGATGGGGAAGATGGGGAAGCAGCCCCGGTAACGCAGCGCGGCGACCGGGCATAACCGCGGCCCGAACGGTGCTATGTAAGAGCGGCTTCGGGGGCGGGTCCAGCGCACCCCTCGAATGTCAGACCCCCCCGCTACGATGGCGAGGCGTTGAGTCGACCCTTACACGAGAGAAGAGCGCGCAGTGGCTGACCGGCTTGTCGTTCGCGGCGCACGCGAGCACAATCTCAAGGACATCTCCATCGACCTGCCGCGCGACGCCATGATCGTGTTCACCGGGCTGTCCGGGTCCGGCAAGTCCAGCCTCGCGTTCGACACGATCTTCGCCGAGGGCCAGCGCAGGTACGTGGAGAGCCTGTCCGCCTACGCGCGCCAGTTCCTTGGCCAGATGGACAAGCCCGACGTGGACTTCATCGACGGGCTGTCGCCGGCCGTGTCGATCGACCAGAAGGCGGCCAGCCGCAACCCCAGGTCAACCGTTGGCACGATCACCGAGGTGTACGACTACCTGCGGCTGCTTTATGCCCGGGCCGGCAAGCCGCACTGCCCGCTGTGCGGGCGGCCGATCGCCAGGCAGACCCCGCAGCAGATCGTGGACCGGGTCCTCGAACTGGAGGACGGCACCCGGTTCCAGGTGCTCGCCCCGGTCATCCGCGGCCGCAAGGGCGAGTACGGGGAACTGCTCAAGGAGTTGCAGACTAAGGGCTTTTCCCGGGCCCGCGTGGACGGCGCGATCGTCCGCCTGGACGAGGCCGAGAAGCTCCCGCCGCTGAAGAAGTACGAGAAGCACGACATCGAGGTGATCGTCGACCGGCTCGCGGTCAAGGACACCGCCCGCAGAAGGCTGACCGACTCGGTGGAGACCGCGCTGAACCTCTCCGGCGGCGTGGTCATCCTCGACTTCGTCGACCTTCCTGACAACGACCCGCACCGGGAACGGATGTACTCCGAGCACCTGGCGTGCCTGTACGACGACCTGTCCTTCGACGAACTGGAGCCGCGAAGCTTCTCGTTCAACTCGCCGTGGGGCGCCTGCCCGGACTGCACCGGCCTGGGCACCAGGATGGAGGTCGACCCGGAGCTGATCGTGCCCGACCCCGGCAAGTCGCTGGACGAGGGCGCGATCGCGCCGTGGGGCGGGGGACATGTCAGCGACTACTTCGACCGGCTGATCGAGGCTCTGTCCGAGACCATCGGATTCCGCATGGACACCCCCTGGGAGCGGCTGCCGGCCAAGGCGAAGAAGGCCCTGCTGCAGGGCTACGAAACGCAGGTGCATGTCCGGTACAAGAACCGGTACGGCCGCGAGCGGTCCTATTACACGAACTTCGAGGGCGCGATCCCGTACGTCGAGCGACGGCACGCCGAGGCGGAGAGCGACTCCAGCCGGGAGAAGTTCGCGGGCTTCATGCGCGAGGTACCGTGCCCGTCCTGCCAGGGCGCCCGGCTCAAGCCGGTGAGCCTCGCCGTCACGGTCGACAACAGGTCGATCGCGAGCCTGTGCGCCCTGCCGATCGGCGAGCTCGCCAAGCTGCTGCTCACCCTCGACCTGTCCGAACGCGACCGGCAGATCGCCCGCCTCATCCTCAAGGAGGTCAACGCGCGGCTCGGTTTCCTGCTCGACGTGGGCCTCGACTACCTGACCCTGGACCGGGCAAGCGCGACCTTGGCGGGCGGCGAGGCGCAGCGAATCAGGCTGGCCACCCAGATCGGGTCCGGCCTGGTCGGCGTGCTCTACGTGCTGGACGAGCCGTCGATCGGACTGCACCAGCGGGACAACCACCGGCTGCTTGAAACCCTGCTCCGGCTCCGCGACCTGGGCAACACGCTGATCGTCGTCGAGCACGACGAGGACACGATCCGCGCCGCGGACTGGGTGGTTGACATCGGCCCCGGCGCCGGCGAGCACGGCGGCCACGTGGTGGTCTCCGGCTCGGTCAAGGAGCTGCTCGAGTCTGAGGCCTCGCTGACCGGCGCGTACCTGTCCGGGCGCAAGCAGATCCCGGTCCCGAAGAAGCGGCGCACGCCGGAGAAGGGGCGTGAGGTCGTCGTCAAGGGCGCTGCCGAGCACAACCTCAAGAACGTCGACGTGACGTTCCCGCTTGGTTGCCTGGTCGCCGTCACCGGCGTGTCAGGATCCGGCAAGTCCACCCTGGTCAACGACATCCTGTACCGCTCGCTTGCGAAGGAGCTGCACGGCGCGCGCACCGTGCCGGGCAGACACACCCGGGTTACCGGGATGAAGCACCTGGACAAGGTGGTGCACGTCGACCAGGGGCCGATCGGCCGCACGCCGCGGTCCAACCCGGCCACCTACACCGGCGTGTTCGACCACATCAGGAAGCTGTTCGCCGCCACCACGGAGGCGAAGGTCCGCGGCTACCAGCCGGGCCGGTTCTCGTTCAACGTCAAGGGCGGCCGCTGCGAGGCCTGCTCCGGCGACGGCACGATCAAGATCGAGATGCAGTTCCTGCCCGACGTGTACGTGCCGTGCGAGGTGTGCCACGGCGCCCGGTACAACACGGACACGCTCCAGGTGCACTACAAGGGCAAGAACATCGCCGAGGTCCTCGACATGCCGATCGAGGAGGCGGCGGCGTTCTTCGAGCCGGTGCCCGCCATCCACCGGCACCTGAGGACGCTCGTCGATGTCGGGCTCGGCTACGTGCGGCTGGGCCAGCCGGCGACCACGCTGTCCGGTGGAGAGGCGCAGCGCGTCAAGCTGGCGTCCGAACTGCAGCGAAGGTCCACCGGCCGGACCATCTACGTGCTCGACGAGCCGACCACCGGCCTGCACTTCGAGGACATCCGCAAGCTGCTCGGCGTGCTGACCAAGCTGGTCGAGACCGGCAACACGGTCATCGTCATCGAGCACAACCTCGACGTGATCAAGGCGGCCGACTGGATCATCGACATGGGCCCGGAGGGCGGTTCCGGCGGCGGCACGGTTATCGTGACCGGCTCGCCGGAAGATGTCGCTGCCGATGACAAGAGTTACACCGGCCAGTTCCTGAAAAAACTGCTTTCCTCCTAACCCCGGCGGGTTCCTCACCCGGCGCCGGTCGGCCGGGTCTCCACCCGGACCTGGCTGCGCTCGAGTGCCAGCCGGAGTCCGGTCGGCATCGCGTCCACGACCGCGCGGGGATACTCGACCAGCTGCCCGTTCACCCGCAGCGCCATGGCCGGCGGGGTGCGGGTGAGGCACCGGCCGCAGCGGCCCGCCGATCCGGTCGGCAGGAACCGGCGGCAGCCGGCGCACCGGTCGCGCTGCCGCAAAGCCCTCAAATGGGACTCATGATCGCGAAGAGATTTTTCTTGGCGTAAATTTTTCATCGCATACGCGCCAAAAACTTACGCCGAAAAATAAGTCTTCGCGATCATGCGAGCCGGTATGGCCGTTGATCGGCGACTTCCGTCCCGCGTTCGCGCTCAAGCACGCGATCAAGGACGCCGACCTGGCCGTGGACGCGGCACGGGACGGCGACGCTGAGCTGGCGCTGACCCGGGCGCTGCTGCCCCGCTGGCGGGAGGCGGCCAACGCCGGCCACGCCGACGAGGATCTGTCCTCGGTCTACGCCGCGCGGTCCTGAGCAGCGGGTACCGTGCTGCCGTGGAGATCGTCACGAGCAGCGGCCCCGGGGACGTGGAGCTTGAGAACCCGGACGGCGCGCCCGCCTTCCTCGCGGTGCTTACCCACGGGGCGGGCGGAACGCCGCACACGCCCGACGTGCTGGCGGTTCGTGACGCCGCGCTGCGGCTGGGCGCGGTGACCGCGCTGGTGACGCAGCCGTACCGGGTCGGCGGCGGGCGGGCGCCGGGGTCGGCGGGTAAGCAGGACGCGGCGTGGACCGAGATCGTCGCGGCGCTGCGGCGCGAGACCGGCGACCTCCCGCTCGTGCAGGGCGGGCGGAGCAACGGCGCGCGCGTCGCCTGCCGGACGGCGCGGGCGGTGCGCGCCCTGGGGGTGGTCGCGCTGGCGTTCCCGCTGCATCCCCCCGGGCACCCCGAACGCTCGCGCGCGGCCGAGCTCGAGGCCGCCGGAACGAAGGTGCTGGTGCTGAACGGCGACAGGGATCCGTTCGGGGTACCGGAGGAAGACGACCAGACCCATGTCGTCGTCCTCCCCGGGCAGACCCACGCCCTCTCGAAGGACCCCTCGGCGATCGGCGAGGCCGTCACCGGATGGCTTCGCTCGCTTCCCGGCCTCGGCTGCCGGTAAGCGGCTCATGCCCGTGGCGGGTGCTGACTCAGGCGGCGGATGCGTGCCGGCCGTGATCGGTGGGGCGGTGCGGCGCGATGGCGGCGCCATCGGGAAGCAGTTCGCCGGTGTCCTCGAAGATCACGACACCGTTGCACAGCAGGCTCCAGCCCTGCTCCGGGTGCGTAACTATCGTGTGTGCCGCCTCGCGGTCCGGTGCTGACGCATCCGGACAGGGCGGTGTGTGCGGGCACATGTCAGTGCCTCCTGGTTTTTTCATCTACAGACCCCGGTCTGGACCAAATGGCACTGCAGTGTCACCTGCGCGGCAGTGTCACCTGCTAACCCCTGCCATGTGGCCTAGACCACTTATCTCAACTTTGCCCCGCCAAGCCGCCATGCGCAAGCGACTTGCCGGCGGTATCGCGGGGTTTCCCAACCCTTGAGACGTGTACGCCACGGCGATGGTTCACGACCGGAGCCCCCGCAGCCCGCAAAATTCTCGCCGTACCCCGTGCGGCGCCCGGCTAACTGAACGCCGGCACCTTAGTTCCGACCCGATCTTACCGAACGGAAAGTGGTTACTGGCACCCTTTACACAGCCCGGTGGCGGGTGCGGTCAGACAGCTGGCTCGCGCGGGACGTCGGGAATGTGGTTCATCCGGTGGTTTTCCCGCAGCGTCAGCAGCCGTTCGGCCTCGGCGGTCAGCGCCCGGACCGCTGGCTTGGCCCGCGCCTTGCGCAGGAAGATCCGGTCCTCGTAACCGCGCGGCCCGATCTCCGCGCGCTGCGCGGCGTAGGCGGCCCGCATCGCCGCGGTCAGCGCCGCGTCGAGTTCCTTCGCCAGCCGGTGCAGTTCGGTGACTGGGGCGCGCCGCGCCTCCGCCTCCCGCAGTGCGATGTCCGCGGCGCGGGCCTCGTCGAGCAGCTTGTCGCGCTCCGCGGCCGCGGCCACGTCCGCCGCGTGCTTCTGCAGCGCTTCCTGGCTGGGCTTGTCCATTCGCTTCCCGTCCTTCGTCGCGTCCGCGCGGTACACGCTACGCATCGTAGGGTACGCCAGCCCGAGGTTACGCCACGACCGGCCGGCCGTGCGGCTAGGCCAGGCTGGCGGCCCAGCGGGAGTGCAGGTCGGCGTACTCGCCGTCGCCGCCGAGGAGTTCGGCAGGCGGGCCGTCTTCGATGATCCTGCCGTCGCGCAGCACAAGCACCCGGTCGGCGATCGCGACCGTGGACAGCCGGTGCGCGATGATCACGGCCGTCCGGCCCGCAAGCACCGTCTGCAGCGCGGACTGCACCAGCCGCTCGGACGGGATGTCGAGCAGCGCCGTCGCCTCGTCAAGCACGAGCACGCCCGGCGCGGCGATGAACGCGCGGGCGAACGAGATCAGCTGCCGCTGGCCGGCGGACAGCCGCCCGCCGCGCTTGCCCACGAGAGTGGCGTACCGCTCCGGCAGCGCCGCGATGAAGTCGTGCGCGCCGATCGCGCGTGCCGCGGCCTCCACCTCCTCGTCGGAGGCCTCCGGACGCCCCAGCCGGATGTTGTCGGCGACTGTCCCCTCGAACAGGAAGCTCTCCTGGGTGATCAGCACGATCTCCTGGCGCAGCACCTGGTCGGGCAGGTCGCGCAGGTTCACGCCGTCCAGCGTCACGCGGCCGGACCGCGGGTCGTAGAAGCGGGCGAGCAGCCGCGCGATCGTGGTCTTGCCGGCGCCGGTCTCGCCGACAAGCGCGACGGTCTGCCCGGCCGGGATGTCAAGCTCGAGGTCCGGCAGCACGACCGCGTCCCGGTAGGCGAAGCGCACCGACTCGAAACGCACCCGGCGCCCGGCGTGCCCGTCCCCGGAAGCGCCGGACCCGCCGGAAGCGCCGGACCCGCCGGAAGCGGCGGGCAGCGCCGCCGGGGATCCCGGCTCGGCCACCGCAGGCGCTTCCTCGAGCACCCCGGAGATCTTCTCAAGCGCCGAGGCCGCGCCCTGGAAAGCGTTATAGAACTGCGACACGTCCTGCAGCGGGTCGAAGAACCGCTCCAGGTAAAGCAGGAACGAGGCCAGCACCCCGACCTTGATGTCCCCGTCAAGCACCAGCAAGCCGCCGTAAAGCAGCACGATCCCGGTGATCACGTTGCCGACCATCGAGATGCCCGGCGCGTACACCGCGATCAGCTGCGATGCGCGCCGGCTGGCCTGAGCGTAGTCGCCCGTCAGCCCGCCGAAGATCTCCTCGTTGCGGCGTTCTCGCCGGAACGCCTGCACCGCCCTGATCCCCCCGAACGTTTCCACGAAGTGCACGATGACCAGCGCGTTCGTTTCCCGGATGCGGCGATAGGCGCCAGCCGACTCGCGGCGGAACCACCCGGTAAGCCAGGTCAGCGGCACGAACCCCGCCAGTACCACCAGGCCCAGCTGCCAGTTCAGCAGCAGCATGCCGGTGCCGACAAGCACCAGCGTGAGCGCCGCGGAGATCAGCGAGTCCAGGCCTTCCTCGAACAGGGCGGAGATCGCCTCGATGTCCGACGTCTGCCGCGATATCACCCGCCCGGAGGTATAGGACTCGTGGAACGCCACCGGCAGCGCCAGCGCGTGCCGGAACAGCCGGCGCCGCAGTTCAAGCACCACCGACTGCCCGATCTGGCCGGTCATCGTGACGAACATCCTCGTCGCGACCGCCTGCACCACCACGGTCAGCGCGAACAGCCCCGCGATCCGCAGCAGCGGCACGGGATTGCCCGAGTGCACCAGCGGCGGGATGCCGTCGTCGATCGCGATGCCAACCAGCCACGGGCCGGCCAGCAGGGCCAGCGACGCGACCACGATCGCGGCGGCCGTCCAGGCGACGCGCCTGCGGTGCGGCCGCAGCAGGTCAGAAAGCAGCAGCCGGCTGCGCCTGCGCAGCAGCGCCTCGAGCGGCGCGGACAGCTCGTCCACCTGCTCGCTGGCGATCCCGCGCCAGGCCGGTTGCTCCTCGGTATGTTCGGCGTCGTCCTCCTGTGTGGCCGTCTCCGCGGTCACGAGCGCACCTCCTCCATCGACATAAGAGCGGCATACGACGGCACCGTCGCCATCAGCTCCCGGTGGCCGCCGGTGGCGGCGATCACGCCGTCTTCAAGCAGCGCCACCCGGTCCGCTAGGGCGACCGTGGACGGCCGGTGCGCCACGACCAGCGCCGTGGTCCCGGCCAGGATCTCGCCGAGTGCGCGGGTCACCCGCTCCTCGGTGTGCACGTCGAGCGCGGACAGCGGGTCGTCGAGGATGAGCACCTCTGGCCTGGCGAGGATCGCGCGGGCCAGCGCGACCCGCTGCCGCTGCCCGCCGGACAGCGCCATGCCCTGCTCGCCGATCCGCGTGTCGAGCCCCCACGGCAGGTCGTAGGCGAACCGGGCCTGCGCCGCGGTCAGCGCCGCCTCGATCTCGTCGGCGGTCGCGTCAGCCGCGCCGAACGTCACGTTCTCCCGCACGCTCGCCGAGAACAGCGTCGCCTCCTCGAACGCGCAGCCCACCGCCACGCGCAGCGCGGGCAGCGGAATGTCCCTGATGTCCGTCCCGCCGAGCAGGATCCGGCCGGAGGTCACGTCCGCCAGCCGCGGCACCAGTTGCAGCAGCGTGGTCTTCCCGGACCCGGTGGCCCCGGTGAGCACCAGCGTCTCGCCGCGCGCTAGGTCCAGCTCGACGTCCCGCAGTACCGGCTCCCGGCTTCCCGGGTAGCTGAACGAGACGTGCTTGAAGCGCAGGTGCCCGGAGAGCGTGGCTTGCTGGGGAGGAACCACCGCCCGTTCGGGAGAATTGGCGGCGCTCTTGATCTCCGGCGGGGTGTCGAAGATCTCAAGCACCCGCTGCGCGGCGGTCGCCGCCTCCTCGCCGGAGGCGATGATGTAGCCGAGCGCCTCGATCGGCCAGACGAGCTGCAGGGCGAGCGTGATGAACGCGACGAGGCCGCCCAGGGTCAGCGTGTGATGGCTGACCGCGATCGCGCCGAGAACCACGATCACCGCGATGGAGGCGTTCGGGATCAGGTCGAGCACCGACCAGAAGCTGCCGAGCAGGCGGGCCTTGGCAACCTGCGTCTCGCGGACCTCGGCCGCCTGGGCCTGGTGGCGTGTTGCCGCCTCCGGCGCGCGGCCAAGCGCCTTGAGCACGCGAACGCCGGTGGCCGCCTCCTCCACCAGCGTGGCGAGGTCGCCCTCCTGGTCCTGAACCCGGCGGGACAGCACCTTGTAGCGCCGCTCGAACTTCGTGCAGAACGCGAGGACCGGGATGAACATGCAGCCGGTGAGCAGGCCGAGCCACCAGTTCATCCGGATCAGCAGCACGACGACGGCCGCGAACTGCGCGACGCTGGTGATCAGGAACACGATCCCGAACCCGGCGAACCGCCTGATCGACGACAGGTCCGTGGTGGCGCGGGACAGCAGCTGCCCGGACTGCCACCCGTCGTGGAACGCCGGCTCGAGCCGCTGCAGGTGCTCGTACAGGTCGTTGCGGATCGTCTTCTCCATGTCGGCGACCGCGTTGCCCTGGATCCACCGGCGGATGAGGTTCAGCGCCGCGATCGCGGCGCCCAGGCCGATCGCGGTGATTCCCAGCGGGACAAGCGCGCCGCGCTGGTGGTGCGTGATCGGCCCGTCGATGACGGCCTTGACCAGAAGCGGGATGATGACCTCGGACGCGGTCGCGCCGAGCGCCGCGACGATCATCGCGATGAGCTGGAAACGGTAGGGCCGCAGGTACGGGCGCAGCCGCCAGAGGGCGGTGACCGGACGAGAAGACACTGTGTGGACGTTAACAAGCCGGTCAGCGAATTGTCACCTGATTTTCAGGCCGGCGTGTTGTCCCCTGGTGCGTGAGTTGTATGCTGATGCCCGGCTCGCCGGGTGCGCCGCGTCCGGAGCCTGCGCCGTGCCCGCCTCTTCCGCCGACAGGGGAACCCCGCGCCTTGACGCCTGATCTCGATGTCGCCCGTCTGCGAGCGGGCTATCCAGCCCTGAGTGACGGGCACGCCTACCTGGACGGCGCGGCCGGGACGCAGGTCCCGGCCGCGGTGATCGACGCGATCAGTTCCGCCTACCGGGAGGGAATCGGGAACACCGGGGGCGCGTTCGCGGCGAGCCTGCGTTCGGCTGCCATCGAGGCGGAGTGCCGGCGGGCGGTCGCGGACCTGGTCGGCGGCGTGGCCGAGGGGGTGATCCTGGGGCCGAGCACCACCGCGCTCACCTACCGGATCGCCTCGGCGCTGTCGCGGCAGTGGTCGCCCGGAGACTCGGTCGTGGTGTCGCGGCTTGACCACGACGCGAACATCCGGCCATGGGTGCAGGCGGCGGCCCGGGCGGGCGCTGAGGTCCGCTGGGCCGAAGTCGACGCCGCGACAGGGGAACTGCCCGCGGATCAGTACGCGGACCTGGTGACCGCGCGCACGAGGCTCGTCGCGGTGACGGCGGCGAGCAACATTCTCGGCACCCGGCCCGACGTGGCGGCCATCTCCGGCATCGCCCGCGCCGCCGGGGCGCTGTGCTACGTGGACGGCGTACACGCCACGCCGCATATGCCGGTCGACGTCGCCGCGCTCGGCGCGGACTTCTACGCGACCAGTGCCTACAAGTGGGCAGGCCCGCATGTCGCCGCGGTCATCGCGTCCCCGGCCCTGCTTGAGGTCGTGCGGCCGGACAAGCTGCTGCCCGCGTCGGACGCGGTGCCGGAGCGGTTCGAGCGCGGGACGCTCCCGTTCGCCGACCTGGCCGGCGTGACGGCCGCGGTGGAGCACCTGGCCAGCCTCGGCGGCACGGCCGCCGGGCCGCTCCCGCGCCGGGAGCGGGTCCTCGCCTCGATGACGGCGGTCGAGGAGTACGAGACGGCGCTGTTCGCCCGGCTCATCGACGGGCTGGCCGCGATGGGACACGTGACGTTGTACGGCAAGGCCGCGCGGCGCGCGCCGACCGCGTTCTTCACCGTGGCGGGCATGACGCCGCGCCAGGTGTCCGTGCGGCTGGCCGAGCGCGGGATCAACGTGTGGGACGGCGACAACTACGCCTGGGAACTGTGCCGCGTGCTTGGCCTGCAGCCCGGCGGAGCGGTGCGGGCGGGCCTAGTGCACTACAACGACGCCTCCGACACCGACCGCCTGCTCTCCGCGGTCGCCGGGCTCTAGCGCGTGCCTTGACCCGGGCGCGTACGCTCTTATTCGGTGGCACTATCCCGTGTGGGCGGAGGCTGACTGGGATGCAGTACCGCCGAACGACGGTTGTTCCTCCGCTCGGCCGCGGGCGAATCCGGTGGCGTGCTGACGCGATTCCGCCGTACCCTCGGAGATCGTGATCACTGACGGTAATGGCGTTCCGTTCCCGCCGATCCGCCGGCTCGGGCCGGCCGACCTGAAGGACTGCATGGCGCTCGCGGTCGGCCGGGGATGGTCACCGGAGAAGTCCAAGTGGGCGCTGCTGCTCGAGGTGGCGGAGGCGTTCGGCGTGGACGCGCCGGACGGCGGTCTTGCGGGTTCGGTGGTGCTGGCCAGGTACGGCCGGCAGCACGCCTCGGTCGGCATGATGCTCGTCGCGGCGCGCTTCGGCAGGCGCGGGCTCGGCTACGCGCTGATGTCTCGCCTGCTGGCCGAGGCCGGGAACGCCACCGTGACGCTGTTCGCCACGGACGCGGGCAAGCCGCTGTACGAAAAGCTCGGTTTCCGTACCATCCGCGGGAGCGCGGCCTTCGTGGGCACGTTCCGGCCGGAGCGCCGCGGCGGCCGGATGGGCGGCGCCGTGACCCGTCCCTTTACCCCGGCGGACATGGCGGCGATCCTCGATGTCGACAAAGCGGCATTCGGGGCGGACCGGAGCCACATCGTCGGGCGCCTGCCCGCGCTTGCCGAACGGCTCCGGGTCCTCGAGACCAGCGCGGGCATCACCGGTTACGCCGCCGCCTGGCGCAACGAGCCGACCGCGGTGATCGGGCCGGTCGTCGCGCCGGACCGCGCGTCGGCGCGGCTGCTGATCGCGGACCTCGCCGCCGAAGTACGCGGCCCGCAGCGCCTGGACCTCGACCCCGACGATCCGGAACTGCCCGGCTGGGTGGATGCCCGCGGCCTCTCACCCGTCTCCCGGACCGCGGTCATGGTCCACGGCGAGTGGAGCCCGCCCGGTCACCGCGACCGCCTGTTCACTCCCATCTCCGTCGCGCTCAGCTGACCGTGACCGTGGCGGAGGGGTAGCCGCTGGCGCCGTTGGGTGCCGTCGGGGCCTGGACCGCGGTCTGCGTGTAGCCGGTCTTGTCGGTCGCGCGGGCCTCGATGGTGTGCGACCCCGGCGCGGCGTCCCACTGCCACACCCACTGCCGCCAGCAGTCGATGTCGGGCACGGCGGCCAGCGTGGCCTCCTGCCATGGCCCGTTGTCCACCCGGACCTCAACGGCCTCGATGCCCTTGTGCTGGGCCCACGCCACGCCGGCCACCGCCACCCGCCCGGCGCGCACCGAGGAGCCGGACGCGGGAACGTCGATGCGGGACTCGGTCTTGATCGGCGCCCGCTGCGCCCAGCCCTGCTGCACCCAGTACGCGTTCGCGGCCCCGAACGTGGTCACCTCGATGTCGGTCACCCACTTGCACGCCGACACGTATCCGTAAAGACCCGGCACCACGAGCCGGGCCGGGAAGCCGTGCTCGACCGGCAGCGCGGTGCCGTTCATGGCCACCGCGACCAGCGCGTCCCGCCCGTCGAGCACGACGGAAAGCGGCGTGCCCGAGGTGAACCCGTCCACCGACGTGCACAGCAGCTGGGACGCCCCGGACGACGGTCGGGCCGCCCGCAGCAGCGAGGCCAGCGACGCGCCGAGCCACTCGGCGTTGCCGATGTACGGGCCGCTGACCGGGTTCGACACGCAGCACAGCGTGATGTAGTCCTCGATCAGCGGCCGCCGCAGCAGCTGGTCGAACGTCAGCACGATCTCCCGCTCCACCATGCCGTGGATCCGCAGCTGCCAGCCTGACGGGTCGACCTGGGGGAGGAACAGGGCGGTGTCGACGCGGTAGAACTGGCCGTTCGGGGTGATGAACGGGCTGATGCCAGGGACGGGCAGGTTCACCCCGGACGGCAGCGGCGGCGCGGGCACGGCCGGGCGGGGGAAGCGGATCGCGGCGCGGGCCACGCTCACGGTGCGGCGCGTGGCCAGCTCACGGCCGCCCAGCTCTCCCGCGGCCGCGGCCGCCAGCGTCACGCCCGCGGTCAGCAGGAACGTGCGCCGCGCCGGAGGGCGCTCGGTCCGCAGCGCCGGGACGTTGCTCCCCGGCGGGTCGGGCGCCCGCAGCACATCCGGCGGGTCGGGTGCGCGCAGCTCATCAGGCAAGTCCGGGGCGCGCAGCTCCGCGGGCGCGCCGGCTCCCGGCCGCGGCCCGAACACGATCGGCGGCAGCGGCTCCGGAGGCAGCGCCGCACGTGCGGCGGACCGCGCCGCCGCCACCAGCCGGAAGAGCGCGAACGCGCCGACTCCCGAGCCGCCGAGGGTGGGCAGCGCGTAGCCCGCGGACGCGTTGTTCCTGGTGAGCGCGGCGGCCAGGCCGATGGCGGCGAAGATCGCTAGGCCGGTCATGCCGAGAGCCAGCCGCCGGATCGCCAGCACCCCGATCACGGCGGCGAAGGCGAACAGCAGGATCCAGACCCCGGCGAGCAGCACGTTCTTGTCGTCCGCCCCGAACGACGACACGGCCCACTTCTCCACCGGCCCGGGCGTCAGGCCGATGGCGGCCTGCCCGACGGCGAGGACAGGCGAGGATTGCGGGATCGAAAAGCCGGCAAGCAGCTGCGCGATGCCCATCGCCACGGCGGCGGTCAGCAGCCCGCAGATCGCGCCGGTGAGGGAATCCGGCAGCCTGCCGGCCGCCCGGCGTCCCCCCGGGAAGCCGGAATTGCTTTGTGTCATGAAGATAGGTCCGTTGTGCTCCGCTTGTCGTTACCCGACCACGCTACCTGCGGCGAAGGCCACGGATCGTTCTGTAAAAGTTACACAGTCATTACCGTTCGTTATCAAAGATCCAGCGCGTCGGCGAGCCGGTGAAGTCGCCGTGCAGCATGCTGAACACCTTGTGCGGGCGCACTCCGATCGTGGCGTTCCGTGCGGGGTCGAGGAAGTCCACGGTGAGCTCGGTGTGGTACTTCGCGTTCATCAGGTCCACCACCCGCTGCCGGATGGCGGGGTCGGTGACGATCCGGGCGGTGCCCTCGATGATCACCGGGTTGGCGGCGTCCTCGGTGCTGACGCAGCACCGCGGGTCCGCCCGCAGGTTACGTACCTTGCGCGACTGGGCCGCGCTGGTGAACCACAGCGTGCTGTCGTCCCACATGCCCCAGACCGGCATGGTGTGCGGCCGGCCGTCCGGCCAGACGCTGACCACCCAGTAGTTCCGGGCGGCGGTGAGTCGCTCCGCCGCCCACGACCAGTGCAGGAGCCCACTCCCTTGTTCCGGCCCGGCGATGCCATACCCGGGCATATAAGGTCGGCTGACCTGAGGGATCCCCATGGCGACGTGTCTACCATGCGACATCACCTCGCGGGGCGACTAACGTAGGCCTTCGTGAAAGCATCACCCGAGGCGCAGCTGCGGCTGCTTGAACTCGCCGACCTGGACACCGAACTTGCCCGGCTCGACCACCGGCGGCGGACCCTGCCCGAGAACGCCGAATACGACCGCCTGGCGGCTCATGCGGCCGGGATAAAAGACGCCATCACGATGGCGGAAACCGAGCTATCCGACCTGGACCGCGAGCAGGCGCGGGCCGAGCGCGACGTCGAGCAGGTCCGGGTCAGGATCGACAGGGACCGGGAGCGGCTCGACGCGGGAAAGGTGTCGTCGGCGCGCGAGCTTGAGTCGCTGCAGTCGGAGGTGGAATCGCTGCGGCGGCGGCAGGGCGACCTCGAGGAAGTCGTGCTTGAGCTGATGGAGAACCGCGAGACGGCCCAGGAGCGGCGCGATGAGGCGGCGGCCGAGGCCGAAAACGCGGCGTCGTCCACGGCCGAGGTGGCCGCCCGGCGGGACGCGGCGCTCGCGGAGATCGGCGCGCAGGCGGAGAAGGCCGCGGCGCGGCGGGCCTCGGTGGCGAGCGGCGTGCCTGACGAGCTGCTCGCGCTGTATGACAAGCTCCGCGAGCAGCACGGCGGGGTGGGCGCCGCGATGCTGCGCCGGGGCAGTTGCGAGGGCTGCCACGTGTCGATGAGCACCGTGGACCTGAACGCGATCCGCGCGGCCGCGCCGGATGAGGTGGTGCGGTGCGAGGAGTGCCGCCGGATTCTGGTACGCACCGCGGAATCAGGGTTGTAGCTTAAGCGCTCAACAGCTCCGCAACGGTTGTAACGACTCAGGGCACGGATGCGAATGTCTGGCGGAATGTCCAATAGACTCTTGCGCCGTGGAGAAGACTGGTCAGCTGAGTGCACCCGGACAACTAGAGGCCGACGCCAGCGTCGTCCCCGACGCGCCTCGGCTGCCCGACCAGCCGCTGTCGGAACTGGCCGCCCTGCATGGGCTGAAGGTCAGCGGCGCCCGGCCGTCGCTGTGGGAGTACGTCAGGCTGCTGTGGAGCCGGCGGCACTTTATCCTCGGCTACGCCACCGCGCGGAACATCTCAAGGTACACCGAGGCGCGGCTCGGCCAGGTCTGGCAGGTGCTCACGCCGCTGCTGAACTCGCTGGTGTACTACCTGATCTTCGGCCTGCTGTTCGTCGAGGCACGCGCGGTGAGTCACTACGCCGCGTTCCTGGTAGCGGGCGTGTTCGTGTTCGCGTTCACCGAGCGGTCGATCGTCACCGGCTCCACCGTGATGCGGCTCAACCTGCCGCTGATCCGCGCGCTGTACTTCCCGCGGGCGGCGCTGCCGCTGGCCTACGTGATCGTGGAACTGGAGCAGATGCTGCTCGGCCTGGTGGTGGTGGCCCTTTTCGCCATAGGAAGCGGCGAGCCGTTCACTTGGTACTGGTTGCTGCTGATCCCCGCCGTGCTCCTGCAGACGATGTTCAATACCGGGGCGGCGCTGATCGTCGCCCGGCTCGGCGGCGCCATGCAGGACGTCAGCGAGCTGATCCCGTTCATCCTGCGGATCTCCCGGTACTTCTGCGGCGTCATGTACCTGATCGAGACGCTGCCCGCCTCGCTGTCCACCTGGGAAAAGCAGATCCTGTCGCTGAACCCGATAGCGGTCTACATTCAGCTCGTCCGCGTCGCGATCATGAAGTCGTACCGTACCGACTCGCCGGGCAACGCACCCTACAACAAGGGGCTGTGCGAGATCTTCCTGAAAAACCCTGGGGCCAGCAACGCGCCGGGCGGCGGGTCGAACATCCCGCTGGGGGCGCACTGCGCCGCGTACGTGACCAACCCGCAGTTGTGGATCGCCGGGATCGGCTGGGCCGTCGTCTTCCTCATCGTCGGCACCGTCTTCTTCTGGCAGGCCGAGTCCAAGTACGGCCGCGGCTGAGCCCCGGCCTGCCCGGCCGGCGCCGTCCGTTGCCGCGTTGGCCCCCAGCCCCCGGTCCACACCGGCACGCTCAGCTGATGCTGAGCAGGGGAGCGGGCTCGCGGGCGTTGCGGTAGTCGCCCGAGACGAGGCAGGCCAGCGTGGCCAGCGCCCAGACCGTGGCGCGGTCGGCGTGCGGCGGGGCCAGCAGCTTCTCCGCGGCGGGGCGGCTCACCACGTCGAACAGGCCGCCGGACGTGCCGAGGTCCAGGGTGTAGTCGCGCAGGAAACCCGCGATCTCGCCGCCGTACTGGCGGCGCCAGTCGAACGGCGCGGGCGTCTTGCCCGCGGCGGGCTTGCCCGCGAGCGGCACGTCGGCCAGCGAGGGCCACAGGTGCGCAAGCACGTCCCGTGACAGCTGGCCGCTGACCCGGTCCGCGAGCGGCGCCTGCCGGGCCGCGCGCACCACGCGCTCGTCGAACAGCGGCTGGACCAGGCGCTCGCGGAGCAGGTAGGCCTGCCGGGCGGCGGCCGACCAGCGGCCGGCCCGGTTCACCAGGTAGAAGTCGTCAAGCGCGCGCAGCGGGCCGCGCGCGAGCGCCGCCGTCCACGGTGCGAGTCCGGCCAGGTAGCCCGCCGCCGCTCCGGGGCGGAGCAGCCCGATGTGCTTGGTGGTGAGGCGGCGCAGCACCTCGCCGGCCCGCAGCGGGGCGGCGCGCCGTCCGGCGGCGACCTCGGCGTAGCCGCCGCGCAGCAGTTCGCCGCCGTGCCCGCCCGCGGTGACCGCCGACGATGGCGCGGGATCCGGGCGGCCGACGTTCTCGAACGCGGACAGCATCCCGTCCGCGACGAGCACGGCGGCGCGCAGCCGGGCGGCCAGGTCGGTCTGCTGGCCGGGAGCCGCGGGCTGGGTGACGACGTGCTCTATGCTGAGCCGCCGCGCGATCTCGGTCGCCACCACCACGTCCGGATGGTCGGCGAAGCCGTATGTCTTCGCGCGCACAGGAACGCCCGCCGCGACCAGCGTGGCCACGATCAGGCGGCTGTCCTTGCCCCCGGTCAGGCTCAGCTCGACGGGCGAGCCGATCCCGCGAAGCGGCGCCACAGCCCTGGTCAAGGCCGAGGCGACGGCAGCCGCATATCCGGTATTTCGGATATGTTCGCCTGAAGCGAACGAGGTGGACGGGGCGGATTCGGCGTCGGCAGCCGGAGCGGCCCCGGTGGATAGCGTGCCCGCCACGACCCGCAGCGCCGTGGCGCCGTTCAGCGCGCGGACCCCGCGGAACGGGGTCGTCACGCCCAGCGGGAACCCCGGGTTCAGCAGCGCGCACGTCAGGTCGGGGTCGTGGTCGCCGAGGCGGTCGGCGGCCGCGGCGGCCCAGGTCGCCCGGTCTGAGATGATGACCGCGCCGGGCAGTTCGGCCACGTAGACGGGATCCACACGGGTCAGGGACGTGCGCGCGTACACCGGCGCGTGCGCACCGGTCGCCGCCGGGCCGGCCCAGATCGTCCCGGCGTGCGAGGAGGCGTCCGACGAGGCGGATGCGGAGGCGGCCGGCGGGGGTTCCCCGTCCGCCCGGCCCCAGCGCAGCATGGCGGCGCGGCCGTCCGCGGCCTGCCACACCACGGCGGCCGGCCCGGGAAGCGGCATGATCCGCGGGTCCGCGACGCGCGCCCGGTCGGTCAGCGTGGTGCACGCCTCCGCCGTCACGGCGCTGACCGCGAGCGTGAAGAACATTCCCGTCAGGCGCCCTAGAACGCGTCCAGCGCGCCGGGCGTCAGGTTCTCGGTGAGCAGCGAGTGCCAGATCCGGCAGACGCGGCCGAGCTCGAACGCCTGCACCTGCTCGTGCGCCGCCTGGCCCGCCTCCCGCCACGCGGAAGGATCCGACAGCGAGGAGATCAGCGCCGCCATCTCGGCGGGGGTCTCCCGGATCCAGCGCTTGTCGTAGATCGTCTCCGCGCCCTCCCAGTGCCTGACGACGGGGACCGCCCGGGACGCCATGCCCTCGGCGGGCGCGACGTGGAACGACTCGTCGTCGCTTGTGGAAAGCACGAACCCGACGCGGCGCAGCCAGGCAGGCACATCCGGGCCGGCGTCGTCGAACACCACCGCGCCCTGCAGCAGCGGGGACCGCTGCACCCGGCGCAGCACCGACGTGTAGTGGTCTCGCTCGGCGGGGTTCTGCCACACCCACCACAGCTCCCACGGCATGCGAGACTTCATGTACATCATGTACCGGTCGTCGTCGCGGCGCAGTTCCTCGAGGACGTCGAGGCCGAGGTCGAGGCGCTTGCGGGACGACTCGATGCTGATCATCCCGAGATGGTGCTCCGCTCCGGAGAGCTTGACCCGGTCGAACTGGGAGACGTCGATCCAGTTCGGGACCGTGACGACCTTTTCCGCGGGCCAGCCGGTGTGCTCGCGGGTCAGCCGGGTGTAGTGGTCGCTGACGCAGATCACCTGGTCCACGTTCCCGATGCGCACCTTGCCCGGGTAGTGCGAGTACAGCTCGAACCGGTGCAGGTGGACGAGCAGGCGGGAACCGGGGCGCTTGTGACGGCTGTACCAGATGGCGTTCGGGCCGCACCACTCGCAGATGACCACGTCGGCCCACTCGGCGAGTTCCTTCGAGACGGCCTCGTCGTGCTCGCCCAGGGCCTTCCACTGGTCGACGCGGACCTCAAGGCCCGGCTGCAGGTTGAAGTAGGCGATCAGCCGGTTGAAGAACTTCAGGTCGTGCCCGGCGATCACCACTCGCAAAGGCTTGACCGGACCGTCAGCGGAGGCGGGAGCGCTAGACGCCACCGCGCGGGACAGGTAGTCCCGCAGCCGTCCGGCCGCCTTCTCCAGCGTGTACTGGGCCGCCGCCGCCGAAGTCCGCGACGCCGCGAGCTCGAACACTGACGGCGACGAAGCCACCAGGGCGGCCGCGTCCGCCACGTCGTCGATGGACGCGGCGAACAGCGGGTAGTCAGCGCCGAGCAGCTGCTCGTGCATGGGCGTCCGGTTCAGGATCACGGGCAGGCCGAGCTGGCCGAACTCCAGGACCTTCGTGGACAGTTCCAGCGAACTGTCGAGGTCCAGGTGCCGCCACGACAGGCCGATATCGCCGGCGGCCGCAAGAGCCATCGCCTCGGCGCGCGGCTTCCCGCCGTGCCAGATGACGCCACCCGTGGCGGGTGACCCGATCTCGCCGAGGGCGGCGCGCATGCGGCGCTTGTAGGAGGCGTCCCTGGGGTCGTCGTGGACCTTGTCGCCGACCATGTGCACTTCGGCGGGCACCCCGCGCGAAGAAAGCAGGGCGGGCAGCTCGGTCATCTCCAGGGTGTTCCACCGGGGGGCGAACTTGCCCGTGTAGACGAGTTTCAGGGGCTGGCCAGACGCACGCGTCCGTTCGGGATCGCGGTGGATGTTCTCCGCGGGGAGGACAGGCGGGAAGAGGACCGACTTGCCGCAGGCGGCGGGGACGCTGCCCTCGAGGAAGCAGCGTAGGTCCTCGGTCTGGCAAAGCAGGTAGCGGGACGCCTTCGCGATGGCGGCGAGGTCCTCGGCGTGCTTCGGGGTCATCGCGGGGACCGCCTGCGGGACGTCCGTCAGGTACGCCCAGAGACGGCCGTCGAAGGCGCCGTCCTTCGCGACGGCGACGACGAGGTTGCGGCCGCGCAACACCACGAGATCGTGGGCGTCCGTATCGACGGAGCGGAGCACGGCGACCGCCTGGGGGACCGTGAGGCTCGCCTCGGTGAGCCCGTCAAGCAGCTGCTCGGCGTGCGGGCTGCGGATCGTCACGCCGTCCAGCTCGCGCAAGGGCGCGATCAGGCGATCGGTGCGCACCGGCGCCTTGAGCACCAGGGTCACCGCGCACCCGGCGGCGACAAGCGCCTGCGTGACGCCCTGGACCCAGATGGCAGAGCCGTCGATCAGGTTCAGGTCGACGTCACCGTAGACCAGCGCGCGGGGTGGGGATCCGGCCAATGGATGTCAGCTCCTCAAGATGTCGGTTAGGCGCGGGCCACGGTGAACAGGCGGATGCCGTGACTGCCCCAGGTAGCGGCGTGCGGCGCGTCCGCGAGCAGCAGGTCGCGGCGGGCGAGCGCGGGACCCGCCTCGCCGAGCGAGCGGACAAACTCGTAGTCGCCGCCGAAGCCGACGGCGTCCGCCTGCGCGCACTCCCGCGCGCAGGCGAGGTCGAGCAGGTAGGTGTCTTCTCCCGCGCCGCCCGCGGGCCAGGGCGCGGCCCAGGGTGACGTCGCGAGCCGCGCCAGCCTTTCCCAGCTTCCCCCGAAGCTTTCCCTGAACGACACTGGCGTCGCGTCCTCGTCCACGATCACCCGGATCCCGGCGTCGGCGAGCGTGCCGAGCGCCTCGGTCACCTGCCGCGCCGCGGCCGGGGAGGTGGCGACGATCACCTCGGCCGGGCGGAGCCGCTGGTGCCCGAGGTCGGCGGCGAGACGGTTCGCCGCGGCGCCGTCCTCCGCACGGGCGAGGACCGCGACCCGCCGCCCGCCGACGATCCCGGCGGGCAGGCCCGCGGCGCGGGCGAACGCGGTGAGGCGGGCCGGGGTGGCGTGCGTGGTGAAGATGCCGCGGAGCGCGGCCCGGATCTCGGCCGGGGTGAGCGGGCCCGCGGCACTGGCCTCGCGGATCTCGGCGCGGACCGCGTCGATCGCGGTGGCGGCGCGCCCGGCGAGGCTGACCACCCGCGCCCCGCTGGCCTGCTGTTCCAGGCCCTGGCCGGCGGACGCGGTGACGAGCACAGCGTGTGCCTTGTAGAAGGAGGGCAGGGCCCGCCAGGACCGGGCGCCGGCGAGCTTTACGGGTGCGGCCCCGGGTGCGGCGTCGGCGGCCCCGGAGCCGGTGGTCAGGGCGTCGAGGAGCGCGCGGACGGCCGGGGCCTCGCGCGGGTCGCGGCCGGAGGCGTAGACCGGGTCCGCCGGGCGTGCCGGGTCGGCGGCGACCGGGTTGAAGCGGGCGAGCTGGACGCCGAGGTCGCCGTCCACGACGGCGTCGACGGTAGGCGCCAGCCAGCTCAGCCCAGGCATCAGGGAGTGCGGCACGTTGCGGACAAGCACGACCGGCTTGCCGAGCGAGCGGGCCATGACGATCATCCGGGCCAGGCGCCGGCCGCGGTCGGCGGCGGCGGGGTCGGTGGCGAACGCCCACGGGTTGCCGGGCAGCAGCGCGGCGGCCTCGATCAGCACCAAGTCGGCACCGGTGCCCTCAAGGATGACATCGGCGTCGTGGGGGAGCAGCGGGTGCACGACCGCGTCCGGCGCGAGCGTCGCGGCGCCGAGGGAGCTGATCGCGCCGGCGACGACGATGCCGCGGGCGCCGGCGTCCGCGGCGGCGGACAGGCCAGACAGCGCGAGCGCCGGATCGGCCAGCTGGAGCGCGGCCGGGGCGGTCAGCGCGGACAGGAACCGCTCCCCGGTCCCGGCCAGGTCGGTGAGCTGCGCGCTGGCGAGGGCGGTCGCGGCGTTCTGCGCGCTTGTGGGCTTGAGGCCCCGCTCGCGCCACAGCTTGTACAGCTCCCCAGGCAGCTGCACGCCGCGCGGCCACGGGCGGTGGACGGCGTTGGCGAGCATCGTGCCGAAGCGCATCTTCGTCGAGCCCTGGAGGGCGGTCAGGCGCGCCTGGGTCATCGCCAGCTGGAGCCTGGTGTCGCGGAGCTGGCGGGCCAGCCGCTCGCGTTCGGCGGCCAGCCCGGCGTCCTCTCCCAGGCCACCGGGAAGCCCGGTGCCGTCCACGTCACCGGTGTCGTTCGCGCCGGTCGGGGTCACGTCAGTCATTTGCCGCCTTCAGCCATGTGGTGATGATCCGGGCGATCCGCGGCCCGGCATTGCCGTCCCACAGCGGCGGCAGCTCACCGGCGTACGGGCCGTCATCGCAGGACTTGAGCACGGCGGCGGCCAGCTCCCCGGAGGTGACGAGCCGGTTGCTGCCGCTGGTGATGGTGATCGGCCGCTCGGTGTTCGGCCGGAGGGTGAGGCACGGCACGCGCAGCAGCGTAGTCTCCTCCTGGACCCCGCCCGAATCGGTGACGATCGCCGCGGCGCCGCGCACCAGCGACATGAACTCGATGTAGCCGAGCGGATCCACCACCCGCACCCGCGGCGCGTCAAGCAGCCCGGCCGCGGCGAGCGTCGCCCGGCCGCGCGGGTGCAGCGGGATGATCACGTCGAGTTCGGTCGCGACCTCGTGCAGGGCGCGCACGAGCGATGCCGCTCGCTCCGGCGAGTCGACGTTGGCGGGCCGGTGCAGGGTGGCGACGACGTACTTGTCCGCCAGGCCGTAGGCGGCGCGAGCCGCGGCGGCGTCGAACTTGTCCAGGTTGGCCAGCAGCGTGTCGATCATCGGGTTGCCGACGAAGTGCACCGACGAGGCTGGCCGCCCCTCCCGGGCCAGGTGCCCGATCGCCTCGGGCGAGGTGGTGAACAGCAGGTCGCAGAGCTGATCGGTCAGGCGCCTGTTGATCTCCTCCGGCATGGAGTTGTCGAAGCTGCGCAGCCCCGCCTCGACGTGCGCCAGCGGCACGCCCAGCTTGGCACCGGCCAGCGCGGCGCCAATTGTCGAGTTAACATCCCCGTACAGCACAGCAATAGAAGATGAATTTTCGGTAAATTCTTTCTCCATGCCGACCATGATCTCGGCGGTCTGCCGTGCCTGGGTGCCCGAGCCGACGCCGAGGTTGACGTCGGGTTCCGGCAGGCCGAGCTGGACGAAGAAGACGTCGGACATCCGCTCGTCATAGTGCTGGCCAGTATGGACGATCCGCTGCTCGTGACCGAGCGCGGCGAGCCCCCGGATCACCGGGGCCGCCTTGACGAAGTTCGGCCTCGCCCCGAGTACATGCGTGATGGTCGTGCGCATCGCCTTCCCTTGCTAGTATCCGCCCGCGTGACTGTACAGCCCTCGCCGCGTGCGATTGTGCTCGCTTTCTCCGTGATGCTGCGGCACGTTTTCGATGACCCGGTGCGCGCGCTCACGCTCGCCTGGCGGGTACTGCCTGCGCCGCTGCGCGACGGGCTCCGTTTCGCCGGCCCGTACGGCCACGCCGCGGCGCTGTGGGGCGCGGGGGACCGGCGCGCGGCGCTGACCGCCCTGGAGGCGGCCCCGGCGAGGCTGGCCGCGTTCAGCCTCGCTGTCGACCAGCCCGCCGTCGCGCGGTCCGCGATCACCCGGCTGTCGTCCGAAGACCGGGCCCGTCCCCGGCTGGCCGCCCGGCTCGCCTACCGCGAGGGCCGGCTCACCGACGCGGTGGCGGCGCTGGACGGCGCCCGCGGCTGGCGAGCCGCCCGGCTGCGGCGCTGGCTGCGCGCGGAGGCCGAGATGCTCGAGCCCCCAGGGGGGTCCGGGGGGTCGTCCCCCGGGAGGGAAACCGTGCCTGTCATCCCCGGCCGGGTGCTGCACATCGTCACCGACGCGCTGCCGCCTGTCAGCGCCGGCTACACCGTCCGCACCCAGGAGATCGCGCTGGCCCAGCGCGCCATCGGCCTTGACCCGCACGTCGTGACCCGGATCGGCTTCCCGGTCACGGCGGGCACGATCGACGGCCGGCACCTGGTCATCGTCGACGGCGTGCCGTACCACCGGATGCTGCCGTGGATCATGCCCGGCCGCGCCGACACGATCGCCCGCGACGGCCTGCGCAAGGCGGCGCGCGTGGTCCATCACGTCGGTCCCGCCGTGCTGCACGCGGCGAGCAACTACTCCAACGCGCTGATCGCGCTCGCGCTCCGCGACGCCACCCGGCTGCCCGTGGTCTACGAGGTCCGCGGCTTCTGGGAGGACACCTGGCTGTCCCGGCAGGCCGCGGCGGAATCTTCCTGGCAGGCCGCGGCCGAGTCCTCCGGGCAGCCAGGCGCAACGGACGACCCGACCACCAGCGACCGCTATCAGCGCAGCCGCGCGCTTGAGACCTACTGCATGCAATCCGCCGACCTGGTGGTGACGCTCGGTGAGGCGATGAAGAACGAGATCCTGCAGCGCGGCGTCCCCGACGAGAAGATCATCATCGTGCCCAACGCGGTGAGCGGTGAGTTTCTCCGGCCGCTGCCGGACGGCGCCGAGCTCAAGAAGAGCCTGGGCATCTCTGGCGGCGAGCACGTTGTCGGCCTGGTCTCCAGCCTGGTCCCGCACGAGGGCATCGGCACGCTGCTTGAGGCGGGCAAGCTCCTGAACGACCGCGGGGTCCGCACCCGCGTGCTCATCGTCGGCGACGGCCCCGAACGTGGTGCCTTGCAGCGCCAGGCCACCGCGCTGGGCCTGGACGCCATCTTCACCGGCCGGGTGCCGATGGGGAGAGTCCGTGAGTATCACGCCGTCCTCGATGTCTTTGTCGTCCCCCGTACCCGGGACCGAGTATGCCAGCTCGTCACGCCGCTCAAGCCCGTCGAGGCGATGGCGAGCGGGCTCGCCGTCGTGGTGAGCGCGGTGAACGCGCTGGGCGAGATCGTCAGGGACAAGGTTACGGGCGCCCAGGTGCCCCCGGAGGACGCCGAGGCGCTCGCCGACTGCCTGCAGCAGCTGCTCGGGGACCCGGGGCTGCGGGAGAAGCTGGGCGACAACGCGCGGGAATGGGTGGCGGCGGACCGCACCTGGGAACGGAACGCGCAGCGGTACCGCGACGCGTACGCGCGGCTCGGCGCGCTGTGAGACCGGCGCAGCCCTGAGACCGGCGCGGCTGAGATGAGGAAATCACGATCCGGCATATCAGCGGCCGGCAGCCCCTACGATAGAAGGCCCCCAAAGAGGAGATCGGTTACGTGAACGTCGTGATCATTGGACTCGGCTACGTCGGCCTGCCGCTGGCCGCCGAGGCCGTCCGGGTTGGACTGAACGTGGTGGGCCTTGACGTCAAGCAGGCCACGGTCGACGGGCTGAACGCGGGGCGGTCGCACATCGACGACCTGACCGACGATGACATCCGCGCCATGGTGGCCGGCGGCTTCCGCGCCACAACGAACATCGATGACGCGGGCGACCCCGACGTCATCGTGATCTGCGTTCCCACCCCGCTGTCGGAGTCCGACGGCCCCGATCTGACCGCGGTCATGTCGGCCACCGAGTCCGCGGGCAGGCTGCTGCGCTCCGGGGCGCTCGTGGTGCTCGAATCGACCACCTACCCGGGGACGACCGACGAAGTGGTTCGCCCGTTGCTGGAGAAGGCGTCCGAGCTGACCGCCGGGATCGGCTTCAACCTGGCCTTCTCCCCGGAGCGCATCGACCCGGGGAACGAGACCTACGGCATCCGCAACACGCCGAAGGTCGTCGGCGGCATCACCCCCACCTGCACCGAGGCGGCCGCGGAGTTCTACGGCCGCGTTTGCGACACCGTCGTGCGGGCCAAGTCCGCGCGCGAGGCCGAGATGGCCAAGCTGCTCGAGAACACCTACAGGCACGTCAACATCGCGCTGGTCAACGAGATGGCGATCTTCTGCCACGAGCTCGGCGTGGACCTGTGGGACGCGATCCGCTGCGCGTCCACCAAGCCGTTCGGCTTCCAGCCGTTCTACCCCGGCCCCGGGGTGGGCGGGCACTGCATCCCGATCGACCCGAACTACCTGAGCTACAAGGTCCGCACCGAGCTGTCCTACCCGTTCCGGTTCGTCGAGCTGGCGCAGGAGATCAACAGCCGGATGCCCGGCTACGTGGTGGACCGCGCCGCCGAGCTGCTGAACTCCGACGCCAAGCCGCTGAACGGCGCTCGCGTCCTGCTGCTCGGCGTGACCTACAAGAAGGACATCGCCGACCAGCGCGAGTCCCCGGCCCGGCCGATCGCGCGCAAGCTGCTCGCCCGCGGCGCGCGGCTGTGCTACCACGATCCGTACGTGATGAGCTGGCGGGTGGACGGGCGCGAGATCCCGCGGGCCGACTCGCCGTCCGCGGAGGCCGACCTGACGATCCTGCTGCAGGCGCACTCCGACTACGACCTGGCGGACATCGCGGCGCGAGCGCACCTGCTGTTCGACACCCGCGGCCGGCTCTCCGGCGACTCGGTGACCCAGTTGTAATGCGCGTCGTGGTGTGCACGGTGGTGCACCATCCCGCGGACGCGCGGATCTACTTCCGCCAGATACGCGCGCTGCTCGACGCCGGGCATGAGGTGACCTACATCGCGCCGTTCGACGAAGATTTTCCCGAACGACAGGGGGAGTCTCTGACCACGGTCACGATTCCCCGCGCGGTCGGCCGCCGCCGCCTCGGCGCGCTCCGCGCGGCGAAGGCGGCCATGGCCCACTCCGCGCCCGGCGCGGACCTGCTGCTCGTGCACGACCCGGAGCTGTTGCTCGTGCTCCCGCCGCGCCCGGGCCGCCCGCCGACGGTCTGGGACGTGCACGAGGACACCGCCGCCGCGCTGACCACGAAGGCCTGGCTGCCGGCGTTCCTGCGCCCGGTGGCCGCCGGGGGGGTGCGCTTCGCCGAGCGGACCGCCGAGCGGCGGCTGCACCTGATCCTCGCCGAGCACGGGTACAACGCGCGGTTCAGCAAAACCCACCCCGTCGTCCCGAACACCACGGTCGTCCCCGAGGTCGCGCCCCCGCCTTCGGGCCCCCGCCGGGTCGTCTACGTCGGGCTCATCTCGCCGGACCGGGGGATCGCCGAGATGATCGCGCTGGCGCGGCTGCTGGCCCCGCACGGCATCGCGGTGGAGCTGATCGGCCCGGCGGACGCCGCGGCACGCGCTCAGATCGAGGCCGCGGGCGAGGCGGTGCACGCCCGCGGCTTCGTGCCGAACGAACAGGCCCTTGGCATGGCTTCTGGCGCGCTGGCGGGGCTGTCGCTGCTGCACGACGAGGCGAACTTCCGGCACTCGATGCCGACCAAGGTCTTTGAGTACATGGCCCTCGGCGTCCCGGTGATCAGCACGCCGCTACCGCTCGCGGCGGACCTGGTCAACGGTGCCGAATGCGGGTACGTCGTGCCGTTCGGCCCGGATGTGTCCGCGGCGGCTGACGCGGTGCTCGCCCTGGACCGCGATCCGGACCTGCGGGTCAAGATGGGCCTGCGCGGCCACGACGCGGCCCGCCAGTCGCTCGGCTGGGCCGCGGATGCGAAGGCCTTCGTCGCCCAACTCGAAGCCTGGGCGCGCGACCCCGGATAGGATCAGGCGCGTGCAGGCGGTGTCGTGGCTACGTGAGGTTATCAGGCAGAACAAGCTATTCTCCCTGGCGCTCGCTGTCGGCGCCTTGGTGCGCCTGGTGGCGGTGCTCGGATACCCGGGCGCGCTGTGGTTCTCCGGGGACTCCTACGTCTACCTCGGGGCCGCGCTGCGCCCGATACCGGACCTGTCCAAGACGACCGGGTACTCGCTGTTCCTGCGGATGCTGCTCCCATTTCACAGCCTGACGCTTGTGGTGGTGCTGCAGCACCTGATGGGGCTGTCCGACGGGGTCATGATCTACGCGCTGCTCCGGCACAACCGGGTGTCGAAGAAGTGGGCGGCGATCGCGTCGATGCCGATGCTGCTCGACGGGTACGTGATCGAGGACGAGCACCTCATCATGACCGAGGCGCTGTTCACGTTCCTCGCCATGATCGCCCTGCTGCTTGTCTTGTGGAAGCCGAAGGTCTCGTGGTGGCGGGCGCTTGTCGCCGGGCTGCTGCTCGGCTACGCGGCGATCGTGCACACCGAAGGCGCCGTCGTGGTGGCGGTGTTCCCGCTCGTCGTGCTCATCAGGGACTGGAAGAGCCTGCGCGGCTGGCTGGCAGCGATCCTGGTGGGCGTTGGATGCCTGGTCCCGATCGGCGCGTACGCGTCCTGGTTCCATCACTACACCGGCCACTACAGCGTGACCATGGCCAACGGCTTCTACCTGTGGGGCCGGGTGTCGTCGTTCGCCGACTGCGCGGTCATCAAGCCGACCGGCGAGCAGGCCGCCGTGTGCCCGACGCAGCCGATCGCCGACCGGACGCCGCCGGGCGACTACATCTGGCATGCGCCGTACGTGCACCAGGACATGAACAGCATCGGCGGGCCGACGAGCTACGCCGGCAACAATCTGCTCTTCGACTTCTCGATCCACGCGATCGAGGCGCAGCCGTTCGACTACGTTAAGACGGTCGTCAAGGACGTCGGGCTGGCGTTCGGCTTCCCGCGGATCGGGTACCCGGACCCGGGGACGACCTATTATTACGACTTCCACCTGCACTATGTGACGTCGAAGTACAACGAGCTGCCGCCGAAGACCAAAGCGTGGATCCCGCCGCTCACCAAAGCGGACAGCGCCTACGCGGACTGGCTGAACTACGGCCACGAGGCTCCCGGCGTCGTGCACGAGGTGTTCGCGGTCCCGGTCCTGCTCTACCAGCGTCTTGTGTTCACCTACGGGCCGCTGCTCGCGGTGATCTTCCTGCTCGGCCTCGGCGGCGTCATCGGTGTCCGGCGGCGCGGCTGGGACCCGAGAACCTTCCGGCTGCGCTGGGAGGTCCGCGGCACAAGCATGGTGCCCTGGATCACCGCCGTGGCCCTGCTGGTCTGGCCGATCGCGTACGCCGACTTCGACTACCGCTACCTGATCTCGGCGCTCCCGTTCGCGTGTATCGCCGCGGGCCTGGCGTTCGCCCCGGCACGGCGGAAGGACACGCCCACGCCGCCCGTGCCGGGCGACCAGATCGAGGCCACGGTCCCCGACTCGGTCGGCTAGCGTCAGGGTCATGTCCGGACCCGACCGGCTCAGCCTGGAGCAGGCGCGGCGGCTCGCGGTCCGTGCCCAGCTGCTGGCCGGAGGGGCGCGCCTGGATCCCGGAATCGACGGGCTGCGCCAGGTGCTGCGGGCGGTGCGCTGCCTGCAACTCGATCCGGTCAACGTGGTCGCGCGCAGCCACCTGCTCGTGCTGTGGAGCAGGCTCGGCGACTTCGACCGGGCACACCTGGACACGCTGCTGTGGCGGGAGCGGTGGCTGTTCGAGTACTGGGCGCACGCCGCGTCCATCGTGCTCGCCGAGGACTACCCGGTGCACCATCTGATGATGCGGGCGTTCCCGCGGTACGCCGAGGTCCGGAACTGGATGACGTCGAACGAGGAGTTCCGGCGGTACATCCTGGACCGGTTGCGGGAATCGGGGCCGCTGTCCGCGGAGGCGTTCGAGGACCGGTCCGCGGTGGGATGGGTGTCCACCGGGTGGACCCACGGCCGGAACGTCGAGCGGATGCTCGACTTCCTGTGGAAGCAGGGCACGGTTACGGTCGCCGGCCGGGACGGGCTGCGGCGGCTGTGGGGACCCGCGGAGTTTCCCGTCGCGGCGGAGCTGTCGCAGGAGGAAGCGGTCCGGCGGGCGGCCGAGCTCGCGCTGCTTGCGCTCGGCGTGGCGCGGGAACGGGACATCGTGCGGCACTTCACCCGTGACCGGTACCCCGGGCTTGACCTGCCTTCCTGCGGCTTCGCCCGGCGCGTGCGGGTGGAGGGCGGCACCGAGGACTGGTGGGTGCACACGGACAGTTTCGGGCTGCTTGATGAGGAGCGATGGGCACCGCGGACCACGCTGCTCTCACCGTTCGACAACCTGATCTGTGACCGGGAGCGCACACGGCGGCTGTGGGGCTTCGCGTACAAGAACGAGATCTACGTGCCGAAGCACAAGCGGCAGTACGGCGCTTACACGATGCCGGTGCTATGCGACGAGGAGCTGATCGGGCGGGTGGTGCCGCGGGCCGACCGGCGGCGCGGCGTGCTCGTGATCGAGGGTGTGTTCGCCGAGGACGGGGCGGCGCCGGAGGCCGGTCCCGCGATCGCGGTGGCGATCGAGTCGCTGGCGGCGTTCGCGGGAGCGGGTTCGGTGTCGTACGAAGGGCCGGTGTGCGAGCAGTGGGCTGGCGTCCTCAAAGGTTCTTCGGGAACGTGATCGTCTCGGGGACGACGAGCGGGTGGGGCGGCGCCACGCGCTGAAGGCGGAGCCGTGCCTATGGTTCGGCCTCAATTCCTGATGTCCGCCTCGATGTCACTTGTTCAGAACGCCGCATAGGCGTGCATTCCGCTCGCATCGGTTCCGGCTGTCATTCATTCGGGTAAGCCGGGCACACCGGTTTTGCGGGCCCGGAAAAATAGAAAAATAGCGCCGAATCGGCGTTTCACTGCTGCTTTCCGGCAGTAATTGGAGTAGAATTCGAAGTAATCAAAGACTCTACTCATTCACCCGAACGCAGGGGGTGGTTCCCGTGACACAGCCGCCGGTCCCCGGACGCGGGGCGGGCGA
>Ga0335075_10001159_pt1 | contig 43971 bp, 42 predicted proteins | sample Lox_Sample_24_FD_206723 | JGI IMG/M metagenome (GOLD analysis project Ga0335075, IMG submission 206723) | Soil microbial communities from Loxahatchee National Wildlife Refuge, Florida, United States - Lox_Sample_2.4 | ecosystem: Environmental > Terrestrial > Soil > Wetlands | place: USA...
CCTGATGCCATTAACGATGTTCTCAGGCCTGGGCCGGCACGCGGGCGGGTGCGCGAGCCGCGAGGTACTCGTCGACCATTTCTGGCCGCAGGATCTGCGACACGACGAGCGTTGCCGCGCCGACCAGGCCGGCCTCGTCTCCGAGCCGGGCCCGCACCAGCTGGAGCGACTGGGTCATCGACGGCAGCGAGCGCTGGTAGACGCTCTCGCGGATGCCGGCCAGCAGTTCGGCCTCCACGTCGGCCAGGTACCCCCACACGGCGACGACCCCCGGGTTGAGCAGATTGACCGCGTAGGCGAGAACCTCGCCGATCTGGCGGCCCGCGACACGCACGGCCTGGGCGGCCTCGGGAACTCCCTCCCGGGCCAGGGCAACCAGATGGGGGACGTCGCGGACCGGGAGGCCGGCCGCCTGGAGCCGGGTGACCAGCGCCCGCCCGCCGGCGACGGCGTCCAGGCACCCGAGGTTGCCGCACACGCACGGGGTCGTGTCGCCGGGAACGGCGATATGGCCTATGTTGCCGGCCACGCCCTGCGTACCGCGGACAACCTCGCCGTTGATCACCATCCCGCAGCCGATCACGCTGCCGACCTTGACGCACAGCAGGACGTCCGTGCCGGGCCAGGCCGAACGCTGCTCCCCGAGGGCGAGCAGGTTAACGTCGTTGTCCACGAAGGCGGGAACGCCGAACGCCGCCTGGAGCCGGCCGCCGACCGGGAACCTGTCCCAGCGGGCCGCCGAGGGGGTGCTCGTGTCCGACAGGTCAATGGAGCCAGGCACCCCGATGCCAAGACCGCGGACCTCGGCGCGCCTTCGTCCGGCCGCGGCCAGCACCTCGATGAGGGACTGCTCCAGGTGACCGATCACCGCCTCGGGCCCCGACTCGATGGGGAACGGCTCGAACCGCTCGGCCAGCAAGGCGCCGCCCAGATCGGCGACGGCGACGCGTGCCCCGGTCATCCCGAGCTGGGCCACAAGCACGACGCCGGCGCCGGTGTTGAACTGGAGAATTGCCGCCGGCCTGCCGCGGCCAGTGGTCGATCCAGTCTGCGATCCGGCCTGGCCGACCGGGCCGGCCACGACGAGCCCGTCCGCCACGAGGTGGCTGACCCGCTGGGCGACGGTGGACCGCGCCAGGTTCATCGCTGCGGCCAGCTCGCCGATGGTCCGGGCGCGACCGCCGCGGATCAAGGACAGCACCTCTCCCGCCCTGTCGACGCGCGCGGCCGGGGATACCGGTGCGGCCGGAGACACCGGTAGCGAGAGCTCCTGGCCCACCGGATCCATCTGACTATTTCACCACTCTAGATTTATGTCGGCAATCTACGTAAAAATATTGACGATCGCCATAATAATACTCTACCCTCCTGATAGGAAAAGTTGGGATCAATCCGCCGCAGGCCCCCTTGGAGGAAACGATGCGTCACCTACACGCACGCTTGTCCGCAGGCACGGCCGTCGTTGCCGCGCTCGTCCTAGTCACCGGTGCCTGCAGCTCCAGTGCGGGCTCGGCGTCCGGCGGCAGCAGCCACATCACGCTGACCGTCTGGTCCTACTTCGGAGGGGACCAGCTCGCGGCCCTCAAGGCCGAGGACAAACTGTTCGAGCAGTCTCACCCCAACGTGACCGTGGACGAAATCGTGGTTCCTGGCCCCGAGCTCGACACGAAGCTGCTGGCCGCGGCGTCCACGCACTCCGGGCCCGACGTGTTCTTCAACAACGTCGTCGTCGACTTCCCTGAGTTGAGCGCGGCCGGCGCGTTCTATAACCTAACCAAGTTCTGGGACGCGTACGCTGACAAGTCGCAGTTCCCGTCCGCCGCGATCTGGAAGGGGTCCGACGGCGAGATCCAGAACGTCATGTCGTACTCCAACCTCAACGGCCTGTTCTACAACAAGACGATCCTCGACCAGTACCACCTGACGCCCCCCACGACGGTGGCCCAGTTCGAGTCGGACATGCAGGTGATCACCAAGGCCGGTAAGTACACGGCGCTGGCCGCCTCGGCCGATCCCGAGCCTGATGGCGCGTGGACGTGGTTCCCGCTCCTGCTCGAGCAGGGGACCAACTACTGCAACCTGACGGCCGCCAACGTGACCCCGATGTTCCAGACCGTGGCCGACTGGACCAAGGCCGGCTATCTCCCCAAGGAGGCGGCAACCTGGACGCAGACGGACACGTGGACCCAGTTCATGACCGGCAAGTACGCCTTCCTGGTCGACGGCAACTGGAACCTGGGTGCGGCCAAGGCGGCGACGTTCTCCTGGGGCACCACGCAGTACCCGGCAGGCGCCGACGGCAGCATAGTCTTCCCCGGCGGCGAAGCGATGGGCATCAGCGCGTTCACCAAGTACCCGCAGGCCGCCTGGGAATACCTGGAGACGTGGCTGTCCAGCCAGGGAAGCGTCATCGACTTCCAGAACTCAGGGCAGATCCCGACCCGCGCCGACGCCGCCACCACGCCGACGGTCAAGAGTGACACGGCCGCTGCCCCGTTCGTCGCGGCCATCAAGACCGTCTCGGCCTGGCCGCGCAGCTCCAAGACCGATCAGATGCAGGTCTCGGTCGGGACCGAGCTGAGCGACGTAGTGTCCGGGCAGGCCAGCGTCGCGAGCGCCGCGGCGGCGACCGCGACGGCGATCCAGAGCGACATCAAGGCGGGCGGCGGTGTCTGCTGACCTACGGACGGGAAAGGCCGGCACCGCAGTCGGTGCCGGCCGGCCCCCGGGCCCCGCGCACCGAGCCCGGATCCGGAGGATAACCGCGCCCTGGGCGTACCTGCTCGCCGCCGCGGCGCTCCTCGCCCTCATCTCCGTGTATCCGCTGGCGGAGCTTGTTCACCTCGCCTTCAGCTCCGTCGGCCCGACCAACCTGATCGGCTCCTGGCCCTGGGCCGGGCTGGCCAACTTCCGCACGGCTCTGGCGAATCCCGAATTCATGCAGGCGGTCTGGGTGACCGCGAAGCTGACCGTGATGCTGCTGGTATCCGATCTGGTCCTCGGCTTTGTCGTGGCCTCGGTGCTGGTGAGCCGGTCACGCAGCACCAGCGCGGTGATGTCGCTCATGGTGTTCGTCTGGGCGCTGCCACCGCTGGTCAGCGGCAGCGTCTGGAAATTCCTGCTGTCAAGTAACGGCGCGGTCAACAGCCTGCTCGGCCTGCTCGGCTTCCGCCCGCTTGACTTCCTCGCCTCCCCCACCCTGGCGCTGTGGTCCGTGGGCCTGGTCACGTGCTGGTCGGCGCTGCCGTTCGCCACGATGGTGCTGCGCGGCGGGATGCTGGCGGTGCCAAGGGACCTGATCGAGGCGGCGGCCATCGACGGCGCCAGGTACTGGAAGATCCAGACCAGGATCGTGCTGCCGCTGGTGCGTCCCACGATGGGCGTGCTGGCCATCCTGGCCGTGATCTACTCCTTCCAGGGGTTCAACTTCATTTACGTCATGACCGAAGGCGGGCCGGGCACAGCCACCGCCAACGTGCCGTTCCTCGCTTACCAGCAGGCCTTCACGTCGTTCGAGCTGAGCGGGGGCGCCGCCATCGCCCTCCTCGCCCTGGCGTTCGTCCTGGTGCTGGCCGTCCCCTATGCGCTGAGCGTGCGCCATGAGGAGCACGAGTGAGCAAGCGGGGCAGTAGGACCGGGGCCCGGGTGGGGACGCCGCCGCGCGTCGTTTCCGGCATCGTGAAGGTCATCCTCACCGTGACGTACCTGGTCCCGCTGCTCTGGATCGTCATCGAGGCGTTCAAGTCCGACAACCAGAGCATCGCGGCGCCTGACGCCCTCATCTTCGCCCCCACGCTGGCTACGTTCCGCACCGTCATCGGCACGGCCGCGGGATCGGTGCTGCTGTCCCTCGTCATTGCCGCCATCGCCACCGTGGCCGTCACCGTCGTGGGCGTCCCGGCGGCGTACGCGCTCACCCGGCGGACCTCGCCACAGTGGGGCCGGGTGATCGCCGTCGTGCTGACCATCCTGCTGATACTGCAGATGGTGCCCCAGCCGATGACGGTGATCCCGCTTTACGGCGTGCTCGCCAGCTGGCACCTGCTCGGCTCCGTCACCGGGCTTGTCGTCGCCGACACCGCGCTTGTGCTGCCGTTTTCCATCCTGCTGCTCCGGCCCTTCGCGCTGGCCGTGCCCAAGGTGCTGTACGAGGCCGCGGCCCTGGACGGGGCGAGCAACGCCCAGGTTTTTATCCGGATCGTCATCCCGCTGCTGCGCAACGGCATCGCGACCGTCGCTTCCATCGTCTTCATCATCGTCTGGGGTGAGTTCATCTACGCGACCAACTTCCTCAATGAGGGCTCACAGCTGCCGGTCAGCGCCCTGCTGGCCGAGCAGATCAGCATCTACTCGACCAACTGGAACCGGTTGATGGCACTAGCGCTGCTTACGTCGCTGCCGCTGCTCGCCGTCTTCCTCTTCGCCCAGCGCCGGCTGACGGCCGGCCTTACCCTCGGAGCCGTCCGATGACCGATCGCGAACAGATCCTGCAAGCCCTGCGAGCGAAGATCGCCGACGGCCGACCCGTCATCGGCGGCGGGGCAGGCACCGGGCTGTCAGCGAAATGCGCCGAGGCGGCAGGCCTCGACTTCATCGTCGTCTACAACTCCGGCCGTTACCGGATGGCCGGCCACAGCTCGATGGCGGGCCTGATGCCGTACGGCGACGCGAACGCCATCGTCACGGAAATGGCCGAGCAGACGCTGGCCGTCGTATCGCGGATCCCGGTCGTGGCCGGCGTGTGCGGCACGGACCCGTTCCGTGTCATGCCGCGGTTCCTGCGGCAGCTGAAGGACATGGGCTGTTCCGGCGTGCAGAACTACCCCACCGTCTGCCTGTTCGAGGGCATCATCCGGGCCAACCTCGAAGAGACCGGCCTCGGTTTCGGCAAGGAAGCCGAGATGATCGCCGAAGCGCACGCCCTTGACCTGCTTACCCTCGCCTACGTTGCCAGCGAGGCCGAGGCGCAGGCCATGGCCGCCGCGGGCGCCGACATCCTCGTCGCGCACATGGGCCTCACCACGGCCGGCATGACCGGCGCCAGGACGGCAATGACCCTCGATGAGGCCATCAAGACGATCGACCAGCTGGGCAAGGCCGGCCAGGAGACCAACCCGGACGTCATCGTGATCTGCCACGGCGGCCCGATCTCCGGTCCCGCGGACGTGGCGCGCGTCCTGGCCGAAAGCCGGCTCGCACAGGGGTTCCTCGGGGCATCGAGCATGGAGCGCCTCCCCACGGAGATCGCGATGGTGGACCATATGAGCAGCTTCACCCGGCTTCCGCTGCGACCGGGCGGCCCGGCATGAACCGGAGCGCCGCTTGGTCTTTGGCGGCGCGGGCGAGCACTGTCCGGCACGCGGCCCGCGGAGGCGGCCGGTGAGCGATCAGCTTCACGTCGGCGTCGCCGGGCTCCACTTCGGATCGGCATTCCTGCCCATCTACCAGCAGCATCCCGCGGTTCGCGAGGTGTCCATCGCGGACACCGACCCGGACCGGCTGGCGTGGGCCGGCGACAAGTTCGGCGTGCGGCGGCGGCACGCCAGCCTCGACGGGCTGCTCGCCGATCCGGACGTCGACGCCATTCACCTGCTCAGTCCGGTGTCCTTTCACGCCCGGCAGTCGGTCGCGGTGCTCCGGGCCGGCAAGCACTGCGCGTGCGCCGTGCCGATGGCGACATCGCTCGATGACCTGCTGGCCATCATCGCGGCCCAGGAAGACACCGGCCGCGTGTACATGATGATGGAGACGTCCGTCTTCAGCCGTGAGTACTTCTACGCGCGCGGCCTGCTTGAGGCGGGGGAACTCGGTGACCTGACCTTCTACCGGGGGTTCCATCTGCAGGATCTCGACGGGTTCCCGGCCTACTGGCAGGGCTATCCGCCCATGCATTACGTCACCCACGCGCTGTCTCCCGCACTTGCGCTAACGGGAACCACGGTACGTTCCGTCCAATGCCTTGGTTCTGGGAAGCTCACTCCCGAGCGGGCCGGCAGCTATGACAATCCGTTCCCGCTGGAGGCCGGGCTGTTCCGGCTGCGTGAGCACGACATGGCGGTGGATGTGGTGCTTTCGTTCTTCCAGACGGCGCGGGCTTATACCGAGGGATTCAGCCTTTACGGCAGCCGGGTGGGCCTCGAATGGCCGACCGAGGAGGGCGGCCCGCTGCGGGTCCACGAATTCGGTGCCATACCCGCCGGCGGGCGGGGGCGAGCGGTGTCCGTGCGCGACGCGTTTCCCCCGGACCGCGACGACCTGCTGCCCCCCGAACTCGGGGTATTCACCCGCAACGTCGCCATGCACGGCGGATCCCATCCCCATCTCGTCCACGAGTGGATCAGCAGCATCGCTTGGGGAAGACGGCCGCTGGTCGACGCCAGGACGGCGGCGGCGTGGACCGCGCCGGGGATCTGCGCCCACGACTCCGCCCTGGCCGGCGGTCAGCTCGTCGAGGTCCCTGACTTCGCGCTGCCATCATCGTGAGCAGGGCATCGTGAGCACCGTCGTTCTTGTCGGCTCGCTCGACACCAAGGGCGAGGAGTACCGCTTCGCCCGGGATCGCCTGCGCGGACTTGGCGTCGACACGATTGTCGTCGACACCGGCGTCATCGGCCATCCGGCGTTCGACGCCGAGATAGGCGCGGCCGAGGTCGCCGCGGCGGCAGGTACCGGGCTCGAGCGCCTGCGGGCCGCGGCGGACCGGGCCGGCGCGCTGGCGGCCATGGGGCGGGGAGCCGCGGTCATACTCGCCAGGCTCCGCGCCGAAGGGCGGCTCGACGGTGTCTTCGCGCTCGGCGGATCGGGCAACACGACGGTCGCCGCCAACGCGTTCCGCACCCTCCCCCTCGGCGTGCCCAAGCTCATCCTTTCCACCATGACCGCGGGTGACATCCGGGGTTTCGTCGCCGACAGCGATCTCGTCATGGCCGCCAGCGTGGTCGACATCGCCGGTCTCAACCGCATCTCCCGTACCGTCGTCGGCAACGCCGCGGCCGCCATCGCCGGCATGGTCACGGCACTGGCCGCAGTGCCGCCTATCGGGTCGCCTATCGGGTCGCCTATCGGGCCGCCTATCGGGCCGCCTATCGGGCCGCCCGGGGGCGGGGAGGACACGCAGCGGCCGCTGATCGCGGCCTCGATGATCGGGCTCACGACCAGAGCGGTGACCGCCGCGCGACACCGGCTCGAGCAGCTCGGGTACGAGGTCATCGTCTTCCATTCGACCGGGGCGGGCGGGGCCACCATGGAATCGATCATCGGCCAGGGCCTGGTCGCAGGCGTGCTCGACCTGACCACGTCCGAGCTGGCCGATGAGCTGGGCGGCGGTATCTGCTCGGCCGGTCCGGGCCGGCTGCGGGCCGCCGCCAGGCACGGCGTGCCGCAGGTCGTGGCGCCGGGCGGCCTTGACATGATCAACTTCGGCCGGCCGGAGACCGTGCCGCCGCGCTACGCCGGGCGCAGACGGCACGTACACAACAGCGAGATCACGCTGGTCCGCACCAGCGCGGCCGAGTCGGCCGAGCTCGGGCGGCGGCTGGCGGACCGGGTCAGCGAGCCGGCTGCCGGCGGATCCGGTCGGGAGTCTGCGGACCAGTTCGGCGGGCCGCGGCGGATCATCCTGCTGCCGTCCGGCGGGCTGTCCGCGATCGACGCCGAGGGCCACCCGTTCCACGACGCCGACGCGGACGCCGCCCTGACCGCTGCCGTACGCGCCAGCGCGGACCCGGCGCGCGTGCGCGTCGTCGACGTGGCAGGCAATATCGACCGCGCCGAGGTCGGCGCGCTGGCCGCCAACCTCCTCCACGAACTGATAGCCACCCGATCAGGAGGCCCGCCGTGTACACCGTGACAGTCCTGTATCCGCAACCCGACGACCCCGCCGTATTCGACGCGTATCACGACGAGGTGCACGCCCCGATCGCCGCCCGCATGAAGGGACTGGTCAGCTGGACGGTCCACCGCATCGAGGCCCGCGACGGCGTCGTGCCCGCATATCACATGATCGTCCAGCTCTCCGCGCCGACCAGGGATGCGCTTGAGGCCATTCTCGGGTCGGCGGAGGGCGTCGCCGCAGCCGAGGACGTCCCCAATTTCGCGACCGGGGGTGCGGTGTTCCTGTTCGGCGAGCAGCAGGACATGCTGGCGCCCGCCGGTAATCCTCAGGCCTAGCGCACCGAGGTGGCCATGGTCGAGTTCATCGGAATGATCCTCACGCAGGACAGCTCGGAGTCGAAGAGCGGCCACGGGCCCCTCATCGACCCGGCGTTCACCAGCCGTTTCGCCCGGGCCCACGAAGCCGCGGGCTTCGACAGAGTCCTCGTCGGCTACTTCTCCTTCTTCCCCGACGGCTTTCAGGTCGCGGCCCACGTCCTGCACGAGACCGAACGGCTCGGAGTGCTGCTGGCCCACCGCCCCGGATTCGTCGCCCCCACGGTCGCCGCCCGCCAGTTCGCCACCCTCGACCAGTTCTCGGGGGGCCGCGTGGCCATGCACACGATTTCCGGCGCCAACGACGAGGAACAGGCCCGCGACGGCGACTTCCTCCCCAAAGCGGATCGCTACCGCAGGACCGACGAATACCTCGGGATCCTGCGCCGGTACTGGACCGCCACCGAGCCCTTCGATTTCGATGGCGAGTTCTACAAGTTGAAGCAGGCATTCACGCCGGTTCGATGCGCCCAGAGCCCGCACGTGCCGATCTACTTCGGGGGCTCGTCCGACGAGGCGCTGGCGGTGTCGGCCCGCCACGCTGATGTCTACGCCCAGTGGGGCGAGCCGCTGGCCGAGACGGCCGAGCACATCGGCCGGGTGCGGGCGCTGGCCGCCAGGGAAGGGCGTCACCCGCGGATTTCCCTGTCCACGCGCCCCATCCTGGCCGAGACCGACGACGCCGCCCTGGCCCGGGCGTACCGCATCCTCGATCAGGTCAAGGAGCGGCGCCCGCAAGGAGGGGTCCTGATGGGCAACGCCATGGAACAAGGGGTCGGCGCGCAACGACTGCTGCAGGCCGCCCGCAAGGGCGACATACTCGACCGCTGCCTGTTCATGCCGCTCGCCACCGCCACCGGCGCGGCGGGAAACACCACCGCCCTGGTCGGGTCCCCTGCCACCGTGGCCGAGGCCATGCTCGACTACTACGACATCGGCGTGACGACGTTCCTGCTGCGCGGCTGGGACCCCTACGAGGACGTCGCCGGTTACCGCGAGCTCATCACGAGGGTGCGCGAGGGCGCTGCGGAACGGGAGTGATATGAACCCCAGGGTTCACTTCGCTCTATCGCAGTCAAAGTCCAGGTTCATGTCGCACGCTTCCGCTTGAGTATGCGATCGCGGCTCGCCTTCGGAACCGTGATCGCCGCGACCAGGGCGGCGCCGTAGAAGATCTGCTGGATGTAGCTCTGCGTGCCGAGCAGCTCAAGTCCCGCCGTGCCCGTGGCCAGGAAGTAGACCGCGACCAGGGCGCCGAGGGCGTTGATGCGGCCTGGCCTGATCGCGGTCGCCCCGAGGAAGACCGCCGCGTAGGCCGGCAGGATCAGGGTGCTGCCGGCCGTCGGGTCGACCGTCCCGTTGGTGCCCGCGTATGCGATCCCCGCGATGCCGGCGATGCCCGCCGCGATGATGAAGGCCCAGGACCGCTGGCGGTTCACCCGCACGCCGCTGAGCCGCGCCACCTCGCGCGACTGCCCGATCACCAGAGCCTTCTGCCCGACCGGGGTGAAGCTGAGCACGTACCAGACGACGAGGAAGATGGCCAGGCCGTAGTAGAACTCAAGCGGAATGGACAGGAAGTCGTTCGTGAAGATCCAGTTCGACAGGCTGGTCGAGACGACCCCGACGCTGTTGGCCCCGGAAATGACGTAGATGAGGCCCTGAACGATCGTCATCGTGCCGAGCGTCACGATGAACGGGTCGTTGTCGAACGGCACGACGAAGAAGACGTTGACCACGCCGACCAGAAGCGCCGCGCCGATCCCGGCCAGGCAGGCCAGGGCCACCGGCACTGCGTGGTTCACGTTGAGCACGGCCAGCGTCATCGCGGACAGGCCCAGTGATGAACCAAGCGACAGGTCGACGAAGTCGCCCATGATCGTGGGCAGGAGCACAGCCATCACGAGGATGAAGAGCACCGCCTGGGAGCCGAGGATGTTGGAGAGATCGCCGATGGTGAGAAAGGTCGACGGTATTGCCGCCGCGAACCCGGCAACCAGGCAGGCGAACACGATGAGGATGGCCCACCGCTCGATCTCAAGGCGCCGGCCCGATGCGGGCTGCGCCAGCTCTGCCCGCTCCTGCCTGCGGTCATCTTGGACGGGAGTAGCCGCTTCGTGCGGGGCGCTCATCTGACCTCCCTGATCTGGCGCAGCGCGGCCGCGGTGAGCACGTCGTCGCTGAGCTCTTCACCGGCGAGCGTGGTGACCGGCCGCCCTTCGGAGAGGACGATGACCCGGTCGCAGACCTCCGCGAGTTCCCCGAAGTCGGTCGTCACCCACAACACCGCCATCTGGCTCAGGGCGGCGGCCGTCTTCACGAACCGGTAGATGTCTCTCCTGGCACCGACGTCGACCCCCTGCGTCGGCTCATGCAGGAGCAGCAGCCGCGGCCGGGCCAGCAGCCACTTCGCCAGCATGGCCTTCTGCTGGTTGCCACCCGAGAACGTCCCGGTGACGGCGCGGGCCAGCGGCGGCCGGATCTCGAACCGTTCGATGGCCTCCCGGGCGAGCATCAGGAGTTCGTCCCGGCGGAAGACACCACCTCGGTAGTGCTCGTCCTCGACGAGCATGACGACGTTCTCCCACAGGGCGAGCCGCTCGCTCAAGCCAAGCACCGCGCGGTCCGCCGGGACGAGGGCGATGCGCTCCCGCACGCTGCGCTGAGGGCTGAGCCCGGCGACGTCCAGCGTCCTGGCCCCAAGGCGCAGCGTGCCGCTGATGGCCGGGCGCGCACCGAACAGCACATAGGGCAGGTCCTCGGCACCCGAACCGATAAGGCCCGCCACACCGACGATCTCCCCGGCACCAATCAGGAACGACAAGTCCTCGAGCCGCCCGGCGGCCACGTGCTCGACCATCACGTCCTGGCCCGGCTCAGGCGCGCTTCGAGGTCCGCTCACGCCGGTGGCCCCCCTCGCCGCCCCATCTGCCTGGCCAGCACGTACCTCGCCGGCACGCGCTGGTTCCGCCGGGGCGCTGCCGGACGCCCGCGCCGGTGTCCCGACGATGAGATCGACCAGCGCCTGCTCCTCCATCTCGCCGGCGGGCACCTCGGCGACGATCCTGCCGTCTCTGATCACGACGACACGGTCGGTGATCGAGCGGACCGCAACCAGGTCATGCGAGATGAACAGCACGGCCGCCCCGTCGGCCACGACGGTCCTGATGAGATCGAAGAGGCGATCGACGTCGTCTTCGGGAAGGAACACAGTCGGCTCGTCGAGAACGAGCACGGAGTGCTTGTGGCCGCTTCGCGTGCGGTACCTGCGTAGGTCTTCGGCGGCCCGGACGATCGCGAGCCGCGCCTGATCGACCGGCTGGAGCTCGCCCGTGCGCTGGTCGAGGTTGAGCCTGACCTGGTAGCGGCCGAGAATGGCCGCGGCGTCTCGGTGTTCCTGACGCCAGTTGATCGGCGCCCATGCCCCCATGCCGCGACCAATTCGCTGGCCCAGGGTCAGGTTCTCCAGGACGCTCAGCCCCGCCGCCAGCGCCAGGTTCTGGTACACGAAACTGAGCCCGATCTCGCTCGCCTGGCCGGGAGCAAGGGGCAGCGGGACCTCCTCGCCGCTCACGAACAGGCGTCCGCCTGGCTCCGGCTCATAGACTCCGGCCAGCACCTTGACCAGCGTCGACTTGCCCGAGCCGTTCTGCCCCACGAGCCCGGCCACCTCGCCCTGGCCCACGCGGAGGTCCACGCCGACCAGCGCCCGGTTGCTGCCGAAGTCCTTGGAGATGTTGCGCAGCTCGATTGCCGGGGGAGCTGACGCCTGCCCGCCAGGCGCCGGAGCTTCCTGCGAGCTCAGGAGGTGCCCACCATCGCGCCGTTGAGCGTGGCCGCGGCGGTCAGCGCACTGCCCGACAGCGCCGGCAGCCCCAGCAGATTGCGGAAGCCGTTGACCCAGCTCGTTCCCCAGCCGCCGGTGGTGAGGACGTTGACGGCGTTCTGCGGGGTGGCTATCCGGTCCGGGCCGATGGCGTCGTTGTACGAAATGGGCGCCAAGTGCTCAAGCGCGCGGGCGGTCTGCAGGAACAGCAGGTACCCGGTCCACGGCGGGTAACCGCCGATGTCACTCTGGATGATGCTCTTGCCCGGCTGGGTAGTCTGCAGCTTGATGAAGGGCGTGCCGCCGCCGAACGCGAGGTACGCCTTCACGGTGCTGGTCTTGTGCGCGGCCTCGATGCCTGCCAGCAGGTAGGTCAGCATTCCGGCGTAGTCGGGGAAGATGACCGTCACGCCGGGATGCTGCAAAAGCGCGCTGGTCACGGTGCTCGCGATGTCCGTCGTCCAGTTCGGCACCTCGACGTCGTAGTCGGTCACCGTGCACCCGGGGCAGATCGACTTCAGCTCGCTGACCAGGGAGTCCTGCATGATCGCCGTGGCCGGCGCCGCGTTCGACGTGATCGCGATGGCCTGGAACGGCTTCCCGTCGTGCTGGGCGACCGCCTGCTCGGCCGCATACTTGGCGTCGAGCGCGTACGGGTCCACGTTGTTGTAGGTGACCTTGCTGGCCGCGGCCTCCTGTGGGGTCGCCCCGTAAACCGCCACGGCGATGCCGGCCTTCTCCGCCTGCGCGAGCGCGGGTGCGACCAATGCCGGGTTGAAGTCGCATCCGGCGTCGATCGCCGCGTACCCCCCGTGGATCGCGTCCTCGATGGCGCTGTTGTACTGGGAGGTCAAGCCCTGGTTAGCGAAGATCGTCGCCTTCATGCCCAGATCGGTGGCGATTGCGGCGTCCGCCTGTGCGATCTCCGTACACGCGGCCAGCGCGCTATCGCCTGGCAAGATCATGAGCTTCTTGCCGCGCAGGTTCGAGGTGTTCGGCACCTTGCTGCCGTAGTCAGCCGCGTAAGTGCTGAAGCTCGGTATCGCCGCTCCTTGGTTCACGGAGCTGTCAAGCGCGGAGACGGCCGCGCTCGACGCCGGCGGGCTGCTGGAGGACGTCGAGGTGGAACCGGTGCTTGAGCTGCTCGACGAGCACGCCGCCAGCAGCAATGCCGTGCCGACCGCCGTCACCATGGAGGCGATCCGCGCTGGCCGAGGATTTCGTCCGCCTATCGTGAAGCGTTCCATGCGCCCTCGCACTGTTAATTCAGGGTCTGACCAGACCGCACCTGCCCACAGGCTTGATCTTGGTCAGCAGGATGTCAACGGAATTGTTAACAACAAGCGTGTATCGCTTCGGTCTTTATCGCCGGACCAGCATCGGGCATGGCGGAAAGTTGTTGCCTCACCACATTTCCTTCCCCGAACACGCATTCTAGGAATGCCCGGTCTTTATGATTATCATTGGTTTGATAAATGGAAATGGCGGCGATTCGTGCACCGCGGCGCTGTGCGTGGGCACAGCCATACGCGCCGCGGTTCGGCGGCGAGCATATTGTCAGCAAGATCCCCCGAATTTACGCTGGCCTCATGCGCAAGACGCGGTAGCCCTGCACGCGGCCGACCAGGAAAGGTGACGCCTTGAGCCCAAGGGAACCACTGCTCGACCCCACCGGGGTCGGCGATCAGGCCACCAACGTCACGCTGGCGCCGCGCCCCCAGACTCTGAAGGGCCTCGTCGTCGGCCTGCTCGACAATGCTAAGCCGAACGGCTCCGTGATCCTCCGTGCGGTCGGCCGCGAGCTGCGGGAAAGGTATGGCGTCCGGGAGTTCCGGGTGTTCGTCAAGGGCTACTTCGGCACGCCCGTCGAGGAGTCGGTCGTCCAGCAGATGCTGCACAACTGCGACTTCGCGGTGGCCGCGATCGGTGATTGAGGCTCGTGCAGCGCGGCCAGTTTGGCCGATGGGATCGTATTGGAGCGGGCCGGCATCCCCGCTGTCAGCCTGTGCACGGATGCCTTCAGGATCACCGCTGAGGCGATGGCGAAGCAGATGGGGTTCCCCGGCTACCGGTATGTGGTCTTGCCGCACCCGGTCGCCAGCCGCACCGAAGAGGAGATCACCGAGATGGTGCGGAACGCGCTTCCTGACGTCATCCGGGTACTCGGCGCCGGGCTGACCTACCAGGGCTCTGCGGAGGTGGCGCCATCGTGACAGAGGTCGACGCGGCCGAGGTACGCCGCGCGATGGAGTACTACTACGAGCGCGGCTGGACCGACGGGCTTCCCGTGGTCCCGGTCACCGAGTCCTACCTCGCGGAGTTCGTGGCGACGACCAGCCGCGACCCGGACGAGGTGATCATCCCCATGCCGCACCTCAACAGGAACCTGACCGTCCGGCTGGCCGCGCTCAACGCGGCGCTGGCCGGCTGCCTGCCGGAATACCTGCCCGTCGTGCTGGCCGCCTGGGACGCGTTCCTGCTCGACGGCATGGTCACCAGGTCGATCTGGCAGTCCACCACGGGGACGGCCCCGTTCGTCGTGGTCTACGGCCCGGTCCGGCAGCGGATCGGGCTGAACTCCCGCGGCAACGTGTGGGGATCGGGGTTCCGCGCCAACGCGACGATCGGCCGGGCGATCAGGCTCGGCGCGATCAACGGCCTCGGGCTCAAACCGCACGTATTCGACCAGGCTACCCAGGGCACACCGGCCAAGTACTCCTGCTGCATCGCGGAGGACGAAGAGGACTCCCCCTGGGCCAGCCTGGCCGCGGACAACGGCATCGGCCCTGACGACAGCGCCGTCTCCGCGACCGTGATCCGTTCGGTGCTGCACATCGAGGCCCGGCACACTACTGCCCCCGAGCAGCTCGCCGCGGATTTCGCCGACTCGCTGTGCCGGACCGGCGCACTGGTGCGGCCGCAGGCCACCGGCTACGTGGTGCTGAACCCGGAACACGCCAGGCTCCTGGATAAGCACTGCTGGTCCAAGGACGACTTCCGGACTGCCATGGTCGAGCGGGGCTGGCGCACCTACCGGGACCTGGCCGCAGCCGGCAAGGAGGCCCTGGCCATCGGCACCGGCTGGCGGCTGCCCGCCGACCACCCGGACGCCCGGCCGCACGAACCGCCGGAGGACAGAGACGCTCCGGTGCAGCTCATCTCCTCCCTGGACGCGATCCAGATCGTGGTGGCCGGCGCCCCCAACGCGGGCGTTTCGTCGATCGTGGAGACGTTCTCCCTCCCCGGCCGCGCGCCCGCCATGGTCAAGGTCGAGGAGAAATAGCGGGAGGGTAAGGGACGCAGACGGGGTTCAAGGAGACCGGCGGCACGCGCGGGCAGGGCGGCGCATTTCGTCCGGCTCCAGCGACAGGTAGGAACCGCGCCAGTACACCAGCGGGGCGGCGGCGTCGGCGCTCATCTCGGCGTGATGCACGCGGCCGACCACGATCTCGTGATCGCCTCCTGGCAGCCTGTTTTCGACTGTGCACTCCAGCGCGGCCAGCACACCGTCCAGCCGCGGGCTGCCGGTCGGGCCTGGCCGGTGCCGGACGCCGTCCCAGACCGCGGCCAGGCCACGGCGGGCGAAGTTGACCGAAAGGTGCCGCTGGGGTGCGGCGAGTACGTTGACCACGAACGCGCCGTGCGCGCGGATCGCCCGCAGCGTCAGGCTCGCGCGGTCAAAGCAGACCAGCACGAGCGGCGGATCGAGCGATAGCGAGGTGACCGCGCTGGCGGTAGAACCCACGGGCTCACCGTCATCACCTATCGATGTCACCACCGTGACGCCGGTGGCGAAGTAGCCCATCGCCTGCCGGAACTCGGACGCGCTGATCTCCGCGGACGATTCTTCAACGGCTGCCATCGCCTAAATCCTATCATGTTGGTATGTAAATAGGATTTGGCGTCGCTTAGCGACACTGCCGGACGCCAGCGCCCCGGCCCAGGTCAAGGCGGATCGGCTGGTCCGGGGCCGCCAGGTAGGCTCTGAGCGTTGCACCACCCGGCGATAATATCAGATATTATCGCTAGGTTTAATAGGTTAATTGGAGGTGTGATGACCGAAGACCGCTGGCACCAGCCCCTGGTCCGAGTACGTGGCCAGGAGCTCCGCGCCGACACAGGCCAGACTTCGGGGATGACCCGCCGCGAGGCCATCTCGGGCAAGAACGCCGGCTCGGAGAAGGTCTGGATGGGCCAGACCCACGTGGCACCCGGCACCCGGTCCGGCGACCACCATCATGGCGAGTCGGAGACCGCGATCTACGTTCTGTCCGGTACGCCGGCGTTCGTCTTCGCCCGGGGCGATGACGAGGTTCGGCTGCAGACCGAACCGGGAGACTACATCTTCGTTCCGCCCTACGTGCCGCACCGGGAGGAGAACCCGGGCCAGGAGGAGGCAGTGGTGATCATTGCCCGTAGCAGCCAGGAGGGCATCGTCGTCAACCTGGACAGCCTCTGGCCTGACGGTGGCGGCCCGGCTCGCTAAGGGACGCGCTCAGAGATCGGCGTACTGAGGCTCGTCTGCGATCAGGATGCGTTCGAGCAGCCGCGGGTAATCACCGTAGTTACGCACCGCGTAGTGGACCGCCGCACGGTTGTCCCAGAACGCGACCGAACCAGGCCGCCAGCTGAAGCGCACCTGGTACTCCGGCTTGCGGTACTGGTCGTGGACGATCGACAAGAGCTCGCGGCTCTCCTGCCGGTCGAGACCGACGATCCACGGGTGCTGGCTGAAGTTCACCCAGAGGATCTTCTTGCCTGTCTCGCGGTGCGTGCGCACGACCGGGTGAGCCACGATGGGGTAGTCGTGCCCGGAGCGCTGCAGCGCCGAGCGGTAGTCGTGGGTCACGTGCAAGCCCTCGAACCGCTCCTTGGCCTCGGCCGGCAGCCCGTCGTAGGCCAGCCCGGCGTCGACCCAGATGGTGTCGCCGCCCACCTCCGGGAGCGTCACCGCCCGGAGCACCGCGCCCCAGGTCGGGACCAGCCGCCAGCTTGTGTCGCTGTGGTACGGGTCCCAGCCCTCGGCCTGCTGCTGCGCGAAGAGGTCCGCGTACTTCTTGGCGTCCGCCGCGGCGATCTGGTGAGCGGCCGGCACCTGGTCGGCGTCGGGTTTGTTCACGCTGGGGTGGACGTACAGCGGGCCGAACCGGCGCGCGAATGCGGCGTGCTGGTCGCGGTCCAGGTTCTGGTCACGGAAGAACACCACCTTGTAGCGCAGGAGGGCGTCTTTGATCTCGTCGCGCTCGGCGGTGGTGAGCGGGTGAGCCAGGTCGACTCCCCCGATCTCCGCGCCGATCGTGGGCTGAAGCGGCCGGATGGTGATGGCGCCGGCGCTCGGGCTGGATGCGCCGTCTTGCTGGACGTCTGACCCGGCGAGCGTGGTCATCGGTTCCTCCTAAAACATATAATATCGGTCGATAAAATCATATTAAGAGCGCCTTTGCCTGCGCGTCAACGGCCGCGGGCTTCCAGCCCAGGGCGGGCGCCACCCGCGTGGCCAGCAACTCCAAGGCGGTGATCGCCGCGTCGAGGGGCGGTGCCGCCGGGCTGAACTGGACAATGAGGTCGGTGGCCAGCGGGAGCACCCGATCGCCGGCCAAGCGCTCGGCCACCTCCTCCGGGCTGCCGTAGGAGATGTGCATCCGCTCGAAGTACTCCTCCGGGCTCAGGCCGGCCGGGAACCGGCGCGCCCTTATCATCCGCTCTGCCATGCGCAGCACCGGCGCCTCGATGACCGCCTTCGCCGCCCGCTTGTCGGCGGCCGGGTACACGCCGCGGGACAGGCCGATGCGGACCTGGTCGGCCGATCCCGGATAGGCGGCCAGGTAGGCCTTGGCCCACGATTCCTGCACGTCATCGGTGCGGCCGTCGCTGCCGAAGGCGGCGCGGTTCAGCAGCAGGCGCGAGCCGTGCCCGCCGACGTAGGCGGCCCCGCCCCGGCTGAACGCCGCCTGCCACACCCGCCCGGCCAGGCCGGGCGCGATTGGCTGCAGCCGCAGGCCGGTGCCCTGGATCGGGTGGCCCGCCAGGGCAGCGGTCAGCACGGCCACGGCCGCGGAGTTGTCCTCGCGGCGGCGTTCTGCGTTCTTGCCGAACGCGGCGAAGGTGGCCGGGTCGGTCCCGCTCCCGACGCCGAGTTCCACCCGCCCGCCGCTGAGCGCGTCCAGTACCGCCGCGTCCTCCGCCACCCGGATCGGGTCTTCCAGCGGGAGCGTCACGACGGCCGTGCCCAGGCGGATCCGGTGGGTGCGCTCGGCCACCGAGGCCAGGAACGGGAACGGGGACGGCAGCCCTCCCGCGGAGGCGTCGAAGTGGTGCTGGGCCACCCAGCAGGAGTCGAAGCCCAGCTCCTCGGCGGCGACGAACAGCTCGACGTAGTCGCGGTAGAGCCGGCGGGGCTCGGCCACCCCGTGGAGGTGGGTGAGGAACCCCAGGCGCAGCGGGACGCTCATCGCGGTCGATCCGGTGCCGGCTCCCGCACGGGCCCGGTCATGCGTCATGGCTGACAGCCAGCCCGGTTAGCAGGGTGAAGCCGTGCGTGCCGTCCCGCTCCAGCTGCGCTACGAGGCCGTGCTCCCAGGCCAGGTAGGCTCGCATAGCGGCGGGGTCCACGCCGGTTCCCTCGTAGGGCCGACGGTAGACGTCGACGGGCGGCGACAGCATCTCGCCCGGGCCCGCCCGCAGCGGCCGGCCCGACCTGGCCCACCCCGCGGTGCCCCCGTCCAGCACGGTTACCGCGGCGTGGGCCCCGTGGGCGCGTTCGACGAGGTCGGCCGCGGCGAAGGCGGCCAGGACCCCGTCCGCGCTGGTCAGGATGAGCCGGGCGGCACGGCGGAGCAGGCCGGGTATGGCGCCGGGCAGGTCGGTGCGCAGGGCCCAGGCCGCGCCAGGCACGTGGCCGGACAGGAACCGCCGGCTGGTGTCGACGTCGACGACGAGCGCCTCTCTCGCGCGAAGCCAGTCGTCCACCCGGGCCGGGTCGGCCAGGGTCACGTCGGGCAGCGGCGGCCGGGCCGACGTCCACGACCCGGTCTCGACCGGGCCCTCCGGGCCGGGTGGCCAGACCACGACATCCCAGCCCATCTGGGCCAGCCACGACCCGGTCATCGCCGCCCGGCCGCCGTCGTCGCCGGCGAGGACGATCAGCGCGCCGCGGACCGGGGCGAACCAGTCGGTTTCCTGCACCAGCTGACCCCCGGGCGCCGGGCGGAACCCGGCCGGATGCCCGGCCGCGTACTCCTCCGGCGTGCGCACATCGAACCGGTACACGGTGCGCCGCCCGCCCTCCTCCAGTGACCGCAGCTCACCGGGGTCGATCTGGGCCACCCCGGCCTTCCTGGCCACGGCCCAGGCCGCGGCCCCGGCCCGCCGGGACGCCGCCGCGGGCACCTCGGGTGCCCGGCGGGCCTGGCCGTGCTCGAGCGTCAGCCCGGCTAGGGTCCAGCCGATGGTGCCGTTACGCAGGGTCACCACCCGGTTGGCCAGGCCGGCGTTGATCAGCGACTGGGCGCCGATGATACTGCGGGTGCGCCCGGCGCAGTTCACCACGACCATGGTGGCGGGGTCCGGGGCGAGCGCACCGACGCGCAGCACGAGCTCGGCGCCAGGCACGCTGGTGGCGGTCGGGATGCTCATCGTCTGGTACTCCTCGAACCGGCGGGCGTCGACCACGACGACGTCCCCGGCGTGGCGGAGCATCTCCCGCAGTTCGTGCGCCGTCACATCCGGTGTGCCCGCCGTGGCCGCCACGAGTTCCCCGAACGCCTTGCTCGGGGCATTGACGTCAGCGAACAGCTCTCCGCCTGCCGCCGTCCACCCGGCCAGGCCGCCGGCCAGCAGCGACACGTCGCGGTAGCCGAGGCTCCGCAGCCTGCGCGTCGCCGTGACGGCATCCTCCCCGGCCGCCGGGCCGTTCCCGTAGACCACGAGCGGCACCGAGCGCCGCGGCAGCCGGTCGTAGACCTCGGCCTCAAGGCGGCCCAGCGGGAACGAGGCCGCGAACAGCGGGTGCCCGACGGCGAACAGTCCCTCCGGACGCACATCAAGCAACCCGATCTCGTCCCGGTCACGCAGGGCGCGGCGGACGGCATACGACGGCACGGAGGGGATGTCTGTCGGCATAAATATATCTATATTATCGATTGATTTACTTGACAAGGTCTGCCCGAGTAGGAGCGGCGGCCCGGAGGCATCGGAGGATCACCGGAATGTCCATCGAGATCATCGGCATGGTCGGGACCAAGGAGGTCTCCGAGACGCGCGGCTCCTTCGACGGCGCGCTGATCGACACCGGCTACCTGACCCGGTTCGCACGAGCTCACGAGGCGGCCGGCTTCGACCGGGTCCTCATCGGTTACGGCGCGACGGGCCCGGACGGGTTCGCGGTGGCCGCGCACGTGCTCCACGCCACGTCCACCTTGAAGGTGCTGATCGCGCACCGGCCCGGGTTCGTGGTGCCCACCCTGGTGGCGCGGAAGCTGGCGACGCTGGACCAGCTCACCGGCGGCGGCCGGGTCGCCATCCACCACATCACCGGCGGCGACGAGCTCGACCAGAAGCGCGACGGCGACTTCTCCGACCACGACCGGCGGTACGCGCGCACCGCCGAGTTCATGGGCCTGCTGCGCCGTGAGCTCACCTCGGCCGAGCCGTTCGACTACGAGGGCGAGTTCTACCAGGTCCGTGGGGCGTACAGCTCGGTGCGGCCGCCCGCGGATGAGCCGATCCCGCTGTACTTCGGCGGCGCGTCGCCGCCCGCAGTCGAGGTCGGCGCCCGGCACGCCGACGTCTACATGCTCTGGGGCGAGCCAGTGGCGCAGATCGCCGAGCGGATCGCCCGGATCCGGGCCGTGGCCGCCAGGCACGGCCGGACCGTCAGGTTCAGCCTGTCCGTCCGGCCGATCGTGGCCGGCACCGAAGAGGCGGCCTGGCAGCGCGCCGAGCAGATCAGGTCGGCGACCGCCCGCCGCATCGCGGACGCGAAGGCCGCCCAGGTGCAGGGCGTTGCGGTACCTATCAGGGGCGGCCGACCGTTCGGCTTCCGCATGTCCTCGTCGGTCGGGTCGGAGCGGCTTCAGCGCCAAGCCACGGAACGCGACGTCCACGACGAGCGGCTGTGGTTCGGCGTGACCAAGCTGACCGGGCCCGGCGGGAACTCCACCGCACTGGTCGGCACGCCCAGGCAGGTCGCCGACGCGCTGATGGCCTACCGGCGGGTGGGCGTGGACACCGTGCTCATCCGCGGCTTCGACCCGCTCGACGACGTGGTCGACTGGGGCAGGGAGCTGGTGCCGCTGCTGCGCGAGCTGGCCGCGAGCACCCCGGTCGGGACCGAGGCCACCGCGCTGCCGGCATGAGCCGCCCGGTCCCCGGCCTGGACTGCCTGCCCCGGGTGACCGCGGAGCTGGCCGAGCGCGCCGGCGAACACGACCGGGCCGGGACCTTTCCCGCCGACGGGATCGACGCCGTCCACGCCGCCGGGCTGCTGACGGCGACCGTAGCCGAGCGCCACGGCGGTCCCGAGGCGGGGCTGACCCAGACCGTCGCCGTCCTGCACGCGCTGGGCCGCGGTGACCCGTCGGTCGCCCTGATCACCGCGATGACCTTGTTCCAGCACGCCGCGCAGGCGCGGCAGCAGACCTGGCCCGCCGCGCTGTACTCGGAGGCGGTGGCGGAGTCTGCGCGGCGGCCCGTCCTGATCAACGCGCTGCGAGTGGAGCCGGAACTTGGCACCCCGGCCCGGGGCGGACTCCCGGCAACCACCGCCCGCCGGGTACCCGCCGGCTGGTCGCTGACCGGGCGGAAGATCTTCTCGGCCGGTGCCGTCGGCTTGCGCTGGATGGCCGTCTGGGCCAGGACCGACGAGCCGGTCCCCCGGGTCGGCAGCTTCCTGGTCCGGTCCGACTCGCCCGGGATCACCATCGAGCGCACCTGGGATCACCTGGGGCTGCGGGCCAGCCGCAGCGACGACGTGATCTTCGCCGACACGCCGGTGCCCGCCGACGCGGTGGCCGGCCTCACCGAGCCGGACGCGGCCCCGGCGCGCGACACGACGCTGGTGGCCTGGAACGGGCTCGGCCTCACCGCGCTTTACCTGGGCGTGGCCTACGCGGCCCGGGACTGGCTGATCGGCTTCCTGACCGAGCGGACCCCTACCGCGCTGGGGCGGCCGCTGGCCACGCTGCCCAGGTTCATCAGTGCCGTCGGCGAGATCGAGGCGTCTTTGACCGCCGTTAGCGACCTCGTCAGCGGCCTGGCGGAGCGTGCCGACGCCGGAGATCCCGACGCCGCGAGCCACGCCGGGATGGCCAAGCTGGTCGGTACCCGGGCCGCGATCGGGGCGGTGGAGCAAGCGGTAGCGCTGGTCGGGAACAACGGCCTGACCAGGAAGCACCCGCTGGAGCGGCACTACAGGGACGTGCTATGCGCCCGGGTACACACACCGCAGGACGACTCGGTCGTGGCCGCGGCCGGGCAGGCGGCGTTCGATACTGCCGGACAGGCCGGCCTAAAGCCCACTTGACCAATCGATTTTATCTGAATTAGCCTGAACGCGGCAGATGCACACAGCTACGACGGCGTGGCAGTGCGCCCCCCTCGACAGGAGTCCGCTCATGCGCAGTCGTTTGCGCGCTGCCCGCAGCAGTGTCATGCTCACCGCCGCCCTCGCGGTGTCACTGGCCGCGGCCGCCTGCAGCAGCTCATCGCCCACCACGTCGTCCGCGGTGCTGGCCAATGCCGGGGCCAGCGGCACCCTCAACTGGGAGTGGGAACTCCCCACGTCATGGGACCCGGTCACCTCGAGCGCGGGCTGGGACATGCACGTCCTCGGCCTTGTGTACGCCTCGATCACCACGCTCGACCCGGCCGGGAACCCCGGACCCGGCCTGGCCACGTCGTGGACATACGCGCCGTCGGGCAAGAGCGTGACGTTCACCCTCCGCCCTGGCCTGAAGTTCACCGACGGGACGCCGCTTAACGCGCAGGCGGTGAAGGAGAACATCGTCCGGGGCCAGACCCAGCAGAACTCCAACATCGCTGCGGAGCTCGCCGTCATCTCCAAGGTGGTGGTGAACAGCCCGACCAGCTTCACCCTGGACCTGAGCCAGGTCGACTACCAGCTTCCTTACCTGCTGGCCGGCAAGGACGGCATGATCGTGAGCCCGAAGGCCTTCGCCACGAAGGCGGGCGTGAACAGCCTGCCCACCCAGCCGGTCGGCGCGGGGCCGTTCAAGCTGACCAGCTACGTCCCTGACTCGCACGCCAACCTGGTGCGCAACCCCGGCTACTGGGACGCCAGCGCGATCCACATCGCCAACTTCACCGTGCAGGACATCACCCAGCCCGAGCAGATCCTGGCCGCGCTGGAGTCGGGCCAGGTCAACGTGGCCTACATCGCCGGCAACCAGGTGGCGGCGGCCAAGGCCGCCGGGTTCAAGATCGCGGTGATCCCGTCCGAGGTGGTCAACGAGCTGGACATCCAGACCACCACGGCGCCGTTCACCAACCCGAAGGTGGTCGAGGCGATCAACTACGCCATCAACCGCCAGGCGATCGTCCAGGTCCAGGCATCGGGTTACGGCTCGGTCGCGTACCAGCCGTTCCCGCAGGGGTTCGTCGGCTACAGCCCGCAGCTGGCCAACCTTTACCCGTACAACCCGGCCAAGGCCAGGCAGCTGCTGGCCGAGGCAGGCTACGCCCACGGCGTGAAGATCACCCTGACCAACGACGACGCCGCCGACACCTCCCTGGCCGAGCAGATCCAAGGCCAGCTGGCGCAGGTCGGCATCACGGCCAGCATCAAGGACATCCCGGAGGACACCTCGACCCAGTTCCTGTACCTGGACAAGACGATCCCGTTCGCGATCGACGGCACGGCCGGGCGCGCCTCGCCGGTGGAGATGCTCGACGTGCTGTACAGCCAGCAGGGACTGATGAACGTCGACGGCAAGACGGCGACCACGGCCACGGCGGTGTCCGCGGCGCTGTCGAACATCCTCACTGTCCCGCTCAACTCGCCCAGCTACGCCAGCGACCTGCAGAACACCGTGGCCACGGCCGTACAGGACGACCCCATCCACATCTGGCTCTACACCAACCCGCGCATCTTCGCCTACAGCCCCTCGGTCACCGGCATCCCCTATGACCTGGTGCAGCAGCGCTGGGAAGGCGTCCGGGTGGCGGGCTGACCTGATCCGATGACCGTCATCAGCCTGACCCGCGGCGGTGCCGCGGACGCCGCCGGGGCCCCGCCGCCCCGGCGGCGGGGCCGTATCGCCCTGGCGCGGATCGGCGGCGGGCTCGCCGTCCTGGTGCCGATCGTGTTCCTGGCCTCGTTCATCACCTACTGCATGGGGGCGCTGTCGAACAGCAACCCCGCGGCCACGATCCTGGGCCAGGACGCGGCCACGCCGGCCGCGGTGGCCCGCCTCGACAAGTACCTGGGCCTTGATCACCCCCTGATCGTGCAGTACTGGAACTGGCTGGTGCAGGCGGTCCACGGCAACCTCGGCCGGTCGTACTTCACCCAGATTCCGGTCTCCCAGAGCATCGCCCAGCGCCTGCCCGTCGACCTGTCGATCGCGACGCTGGCGGTTATCCTCGCGGTCATCATCGGCGGGACGGCAGGCACGGTGGCCGCCATCCGCCGGGGCGGCTGGTTCGACCGCGGGGTCACCGTGGTGTGCTCGGCGGTGTCGACGCTCCCGGCCTTCGTCGTCGGCATCATCCTGGTGGTCCTGTTCGCCGTGTCGGTGCACGCGTTCCCGGCCAACGGCTACGTCGGGCCCACCTCCGGCGTCGGCCCCTGGCTCAGCCACATCTTCCTGCCGAGCCTGGCTCTGGCCCTCCAGGTGTCAGCGGACATCGCCAGGCAGCTGCGCACCTCCCTGGTGCGGGTGCTCGGGCAGAACTACATCGTCGGCGCCAAGGTCCGGGGGCTGTCCTACCGGCGCGTCCTGGTCCGCCACGCGCTGCGCAACGCGACCGGGCCGGCCCTGGTCATCCTGGCCTACGACTTCCCCCAGATGCTGGCCGGCGCGGTGGCGGCCGAGGCCGTGTTCTCCCTGCCCGGGCTCGGGCAGTTGCTCCTCGAGAGCGCCGAGAGCCGCGACATCCCGGTGGTGCAGGGGGTGGTGCTGGTGGTCAGCACCCTCGTCATCGTGGTCAACCTGGTGGTCAACACGGCACTCACCTGGCTGTACCGGACGGACGACGGGGTGAGCACATGAGCGGCCGACGCCGCCTGATAGGGCCGGGTTCGGTACTGCGGCTGCCGTCGGCCAGGATCGCCGTCGGCGTCCTGGCCGTGATCGCGCTCCTGGCCGCGTTCGGCTCGACGCTTGCGCCGCAGAACCCGCTGGCCATCAACGCCAACGCGCTGTTCCAGGGGCCGAGCGCGCATCACCTGCTCGGAACCGACTACCTCGGCCGGGACGTGCTCAGCCGACTCATGGCCGGTACCCGGCTGTCGGTGCTCACCGCGGTCGAGGCGGTCGGGATCGGTCTGGTGCTCGGCGCGATTCCGGGCATCGCCACCGTGTTCATGGGCCGGTGGTTCGATTTCACCGCCAACCGGGTCAGCGACGCGCTGATGACATTTCCGTCCATCTTCTTCGTCGTCGCGGTCGTCGCCGCGCTCGGCAACGGGCTGCAGCAGGCGATGATCCCGGTGGGCATCCTGATCGCCCCGGTCTTCTTCCGGGTCACACGGGCGGCCACGCTGGAGCACGCCCGCGCCCAGTACGTGGAGGCGGCACAGCTGCTCGGCGCCTCGAAGCTGCACGTCATCCGGGTACACGTGCTGCGGAAGGTGCTGCCGAACATCGCGGTGACGACGGCGACAGCGACCGCGGGCGCGCTGCTGTCGGTGACGTTCCTGACCTTCCTCGGCCTCGGCGTGCAGCCGCCGACGCCCACCTGGGGCGGCGTCCTGTCCTCCGACCTCGACTACCTGTCCCAGGCGCCGTGGGCGCCGTTCATCCCCGGGCTGCTGATCGCCGTCACCGTCGCCGCGCTGAACGCCCTGGCCGACGCCTTCCGCGACCGCGGCAGCGCGGGGACGCTGGTCCTCGCCGACCCGCTCATCCGTACCGACCTGAGCCTGGAGAGCGCCGATGGCGATCGACAATCGCGATCCGTTGCCTGACCTAGCCGATGCCCGGCGACGGGAGGGAGGCCCCGGCGACCTGCTGCGCCTGGACGACCTGCACGTCAGCGTGCACGACGGGGCCGCCACCGCGGTACGCGGCGTCTCGCTGCGGGTCAGGCCCGGCGAGATCGTCGGGCTGGTCGGGGAGTCCGGCAGCGGCAAGACGCTAACCTGCCGGGCCACGCTCGGCGTGCTGCCGCCCGGCTGCGCGGTCGAGCGCGGCACGGTGTGGTTCGGCGGAGTCGACGTGACCACGCTGTCGCGCCGGGGCTGGGAGCGCCTGCACGGCAGCCACATGGGCGCGGTGTTCCAGGATCCGGCGTCTTACCTGAACCCGGTGCTCACGGTCGGATACCAGCTCACCGAGGTCCTGCGGGTGAAGCTGCGGCTCGGCCGGCGGGCGGCGCACCACCGCGCGCTCGAGCTGTTCGAGGCGGTGGGCCTGCGCCAGCCCGAGCGGGTCTTCCACCAGATCCCGGCCGAGCTGTCGGGCGGCATGCTGCAGCGGGTGATGATCGCGATCGCCATCTCGTGCGACCCGCGGCTGCTGGTGGCCGACGAGCCGACGACCGCGCTCGACGTCACGATCCAGGCCGAGGTCCTCGAGCTGCTGCGGCGGCTGCGGGACGAGCGGGGGCTGGCCGTTCTGTTCGTGTCCCACGACCTGGCCGTGATCACCCAGTTGTGCGACCGCATCGTCGTGTTCTACGCCGGGGAGATCGTGGAGTCCGGGCCCGCGGAGGAGATCGCCCAGCGGCCGCGGCATCCCTACACCCAGGCGCTGCTGCGGGTGGCCTCGGTCGGCGACTTCCGGCGGCGCGAGCTCGAGGTCATCGCCGGGCAGCCGCCGCGGGTCGGCGAGGACGTCACCGGATGCCGTTTCGCGGCGCGCTGCCCGGTCGCGGTCCCGGAATGCGGGGCCGGCCCGGTCCGTTCCGTGCCGGTCGGCGACCAGCATCAGGCACGCTGCGTACACGCGGCCAGAACGGTCGTGACATCATGACCGCGGCCGCGGTAGGCGCGGCCGGCGCGCCGCTGCTCGCGGTCGAGTCGGTCGACGTGACGCTCGGCCGTGGCTGGCGGGCCAACCGGGTCCTGTCAGGTGTCGACCTGGACATCTGGCCGGGTGAGATCGTCGGGCTGGTCGGCGAGACCGGCTCGGGGAAGACGACGCTGGCGCGCACCGTGGTCGGGCTGGTGCACCCCGGCCAGGGCCGGGTCGTATTCGAAGGCCTGCCGATCTCGACCCTGCGCCGGAGGGCCCGGCGGGCGCAGCGGCGCCGGGGCGACCTGCAGCTGGTGTTCCAGGACCCGCTCCGCTCGCTCGACCCGGACCAGACCGTGGCCGAGATCGTCGGCGAGGGGCTGCGGATCCGCGGCGAGACCGACCGCGACGAGATACGGCGGCAGGTGACCGGCGCCCTGGACAAGGTCGGCCTGGACGCCACGGTGCTGGAGCGCACGCCGGGCCAGATCTCCGGCGGCCAGCGCCAGCGGGTGTCGATCGCCCGGGCGCTGGCCGTCGAGCCCCGGCTGCTGATCTGCGACGAGCCGGTGAGCGCCCTGGACGCGAGCAGTCGTAACTACGTCCTGCGCCTGCTGGACGAGCTGCGGACATCTCTGGGGCTGGCGATCGTGATCATCTCCCACGACCTCAGCTCGCTGGCGGGCATCGCCGACCGGGTCGTGGTGCTGTACCGGGGCAAGATCATCGAGGACGGCCCCGTCGGCCGGGTGTTCGCGACGCCGCGGCACCCGTACACGGCACTGCTCATGGCGTCGGCCCCGAGCGTCCGGCACGACCGGCCGTTTTCAACGCACCAGCTACGGCGCGCCGGCTCCGACCCGGTGCCGCCGGCCGTACCAGGCGCCTGCGTGTTCGCCGCCCGCTGCCCGTTCGCCGCGCGGGCCTGCGCGGTCCAGCCGCCGCTGGCGGCGATCGGCGATCGGTGGAGCGTCGCCTGCCACCGCCACGACGAGTGGGCCGCCCTCGCCCAGACTCGTGACCGTCAGAAAGAAGGATGATCCATGCCCGTCGAGTTCATCGGCATGATCAGCACCCGCGACCAGTCCGAGACCCGGCGCTCCCGCGGGCCGGTCGTCGACCTCGACTACGTGCGGCGCTTCGCCCGGGCGCACGAGGACGCCGGGTTCGACCGCGTGCTCATCGGCTACAGCTCCTCCCAGCCCGACGGGACTCAGGTGGCCGCGTACGCGGCGGCCCATACCGGCCGGCTGAGCTTCCTGGTCGCGCACCGTCCCGGGTTCCTGGCGCCGACGCTGGCGGCCCGCACGTTCGCGACCCTCGACCAGTTCGCCGGCGGGCGGATCGCGGTGCACATCATCACCGGCGGCAGCGACGGCGAGCAGCGCCGGGACGGGGATCACCTGTCCAAGGACGAGCGCTACGACCGCACCGACGAATACCTCGACATCCTCGAGCAGGCGTGGACGTCGGACGGGCCGTTCGGCTACCAGGGCCGGTACTACCAGGTCGAGGACTCCTACGCCGAGGTCCGCTCGCCGCAGCAGCCGCGGATCCCGCTGTACTTCGGCGGCTCGTCGCAGGCTGCGTACCGGGTCGGCGGCAAGCACGCCGACGTCTACGCCCTGTGGGGTGAGCCGCTGGCCGAGACCGCGGAGCAGATCGCCTCGGTGCGTTCCGCCGCCGCGGCGGCCGGCCGTGACCGGGCCCCGAGGATCAGCGTTTCGTTCCGTCCAATTCTCGGTCCTACGGAGGAGATCGCGTGGGACCGGGCGCACCAGATCCTGGCCACGACGAAGGCGAACATCGAGGAATTCCGCGGTCAGTGGCGGCGGCCAACCGGAGGCCTGGGAGGCGCGCAGCCGCAGAACCGGGGCTCACAGCGGCTGTTGGCCGCCTCCGCCAAGGGCGAGCTGCATGACCGGGCGCTGTGGACGCCGCTGGCCGCCGCCACCGGGGCCGCCGGGAACTCCACCGCGCTGGTCGGGACGCCGGAGACCGTGGCCGAGGCGCTGCTTGACTACGTGGACATCGGAGTGACGACCCTTCTCATCCGGGGCTACGACCCCTACGACGACGCCATCGACTACGGCCGGCACCTGCTGCCGCTCGTCCGTGAGGAGGCCAGCCGCCGTGACCGGCACCGGCCGTCCGCGGCAGTTCCCGTGGGCGCCGAGTAACGAGTAAGAGGAGGACAACCGGCATGAACCGACGGCAGCTCAAGCTCGGCGCGGTGACCATGGGCGCGGGCGGACCTGGCCACCACTACCTGTGGCTCGACCCGGAGATCCCCGGCGACGCCAGCGTGAATATCAACTGGTACATCGAGCAGGCCCGGCTGGCCGAGGCGGCCATGTTCGACCTCATCTTCATCGTGGACAGCCAGTTCATCACCGCCGACTCCCCGCCGCACTACCTGAACCGCCTCGAGCCGATGACGCTGTTGTCGGCGCTGGCCGTCAGCACCAGGCACCTCGGCCTGGTAGCAACGATGACGACCTCCTACAACGACCCGTTCAACGTCGCCCGGCGCCTGGCGTCGCTGGAGCTCATCAGCGGCGGCCGAGCCGGATGGAACGTCGTGACCAGCGGCGACGCTGGGGCGGCGGGGAACTTCAGCCGCGAGGAACACTACGACTACGACACGCGCTACGCCCGGGGACTCGAGTTCGTCCAGGTGGCGCAGGGCCTGTGGGACTCGTACGAGCAGGACGCGTTCCCGCGCGACCGCCGGACCCGCGTATTCCTGGACCCCGCACGGCAGCACGCGTTGCACCACAAGGGGGAGCATTTCTCGGTCGTCGGACCGCTCAACGTCTCGCGCTCCCCGCAGGGCCAGCCGGTCATCTTCCAGGCCGGCGACTCCGAGCAGGGCCGTGACCTCGGTGCCGCCATCGGCGAGGGGATCTTCACCCATGCCGCGTCGATCGAGGCGGGGCAGGCCTTCTACCGGGACATCAAGTCCAGGGTCGCGGCCAAGGGCCGCGACCCCGACCACATCGTGGTGATGCCGGGCATCACCGTGTTCATCGGCGACACCGACCAGCAGGCCCGGGAGATCGAACGCGAGCTGCAGCTGGCCGACCAGGACTTCGACCGCTCGCTGGCCGAGCTCGGCCGCCCGTTCGCCTGGCACGACTTCCGGCAGTATGACCTCGACGCGCCGTTCCCTGACGTCTTGCACGTCGCCGAACGGGGGTTCCGCACTCAGGCGGAGAAGATCGTCAAGCTGGCCCGGGACAACGACTTCACGCTCCGGCAGACCGTGCAACACCTGTCCGCGCCGAAGCCGACCCCGTTCGTCGGCTCCCCGCGGACGGTCGCGGACATCCTGCAGCGCTGGTTCTCCGAGCGCGCCCTGGACGGGGCCAACATCCACATCGGGCACCCGGCCCAGTTCCGCCGGTTCACCGGCGAGGTGGTGCCCATCCTGCGCGAGCGCGGCATCGTCCGGACCGAGTACGAGGCCGGCACGCTACGCGGGAACCTGGGCCTCCCGGTTCCGGAGAACCGGTACACCCGGGCCCGCCAGCAGGTGGCGGGCGAGAGCGACGGCCTAGTCGCGGATCTCCGGGATCGCGGTCGTCTCGTATCGTGACCCGCGCAGCAGCGGGCCAAGGGCGAAGATGTCGGCGGGCCTGCCGTGCACGTCGCGTACGGCGCCCCCGGGGCCGGTGTCCAGTCCCAGCCGCAGCGGGTCCGGCCGGGCCAGGCCGCCCTCGAGCAGCTGGCGCAGCAGAGGATGGGCGGTGGCGGTGATGTCGGCGGCGGGTCCCGTGCAGTTGACCAGCCAGCCGACGGCCAGCTCAGCGCAGCGGCCGCCGTGGTCGATGCGCACCCGCAGGCCGTCGGGCTGATCGCTGACCTCAAGGACGCGGCCGCGGTGCACCGAGAGCCGGCCAGACGAGGCGAGCGCGGCGGCCCGGCGCGCGGTCTCCGGCGGCACCCGGTGCCGGTGCACCTCCCAGTACCGGGCTACAAGGCGGAGAAACAAAAGCCGGTCGGCCTCTGGCAGCTGCTCCCAGAGGCGGGGGATCTGCGGGCGGAGCGCGTCGATCACGTCTTGCCAGTGGCCGGGATGGGCGGCCACCGTGGCCCGGACATCACGGATCAGCCTGGTCAGGCGCAGCGTGCCCGACGGTAGGGAGATGACTGGCGCGGCTGCCGGGCGCGGCCAGCTGTGCTCGCGGGGCAGCAGTGCGTGGCGGGAGATGACGTGCACCGCCTTGCGCGGGTGGGCGTCGGTCAGCGCGATGGCCACGTCAAGCATGCTCAGGCCGGTGCCGAGCACGGCGACCTGGCTGCCGTCCGCGACCGGGTCCAGCGCGCCTGGCTCCCACGGATCGACGACGTACCGGCCCGGCGGAACCGGGCCGGGCGCGGCCGACGGCAGGCTGCCGGTGGCCAGCACGACGGCGTCGGCGTCGATCCGGCCGTCCGCGGCCAGATGCAGGCGAAGGGCGCGGCCCTTGGTACATCGCCTGACCGCGACCACGGTCGCGGTGATGCGGCTGACCCGCGCCGCTGGCCACGCCAGCCGTTCCGCGTCCTCGAGGTTCTCGGCCAGGTAGCGGCCGTAGTCCCGCCTGGGCAGGAACCCATCGCGAGGCAGCCCCGCGCCCGCCGCCCAGCGGGCCAGGTGGCCCGGGTCGTCGGCCAGCGCGCTCATCGCGGCCGCGGGTGAGTTCAGCAGGTGGGCGGGATGGGTCGTGGAGTAGGCCTGGCCGAGCCCGTGCCGGCCGTGCCGGTCGATCAGCGCTATCCGCAGCGGCGTTCGCCGGCTCGCAGCCTCGCGCAGCAGGTAGACGGCGGCGAGCGTGCCGGCGGCCCCGCCGCCGACGATCGCGACCACCGGCTCCTGGCCGGTCGACAGCTCCCCGGTAACTGGCTTTTGGCCAGCGAGATCATCTGCCAGGTACACAGCCAACAGAATAATCTATTATCTTGGTAGGATAAATAGCCTTATGGTGAGAGGGCTCTCATGATTGAGATCGTGACAATCGAGACGCCGTCGCTGGGTGACTGGACCTACCTGGCCACCGACGGGGTCGGCGCGCTGGTGATCGACCCGCAGCGAGACATCGACCGGGTACTCGCGGTGGCGGCCGCACGGGGCGTCGAGGTGACGCACGTGTTCGAGACCCACATTCACAACGACTACGTCTCGGGCGGCCTGGCCCTGGCCCGCAGGTGTGGCGCTGCCTACCACGTCAACGCCGCGGATACGGTGGCGTTCAGCCGGGTGGGGATCGGCGACGGCGACACGATCACGGCCGGGCGGTCCATGCGGGTACGGGTCATCGCCACGCCCGGGCACACTTTCACCCACCTGGCCTACGCGCTCGAGGACGCGGCCACCGGCGAGGTGACCGCCGTGTTCACCGGCGGTTCCCTGCTGCACGGCTCGACGGGCCGCCCTGACCTGCTCGGCGCCGAGCACACGCTCACGCTCGCGGCCGCGCAGCACGCCTCGGCGCGGCGGCTCGCTGAGGTCCTGCCGGACCGGGCGGCGATATATCCGACCCATGGCTTCGGCAGCTTCTGCGCATCCACCCCGCCCCCCGTTGCCGCCGGGGCCGGGCCTGCCTCCTCGACCATCGGGGCGGAGAAAAGGTCCAATCCGGCGCTGACTCTCGGGACGGACACCTACGTCGCCGCCCTGGTAGGAGGCCTGGACGCCTATCCGGCGTACTACGCGCACATGGCCGCGGCCAACGCGGCCGGGCCACCGGCACCGGACCCAGCGCCGCCTGCCCTGGTGCCGGCGAGCGAGCTGCGGTGGCGGATCTCCACCGGGGAGTGGGTGGTGGACCTGCGCCCGCGGCGGGAGTTCGCGGCCGGCCACGTTCCTGGCTCGTTCGGCTTCGAGTACGGGGACAGCTTTGCCACCTATCTGGGCTGGCTGCTGCCCTGGGGAACCCCGCTGACCCTGGTCGGCGAGACCGGAGCGCAGGCCGCGGCCGCCCAGCGCGACCTGGCCAGGATCGGGATCGACCACCTGGCCGGGGCCTCGATCGCGAGATCGCCCGGCTGGCCTACGGCGCAGCACCTGGCCATCTATCCGGTCAGCGACTTCCCGGGCCTGGCCGCCGCGTGGGCCCGCCAGAACCTCACCGTCCTTGACGTCCGCCGCGCGTCCGAGCGGGCCAGGGAACACATCGCAGGATCCGTGCACGTGCCGCTCCACGAACTGCCCGGCCGCATGCGCGGCCTGCCGTCCGGGCCGCTCTGGGTCCACTGCCAGGGCGGCTACCGCGCCACCATCGCCGCCTCGCTGCTGCTGGCAGCCGGGCACACCGTCACCGCCGTCGACGATGACTTCGGCCGCGCCGCGGTCGCGGGCCTGCCCGTCACCGGGCCCACGGGGCCCGCGACCGCCGCGGTCGCCTGACCAGTCAGCCGTCTTCGCGCTCTATCGGGACGCCTACCAGCGAGCCGTACTCGGTCCACGATCCGTCGTGGCGGCGGTCGGGATGTGGCCGGCCCGCTGCGCCTGCTCCTGGGGCAGGTGCGCCGGGGCCAGCAGGCGTCCCGCGAACTCATCGGGGGAGCGGACGTCGATCAGGTTGACCTGGCCGATGGCCGCGATCACCTCGTCGCGGTACGCGCGGATGGACGTGTCCTGTTCGTGCGCGCGGTAGGCCGTCGTCGGCCGCCGCGGCACGTCGGTCACCAGCGCGCGGGAGTCGAGCTCCCATTTCTTGCGGCCGCCGTCGAGCAGCCTCACGTCACGATGCCCGTAGATCTTGAAGTACCAGTAGGCGTACGCGGCGAACCAGTTGTTGTTCCCGCCGTACAAGACCACCGTGTGGTCGTTGTCGATGCCCCGCTCCGAGAGCAGGGCCTGGAACGAGGCCCGGCCCACGAAGTCACGCTTCACCGGGTCCTGCAGATCCTTCTGCCAGTCCAGCTTGACGGCACCCTGGATGTGCCCCTTGTCGTAGGCGGTGGTGTCCTCGTCCACCTCCACCAGCACGACACTAGGATCGCTCAGGTGCGCTTGCACCCAGTCCGCGTCCACCAGTACGTCAGCGCGGCTCATACGCTAAACCTCCTTGTCAGCATCGGCCAAGGCGGCAGCCGGGCGGCCCGGCCAGATCCGCCGGATAATCAGGTACATCTCGCAGCCCAGGCAGAACCCGAACACCGCGTTAAGGAACGCCGCCACCAGGGCGGCCGCCGTGGCCGCGGCACCCAGCCAGGTCAGGCCGGCCGCATAGCCGGCCAGGCCGGCCACGGCGAAGAACAGGCCGACGGTCTGGGCAAACCGCGGCGGCGCCTCGGGCTCCAGCTCGGCAGGCGGCTGCAGCCTGGGCCGGACCAGCGATCGGTACAGCAGGCCGTAGGGCGAGTAACGCAAGCCGAGCACCGAACCGGCGGCGAACACCACTGCCTGCACGGCCAGCACCCACACGCTGCTGGTGACCAGGACCACGGCGAGTACCACGGTGGTGATCGCGGCACTGAAGCGCGGACCTCGCGGATCGATGCCCATCGGCACCGTCCCCCCTCATGCTCCAGACGGACCGGAATTCTCCTGGCTAGGCAGGAACCGTTAGCTATTTTCCCTATCGTCATAGTAGAGAAAAGCGCAATGGACGGCATCGGCGCTTGTCACCGCTGCTCACCGCCGGCTCCATTCACCGGCCAGCAGCTCGTAGGAGCGCACCCGGTCGGCGTGATCGTGGGCGATGGTGGTGATGATCAGCTCGTCGGCGCCGGTGGCGTCGCGCAGTTGCTCGAGCTGCTCCGCCACCTGCGGCGGCGAGCCGACGAACTGGGTGTCGACGCGGTCGGCCACCAGCTCCCGGTCGTCCGGGGTCCAGCCGTGGGCGCGGGCTTGCTCCGGGGTGGGGTACGGGATGGCGCCGACACCGGTGCGGATGCTGCGTACCCATAGCCCGTAACCGGAGGCCAGTTCCCGGGCGGTGGCTTCGTCGCCGGCGACGACCACGTCGGCCGAGACGCTGAGGTAGGGCCGCGCCAGCTCGGCTGACGGCTGGAACGCCGCCCGGTAGCCGTCGGCCGCCTCCAGCACGGTGGCCGGGCTTACGTGGTAGTTCGCGGCGAACCGCAGCCCGTTACGGCCGGCCACGTGGGCGCTCTCTCCCCCGCTGCTGCCCAGGATCCACACCTCGACCTGGGCCCCCTCACCGGGGATGGCGTGGGCCTCGATGCCGTCGGGTGAGATGTAGCGGCCGCGCAGCAGCGCCAGGATGTCGTCGACCTGCTCGCCGTAGTCCTGCGGCTGGGCGTTCGGCAACTGCAGCAGCTTGCGCTGCAGCGCGAACCGGGGCGAGGCCAGGAGCCGCTCGGGCGAGAAACGGGGCGGGATGCGCAGCCCGTTCGGTGCCCGCCCGCTCGCACCGGCCTGCGAGCTCGCGGCCTGCGAGTTCGCGGCCTGCGAGTTCGCGGCCTCCGAGCTTGCCGCCCGCACGCCCGTGGCCAGGGCGGGTTCGGGGGCCTGGCGCGCGGGACGGCCGCCCGAACGGCCGCCAGAACGGCCGAGCCCCAGGTCGAGCCGGGCCGGGTGCAGCGCGTCGATGAGGCCGAACTCCTCGACCGTGGACAGGGCGGTGCGATGGCCGAGCTGAACGGCCCCCGAGCCGATCCGGATGGTGGAGGTGGCAGCGGCGGTGAGCGCGAGCACGACCGCCGGTGAGGTGCTGGCCACGCCGGGATTGAGGTGGTGCTCGGCGAACCAGTAGCGGGCGTAGCCGAACTGCTCGGCCTTGGCGGCCAGGTCGATACTGTTGCGGAGCGCCTGGGCCGCGGTGGAGCCTGAGGGAATCGGGACCAGGTCGAGGACGCCCAGCGGGGTGTTGGCCATGGTGTGCTCCTCAGTGAACTACGGCGCGGGGCGCCGGGCGCGGCGCGAGGCCCAGGTGCTCGCGCAGCGTGCGGCCCTGGTACTCGGTGCGGAAGACGCCAAGCTCCTGCAGGATCGGCACCACCGTGCCGGCGAACTCGTCCAGGCCGCCGGGGGTGATGTGCGGCACCAGGATGAAGCCGTCGCTGGCATCGGCCTGCACCAGCTCGTTGATGGCGGTCGCGACGGTGACCGGTGAGCCGATGAACGACTGCCGGCCAGTGACCTCGATGATCAGCTCCCGGATGGAGAGCTGGCCCGCCTCGGCCCGCTCCCGCCACTCGCTGGCCGTGGCCAGCGGGTCGCGGTACATGCGCACGCTGGCCCGGCCGCGCGCGACGGTGTGCTCGCCCGGGTCGGGGTCGATGTCCGGCAGCGGGCCGTCCGGGTCGTAGCCGGACAGGTCGCGATTCCAGACCTGCTCCAGGAAGGCGATCGCGGTGGCCCCGCTGACCTGCTGCCGGCGCACCTCGTGGGCCAGGTCACGGGCCCCCTCGTCGGTATCGCCGAGGACGAACGTGGCCGCGGGCAGGATCAGGAGCTCGTCGGCGCTCCGGCCGTAACGGGCCAGGCGGCCCTTGACGTCGGCGTAGAACGCCTGGCCGGCTTCGAGCGTTCCGTGCCGGCTGAAGATCGCGTCCGCGCTGGCGGCGGCGAACTCGCGGCCTCCCTCGGAGTCGCCGGCCTGGAAGATGACCGGGCCGCCCTGCGGGCTGCGCGGCACGTTGAACCGTCCGGCGATCTGGAAGTGGCCGTCGTGATGGTCGAAGCAACCGGCGCCGAGGTCGGGCAGGAAGATGCCCTCGCCGCGGTCGGCCAGGATGGCGTCATCCGGCCAGGAGCCGAACAGCTCCCGGGCCGCGGCGAGGAACGCCTTGGCGCGCTCGTACCGCTGGTCCTGCGGCAGGAAGCCGCCGCGGCGGAAGTTCTCGCCGGTGAAGGCGTCCCAGGAGGTGACCACGTTCCACGCGGCCCGGCCTGCCGACAGGTGATCGAGCGTGGCGAACTGCCTGGCCACCTCGTAGGGCTCGTTGAACGTCGAATTGATCGTGCCGGCCAGGCCGAGGCGGTCGGTGACCGCCGCCAGGGCCGCCAGCACGGTGAAGGTGTCCGGCCGGCCCACCACGTCGAGGTCGTAGATCTGGCCGTTCTGCTCCCGCAGCCGCAGGCCCTCGGCCAGGAACAGGAAGTCGAACTTGGCCCGTTCGGCGGTCTGCGCGAGGTGGACGAACGAGCCGAAGTCGATCTGGCTGCCCGAGCGCGGATCGCTCCACACCGTGGTGTTGTTGACGCCGGGGAAGTGCGCCGCCAGGTGGATCTGCTTAGCCGGCGTGCTGGTCATGGCGGCCTCCGGCCGGGGCGTAGCGGTTGGCGGGGCGGGACAGGCCGAGCAGGCCGCGCAGCGTGCCGGCCTGGTAGGCGTGCCGGAACGCGTCGCGCCGCTGCAGCTCAGGCACCAGGCCCCGGGTGATCAGGGACAGGTCGTGCGGGATGGCCGCGGGCCGCAGCCGGAACCCGGAAAGCCCGGCCCGGTGCCAGTCCTGCAAGAGGTCGGCCAGCTCACCTGGCGTCCCGGTGAAAGCCATCGCATCGCCCGGGTCGTCGCCGCCGGCCGCCTCGTCCAGCCTGGCCTTTCGCGCCGCGGCGCCCGCCGCGGTGCCGTCGAGGAACACCAGCAGGTCACCGAACACGTGCACGGTCTGCGCCGCCCGGCCGGCGGCCGCTTGCGCGGCCCGGATCTCCGCGACGATCTCCCCGGCCTGCGCGGCGTCACGCGGCGTGACGTAACCGACGTCAGCGGCCCGGGCTATGAGCCGGTACGGCGCGCTGCCGTGGCCAAGCGCGGTGACGACCGGCTGCCCCTGCGGCGGGCGCGGGGTGATGGACGGCCCCTTCACGGCGAACCAGCGGCCGGTGAAGCCGATGTAGTGGAGCTTGTCCCGGTCGATGAAGCGGCCCGTCGCCACATCCCGGATCTCGGCGTCGTCCTCCCAGCTGTCCCAGAGCCGCCTGATCACCTCCACGTAGTCGGCGGCCTCGTCGAGCAGGTCGCCAGCCAGCCCGGCGGCGGCCGGGTCACCCGGATCGCCCGGGCGGACCGGCGGGAAGCTGCGGCGGCCGAAGTGCCCGGCCTCGTCGCGGCGGGCCGACACCTTGACCCGCAGGCCGGCCCGGCCCGCGCTGACGTAGTCGAGCGTGGCGATCGCCTTGGAGGCGTGGAACGGCTCGGTGTGCGTCGCGATCACCGTGGGGACCAGCCCGATGTTCCTGGTCAGCGGGGCCACCCGGGCCGCGGTGAGCACCGCGTCCAGTCGGCCGCGGACCCGGTCGGTACGGTTGTCCGGTCCGTCGCGATCGGTGGATTGCAGGCCGAGAGAGTCCTCGAACGTAACGAAGTCGAGCAGGCCACGCTCGGCCTCCGCGACCAGCCAGGTCCAGTATGCCGCGGTGAACAGCTGCGCCGGGCGCGCATCCGGTTCGCGCCAGGCCGCCGGGTGCCATCCGGCCCCGTCGAGAGCCACAGCGAGATGCAGGTCGCGTTCCGACATGGGCAAGACCCTCAATCAGTATTTCTAGTAAAACTATCGTAATTCTAGCCTGTGCTGATCGTGGCCTACCGCGCGGTCTCTGGCAGGCTGGGTCGCGTGGCTGACACCTACCGTGGCCTGGCCGCCGACTACGACTGGATATTCGATGACGCCGAGCTGGCCGGCGGAGGAGCGATCAACCGGCCCGCGACCGCGCGCCTGCTGCGGCGGGTCGGCCCGGCCAGCGCCGTGCTCGACGCGGCCTGCGGGACCGGCATCGACGCGGCGGTGCTCGCCCGCCGGGGCTTCAGCGTGCGAGCGGCCGACGGGAGTGCGGCCATGGTCGAGGCGGCGGCGGCGCGGTTCCGGCGGGAAGGCCTGGCGATCCGGGTCCAGCATTGCCTGTGGGCGGACCTGCCCGCCGCCATCGACGAGCGGTTCGACGTCGTGCTCTGCACCGGCAACGCGCTGGTGCATGCCGCCGGACGCGACGCGATGGTCCAGGCGCTCATCGGGCTGCGGCGGATGGCGCGTCCCGGGGGGCACGTGGTGATCGATTCCCGTAACTGGGAGAAGCTGCACGCGCAGCGGCGGATCGTGCAGGTCATGGACCGGGTCAGGATGCGCGGCGGGCGCAGGTGCGTCGTGCTGTATGCCTGGGAGGTGCCGGATCGCCTCGATCAGGAGCACATCGCTCGCCTGGTGTTCCTGTTCGAGGACGGCGACCGGATCGATCCGCACGAATACCGGCTCTCGTTCCGCCCCTTCACCGTCGGGGAACTGCGGGAACGACTCGAGCTCGCGGGATTGCGGGAAATCGACACCGACTACGACCAGGCCGTGGACCGTTACGCCGTGATCACGGTGCCCCGGGCCGGAGTTTAGCGACCGCACAGCGTCAGCGGCCGGGGGCGATCACCGGTGCCGGCGGCGCGCACCACCGCTCGTTCGGGAAATTGAAAGTTCTTACATTCCGAACGGGCCGTGGCGCGTGTCGCGGGCCTGCCGTCATGCTCGGCGCTTGCTGCCGTGGCGGGCGGCCGGGTCAATGCTGACCCGGGCTCGCCAAGCACATGGGCCGGTACGCCAATTGTTGCGCATCACGCAACAATGTCAAGGTTCGGGGTGATCGTGTCTCATTACCCGCACCAGAACAAGGTTTCGACACACGATGATCGCGGCAGCGGGTCAGCCTCTTGCCACGGTCTCCACTGACAGTAGGTGTCAGTGGAGTGGCCCTAACGTCGCCGCATGACTTATTCGATGATGATGGGGCCGGGTCGGTGAGCGCCCGGGACTTCGATTTCCTGCACGGGAGCTGGCGGATCGCGCACCGCTACCTGACCGAGCGGCTGGCCGGGTGTGCGGAATGGATCACGTTCGAGTCGACGATGCGGTGCTGGCCGATCCTCGGCGGTGCGGCGAACATGGATGAGGGCTATTTCCCATCCAGGGGTTTTCATGGCATGACGATCCGGCTCTACGACAAGGACGCGGACACCTGGTCGCTGTACTGGATCGACAGCCGTTTCGCGCGGATCGAGCCGCCGGTGACCGGCCGGTTCGCCGATGGCGTGGGGATATTCCTCGGGCCGGACACGCACAACGGCGTTCCGGTCGTGTGCCGGTTTACCTGGTCGGACATCACGCCCGATTCGGTCCGCTGGGTCCAGGCGCTGTCTCCGGACGACGGGACCACATGGGAGACGAACTGGATCATGGAGATGACCCGGACGCAGGAGGAGCCGTGAAGGTCGGCTTGCTGGTCCGCACGGTTAACGCGCTCCCGGAGAACACCCCGCGCAGCTACGAGTCGATCCGCTCGGTCGCCGTGCAGGCGGAGGCGGATGGCTTCGACAGCATCTGGCTCGCCGACCACCTGTTCTACCGTGACGCCGACGGGACTACGGGAATATGGGAATGCTGGACGGTTCTGTCCGCGCTGGCCGAGGCCACGTCGCGGGTAGAACTCGGCCCGCTGGTTCTGTGCAACTCGATGCGCAATCCCGCGATCCTGGCGAAGATGGCGGCGACCCTCGATGAGGTGAGCCAAGGGCGGCTGGTCCTGGGCATCGGCGCCGGCTGGAACGAACCGGAGTATCAGGCGTTCGGGATGCCCTTCGATCATCGCGTGGACCGCCTCGAAGAAGCCCTGCAGGTGCTCTCGCCGCTGCTCCGTGAGGGGCATACCGATTTCGCCGGGCGGTACTACCAGGCGCGAGATTGCGAGATCGCGCCCCGCGGTCCGCGTTCGGCCGGACCGCCGCTGCTCGTGGGCGGCGAGGGTCCGCGCATACTCTCGCTGACCGCTCGGTACGGCGACATGTGGAACACCGGCTACATGGGCGAGCCCGAGACCATGGTGGATTCCCTGACCAAGATCGCGGCCGCGTGCCGTCAGGTCGGCCGCGACCCGGCCACGCTCGGCGTCACCGCGTTCATCGCCCTGTGGTTTCCTGACCTGCGACCGGACGAGCCGGCGGGTTTCGAGAATCTGCTGACCGGCACACCGCGGGAGATCGCGGCGGCCATGCGCGGCTACGCCGAACTCGGCGTGCCGCACATCATGTTCCAGTGCCTGCCGTCCAGCGAGGAGGCGATGCGACGGCTGACCGAAGCACTCCACCTGTACCGGGAATCAGCGCGCGGGGATTAGCCATACTTGGCGCATGCGCGCCAGCCGCTTGGTGTCCCTGCTCCTGCTGCTGCAGACTCGCGGGCGGATGACGGCGCAGCAGCTGGCCGACGAGCTCGAGGTCTCGGTCCGCACGGTTTACCGCGATGTCGAGGCGCTCAGCGCGGCCGGCGTTCCGCTGTACGGTGATGCCGGGCACGCTGGCGGCTACCAGCTACTCGAGGGCTATCGCACCCGGCTGACCGGGCTCACCGCCGCCGAGGCCGAGGCGCTTTTCCTGTCCGGGCTGCCCGGCCCCGCGGCCGAGCTTGGTCTCGGCAGCGTGCTGGCGGCCGCGACGTTGAAGCTGCGGGCCGCGCTGCCCGCCTCGCTGCGCCAGAACGCCGACCGCCTGGCCGAACGCTTCTACCTGGACGCCCCCGGCTGGTATCGCCGCCCCGAGGAGGCGCCCCTCCTGCCGGTCGTGGCCAGCGCGGTCTGGGAGCGCCAGGCCATCCAGGTCACCTACCGGCGATGGAAGGAGCCGCCGGAGGTGACCAGGCGGCTGGAGCCGCACGGCCTGGTACTCAAGGCCGGCACCTGGTACCTGGTAGCCCGCTGCGGCGGGGCGATGCGCACCTACCGGGTCGACCAGATCGTCGCGGCCGCCGAATGCGGCTCCGGCTTTACCGCCGAGCCCGGGTTCGAGCTCGCCGGTTACTGGCAGTCTTACCTGGCCGAGTTCCACCGGCAGCTGTATACCGGGCACGCGGTGATCCGGCTGTCTGCCGGGGGGGTCCGGCGCATGCCGTATCTGCTCAGCGCCGCGGCCGTGACCGCGGTCGAGACCGCCGGCACCTCCGATGCTGACGGCTGGGTGCGGGCCTGCGTGCCGATCGAATCAGCCGACCAGGCGATCGCTGATTTCCTGCGGCTCGGCACCGACATCGAGATCCTGGAGCCCGCCGAGCTGCGCGAGCAGGCGGCCATGACCATCCGGGCCATGGCGGCGATCTACGACTAGGGTGGTCAGCTGACCGGTCAGGCGGAGTAGGAGCGTCCCGGCCAGTAGGGCCACTCCTCGAACCAGGTACAGCGGCCGTCATCGGCGAGCCCGATAACCCACAGATCGCGATACTCCTGGCGGAGCGGGTCTCCGTAGCGGACCTCGGCCCGGACCACCGCGGTCGGGCCGTCGACGGCAACGATGTGTGTGGCCAGAGTAAAGGTCTCGTCAGGGCCTTCTCTTTCTTCCTCCCACATCCGGCTGATCGCGTCGAGGCCGGTAATGGGTTGCTCGTAAGGGGACTTCAGGTAGGTGGCGTCGCTGGTGAACAGGCGTGCGAGGCCCTCGGTGCCTGGCGCCCGCCAGGCGGCCTCATATCCAGCCAGCCAAGAGCCGACCGTTGCGCGGTTGGTCACCCGCCTCATAGTGCCACCACCTCCCTTGCGGCTGTTTCATCCGGATGGTCCCGGGCATGGCGGTATGCGCCGAGGATTTCAGGCCTGGCTGGGCCGATATCAGGCCAGCGGCTTGCCGGGCGGCGCGGCTCGCGCCACGGGTTCGCCGTCGAGGAATGGGGTCGCGATGGGGATGCCGGATTATCCCGGGGCGCTCCGGATCTTGTGCCAGGATGCCGGAGCTGACCTGCACCGTGTGCTGGCTGCGGCGTGCGAGCCGGTGCCTGCGCGGGATCCGGTGGTGTATCTGGCTGACTTCTCCGGGCACGTGTTGTTCCCGCTGGCCGCGGAGGTAGCCGAGGAGGAAGTGGCGGGGACGATGGCGGGCCGGGCGTTCGCCACCGGGCAGCCGGTGAGCGCGAGACGGGACGGCTCGGTGCGAATGTGGGTCCCGGTGCTTGAGCAGACCACCCGGACCGGGGTGCTGGCCGTGACGGTCCCGCAGGCCAGCCCGGAGATTGTGGCTCAAGCCGAGTTGCTCGGCATGTTCGCCGGCCTGATCGTCGCCGTCGCTGCCCGAGTCAGCGACGTCCCGCACCTGCGGCGGCGGGAACGCGCCATGTCACTGCCGGCCAGCATGCAGTGGGACCTGCTGCCGCCGCTGAGCGCACGCACCGGTGGCGCCGTGATCGCCGGGGTGCTCGAACCCGCCTACGACATCGCGGGTGACGCGTTCGACTACGTGGTCAACGGCGGCGATCTGCAGTTCGCGATCCTCGACGGCATGGGGCACGGCATCGGCTCGACGATGCTGGCGGGGCTGGCCGTTGGCGCGTACCGGCACGCCCGCCGCGACGGGGCGGCGCTGCCCAGCATCCACCAGGCCATCGACGCGGCCCTGGCCGGGTACTACGGTGACCTTTCGTTCGCCACGGGCATCATCGGCCGGCTGGCCATCGAGTCAGGGCAGCTGGACTGGTCGTGTGCCGGGCACCCGTGGCCGCTGCTGCTTCGCGACCGTAAGGTGGTGGCCGAACTCAGCTGTGAACCGGCGCTGCCGTTCGGGCTTGGTGACGGTCCTCCGCGGCCCAAAGCCGAAGAGCTTCAGCCAGATGATGCCGTGCTGTTCTACACCGACGGCGTGATCGAGGCACGGACCGCCGACGGGGAGTTGTTCGGGCTGGACCGGCTCGCTGATCTTCTCGAACGCGAAGCCGCCAGCGGCCAGTCAGCAGAGGAGATACTGCGGCGGCTGGTGCGCGCCGTGCTCGACCATCAGGCCGGGGGCCTGCGCGATGACGCCACGCTCCTGCTCGTGCAGTGGACCGGCCCGGCACAAGGCCGGGGTGTTGACATAGCTAGGAGTGACCGGCGCGCAGCGCGGTGATCGG
>Ga0335075_10001160_pt1 | contig 43955 bp, 34 predicted proteins | sample Lox_Sample_24_FD_206723 | JGI IMG/M metagenome (GOLD analysis project Ga0335075, IMG submission 206723) | Soil microbial communities from Loxahatchee National Wildlife Refuge, Florida, United States - Lox_Sample_2.4 | ecosystem: Environmental > Terrestrial > Soil > Wetlands | place: USA...
CGTGGGCTTTAAACTAGCGCCCAACCAGATATAAAGATTCCAGATCTGTGCTTGATTCCTGGAGGCAAGGCGGCGGTGGATGATATAGAACGACCGATGGGAAGGATCACAATCTGGACTCGGCTCGCCGCGGGTCTATTTTTCTTTATTTTCCTGATGGTTCCATTCGTGACCATTCGCGCCCTTTTGGGCGGGCATTCTCTTGCTATTAGAATTCCTTGGTACGAAGTTGCGTTCGTTATTCTTTTCATGGTGGCGTTCATTCCGGCTGTTGCCTCTGTCGCCTTTCGCGGGCGCCTGCCTAAGTATTGGCTTGATATGGAGCACCACGCTCGAGGGCGCCGGCGACGCCAACCTATCTCCATCTTTTGGCGTTGGAACCCGCATGTTCCTCGATGGGTGCGCCGGACCTTTCTGATCCTGTTGGCATTGATCCCCGGGGCTTATGCAACTGTGATTACGCTAAATTCGATAACCCGGGGTATCGATGGTCGCCAGCTTGCGCTCCTCATTCTTGTATGGCTGTTAGCGATAGCGGTCATCGTTTCAGTGCTGCGGTGGTGGCGCTCGCTGGCCTGAGACGTCGGCAAGAAACGCGAGGAATGTGGCGGTGGTTAACATTCGTTTCGAGCGAATCGCAAATCGTGCCGCAAACCCGACATTGGCCGCGGACGGCTTAGGGCACGTTTGCGCCTTACGTCCAGAGCTCAAAGCTCTCTCGATGTACTGTATTAGCGGTCTTGTCCGAGCGCAGACCAAAAAATGCGGCGTGCCGCGGCCGCCCTTCTGCGGTCCACTCGACGAATCGGATCTGAGCGACGAGTTGGGGCTGGATCCACACGAACTCTCGCATCTGCTCGGCCGTGAGACCACCGCCCCAGCGTCACCTTTTGGCGTCCGGCAGATTCTGGAAAGGGGAATGATCGGTCCGTAGCGGTTTGAGGCGTCGAAAGGACATCGGAGGGCGGCTGGGAAAGCGCCACAGGTCCGCCTACCGGCTACCGGTCGACGAGCGGTAGCTACGCGGCGTCCTTGCGGCCAAGATACGGCCACAGAAGTGGCGCGGACCCGAGAACGAACCCAAGAAACACGCTATTAGCCAGTGCGCCGGGATCCGGTACATACCCACCGAAGAGCGGATGGGGATACATGTACGCTGCGAGGGCGTTTACCCCCACGTCGGCAAGCATGATCGCCAATGCGAGAAGCAGTCCGGCTCGCGGAAGACGAAGTAGAAGAACGATGACGAGCGGGTCGAGGAAGGCCAAGGTGTCGTACCCATAGACGAGCGGGAGATTCACGGGGTGAGGAGGTGGCCCTGACAGCAAGAGAGTTGCGTGTACACAGGTACCGAAGGCGAATGCAAGAGCGTATACGGCGAGTACGAACTTAACGCCCGATGGATATGACCGCAGACGCATCGACACAGCAGTTGTATTCATGGCGGAAGCTCACCGTAGACGGGCCAGAAGTAGGCAGTGCGCATCTTGCCGCGCTCGCTGCGGCCGGCCTTGATCGGGGTCTCATCCATGGCCTTGACGCGGCTTTCGCGGATTGAGGCGAACTGCGCGTCGTAGATCGGTTCGAGCAGCCCCGTCACCCGCTGCACGAGTTGGGTGAGCCGCGGTCGGTTGACACGGATGCCGGCGTCCTCGAGCCGCTGATGCTGGCGGTATAGGGGCAGATGCCAAGCGCGATGGGTGACCTTCTGGCCAATGATCTCGAACGCGCCGGCCTCGAGTCCCTCGAGTTCCGGGGCGCGCAGCTCTATCGTCTCGACGGGCACGCAGCTCTCATCGAAAAACGGTACGCTCTCGGTGTCCTCTGCCGCCGCATCGTGCTGTGCAGCGCGGCGCGTGTAGCCCTCGACCTGGCGCTCCTTGACGGGCGGTTCTTGCTCGGGCGGACTGAGGACCTCACCGAGGGAGAGCTGCTGATCGTTATCGAGCACGCGCAGCCGTTCGCTCTTGGTGCCGAAGAGGTTGTGCTCAAACCAGTCCAGCCGATGTTGCATCGACTGGATGGTGGCAGTCAGAGACTGCACAAGCGCGATAAGCTGCGGAGCACTCAAGGAGGCCATGTCCGCCTCGCTTGGAAGTGTCATGCGCTCCGCCTGTTGCATCCGCCAACTGTAGCAGAGCGCGGATGGTGCCGCGCAGGCTCGGCAAGCGGGATGAAGGCGTCCTTATTCGGCGCCACGGACTTACTCGATAACGTCCGCTTCGGGATCCCCTTCCGATTCCTTCTTCGAGAACACCATCTCGAGCACGGTCGGCTCTCTTTCAGTGTCGAGCTCGGCCCAGTCTGCATCGGAAAGGTGTTCCGCCTTTTGCAGCGCTGAGCGCAGCGCCGCCTCCTCGTCGCCTGCCTCGACCGTGAGAATCGCCCGCTGAAAGGTCGGACGCATCAGCCGAACGTAGTATTTCGTCTTCATGACCATGACGCCTCAGTCGGGGGTGACGGATCGCAGCAGCTATAGGACGTTGTATCACACGTTGTCGCTGAAGCCGACTTCCAATGCATCCGCCCCCGATGAAGACGGCCAGGGTATTCAAGCATGGCAATAGCCAGGCTGTACGTCTGCCCAAGGAATTTCGATTCGCGGGCGAAGAGGTGCAGATCAAGCGCGTCGGCGCCGGGGTCCTGCTGCTACCGGCGCATGCGACCTGGGAGCAGATCATGGCCGTGGTCGGTCGCTTCAAGGGGCCGCTCGCGCGGCATCAACCCAAGGACCAGATCAGGCACAGGCAATGACCTGGATGTTCGATACGGATATCATGATCCGCCTCATCAATCGCAAGTCGGGCTACGAGCGCATTGCTCGACGGATGTCGGGCCGATCGCCAGGAGAACTTCGGCTCGGGCAATTGGCGACCGGTGAGGGTCATCTGCCGAGGTTTACCCTGGCCCGCGCGCAGGGCCCAGAGCACCGAAATCAGGTAACCGCGGACGAAGATCTCATCGTGGGGTGTGCTCTCAAAGTTATACTTAGGCTCCAATCCGCAGATCACGATAATTGGACCATGGACACACGGAGCAGCAGCAAACGTCGATGTGTTCAATCCTGACGGTGCGCTCGACCCGGCAGAGAGCACTCAGGACAAGATGGTCTTCTGCTTTCTGAACCATTTTGCGCGCGGAACTTCATCTCGTCCCATTTCATCGCATCAGAAGCTTCTTTTTTACTTCACAATGGGCCAGGAACAATGGCATAGGACCTCTGTCTGGCCCATTCCGGGCACACGGAAGACTACGCTCTACTTGGGTGCCCACCACTCCTTGTCGCGCGTCAAACCAACCGCGCAGGGTCAAGATGTTTACCGTGTAGATTTCGCAGCGTCGGCTGGGGCTGCGAATCGGTGGGCCACCCAAGCGGGTGGGCCTCGGATCAATTATGGCAATCGGGCGTTGGAGGATAGAAGACTATTAACGTATACCAGCGCGCCTTTGGTCCACGAGCTCAATATAACCGGGCAGCCCGTAATCACCTTACGGGCTGCGTCGGATAGAATGGACGGTGATTTCTTTGTTTACCTCGAAGACGTCGCTCCGGATGGCAAGGTAACCTACCTCACAGAGGGCGCGCTGCGCGCGCTGGACAGGAAGGTGTCAACGACCAAACCGCCATATGACACGACCTATCCCTTCCGCTCGTTTACCGAAGGGGACGCGCAACCGCTTACACCTGGGAAGGCCGTGTCGCTCGTGTTCCCACTGGAAGCTACATCAGTTCTTCTTCGTCCGGGTCATCGTATTCGGATTTCAATTGCAGGCGCGGACACAGCATCCTTCAGCCGCATTCCCGCTGAGGGCGGCGCAACAATTAGCATATTTTCCGGGGGCCCACAGCCATCGCGTTTGGAACTTCCGGTTGTAGTGGGCGAGAGTTAAGGGCAGCAATCGGAATCCGAGCGCCGATGCGTTGATACGTGCGCCCTACCGCAAAGGAGCCGTTGACCTGGTATCGATTTCGCTCAAAGGGCCCCGGCGATCGGGCCCTGGCTCGGCTTTGGCAGGCTAGTTCAAAATCGTCCGACGGAGCAGCAGCCTAGATGGGAAGTGGCTAGATATGTGGTTTCATGCCATATATAACTATAAGAAAAACAATAAGATATATATTATCTTGCCAAATAAAACTGATTCGCGCGCACGACATGCCGAACTTCGTCGATCTCACCAGCCAAGAGTTTCAGCGTCTCAGTGAGTTCAACATTGCTCGATATCGGCTCCGACTTCCGGAGTATTGGGCCTGGTACAACGCGCTTCACGGCTCTAACGCGCCGCCCGGAAGGGTGGCGAACTGATGGCGACGGGAGTGATTACCAGCCACTACCGGGTCAGTCTCTGGGCCAAGAACCTGGGCAACGAGGCTGTCGCCTCCCGCATCGGGTCGCTGTTCATCGGAAACATCGAGACGCTCGTGCCTCCCAGAACGTACGGCGTCAACGTCCGCTACTCGATCGGCGAGGATTGACCCCTAGACGCTCCGGCAATGGCCTCATGACACTGGACGCCATAATTTGCACTATGGCATGATACGCCATATGAGCGCGGTGCCCGCGTACCATGACAGGCAGGTGCTGCCCGACGGAACGATCGTGGAGATGAAGATCCGGGAAGCGCCTGAGCCAATTGCCGGTAGCAGCCGCCGGCTGAAGCACAGCTTGCTCTACGGGCAGGAAGGCGAGCAGCTCGTCTGCTATGACAACGAGCGCGGCAAAGGCGATCACCGGCATGTCGCGGGCAAGGAGGAGCCCTATGCCTTCACGACCGTCGAGAAGCTGATCGAGGATTTCACGACAGATGTGCGCCGGGCGCGCGGTGGACCATGAGCAAGAAGGTGAAAATACATCTCGGGACTCTCGATGAGATGGGCAAGCGCTTTGTGAGCGCGTGGCACCGGCTCGAGCGTGGTGAGCGGGTGCGCGAGCGACACGTGACGTTTCCGAACCTGTCGTCGATGATGAGTGCCCTTTCGGAAAAGCGCTTGGAATTGCTGCGAGAGGTGCATCGCGAGCCCGCTCCGTCCGTCAAGGCTCTCGCCGAGCGACTCGGGCGCGACTACAAGCGCGTGCACGAGGACGTTGAAACTCTCGCGGCGTCCGGCCTGGTTCGACGGGAGGAAGGCCGTGTCTCGGCCCCGTATGATGCGATTTCGGCGGAGATGCGGCTGTAGGCCGCAGGCGCCTTCACCGGTCGGGGAGCTCGGACGCAAGCGCGACTGAGATCCAGCCTGCTGCGGCCGATGGAGTGCGAGCGCCCATGGATCGCTGCGTTGCAGACAGACGGGCAACCTCACATACCTGAACCTGATCAGGAGAGCACCATGCAAAAGTCTCGGGCGCGCTGGGTTTTCGCTCTGGCCGCTGTCGCAGGCTGCATCCACGCGAAAGGGCAGGCTGCCAAGCCTCCTGCCATCGAAGCGTTTGGCAAGGGCGCACAAATTTATAGCTGCCAGGCCGTCAACGGCAGTTATGCGTGGGTATTCAAAGCGCCGGACGCTGCCCTGAGCGACGCCCATGGCCATGCCATCGGTAGGCATTTCGCCGGCCCCAGCTGGCAAGCCGAGGACGGCAGCGTGGTGGTAGGCGAGCCCCTGAGCGTGTCGCCTTCGCCCGATGCGGGCGCTGTGGCGTGGATCGTGATGCGCGCCAAGTCGCATTCCGGGCAAGGCGAAATGGCGAGCGTGCGGTACATCGTGCGCACGCGCACCAAAGGTGGCGTGGCGCCTGCTACGGGCTGCGATGCCTCGCACGCGGGTTCTGTAACGCGTGTGCCGTACAGCGCCATCTATATATTCTTCCGGGACTGAGCGTTCATGGACCGAGCCGCTGCCGGGTATCGGCGGGAAAATTCGTGGTGAGCCGCGCGGCGGACACCCCCGCCCGCTTGAATCGAAGCTGTAGCAGGTCGTTGATGACCACCACAAGCTCCGACAGATCGACGAGCACATGGTGAAAGCCACGCCCGATCGGGCCCGGAGTGACCTTGTGATAAAATCTCGCCACCGGTGCGATCACGTCGATCGAGTGCGCGTCCCATCGTAGGGTCGCGACGATTCTGCCGTTCCCAAGGATCGCCCCGGCCGATGCGGCCGGCGTGTGGCGACCGGCCGCTAGTGGGGCGTGATGCCGTCGAGCAACGTGGTAGCGAGCACGACGGTGAAGAAGATGCTGGCGCGGCTGCGCATGCGCCATCCGACACGAAGGTGTTCTGACGACTTGATGAATTCGATAAGCAACGCAACTTTCAGCCACGGGTTCGGCCATGCGCGCACACCGGGGTGTCGGGCGCGGTGAAAAGCCGGGGGTCGCTCGCCGCTCGGTTGGTTTGCCTGTGCGCCGACCGGGCCTGGATCATCGTGATCCTGGCTTTGGTATACGTAGCGTCGGTCACGGCGTACACGGTTGACCACTTCGCCATCAGCACCAACACTTTCGAGTTGCTTTCGCCCAAACTGCCATGGCGGATTCGCGAAGCGGAATTCAACGCAACGTTCCCGCAAGCCGGTCCGCCGATCGTGGTGGTCGTCGACGGCGAAACGCCTGAGGTCACGGAGGCGGCCACGGCTGACCTGGCGCAAGCGTTGGGCACGGAGCATAGGTTTTTCCGCTCCGTTTACCGTCCCGACTCCGGAGTCTTTTGGGACCACGATGGCCTGCTTTACGCCTCGACCAAAGAGGTGCAAGCAACCATGAACCGGTTGATCAAGGCAGAGCCATTTCTCGGTCCCATGGCCGCTGATCCATCACTTCGCGGCCTGATGGGGGCGCTGTCGCTCGCCCTGCAGGGCGTGAATAGCGGGCAGGCCTCGCTCCAGAGCATCCTTGGCCCCATTCGGCGACTGGGTGAGGCGCTGGAAGGCCTGCGTGACGGCAAGCCAGTCTACTTCTCATGGCGCAATCTCGTCGCCGGAGGTGCGCCGGACAAAGAGGAATTGCGTCACCTGATCCTGGTAGATCCCGTTCTCGACTTTGCACGCCTCGAGCCGGGCGAGCTACCCATCGCGGCCATACGCGCGGCGGCAAAGGCGCTTCAGCTGGACGCCGCTCACGGTGTGCGGGTGCGCATTACCGGGCCCGTGGCTTTACAGGACGAGGAAATCGCCACGCTCGGGGAGCGCGCTCCGCTGATTGCAGCACTCGCATTCGGGGCCATTTGCGTGATGCTGTGGCTGGCGGTGCGCTCGGTTTGGCTCGTTGCCGCAATTCTCGCGACCACGTTGACAGGTCTCGTGAGCGCGGCGGCACTGGGCCTTGCCGTTTTCCACCGCTTCAATGTCATCTCGGTCGCGTTCATTCCTCTGTTCGTCGGTCTGGGCATCGACCTCGGCATCCAATTCACCGTTCGCTTTCGGGCCGAGCGGGGAACCCACGATGATGTTCGCGGCGCATTGGAGGCGGCCGGGCGTGCCATGGGTGGGTCGCTGACGTTGGCGGCCACGGCCGTCGGCGCGGGCTTCCTTGCTTTTGCGCCCACCGCCTACGTTGGCGTGTCTCAGCTCGGAGTGATAGCTGGGTTCGGCATGTTCATTGCGCTCGCGCTCAATCTGACTCTATTGCCCGCCCTCATTCAGCTCATGCGGCCGGCGCGAACGCCGGTGAGGGCAACCGCTCCGCGGCTGTCCTTGGTGGACAATTTCGTGTTGCGCCATCGCGTGATCGTGGTTGCGATCGGTATTGCCTTGGGCATGGTTTCCGCTGCGCTATTGCCGCTTTTGCATTTCGACTTCAATCCGCTCCACTTGCGTAACTCCAGATCCGAATCCGTCGCCACCCTGTACGACCTGACGAGCGATCCGCTGCGGTCGCCAAACACGCTCGAGGCAATCCTCCCCAACCTCGGCGCGGCCGACCGGCTCGCGGCCCGAGTGAGGGCGCTCCCGGAGGTGTCCCTTGCACGGACGCTCTCCAGCTTCGTACCGGCTGGTCAGGCGGAAAAGATCTCGATCATCGCCGATGCGTCGAACCTGCTCTACCTCGCGCTGAATCCGGTCTTCGTTGCGCCTCCGCCGAACGACGCTCAGGTGATCGACAGCCTGCTCCAGACATCCAGCCGGCTGCGCCAGGCTGCGACCCACGATGCATCGGGCGGCGCTGCCGCAGTCCGCCTCGCCGATGATCTCAGGGATCTGGCGAAGGCGATGCCCGCGGCGCGAGTCCAGGCAGCCCAGATGTTGATGCCCAGCCTCTTGACTGTGCTCGGACAGATGCGTGATTCGCTGCGGCCTCATCCGATCACCATCACCACGCTGCCGCCGGAGTTGGTGCGGACCTGGTTGGCCCCCGACGGGCGCGCGCGGATGTCCGTCACGCCAAAGGGAGATGCCAATGACGATCAGGTGCTCAGTCGGTTCATCGCCGCCTGTATCAAGCTAGTCCCGCAAGCGACCGGTGCGTCGCTCAGCATCCAAGAGGCCGGACGAGCGGTGGTGGGCGCGTTCGCCGAGGCCGGCGCGTTGTCGTTCGCCGCAATCACGGGCCTTTTGCTGATCACTCTGCGCCGCGTGCGCGATGTGGTCATCACCATGGCGCCGATCGTCTTGACCGGCTTAATGACCATGGGCAGCTGCGTCATCATCGGCCAGCCGCTGAATTTCGCCAATATCATTGCGCTGCCGCTGCTGTTCGGGATCGGGGTGGCCTTTCACATCTACTTCGTGATGGCCTGGCGGGGCGGGGCCGCACACCTGCTGACGTCTTCCCTGGCGCGGGGCGTGTTCTTCAGTGCGCTGGCAACCGCCACGGGTTTCGGCAGCCTGTGGGCCTCCAGCCATCCCGGGACGGCCAGCATGGGCAAGCTATTGATGATATCGCTGGTATGGACGTTGGTCTCGGCCCTGCTGTTCCAGCCGGCGTTGATGGGGATTTCACCAGCGACGCGCGCATCCGGTACATGAGGTCGGCGGAGGGCGCAAGTCGAAGGCAAGCTCGATAACGGGCCAGCTTGCCGTAGCGCTCCGTGACCGGTCGGCGCTGAGTCCGCCAGCCATTTTATGAGGCGGCTCCTTGGCAGGCACCTCGGATACGCTTACGCTTGCCTGGCGGCTTGGAACTAGGTAGCTTGCCGCGCAAAGCGCCTGGTGTCGAGGTGCGCCTCGCATGATCGGCATCACGACCGAAAGATCAACCGGGGGTCATTCGCGGTGACATCGATGGGCTTGATTCATCCCCTCATGGGGATTGTCGGCCTCGCTGGCCTGACGATCGCGGCCGGATACGCCCTGCTCGCCGTCATAGCTGTGCTGGTGTGGCAGATGCGAAGGATGCCGAAGGAGAGCCGGTCGCGGCTTCCGCCGCTCACCATACTCAAGCCGCTATGTGGCGCCGAGCCGAGCCTGTACGAGAATCTGCGCTCGTTTTGCGAGCAGGATTACCCCGAGTTTCAGATCGTGTTCGGCGTGCTCGATCCGGCCGATGCTGCGCTGTCGGTGATAGAACGGTTGGTGGCGGAATTCCCCTCCCTGCCGATCGACGTCGTGATCAATTCGCAACTGCATGGCGGCAACCGCAAGACCAGCAACTTGATCAACCTGCTCGTGCAAGCGCGGCACGACGTGCTCGTCATGGCGGACAGCGATGCCCGAGTTGGACCCGACTATCTCAAGACGGTGTCGGCGCCGCTGCTCGACAGAGAAGTCGGCCTCGTGACCTGCATATTCCGCGGAATTGCCATCCCGCGGCTCTGGTCGCGTCTCGGCGCGATGTACATCAATGAGTGGTATATGCCCTCGGTGCTGCTCGCGCGCCTTTTCGGTCACCAAGGCTATGTTTCCGGTCAAACCATCTGCTTGCGGCGCGAGACACTGCAAGCCATTGGCGGCCTGCAGGCAATAGCGGATCACCTCGCCGACGACCATCAATTGGGTGAACGGGTTCGAGGATTGGGACTACGGATCGTGTTGTCGCACTACCTGCCGACCGTCGAGCACCATGAGGCCAGTTTCCACTCGTTGCACCGCCACGAGCTACGATGGATGAGCACCATACGTATCCTGCGACCTCGAAGCTTTCGCTTGATCTTCTTCACCTTCAGCTTGCCGCTTGCGGCCTTGGGGATCGTCCTGAACGCCGCCGACCCCGTGTTCTCCACGGCAGCCTGGGCACTTTTCGAGTTCACGGTCGTCGCGCGGCTCACGTTGTATGGCGCGTATCGGCTGCGCGACGATCGCAGCCTGCTCTCGGACCTGTGGCTCGTGCCGGTGCGGGATCTGCTCATCTGCTGGGTATGGTGGCGCAGCTTCTTCACCTCCCGCGTTACCTGGCGTGGCCGGGAGTTTGACGTCGATGCCCGCGGTATCATGCATCAGACTCCTTGAAGCACCCATCCGCGCCACACGCTCGGCGTGAGGCGAGCTTCGCAATCGAGAGCGAAATCTGAAAATCGCCGCATACATCGGGGGTGCGCTCGGGCTCGCGCTGCTAATCGTTCTTGTCGTTCGCTCAGACTTCATCGGGATGCTTCAGGTATTGGGCCTGGCCGGCTGGAGGCTGCTCTGGCTGATCCCCTATCGCGCGCTTTTTTTTCTCCTCTATGCCATTGGCTGGTTCGGCTTGATCCGGCCCTACGATCCAAGCGGGAGCACCGGGCTCGGATATGTATTTTGGACCACCTCCGTGCGCGAGGCGATCGACCGGCTGCTCCCCGTTGCCAGTGTGGGTGGTGGGGTCGTGGGTGTTCGCTTGCTGCGCTGGCGGGGGATTGCGGCGACGCCCGCCAGCGCAACCGTCATCGTGGAGGTTCTATTGACACTGATCGCGTCCTATCTGTTCGCGGTCGTGGGTCTGCTCCTGCTCGTCGATGCCAGGGACGCCGGCTTCGAGTACCGTCATCTGATCCTCGCGTTGCTCGTCAGCCTGCCTATGCCCGTCGTGACCGCGTTGCTGCTCCGCTACGGCTCCGTGTTCCAGCGCCTCGGAGGGCTATTGCGCGCCGTGGTGGGCGCAAGCGCCATGTCTGCAGGAGCGATGGCGTTGGACCACGAGGTTCGCGCCTGTCTGCGCCGAGGCCGAGCGCTGCTGGTCGCCGGGGGCCTCCAGTTTGCGGCCTTGGTCTCGGGTTCCATGGAGATCTGGTTTGTCTTGCGTTTGTTCGGGCACCCGGCCGGTGTCCGCGCCGCCCTCGTCATGGAGAGCATGACCCAGGCCATGCGCCATTTGGCCTTCATCATACCGGGTGGTCTCGGCGTGCAAGAAGGCGCCCTGGTGCTCTTCGGCCAGGCACTGGGCGTGAACAGCGAACTGGCGCTGGCCGTTTCGATGGCCAAGCGTCTGCGCGAGGTGCTCTGCGGCCTGCCGTCGCTCGCGTCCTGGCAGTGGGTTGAGGGTCGGCGCCTTCGAGGAGCGACCCGCAATCCATCGTAACGGCTCGCGCGGGCACCTGCGCACGCCGAGGGTTGCTGGCGCGCGAGTTTGACATGGCGATGATCGCAGCAGGCGTCGAGAGCCTCAATCCTCGGGACTCGCCTCGAAGCGCAGCACCCCTTGGCGGAACCCTCGAGTGCGTAGCGCGCCGACGATCACTCCCACGATCATCCAGCTCGCGCCGACGATCTTTGCGGCGTGGCTCAAGTTGAACCACAGCAGCAGACAGGTGACGAATCCGGCCGCCGGCGGCCAGAGGTCGCGCAATCTTCTCTTGGGGTTGCGCACGTAGTAGCGCGCCAGGGCGGCGCCGTTGACGCCCATGTATGCGAACAGCGCCCCAAAATTCAGTATTTCGGCTCCGAGGCCGTAGGAGATCAGAAACGCCCCGCAGAGCGCGATGAGGCCCACGAGAATCACGTTGTTGCGCGGAATGCGGCGTTTCGAGTCGACGGCGCCGAAGAACGCCGGCGGCAGGGCGTTGCTGCGGCCCATGCCGTAAAGGAGTCTCGCCGCGCCCAGATGCGAGCCCACACCGGAGCCGATGCCTGCGACCAGAAGCGCAAGATTCATCACCACGAAAAGCCACGGTCCAGCGGCTCTCGCTGCGACCTCCACGAACGCGGTGTCGACATCCCTGAAGGGCAGAGCCGTGGGCCATACCAGCTGTGCGGCATATACCTCGATCGCCGACAGAATGCCGACTACTACGCAGGTTCCGACAGTCGCGAACAGGATGTTGCGGCGAGGATCCTCGACCTCCTCCGAAAGCGTCGAGATCCCGTCGAAGCCTATGTAGGTAAGCACGGCGATCGAGGTGCCGCCGAGAACAGCGCCGATGTGGAAAGTCTTGGGATCGTAGAACGGGCGGATGAAGTACCCCGGGGCCCCGGGATTGTGATGCCACACGTACCATCCCGCGCAGACGATGAACAGGAAAACGACGGCGCCTGTAGTCGCGGCCAGCGCCCCCGAGATGCGCGCGGAGCTCTTGATGCCTACCAGATTCACGGACGTGAACAGCGCGAAGAATGCAACCGCCCACACCGCATACGGGACCTGTGGCGCGAAGTTCATCGCCGCCCGGCTGCACCAGATGATCGAGATGAGGGGATTGAGCACATAGTCCATGAGCATGGCCCAGCCCGTCACGTAGCCCAGGAGCGGGGAGAACTCCCGAGTCACATAGGTGAAGGCCGAACCGGCGCTGGGATACGCCTGCGCCATGCGACCGTAGCTGATCGCGGTGAATGCCATCGCAATCATCGCGAGCAGGATGGTGGTCACGACGTGACCGTCCGCCCGCGCGCTCAGGACGCCGAAGACCGGCATGGGCGCGGTGAGCTGGATCACGATCACGCCGTAGAGGATCAGGTCCCATCGGTTCAGCGCCCGCTTGAGGCGTGCAGGCCTGTCATTCACCCGCTCGGCACTCCGCGAGGCCATCATGATCCGTCTGGCAGCTCACGTTGGTCGCAGTGCGCTGGGCAGGCTCATGACGCTGGCGCAGGGCCTGCGCCGCGGCGCACACGGCGCCGATCAGTCCCGCGCGATCGCCAAGCCGGCTGGGGGCGATGGTGACGGGCCGTGAGAAGAGGGCCGGAAGGACCCGCTGCACGCGCGCGTACATCTCGGGGCGCACACCAATGCTGCCGCCCAACACGATGAGCTCCAGATCGAGGAGCGATTGCAATGTCGCGACGGCGAGTGCCACCCAGCGCGCCGTCGTGTCGAGGACCGCCGCCGCGACTTCGTCTCCTTCCTCGAGGAACCTGAAGATGTCGCGTACGGTCACGGCCGCGCTGCCACCCTGGCGGCGATAGCGCTCCACGATGGCGAGTGAGCCCACCTCGAGCTCGAATGAATTCGGGGCAGGTGGCGTCAGGGAAGTCGGGTCGCGGCCGATCGGCAGGTCCGCGATTTCTCCCGCCGACCCGCGCGCCCCCCGGAACAGCTTGCCGTCGATGAGCAGGCCGAGCCCGGCACCTGTTCCGAGCGCCAGGAATGCGGCGTTGCGGCATCGGCTGGCGCAGCCCAGCATGTGCTCCCCGAGCATCGCGAGATTGACGTCGTTCTCGATCACCACGTCCGGCCCGAAGCGGCCGCGCAGATGGCCGAGGACGTCGAAGTCCTGCAGCCCGACGATGTTTGGAGTCAGGGAGACACGGCCTGTGAGAGGATCGATCGCTCCCGGAACTCCCACCATGATCTGGCGCACGCGCGCGGCTTCGGTTCCGACGGCTCGTGCCAGCTTGTCGGCGCAGGCGACGATCTGTTCTGCGACGTGCGCCCCGCCGCGCGGGTCCGTGGGCTCGGTCAATTCCGCCACGATGCGGCCGCGCGCATCGGCCATGGCCGCGGCCAGCTTCGTTCCGCCCAGGTCCGCGGCAAAACAATGGGTACTCTCCAATGTCATTGTCAGGCGCTACGGCGAGCGGGGTGGCGGTAGAGGCAGAGTCGCCGCGAGCTCCGCGACGCCGAAGAGCTCATCATGGAGCCGGCCCAAGGCGACGGACAAGGCGCCTACGACGCCTGCGCGCTTGCCGAGCGTGCTGGTGCGGATGTCCACCGGCCGCGGTGTGAGGCGCAACAGCACGCGCGCGACTTTGTCCGCAAAGTCCGGCCGCGCGCCGACCGAGCCGCCCAAAACGACGAGTTGCGGATCTATCGTTGCGATGACCGTCGCGGCCGCAAGCCCGGTCAGCCGCGCCGTCTCGTCGACGACACCCGTGGCAAGCGGATCGCCCGCCTGCGCCCGCTCGAAGACCTCCCTGACCGAATCGACGTCGGAACCGCCGGCTTCCCGGTAGCGTCGCATGACGCCGGTGGCGCCCACCTGGTACTCGAGGCAGCCCTGCAGGCGGGACTCGGCCTGCAGCGGATCGCCCCCGATCGGCAGATAGCCGATCTCACCGGCGGCACCGTTCTCGCCGCGAACGAGTTGGCCGTTGACATACAGCCCCAGTCCGACGCCGGTACCGAGTGCCAGGAAAGCCACGTTGGCGACGTTCTGTGCGCAGCCATGCCAAATTTCGCCGAGCAGCGCGAGATTGATGTCATTTTCGATGGCGACCGGGCTGCCGAGCTTTTCACCCAGCAGGCCCACGACGTTGAGATTTCCCAGGCCGGTGATGTTGGGGGCCATCTCGATGGCGCCAGTCTTGGGGTTCACCACTCCGGGCGTCGCCAGTACGATGGAACGCATCCGGCTCGGGTGTGTGTGGTTGTCGCGCGCCAGGCGGCCCGCGAGCCGGGCGATCTGCTCGAGCGCCCAGGCTCCGCCGCGGCTGTCGGTAGGTTCGTCGGCCTCGGCGAGGACTCGGCCGGCAATATCGGCCAGGGCAACCGTCAATCGGGCCCCGAGATCGATGCCGAGCACGTGGCCACCTTCCGGACTCAACTCGTACAACACGGCCGTCCGCCCGACATTGCCGCTCGTTCGCCCGACCGGGCGAACCAGTCCCTGCTGATCGAATGCGTCGATGACCTCCGAGGTCGTCTGTTTCGAGAGGCCGGTCACCTTGGCAAGGTCCGCCCGCGAGATGGGGCTGCGGTGCAGAAGGGCTTCGAAAACGCTTCGTCGCGACAACTGGCGGGTCACGCTCGCCATTGGCGGGGAAGGCATAGGGGATCCTTTATTGATTCGTCATCTGCCCGAACTATTATAGCCTCATAATCGATTAGCGCCATCAGGTTGACACAAATTTACATTCACGGCACTATTGATTCGTCAGGGGACCGAATCAATAACGTGTGCAGTGCACCGATAAACACGGTAATCGGCCGCAGGCGTCGAGACCGGGGGATCACGACGATGCCATCTCTGCGGGCGGATGTCGTTAGGACCGTCGCCCGTGTCGCCGCGTGTGCCGCTGTTTTGCTGGCGATGACGGGGATGGCGATTGCGTCGCCCGAAGCATCCACCTGGTCGCTGTTGCCGCAGCCCGCCCGCGCGCGCCTTACCGGGCCGCGTGTGCTGAAGATCGCGGATGGGGCTCTGGTCGCGGTGCATGGCGCAGATCGCCGGCAGCTTCAGTCCATGGCGGATCGGTTCATACAGTTGGTGGCAGACACGCGTGGGTTGCAGTTGCGCATGGCGGCCACGGCTGACGCGCGTCCGGCAATCACGTTCGCTGTCGATCCTCATGCGAATGTCAGCGGGAACGCGGGTTATCGCATCGTGGCAGGCGCTCAAGGTATCCAGGTTACCGCGCGCTCGCCTCGTGGGGCGTTCTATGGGAGCGTCACCCTGTGGCAGTTGCTGACGCCGCCCGGCTGGATCCGCGGCACCGCTGCCGAGGTTGCCTCGGGCGTCATCGATGATTACCCGCGTTTCGCATGGCGCGCGCTGCTGCTCGATTCAGGACGGCATTTTCAGAGCGTGGGCGACATCGAGGAACTGATCGACTGGATGTCCCTCGACAAGCTCAATGTGTTGCTCTGGCATCTGACGGAAGACCAGGGCTGGCGCCTCGAGATCCCCAGGTACCCTGCACTCACGAAAATCGGCGCATGCCGCAAGGCGGTGGGCCTCGACGTCGAATTGACCGGCGCACCCGACAGGCCCTACTGCGGATTCTATACGGAGGGCGAGGTGCGCGACATCGTGCGCTATGCCGCCGCCCGTTTCGTGACGGTGGTGCCGGATATCGATGTCCCCGGACACTCGCAGGCGGCGGTGGCAGCGTATCCGTGGCTTGGCGCCACCGGTAATGATCCGCCCGTGTGGACGGACTGGGGGGTGAGCCCGTGGTTGCTGGATCCCGACGGGAAGACCCTGCAGTTCGTCGACGATGTGCTCGATGAGGTGATGCGGCTGTTCCCGTCGCGTTACATCTCGATCGGCGGCGACGAAGCCGACAAACAGCAGTGGACCGCATCGCCACAGGTGCGTGCGCGGATGCGGCGGCTCCGGCTCGCGAACATGGATCAGCTCCAGGGCTGGTTCACCGGCCGGATCGCCGATCATCTCGTCGCGCACGGGCGTACGCCGGTCGGGTGGGATGACGTATTGCTCGCGGACGCAACGCTTCCGACATCGGAAGCGGTGATGTCCTGGCACGACGACGACGACGAGCGCGTGGCTCTTGAAGCGATCGAGCAAGGCCACGAGGTGATCCTGAGCCCCCAGGGGGCGCTGTACTTCGACCACTATCAGTCGGATCTGCCCGAGGAAGCGCCGGGACAGCCTCCGATGGTAGCGCTGCGGCAGGCCTATGACGCAGTCGTCGTCCCGAAGGGGGCAACCCCCGCCGAAGCGAACCACGTAATCGGCGTGCAGGCCGATCTCTGGACGGAGCTCATGCCGACTTTCGCGCGCGACCAACACGCGCTGTACCCGCGCATCGCGGCGTTGTCGGAACTTGGCTGGTCGCCGGCCAGCGCACACGACTGGAACGGCTTCCTGCAGCGCCTCACGGCCGAGCTCGCGCGCTACCGCGCACTCGGCATCCGGTACGCCGACACGGCGTTCGCACCGGCGTTCGATGTAACTGCCGGCCCCCAGGGAACGCTGCACGTCGCACTCTCCAATCAGGTGAGCTTCGGCCGGATCCGCTACACGGTGGACGGCTCCGCGCCAACTTTGACGTCCGCACTGTATGTCCGCCCGCTGGAGTTTTCCGCACCTCACAAAGTGACTCTGCGCGCGGCGACGTTTGCGCCCGACGGATTCGAGCTTGCCACGCCGCGCACGCAGGTGCTGGATGCCTCGACTCTGCTCAGCCGCAACGGCAACGAGCTTGCGTCCTGCTCGGGCCAGCCGGGAATGCGCGTGGGGGGCAGTCGTCCGGCGCGGGGTCCAAGGCCAGTCTACAAGCTCGATATCGGCAACATGTGCTGGCTCTGGGCGCGTGCGCCGCTGGAAGGTATCAGACGCGTTACCTTGATCGTCGGGCGCGTGGCATGGCGCTTCGGCGACGAGGCCAAGGACGCCGTCGTACGCCCCAAGGCCAGCGCAGCCGGCGAGCTCGAGATCCATGCCGATACCTGTACGGGACCATTGCTCGCCACATTGCCGCTGGCGCCCGCAGTGCGCGCGAAGGGGCAAACCAAACTCGACGCGAAGGTGGCGACGCCGAAGCGAATTGGCGTTGGCAACCTGTGCATCTTCGCCACTGGCGATCCGCGCGACGGCCAATGGGCGCTGGCGCGAGTGGCATTTTCGAAATAGGCAGTACGCAGAATGGACATTCGCAGGGGGAAACGCCGACGGGAAGCGGTCCTGGCACGGAAGACAGCAATCAAGAGGTAAAGCCTGTGTCCAACCAATATCGCAAGCACCCCGTGTCAATTGCTGTATCCATGGCGTTGCTCTCCGCCATGGCGGCATCAGCTCTGGCATCGCCGGGCACGGGCGCCCCGGCTGGCAACCCAGGGGCACAGGCCCCCGCGGCGCAAGATACGGCGACGACACCATCGCCCGATGCCAAGAAAGCAAAATCCAATACCGGCGGCACGGGAACAGCCGAGGAGACCGTGTTGTCTACAGTCACGGTCGTGGGCGTGCGTGCCTCGCAGATGCGCGCGATCGACTTGAAGCGCTACGCCCCCGACATTCAGGACAGCATCTCGGCGGAGAGCATCGGCCAATTGCCCGACACGACCATCACGGACGCCCTGCAGCGTATCACCGGCGTACAGATCGACCGCAACGGCGGCGAGGGTACCGAGGTGGACGTGCGCGGCCTGCCTCAAGTCGGCAGCATGCTCAACGGCGAAGTATTCATTACACCGGACCAGATCACATCGCAAGAACCAGACTTCGAAACGCTACCGGCGACGCTGTTCAATCAGGTGGACGTCATCAAATCGCCCACCGCAGGCCAGACCGACGAAGGCATCAGCGGCTCGCTCGACCTACACACCTTTCGGCCCTGGGACCTGCCGCACGGCTTCACCTTCAGCTATAACGCCGACGCGGAACGCGGCGACGTTGCTCGCAAGACGGGACCGGAAGCGAGCGTCCTGGCGTCCTTCAACGACAATGGCCGCTGGGGTCTGCTGCTTTCCGGTGATTACTCCGACACCACGCGGGCTGGCCCCGAAAGTAACAACGCAGGCGGCGGGCCAGGGGCGCCAAGCGCAGGCTCGAGCGAGGGCCTTGACCAATATGGGGTCATTCTGGATGCCGAGAACGCCGAAAGCGCGGGCAGCTACGCGGGGTTCGTGGGGGCATGGAACGGACTGCCGATTCCTTCGAAGATCGTGCAGAACCCCGACGGTAGTGTGGATGTGAACGGTGACGGCAAGTCCAACGGCGTATTCATGGGAAGCCAGGACATCGGCCTCTACGAGACGAGCATCGAGCGCCGGCGTGAGGCCGGCAATGCTTCGTTCCAGGCCGATCTCGGTGACGGATTCACACTAACCAGCGACTACTTCTACACGCAGCAGAGGCAGTACAACCGCAACGTCGGCCTCCAGTTCAATTCCACCGACTGGCAGGGCGCGACGTACGTGCCGCTGCAGTCGGAGAACACGGGCGCCACCGCGCTGAGTCAGTACAATACGCCGCCGCCAGACCCGGCTTGGGCCGGTTCGCAGATCTACACCACCCAGGTATACGAGAAGTGGCCGGGTGACACCGAATCGTACTCGCAGCTCCAGGCCACCGGCTCCGTCGCGCAGAACGCCAATCTCGAGGTCAATTTCGACAACGGCGGCGACTTCAAGGGGAGCGTGCGCGGCGTGCGCGAGACGGCGAACCAGGCATACATGGAGACCGATCTCAACATTTCCGATTCCGACGGCTGCCTCTGGCCCAATCAGCTGAATGCCGGTGTCTCCTTGCCCTGCGGCACCTTCGTCTATCCGGCCCAACTGGGCGGAGACCGCGTATTCAACCCGATCGGCATTCCCGAGGACTCGGTTCCGATCATCGCGAATTTCACCGGCCAATATCTCACGGTCAGCATGCCTCCATCGATGGCCGCCAATTTCGCCAACCCCAACGGCTGGACGTTCAAGACAATCGAGTCGTCCGGCGACGACTACAGCGCCGATGCCGGCATTACCGCGCTGCGCTTCGATGGACACTATGACCTTCATCACGGCTTTCACCTCGACTTCGGCGTGCGCAACAGTATCCATACCGCCAATAACTACGCGTACACCCTGGTAACCCCCGTATACGCCGGCATGGGCGCCAGCGACCCGAACGGATGCCTGGTGCGATATGTCGGCGCCGATGTGATCCTGGCCGGCGGCGGCGCCGGCGGGTGCACGGCTGGCAACTCGGAGGGCTACTTCCGTGCGGGCCCACTTTCGGCAGTGCAGATGTCGAACACCCCGCCGCCGCTGTCCGGCAATTGGCAGGAATACACCAACATCCTCAACTCGGGGATCAACTTCTGGGCAGTCAATCCTTCTGCCATGGACAATATATGGGGGTTCTGGAAGTCGCTTTATCCTGACACCACGACACAAGAGGATCCGGGAGATACATGGGCGGTGTGGATGAAGGAGACATCCGCCTATCTGCAAACCGACTTCGCCGAGCAGTTGGGCGATATGCCGTTCAGCGGCAATGTTGGCGTGCGCGTGATTCACACCAACCTGGACATCACCCAGCATCTGGACGGCCTGCCGGGGTTATACGGTACCAATGCGGCGGACATAGGCACCACGGACACCCGGCGCGGTTACTACGACGTCCTGCCGGATCTCAACCTGGCACTGGACTTGACCCAAAAGCTGACGGCTCGCTTCGCCGCGTCCAAGAACATGCAGCCGCTCGATCTCCAGACCTGGGGTGGCGGCCTGTCATTGAACTACTCGCTGGCGTATATCACGAACCCGAACGGGACGAAGACACAGCTGTACGAAGTGGCGCAGGGCCAATCGAACGGCAATCCGAAACTCGACCCGTGGCGCTCCACGAATTACGGCGCTTCGCTCGAGTACTACATCAACCCCGTGAGTATGGTCGACCTCGAGCTGTTCCGCATCAACGTGGAGAGCTTCATCGAGAACGGCAACGTGCAAAATTGCGACCTCCCTGACGAGGACGGTGTCGTGCGCCATCGCTGCATCACGATCATCGAGCCGGTGCAGGGCGGCGGCAACAGCATCGAAGGCGCGGAATTCGACTACCGCCAGGGATTCACCTTTCTTCCGGGGCTGCTGCGCTATACCGGCACGGAATTCAACGTCACGTACGCCCCGAGCAATTCGGGACAGAAGGATCTGGCCGGCCACGCGATTCCGTTTCAGGACAATTCAACCGAATCGGGCAACTTCATCCTGTGGTACCAGGACAAGCGCCTGCAGGTCCGCGCGGCGTACAACTACCGCTCGAAGCGAGCGGTGGAGAATGATGTGGGCAGCATAATGGGATTGGAAATGTACGAGGCGCCGCAAGAGTACCTCGACGCGTCCGTGCAGTACACGATCGACAAGTACGTCACGGTGTACGTGAACGGTAGCAATCTCACCAACGAGTACGAGCGATACTACCTCGTCTGGCCCAGCCAGGAGGGGCACACCAACTTCTCCGAGCGCAGTTATACGGTAGGCCTGCGCGGACAATGGTGACCGGAAGGCGCATCATCGGAGCCGGGCGCGTGCGATACGCGCGCCCGGCATGCCGAATTCAAGGCTATCTCGAGGGCAACTGACGCCATGCGAGTCCCGGCCAAACCCATGCTCCGGGCGGTGGGGGTGCTGGCAGCCCTGGCGGCCGGGCCGCTCGCTGGCGCTGCAACCGCGTTCGCGCCCACCCGGGTCGATGGCGGCGCAGGCTCGAGGACCGCCATAGCCGATTGGGAGATTCAGACGACCTCCAAAGCGCAGCAAAGCGGCGCCGAGGTCTCCTTTGCCGGCTTTGCAACCGCCGGCTGGTACCCGGTGAGCGGCCGCGCGACGGTGATCGCTGGGCTGCTGGAGAATGGCGCATACAAAAATGTGTTCTTTGGCGAGAACCTGCGTGCGGTAGCGGAGCCCGATTCCAGCGGGGAGCTGTTCGTGATTCCCTGGTGGTATCGCACCGAGTTCACCCTCGCCCAGGGAGGACCAGGAGCACGTACCTTGCTGCGCATCAACGGCATGATCGCAAGCGCGGATGTGTGGGTGAACGGGCACCTGGTCGCCGACCATGCCGCCGTCGCCGGTGCCTATCCCGTGCGTGAGCTCGACGTGACGCCGTGGGTGCATGCAGGTGTCAATATCCTCGCGCTGCGGGTGCATCCCGGCGACCCGAGGACGAGCCTGTCGATCGGCTGGGTGGATTGGAACCCGGCGCCACCGGACAACAACATGGGCCCGTGGCGGGGTGTGGACATCGTGCAGACGGGGCCGGTCGAGCTGCGTTTTGCGCACGTGACCTCGACGCTGTCGCTGCCTGATCTCGCGCACGCCGCACTGACGGTGAAGGTGCAGGCGCGAAACCTCGATACGGTGCCACACGACGCAACGATCACGGGCCTGGTGGCGGGGGTCTCGCTGCGGCGAACGATCCACCTTGGTGCCGGTCAGACGCGGACAGTGTCGTTCTCGCCCGAGACCGATCCGGGCCTCGAGGTGAGTCATCCGCACCTCTGGTGGCCGGTCGGCATGGGTGCGCACCCGCTCTACAGTCTGCAAATGACTGCTGCCGTTGCTGGTGCAACCTCTGACCGGGCGAGCGCCACGTTCGGCATACGCAGCGTCAGCTCCCGTCTCACCAAGCAGGGCTATCGCCGGTTCATCGTCAACGGCTGGCCGGTCTTGATTCGCGGCGCGGGCTGGGCGCCGGACATGTTCCTGCGCGACGATCCCAAGCGCATGGAAGAGGAGTTCAGTTACGTCCGCAACCTCGGGCTCAACGCCATTCGCAGCGAGGGCAAGCTGGAAGACGCGCGCTTCTACGATCTGGCCGACCGCGACGGCATCATGATACTGACCGGGTGGGAGTGCTGCGACAAATGGGAATCGGCGGCCAAGACCGGTGGCGAGCCGTGGGACGCTGCGGATGACAGAGTGGCCGCGGCCTCGATGGCGAGCGAGGCGCGCCTGCTGCGAAACCACCCGTCCGTGATCGCATTTCTGATCGGCAGCGACAATGCGCCACCGTCGGGCCTCGCGAAGATGTATGTCGACACCTTGCAAGCCGAAGACTGGACAATGCCGATCATCGCGGCGGCATCAGAACAAGCCACGACGGAGACCGGACCATCGGGCATGAAGATGACCGGGCCCTACGCCTGGGTCCCGCCGTCGTACTGGTATGCCGACAAAATGGGCGGCGCATTCGGGTTCAATTCCGAGACCAGCGCAGGCGCCAGCATCCCGCCGCTGGACGACCTGAATCACATGCTTTCGCCACAGGAGCTCGAGGCACTGTGGAGGTATCCGCAGGTACGGCAGTATCACGCCGCCGCCGCCTGGTCGCCATTCTCGAGGATCGCGCAGTTCGACACCGCGCTGGCGCGGCGCTATGGCGCACCCAAGAGCCTTGCGGACTACGTCGCCAAGGCCCAGCTCGAAAACTACGACGACGTCCGAGCGCAATTCGAGGCGTTCAATGCGCACATGGATGCGGCCAATCCCGCGACCGGCGTGATCTACTGGATGCTCGACAATGCGTGGCCCTCGCTGCACTGGCATCTGTACGACTATTTCCTGAACCCGGCCGGCGCCTATTTCGGCGCCAAGGTCGCCAACGAGCCGGTGCACATCCAGTACTCATACGACACGCGCGCGATCATGCTGGTCAACCACACGCTCATCAGCGAGCATGGCTTGCAGGCGATCATCCGCGTACGTAACTTGGACGACAGCGTGCGTTACGAGCGGCAGCTGCGGAACATCGATCTCGCCGGCAACAGCGCGCGGCAATTGACGAGGCTGCCGACGCTGTCTGGCTTGTCGCGCACCTATTTCATCGAGCTCGGGCTCACTTCCGCCGACGGCAGACCGGTGAGCCGCAACGTGTACTGGCTCTCCCTCCAACCCGACGAGCTCGATTGGGCGCGTTCGAACTGGTACCTCACACCGGTGACGCAATACGCCGACCTGACCGAGTTGCAGTCTTTGCCGACCGCGACGAGCGAGGTCCGGGCGACGATGCGGCACGCGGGGGCCGAGGACATCATCACTGTCACCCTGACCGTACCCGCATCGTCCAGGGCCGTGGCGCTGTTCCAGCACGTATCGATCGATCAAGCCGCGGACGGCGAGCCGGTGCTGCCGATCCTGTGGAGCGACAATGACGTGACGCTGTGGCCCGGCGAATCGGTTACCTTGACGGCGCACTTCGCCACGCAGGCGGTAGCGATGCCGGCCGTCGAGGTGAGCGGATGGAACGTTCCAACCCGGCGCGTCCCGATTGGCGCATCGACAGCGCCCACCTCATAGCCCGGACCGCGTGCCATCCGGCGGATACCCCGGCGGGGGAGCTTCTGTAGAATTCACCTCACCGATCCACGGGAGAGCGCCCACATGCCTGCCGCACCCAACGTCGCGAAGCCGGCCCGGAAGTTCCACTTCATTTCCGGACTGCCCCGCTCGGGCAGCACGCTCCTGGCCGCCATTCTCAACCAGAACCCACGCTTCCGCGCAGGCATGACCAGCCCGCTTGCCGACATCATGGGGGTGGTGATCGCCGAGGCGAGCAGCAAGAACGATTTTTCGTTCGACGTGTCCGATGACCAGCGCGTGGCGATGCTGCGTGGCCTGCTCGAGAGCTTCTACGCGGGGCAAGCGGACGCGGGCGTCGTGTTCGACACCAGCCGGCTGTGGTGCAGCCGGATGCAGTTGCTGGACACGCTGTTTCCGGAGGCGAAAGTCATCGCGTGCGTTCGCCAGTTGTCCTGGGTGCTGGACAGCATGGAACGGCTGGTGCGCAAGCAGCCGGTCGGCGTCAGCAAGGTCTTCCGGTTCGACACCAACACCACGGTGTATTCGCGGGTCGAGGCGCTGACCGACCCGCGGGGCATGCTCGGGTTCGCCTTCCAGGCCACCAAGGATGCGTTCTATGGCCGCTATGCGCCGGGGCACTTGCTGCTCCTGACTTACGAAAGCCTGGTGCGCAATCCGGCGGCGGCCATGCGCGCGGTCTACCAGTTCATCGGCGAGGCCTGGTTCGAGCACGACTTCGATCACGTAGCCTACAACGCGGACGAGTTCGACGCGCGCGTCGGCATGCCCGGCCTGCATACCGTGCGCCCGAAGGTGGAGCCGATCGAGCGCACCTCCATCCTGCCGCGCGAGATCTTCGGCCGCTTCGTCAACGAATCGTTCTGGATGGACCCCAAAAACAACGTCAGCCAGGTACCCATCGTGTAGCAGGCACTTCGGAGGCCCTCGGCCGTTTGCCCCCGTTCGGGGGATACACCGACCCGCCGCGCCTCCGTCAGGCTCTGCCCCCGCGAGAACCGAGTCGTCCGCAAGGCGGGCCGGCGGTTACCGAAAAGGAGGCACTCCTGTGCGGTACTCTGATTACAAATGTTTCCAATTCCGCTTCGATTCAGGGGTCGCATTCGTCAGTATCGATCACCCGCCGATAAATCTTCTCGATGAAGCTCTGTCGCGGGAATTCGATCCCCGTCCGGGACGAGTGAGAAAGAGCGAGGGCCGGCGCATCGTCGGGGGCTTTTTGACCCCTCCGGCGGCGGCGTCTTGCCAATCGCATCGAGGCGCTCCTGCGCCCTCGATTCCGCTTGATTTCATAAGTTATTGTTTTTATTATATAAAAGTGGATGGGGCTGGCGACCAGCCCCGATGCTCCCAGCGGACTCCCACGTGCCTTCCAGCTTCGGCATCCACGCTTCACAAAGCTGGCACGACACGATTGAACTTCTGGTGCGATCTCTATAGGATGCCGACCCTTTCTGCCCTCGAGTCCCGGGTTTAGCAGCATCAGGCATGGGATCGAGGAGGGCGCTGCTCTCCGCAGCGCAGATCATTTTGGATACTCGAGTCGGGCCAGCACGCCTGCCCGGCTGCTCGACAGTGTGAACCGAAAATTCGTCAACGGAACCTTGCCATGGCCCGCACAACCGCTCTTTCTGATATCCGCAACATCGGCATCATCGCCCATGTCGATGCCGGCAAAACGACGACGACGGAGCGCATCCTGTATTACACCGGGCGCAAGCACACGATCATCGACATCCATGACACCAAGGATCTGAAGACATCGACGACGACGGACTACCTCGAGCAGGAACAGAAGCGCGGCATTACGATTCAGAGCGCCGCGGTCTCCTGCTTCTGGCGGGGGAAGAAGATCAACCTGATCGACACCCCCGGGCACGTCGACTTCACCATCGAGGTGAATCGCTCGCTGCGCGTGCTGGACGGCGCGGTGGTGGTGTTCGACGGCGTTGCCGGCGTGGAGCCGCAGTCTGAAACCAACTGGCGTCTTGCGGACAACTATGGTGTGCCGCGCGTTTGCTACGTCAACAAAATGGACCGCAGCGGCGCCGGCTTCACGCGCTGTGTGGACATGATCAGGAAGCGCCTCGGCGCGCGCCCACTGCCGGTGCAGATACCGATCGGCTCTGAAGACAATTTCAAGGGCATGATCGACCTCGTCGAGATGAAGGCGCTGGTGTGGGAGTCGGACGACAAGGATGCCGAGTGGCAAACGCTCGAGGTGACGCCGGATCTCGCCGACAAGCTCGACATCCACGTGCCGACGGATCGCATGATCCTGGCGGATGTGGAGAAGTACCGTACGGAGCTCGTCGATACTTGTCTGGAGATGGACGACGACGCCATGCACAAATACCTCGAGGACGGTCATGCGCCCTCGGCCGACGTCCTGCGCAAGTGTCTGCGCAAAGGCACAGTGACGGGTGCGTTCACCCCCGTGCTGTGCGGCTCTTCATACAAGAACAAGGGTGTGCAGCAGGTGCTGGATGCCGTCGTCGACTACATGCCGGCGCCGACGGACGTCCCGGCCATCAAGACGCTGGACGAAGATGGCAACGTCGTCGGCGAGCGAAAGTGCTCGGATGACGAGCCGTTCAGCGGCCTGGCGTTCAAGGTAATCAACGATGCGTATGGCGCTTTGACCTTCGTGCGCGTGTACTCGGGCGTGCTCACCAGGGGCGCCTCCGTACAGAACACCACGCGCGGCAAACGCGAAAAGATCGGCCGCATGGTCGAGATGTTTGCCAAGGAGGCGAATGCGATCGAAGAGGCGCGCGCCGGCGACATCATCGCGCTCGTCTCCCTGCAGGAGACGGAAACCGGCGACACGCTGTGTGATTCCGCCAATCCGGTGATCCTCGAGCGCATGCGCTTCCCGGACCCTGTGATCAGCGTGTCCGTGAAACCGAAGGTCAAGGGCGAACAGGAGAAATTCGGCGCTGCTCTCGCGAAGATGGTTCGTGCCGATCCTTCGCTCCATCTCGAGACGGATCGCGAAACGGGTCAGACGATTCTGCGCGGCATGGGCGAGCTGCACCTCGAAGTGACGCTGGATCGCATGCGCACGGAGTTCAACGTCGAAGGCATCATGGGCGAGCCCCAGGTCGCCTATCGCGAGACCATCACGCGCAGGATCGACGAGCAGTACGTGCACAAGAAGCAGACTGGCGGCTCCGGTCAGTTCGCCGAGGTCTGGATCACCTTCGAGCCGCTCGAACGCGGCAAGGGATTCGAATTCGTCGATGCGACCTCCGGCGGCTCCGTGCCGCGCGAGTACGTGCCGTCCGTGGAGAAGGGGCTCAAGGTGCAGAAGGAAGATGGCGTGCTGGCGCACTTCCCGACGGTGGACTTCCGCGCCACCCTGACGGACGGGAGCTACCATGACGTCGACTCGAACGCGCTGACGTTCGAAATCGCGGCCAAGGCATGCTTCCGCGAAGCCATGCGCAAGGCCGCCCCCATCCTGCTCGAGCCGGTGATGAAGGTCGAGACCGTGACGCCGGGCGACTACCTGGGTGATGTCATCGGCGATCTGAACCGCCGCCGCGGCACGATTCAGGATCAGCTCGAACGCGGCGCCAACATCGCAGTCGTGGCCAGCGTCCCGCTGTCGGAAATGTTCGGCTACATCGGCCAGCTACGCTCGATGACCAGCGGTCGCGCCTCGTACACCATGGAGTTCTCGCACTACGAGCCGGTGCCGAAGAACGTGGCGGAGGAAGTGATCGCCGAAGTCACTGAGATGAAGGCGGCCGCGAACGCCTGAAGACATGACGGCGGCTCCGCCTGCGTGAGCTCTGGTGCGAGGGTCTCGCTGCTTTCGGATCGATTCGATCCTCAGGCGGCCAGCATCCATGCCCCGAAATCCGCGGTGCCGAGGAGGGCGCGGAAGCCATCCGGCATGCCATCATGAAGCATGGACTTGAGAAGCCCATGAACGCCCATCGAGCCGAGCTCGCGCCACATCTCGTCCGAGAGGGGAGTGGTGGCCCGCTGCATGACGAGCGCCAGCAGATAGAGCACGATCAGATGGTTGTGCGCCGTCGTCAGGTCGAAAGGGTACGAGTACACCTTGCAGAACAGCGTGTTCCGCAGAATCTGGGACAAGACGGCCGCCTCCTGCACTTCGAGACTGAACAGATCGGCCGGGATCTCCCGCGGTAGCCGGCGCAGCGCGGCGCGCTCCCATCCGACGATCCGCGCGAGCATGCCGCGGATTGCCTCGCGCAGCTCCGCCGTGATCTCGGTGGGGCGGTCTGCGAGCCAGGCGCTCAAGTCGATCGGCTGGTTTTGCTTCAGCGCCCCGAGCAGCCGAGCGCCTACGTACAGCCGGCGTCGCATCGGAACATCGCCGGCCGCCAGGCAATCGCACAGTGCCTTCTCGATATCGCGGAAGCGCTCCCAGGAGATTTCCATCCCCGGCGCGAGGCGATAGGCGTCCGTGGATCTTGGCTCGACATGGACCAGCCGCTCGCGCAGGTCCGCTTCTCGCTCGTGCGGACTGATCCCCAAGCCCAGGCGCACGCTGGCGCAGATCGGGCTCAGGCCGACCGCGATTCCCTCGGGGGTACCGGCAAACGAGAACGGGAATACACAGCAGGCACCGAAGGGTTGTTGTCCCAGGGCCTGATGGATCAGGCAGAGGTTGCGGGGGCCGAGAAAGCGGCAGGTCTCCTCGGGCCTCTTGAGCTGCAGTTTGCCGTCTGGCCGCCGCGGCAAGCGTGTGCCGGTCAGTGTGGGGTTGAGCCTGTGCCACGGAATCGCGTCGATCAGCAGCTGCGCTTCCGGCGGCAGAGTGATTTCGTAGTCGTGCCTGCAGCACGCCGTGCTCATTTGGCAGCTGAAGCGTGCGTCTGGCAGCGAATTGAATCGGAGCGGCGGGCGCCAGTAGCGGCGGAAGCAGCTGGCATCGAGCAACGCACGCGGCACCGCCGGATCAGCCTTACCCATCCAGGGGTAGTCTGCCAGCGCCTGCAACAAACCGTCCCCGAATGACCACGAATCCACGCGCTCGGCCAGCGTGCACCACACGATCCGCGGGACCCCCTCGGTGGTGCGCGCACCCAGGGCGACCACGAGCTGGCGTGCCTCTCCGGTCTCGCGCACCTCGAACCAGCTGACGGATTCAGGACTGTCCGTGCTCGCCGTCGTCTGCAGGAGTACGGGGTCCGAGAAGTGGGGGAGCCGATCCTCGCCACGAACGCTGATGTCGCGGTGAGCGCGGGCGAACTCGACCGGATCGATGCCGGCAGCAGGTCCCAACCCTTCGGCATAACGCACCACCGCGTCCGTCGTGTGCATTCGGTACAGCGCCGCCCCGCCGTCCGCATGGCACAGCGCTTCGAGGAAGTCGCCGAACAGTTGCGCTACCGCCGCCGCAGCGTCGCTCCGCGGTTCGTTGCGAGCTGCGAGGCCAGTCGTATTGATATCCACGGACCCCGCTTTTGTGTAGGAGCCGCCCGAGTCAGCCGGAGAGGAAGGTCGCAATGTCCCCGAGCGGCTTGCGCACGATGTCGGGCACCTTCGCATCCTGCGCCGGGAATCCTACCACCAATAGCATGTAAGGCCGTTCCACGTCTGCGGGCCGCCCCAGAATCTCATTGAGAAACTTCATTGGATTCGGGGTGTGCGTCAGCGAGACGAGCCCTGCGGAGTGAACAGCAGCAATGAGAAGGCCCGTGGCGATGCCAACCGACTCGTCCGTGTAGTAGTGCTTCAGCTTGCGTCCGTCAGGGAGGCGGGTGAATCGTTTCAGGAATACGGCAATCACCCACGGCGCGACCTCCAGATACGGCTTGTGCGCGTCCGTCCCAAGCGGCCGCAACGCCTCCAGCCACTCCGGCGGCGCCCGGTGGTGATAAAAGTCGTACTCCTCCCGCTCCGCCGCCACCCGGATCCTTGCCTTGACGGTCGGATCGGAAATGGCCACGAAATGCCAAGGCTGCTGGTGCGCGCCGCTCGGGGCGGTGCCTGCACTCAGCAGACACTTCTCAATGATCGATCGCGGCACCGGACGATCGGAAAACTGGCGGACGGTCCGACGGCGCTGCAAGTTCGCCTCGAATGCCGCTACCCGTTCCTCCATGACGGCAGGGGGTAGCTCCTGATAGGTCGATAGCGGCAGGAAGCGTGGCTCACTCATGGCGTCACCTGCATCGGGATTCCCGCCTCGTCGACCAGGACTACGACGCCAAGGCTCAGGGCGCGTGCTTCAAGGATGCGCGTGTCGGGCTTGGTCCGGTTGACCCGGTAGACACCGCGCCGACGGGCGCCGGTGTGACCGTGTAGCGGAATTGCGCCTCGCCCAAGCTGATCATATCGCCGTGCTCGAGCCGCGCGCAGCGCACGCGGCGCTGATTGACGAGCACGCCGTTTGTGCTGCTCAGATCCTGGATGAAAGCCGTTCGGAAGCCGGGGATCAGCACGGCATGATGACGGCTGATCGAGCGCATTGCGAGCGCCAGGTCGTTGTCACGATCGCGACCGATCGTCGTCCGCCCGCGCAGCACCACGCTGTGGTTCTGGCCGTTGTCGACCCGTGTCAGGATGCTTACCTGAGCCTGGGCGGATGCGGCCTCCGAGGCAGTCAGGGTGCGGCCGAGCTCGTCGATGCTCGTTTGTACCCGCCCGAGCGCGTAGGCGTTCATCGAGGCCACTTGTGTGGCGCGCTGGAGTTCAGCGTCGCGCTCGGCCAGCAACGTATCCAGCTGCCCTATCGTGGCGCGCAGCTGCGAGATCATCGCCTCGAGACGGATGCCACGTGAATCGCTCTCCGCCAGTTCCTTCGTGAGCGCGGCAACCCGCTCCTCGAGAGCGCGGCGTTCTGCGTCCGGCGTCGCCAGTCGGGCGGTCAGCTCCTCAACCTGTCCGCGCAGTAGGGTCATTTGCGCGGTCTGCTCCGCATGACTCGCAGCCATGGCGCTGGCCGCGGCCTCTCGGTCCTCGAGCAGTCGACCCCGGTCGGAGAACATGGTCTGGCTCTTCAGCAGCGCCGCCGTCAGGTCCGCGAGCAATGCACGGTTGCGCTCGATCTCGAGCCGCGCGTGGGTCAACTCTGCCTGGCGCGAGGCAATCGCAGATTCCAGCTCGCGCAGCCGCTCCGCGGCGGCTGCGCTCGCGACGGCTTCCGCCTCGGCGCGCTGCAGCGCGGCTGCCAGCGACGCCTCCATCGCCAGGCGTTGCGCACGCGCATCGGCGTGCTCGGCGGTCAATTCGGCAAGCCGTGATTCCAGCGAGCTGAGCCTTCGCTCGCCTTCGCTTTGCTCAGTGGCGCGCTGCGTGATTGCTGTGTCATGCAGATGCCGCGCCTCGTCACGCTCCCGGACCGCATCCTGAAGCCCCCGATCCCGTGATTGCAGCTCAGCATGGAGCTGATTGGCTCGCGCCTCCTGCTCGGCTGTCTGGAGCTTCGCGGCGGCGAGCTCGGCATCCAACTGCTGGAGGGTGCTCTCGTAGATGGTGCGGTACGACTCGCGAGTGTGCAGGCTCTCGATGCAGTTCGCGAGCTGGCCCTGCAGGGCTTTGACTTCCGTAGCAAGCCGCTCGCGGGCGCTGGTCTCGTGTTGCGCGCGTTGCGTCAGTTCGGTGTGAGTGAGATTCTGCGCATCGATGGTGCGCTGTGCATTGCGCTCGCGAGCTTCGCCGTCGCGAAGCCGTGTCTCGAGCTCGGAAAGCTCGCGCGTGATGCGCTGCTGATCGGCGATTAGAGTCTCGTGCGTACGCTGCAGCGCCTGCAGCTCGCCGGAACGTTGTTCGAGAAGTGCCCCGGAGGCCGCCAGCGCGGCGTTCTGCCGCATTTCAGCGGCACGCGCGTCGGCCAGTTGCTGCGCGAGCTCGACGGCTTCGCGCCGCGCCGCATCCAACTCGGCGGCGCGATGCTGCGCCGCCTCCTGCTCCCTGGCCAGTGCCTCCGCCACTGCTCGCTCGCGGCCGTTCAGCGCCTCGAAATTCGCGCTCGTCTCGGCGAGTTCGCGACTCAGCGCACCAGCGCGCGCCACGGCAGCGCTGCGTTCGCGTTGTGCGATACTCAGGGCGTCGTGATGAGCGCGAAGCTCCTCGGTCTTTTCCGCGATCCAGTGCTCGACGGCCGACATGACATCCGAGTGGCCTGCCTGCGGGGCGGTGTTCGGCACGCCACGGTCGGGCGTAGGGGATTCCGCTGCAGGGGTATCGGACTCCGTGGTGGCCCGGTCATCGGACGGTGCAGCCGATTCCCGCGCAAGGACTTCCGCCTCGTATGCTGCGGGGTCCAAAACGGGAAGTTCATCGGTTGCATCGAGGTCGACCGTTGGTCGAGCAGTTGTCTTCGGGGGGTTCATATGTTTTTCTTCAGTGTGCGGCGGCCACAGGCGCGGCGGCGCTTATCGGCGTTCCAGCACCACGGCAATCCCCTTCGCGCATTCATTTAATCGCAATTCCGGTCGAAACGCACCGCTGCTTTTAAATCCTTGTGATTTCAGTCACTTAGTCCCGTCGGCCGGTGGTCATTCCGACGCACGCGGCAGCGTCAGGGGACCGGACTCCTCCTTGAGGGCGACACCGGTCACACGGAGGCGGCGCGCGGTGTTCATGAGCCAGGCCACCCGGATTGCGGCCTGCTCGTAAGAGAGCCCGGCTGGCGGGCGGATGTTGGAGATGCAGTTGCGCTCGCTGTCGAGCCGACCGACGCGCGGCTGCCAGGTCAGATACACACCCAGACTGTCAGGCGCGGAGAGTCCCGGCCGCTCGCCTATGAGGACGACGGCCAGGTGCGCTCCCAGGCGCTCGCCGATCTCATCGCCCAGCGCGACGCGGGCGTGGCACGACACTATGACGGGGCTCAGTCGCCATCCCGCGATCCTCGGGAGCGTCGCGGCAAGCGTCGCAGCGGCATGCTCATGGACCGCATGCGCCGACAGACCGTCCGCAATGACGAACACGGCTTCGTAGTTTCCCCGCCGCAGAGAGGCTGCGGACTGATCGTCCAACCTGCGACCCAGATCGGGGCGCTGGAGGTACGTTTGCCGGTCGACCGCACGGCTGTGGACGATGCGCACGTCATGACTCGGGAGGGCGGCAGCCACGCGCTCGGGCTCGAATTCATGGTACACGGCGTCCCGCGCCCGTGCATGGGCCAACTGGAACTCGAGCATCGCGCGGGTGGGCAATGCCGCACCGCATCTTCCAAGGAAAACGCGGGCCGGGGTGCATGCGCGCAGGCGCTCGAATGGATCCGCCTCCTGTTGCCCGACAGAGGTCAAGACCGCGCTTCCCGCTTTGGAGCGATCGGTCACGGGCGCTCTCCCATGGCGGCTGTGAGTCGGTCGCCGGAGAGCCTGAGCAACCGCTCGGACGCCAGGCGCACATCGGCCGGCCCCTGGATCCGTCCGTCCGGACCGAGCACGCCCAGGCTCACCAGCCACGCTTCGAATTCAGGCGCCGGCCTCAGGTTGAGAGCTTGCCGCAGATAAAGGGCATCATGATAACTGGTGCTCTGGTAGTTGAGCATCACATCATCCGCGCCTGGCACGCCCATGATGAAGGTGACGCCCGCAACGCCGAGCAGCGTCAGGATCGAGTCGGCGTCGTCCTGATCCGCCTCGGCGTGGTTGGTGTAGCAGACGTCGACTCCCATCGGCAGGCCGAGCAGCTTGCCGCAGAAATGATCCTCGAGGGCGGCGCGTGCGATCTGTTTGCCGTCGAACAGATACTCCGGTCCGATGAACCCCACCACGGAATTGACCAGCAGTGGCCGGAAGGCGCGCGCCACCCCGTAGGCACGCGCTTCGAGCGTCTGCTGATCGACACCATGGTGAGCCTGCGCCGAAAGAGCGGAGCCCTGGCCGGTCTCGAAGTACATCACGTTGTTGCCGACCGAGTGACGCCCGAGGGAGAGTCCCGCATCCCATCCCTCGCGCAGCAGTGCCAGGTCGACGCCGAAACTGCGGTTGGCCGCCTCGGTGCCGGCGATCGATTGAAACACGAGGTCGACGGGCGCCCGCCTCTCGATTGCGGCCAGCGTATTGGTGATGTGCGAGAGCACGCAGCTCTGAGTAGGAATCCCGCAGCGCTCGCGCAGCTCATCGAGGAGCTGCAGCAGGGTGACTTGGCTCTCGATGCTGTCCGCCGCAGGGTTGATGCCTATGACGGCATCGCCGCAGCCGAGCAGCAGTCCATCGAGTACCGCGGTCGCGATACCTACCGGATCGTCCGTCGGGTGGTTCGGCTGGATGCGCACGGAGAGCCGCCCCTTCAATCCGATCGTGTTGCGAAAGCCCGAAATCACCTCGCATTTACGGGCCACGGCGATCAGGTCCTGGTTGCGCATCAACTTGCAGACGGCGGCTGCCATCTCCGGTGTCACCCCGGCAGAGAGCGCCGTGAGCGAGGCGGTATCGGCCTCATCCGACAGCAGCCACTCCCGGAAGCTTCCGACGGTCATTCCGGAGACCCGTCCGAACGCGGCCCGGTCGTGGCTGTCGATGATGAGGCGGGTCACCTCGTCCGTCTCGTAGGGGACCACCGCCTCCTCGAGGAACCTCGTGAGTGGAAGCGCGGCCAGGATGTACCGGGCCGCGACGCGCTCTTCCATGCTGCCTGCCTCGAGGCCGGCGAGCCGATCTCCGGAGCGAGACGGCGAGGCTGCGGCCATCACCGCCTTGAGGTCCGGGAACGCGTACTGGACGCTCCCGAGGGTGGATGCGTACATCGACGCTCAGCATGAGCCAGGCCGAGCGGTCGCGCAAGCGTGGGGCCGGGACAGGCGCCAGGCTCATCGCCTGCGGCATGGGTCGCCAATCTGCGGTTAAAAAGCTCCAAAAGCCCGGGTTGTCATCAACGTGTCATGCAACCATGGTCTACTCCGCGCGGTTACAGTGAGCGAGCCGCCCCGCGGTGTCCGCAGCAGACGATCACTATCATTTCCGAACGATCTGGATCTCCGACATCCATTTGGGCACTCCCGGGTGCCAGGCCTACTATCTCCTCGATTTCCTGCGCACCCATAAGGCCAACACGCTCTATCTGATCGGCGACATCCTGGACGGGTGGCAGCTGAAGAAGAGCTGGTACTGGCCGCAGGCGCATAACGATGTAGTGCAGAAGATCCTGCGCAGTGCGCGCAAGGGCACCCAGGTCGTTTACGTTCCCGGCAATCACGACGAGCTGGTACGCCAGTTCATCGGGCTGCACCTGGGGGGGATAGCCATCGTCGAAGATGCAGTCCACGCCACCGCGGACGGCAAGCGGCTCTGGGTCGTGCACGGCGATCTGTTCGACAGCGTCATGAAGCATGCGCGCTGGCTCGCTCATCTCGGCGACTGGATGTACACCATTCTGCTGGCGGCCAATCGCTGGCTCAACGCGATCCGCCAGCGCTTCGGATTGTCGTACTGGTCGATGTCGCAGTACTTGAAGCACAGGGTGAAGAATGCGGTCAACTTCATCTCTGACTTCGAGCACGTGATGACCGAGGAAGCGCGCCGGCGCGGCTGCGACGGCGTCGTTTGCGGGCATATCCACAAGGCCGAAGTGCGCGAGATCAACGGCATCCTCTACTGCAACGACGGCGACTGGGTGGAAAGCCTGACCGCGCTTGCCGAGGATTTCGACGGCAAGCTCCACCTGATCCACTGGCGTGGCCGCCTGACCGAGCCGATGAACCTGGGCCGCATCGAGGATGAGCTGCCCGTGACGGACTCGGCGCCGGCATGATTCCGTTGCAGGGGGACCGATGAAGATCATGATCGTCACCGATGCCTGGAAGCCGCAGGTCAACGGCGTCGTGCGGACGCTGCAGACCACCGCGCGCGAGCTTCAGGCGATGGGCCACACGGTCGACTTCCTCACGCCGCTCGAATTCTCCACATTGCCGTGCCCGACCTATCCCGATATCCGCCTGTCGCTGTTCCCCAGCCGCGAGGTCGTGCGGCGCCTCTCGAACTTCGATCCGGACGCGCTGCATATCGCGACCGAAGGTCCACTCGGCATGGCGGCGCGGCGCTTCGCCTTGCGGCATGGCTTGCCGTTCACCACCGCTTATCACACGCGATTTCCGGAATACATCCACGCGCGTGCCCGTGTGCCGCTGACCTGGACGTATGCGTTCCTACGCTGGTTCCACGGACCTTCCCGCGCCGTGATGGCTCCGACCCAGGTGGTCAAGCGAGATCTGGAGTCGTACGGATTCAGGAACGTCGTGACCTGGTCGCGCGGCGTCGATCTCGAGATCTTCAAGCCCCAGCACAGCCAGCGACTCAAGAGCAGTCCGCCGATCTTCCTGTATGTCGGCCGGATCGCCGTCGAGAAGAACATCGAAGCCTTCCTGGAGCTGGACCTTCCAGGCTCGAAGTGGGTCGCCGGCGTGGGGCCCGCGTTGAAGGGAGTGCAGGAGCGGTATCCGAACGTCAACTATCTCGGTGTGCTGAATCAGCACGAGTTGGCGGAGGTATACGCTTCCGCTGACGTCTTCGTGTTTCCCAGCAAGACGGACACATTCGGACTGGTGCTGCTGGAGGCCATGGCCTGCGGACTGCCCGTCGCGGCCTACCCGGTGACCGGTCCCCTGGATGTCATCGGCGATTGCAGGACCGCCGGAGTCATGCACGAAGACCTGCGCACCGCCTGTCTCGAAGCCCTGAAGCTGCGCCGCGAGGACGCGGCGGCCCATGCCCGGAAGTTCTCCTGGCGGGCCGCGACCGAGCAATTCCTCGGCCATTTGCGCCCGCGTACGCGAGGTGCGAAGCTGTCGTCCCCACTGGCCAACGCGAGTCGGGCTTGATGCCAGAGACGAAGACCGAGTACTCCAGCGAGAGCAACCCACACAAAGGCAATCGCGGACTGACTCGCGCCTGGCTGGCCGCCAAGAACTCCTGGAGCGGGCTGGTGTTCGCAGTAAGGGAGGAAAGCGCATTCCGGCAGGAACTGACGCTGACGGCATGCCTGATTCCGCTTGCGCTGCTGCTGCCGTTCGGCGCCGTCGATCGCCTGATGCTCATCGGATCGGTGGTGCTGGTTCTCATCGTCGAGCTGTTGAACTCCAGCATCGAGGCGGCGATCGACCGAATCTCATTCGAGCACCACGGTCTGTCGAAGCGCGCCAAGGACTATGGCAGCGCCGCCGTCATGCTGGCGCTGCTCACCTGCGCCATGGTGTGGATCACGCTCCTGTACCAGCTGTTCACCTCGGGCCGATGAGCGGCTCGGCCTCAGACCGACCTGATCCGCGCCGTTGATTTGAGCCGCCAACGCCGCACGGCTACCAGCGCCCAAATGGCCTCGACGACGCCGAACGGCCGGGCGCCCTGCAGCAATCCGTAAACCGCGGCGAGCCCGCATCCGCCGGCAAATCCGCGGATGTAGAGTGGGCTCCAGTGTGCTCCCAAGCATGCCCTCCCCTCAGTAGGGAGGCGCTTGGCGTCGTCGCTGCGCGCCGGCGGCCTCGGTCCACCACGCCAGATCGTCCGCGAACGGCCCGAACGCGCGCTCGAGTGCCGCACCACCTTCACCAATGGGCTCGCCTGCTTCGTTCAGCGCGCCGGCGATGGGACCTACTGTCAGCGTGCTGGAGATCACGACCATGCCCATTTCCGCAAGAATGTTGCGCCATGCGAAGCTCGATCGCGTCCCGGCGAGCTTCCCGGCGGAATAGCTGGCGATCGCCGCCGGTCGCCAGAACCACTCCTCCAGGTAATGATCGGTGAGATTCTTCAATCCCGGCTGGACGCCCCAGTTGTATTCACCGACGACGAAGACGAAAGCGTCGGCAAGTCGGATCTTCGCTCCGAGGCTGGCCATGGCCGCCGGGGCGCCGCCTGGCGGATATTCCTTGAGCATTCGATCGAGCATCGGCAGCCCGACTGCTCTTGCATCGATCAACTCCACGTCCTCGCCCCGGGAGCGCAGCCCGCGGACGAGATAGTCGGCGAGGCGGATGCCGCGGCGATCGGATCGATAGGACCCGTAGAAGACGAGCACTCGATGAGTCACGGTGGATCCCTCGCAGAGAAGCCAACGGGAGCGCTGTCATGTTTTTGGCACGCTGCGGATGATAGCACGGCCGGGGTAACCCGCGACCGCCGCGCGCCGCCCGGCGTGGATTTTTGTGTACAAAGTACACAAAGAAGTGTACAGTGTACGCATGACCAAGGATCGCATACTGTCGGCCGCCCGCGCGGTGCTCGAATCCGAGGGCATCGACGGCCTCACCATCCGCAGGGTCGCGCAGCGAGCAGACCTTTCGCCGATGGCGCTCTATCGCCATTTCGCGGACAAGGACGCGTTGCTCAATGCTCTGATGGAGGACGGTCTCGCCGCGTGGGAGAAGATCGTCCACGGCATGCGCGCGCGGGACTCAATGGAGTGGCTGGAAGCGCTCAGCGAGGCGTATCTCGATTTTGCTCTCACGCAGCCCCACCGTTTCGATGCCGCCTTCTTCCTGCCCGCACCCGCTGCCCGCCGGTTTCCCGATGACTTTGCGGCGGGCCGCTCGCCGGCGATTGCGATGGTGATGGCGCGCATCGACCAGGCGAAGTCCGAGGGCAGGCTGCGTGACAAGCCAACGCTCGAGACTGCTCTGGCCTTTGCCGCGTTCGGCCAGGGTTTGGTCTCCATGCATCGCGCCAGGCGATTCGGCAGCGAAAAGCAGTTCAAGATGCTCTACCGCACGGCGGTGCGGCATTTCCTCGATTCCCTCAAGCCATCCGGAGTGACCAGATGATTTCCGTGCTGGCTGCCGTACTGAGCGGCATCATGTTCTATCTGTCGCAGGGATTCGACAACGCGTGGATACTCGCCTGGTTCGCGCCACTGCCGCTGCTGTGGCTCGCATACGGCAAGGCGCCCACCTGGCAGGTCATGGCGGCGAGCGCAATCGCCATCCTGGCGAGCGTAGGCTACGCGCTGCAACTCTCGTACACGCCGCCGCTCGGAATTCTCATTCCGGTCCTGGTGGCTTACGTCGCGCTGTTTTGTACCGCGGTGTGGTTTGCGCGCTTCGTACGGCAACGCGCGACCCCGCTCGCAACCCTGTTCGCATTTCCGGCTTGTTGGACGGCTTTCGAATTCCTCATGCAGATTCGCAGCCCGAACGGCTCGTACGGCGCGCTCGCATACAGCACGGTGTCGGCGCCTGTTCTGATCCAGAGCGCCTCGCTCTTCGGCTTGTATGCCGTCACGTTCCTGATATGCCTCTTCGCCAATACGCTCGCCATGGCGCTGCGGCCAAGGCGAGCGACGGCGGTCGCGATCGGCCTGGGCCTTTTGATCTGCGCGGCCAATGTAGTGTTCGGGGTAGTGCGATTGGAGCGGCCGCAGCCCGCAACGGTACGGGTGGCAGGGATCGTCGACCAGACAGCCACGGCCGCCTCCTGGCATGCGCATTCCCTGGCCGCCGATCTCGAGGTTACCGAAACCTACGCACGGGACATCCGTGCGGCAGCGCGGCGAGGCGCCACGTTCGTGGTTACCTCAGAAGGTGACATGGCGTCGATCCCTGATGTACAGAGCGCGATTGTCGCGCCGCTCGTTGCCGCCTCCAGAGAGACGGGCGCGCAAATCATCGCCGGCTTCCACTCTGACACGCCGGCGGCCGATTTCGCGCTCTCGATCACGCCCGATGGCTCGGTCGAGCGCTACGACAAGCGCCATCCTGTGCCAGGACTCGAAGATCGCTTTACCCCGGGCCACGCCTCAGGCTGGCTGGGCCACGGCCGCGCGATGGAGATCTGCAAAGACATGGACTTTCCCGGCACCATCCGCGTCGATGCCGCGAAAGGGGTGCGCCTGATGGGCGTGCCGGCCGGCGATTTCGGCATCGACGCATGGCAGCACGGGCGCATGGCGGTGATGCGCACCGTTGAAGATGGATTCGCCATGGTGCGACCTGCCCACGATGGCTTGGTGATTGCCGCCGATGCGCAAGGGCGACTCGTCGCCGCGAAGAAAGACGCGCCGGCGGGCCTGACCATGATCGTCACCGATCTTCCGCTCGGCCCGGGGCCGACGCTCTACGCGCGGATCGGTGATGTCTTCCCGTGGTCATGCCTGATCTTCTCTCTCCTGCTCGGCGCACTGTGCGGCGCGGTGGCGCGTTCTAGCGTGCGTCCGCTGAAAGCCGGGGTGCCCGCAAGCTGATCCGCAGCCTCAGAATGTCATGCGCACGCCACCCCAGATCTCGCGCGGCGCACTTGGGACCACGTTGTTCTCGTTGGTCCAGCCATTCGGGTCGGCAATGAACGTCCCGTTCGGAGTGTATACGCTCTGCGTGAGGAAGCCGGCGGTGTAGTAGTTCCGGTTCAGCACATTGGTCATGCGCGCGAAGATCTCGAGCTTGTCGTTGAATCGGTAGGTGCCATTGCAGTTGAGCTGCACATAGCCCGGGATCCAACCCGTGCCGTCCGGAGAGATGTAGGCACCCGTCGCCGCGTCGGTCGACCCGGCGACGTTGGCGTTGTTCTCGTTTCCGTGCAGGTAGGAGCCGGAGACGGCGATCAGGTTGGCGCCGACATCCACGTGCTCGTTGAACGCGTAGTCGAGGACCAGCCGACCATTGTGCTGAGGCACCAGCGGCATGCGATCGCCCGGCTGCACTTCGATATTGCCGTAGGCATCGGCTGTACTGTTCGACGGCGCATTCACCACGAAGCTCGATTGGAACGTCGCCTGGACGTAGCTGTAAGCGAGCTTCCAGGTGAGTCCGGCTTCCTTGCCGCCGAAGGCGACGTCCAGGCCCTGGCGGCGGGTATTGCCGACGTTATCGAAGAAGCCGGCATTAATGCTCGTGGCAACGAACTGGATGTCGTTGCTGTTGACCGTATGGAATACATCCGCCGACCAATTGAAGCTCTGCCCGGCCAGATTGCCGCGCAGGCCGATCTCGAACGTGCGTGCCACGACCTGCTTGAGGTCCGGGTCGGCGGCGAAGTCATCCGGCAGGCCGCAGGGCACGGCCGCATCCGCGCAGCCGAGCTCGATCACGGTAGGCGCCCGGCTCGCCTCATTGTAGTTGGCGTAATAGGTCGTGTAATTGGTGGGCGTCAGCGTGAAGCCGATCGATGGATTGACGCGGGTGAAGGTGTGATCGCCGGTGACGGGGGTTGCGGTGAGAAATCCATCGCCGTAGTCGCCAGGGTCGGCGTCGACCGAGGTGCCGCCGATCGTTTCCCTGTTGCGGTTGTAGCGCGCGGCGACCGTCACGTGGAGCAGCTTGCTCGGCGAGAGCGTGTCGGTAAAGTAGGTGCCGAGGATTTCGTTGCTGCCGCCGACGGAAACCAAGGGAAAATCGTTGTAGGGACTGGGCTCATACACCAGCTGATGGTCCGGTGCGATCCCGCCGTATTCGGTCAACTCGTTGAAGTCATCCTGAGAATCGTCGTAGTCGACACCGACGACGCCCTGGTTCTGCCAGCCGAGCACCGCGGCCGAATCGGTCAGCTGCAGTCCGAATCCCTTCGCGCGCTGGATCAGAGTCGACGTCGAATCCTGGCCGGGCGCACAGTACGCGAGCGTCGCCGGATTGGCGCCCGAGTCCGTGCAATCGGTCGGCGGGCCGGCGTAATTATCCTCCAGGTAGAAATCGTTGACGTTACCGTTGAGCACGGACGTGTTCACGTACCGGTAGAACGCATTGCCGGAGAGCAGCAGGTGATCACCCAGTATCTGCGTGCCCGTGAGGTTCACGAAGTGCATCAGGTTCTGGGTGTAGTCGGGCGTATAGGTCTGCTCGCGCAGGTAGGAGAGCATGCTGAGCGGGGTTGCGCCGTCGCCCCATAGAAAATCGTCCGCGTACGTATAGCTCAGATGCAGATCGGTCGTTTGGGTTTGCCAACCCGCTTTGCCGAACCCCTGCCAGACCCGCGAGCTGCCGAAATCGCGCCAGCCGGTCTCATCGAAGTAGTTGCCGCTGAAGAAGTAGTCGAAGGGGCCCAGCAGGCCGCCGGTTTGCGCCTCGAGCGAGCGCCGGCTGAAGGAGCCCTCGTAGGCCTCGACCTCGGTGCCGGGGTCGTCACGGCCATTCTTGGTCTGTATCGAGATTGCGCCGCCGAGGGTATTCAGACCGAACACGGGGTTGGAGCCCGAGATCAGCGACACCGCGTCGATCGCAGACTCCGGAATCAGATCCCAATTGACGGTGTCGCCGAACGCTTCGTTGACGCGGACACCGTCGACATAAACGGATAGCCCCTCCGGCGTTCCGAGCAGCGGTGAAGCCGTGAAGCCGTGATAGTAGACATCGATCTGGAACGGATTGCCGGCGCTCTCGCTCACGTTGATGCCGCTGAAGTTGTCGTTGAGGTAATCCACCACGTCCAGCGACTGCTCGCGCTCCAGGTCCGCGCCGGTTGCCGTCTGGACGTTCGAGGAGACCTCGTTCAGGGGCACGCCGAAGCCCTGCAATGGCGTGTTGCCGATGATCAGGACCTGCGGCAATTCCTGCAGGGTCGGCGGGTTGGCGGCGTCGGCGTCGGCCGCATCGGCCGGTGGCATGCCGGAGAGCAATCCGAGCGCTCCGATGCAGATGAATCCTGCGAACGAAGCCGGTGGATTGCAGCGCCCAAAGGGTTTTGTCTGTCGAATCACGCCACCTTACGGTGCAAGACCCTCCGGTGATGCGACAAGGGAGTTTTTCCCGATTTGGTCCGGGAGGATCCCTCTGTCCAGGTTGTTCCTGTTTTGGCGCGAGCTGCGGCAGCGGCTATCCGTTCGGCGGCTCTGCCAGGAGCTCGAGGACGCGCGCGCGGACCCGATGCAGCGCGGGATGAGGCGCGCTCGCAAGCACCGAAGCGATGACCCGGCGCATCTGCGCGCTGCCGCCAGCCGCCGCCTTCAGGAACCAGTCTGCAGCCGCCTCGGCGTGTCCTCGCTCGGTGAGCAGCACCGCATAGTTGAACTGGCCGCGAAAGTAGCCGGACCGTGCCGACTGGCAGTACCAGTACGCGGCGTCTTCCGTGTTGCGACCGCAGCCCCAGCCCTCTTCCAGGCACCGGGCGACCAGGTTCATCGCCCGTCCGTGGCCCTGGGATGCCGCCTGCAGAAACCAGCGCAGAGCCTGGGGCCGGTCGAGCGCGACGCCGCGGCCGTCGAACAGCAGGTTGCCGAAATTGTACTGCCCCCAGTCGTGGCCGCCCTCGGCCGAAGCACGATAGCGGGCGGCGGCGGCTTCCAGGTCGACCGGCACACCCCAGCCGTTCTCGTGGCAGCGGCCCACCATGTTCATCGCCTCGGCGTCCCCCTGGTTCGCGGCGCGTGCGAACCAACCGAACGCAGCCTGCTCGTCCGGCTTCACCCCGCGGCCGGCGAGCAGCATCCTGCCGAGGCGCAACTGCGCGGCCGCCACGCCGCATTCGGCGGCGCAGCGAACCCAAGCGGCCGCTGCGACGGGATCGCCGGCAAGCAGCGCGTGCAGTGAGCCATAGCTCATGCGCGAGAGACGCGTGAGCCTCTGTTGGTTCTCCTCCATGGCGGCGGCCCGCTCGAATTGCGCACGCGTCAACGCCATCGGCCTAGACGTCGGCCCACCGACGCAGCAGGTTGTGGTAGCAAGCCGTCAGGCGCAGCAGTGCGCCGCCATCAGCCCCCGAGGCAGTGAGCTCGCGGATGGCCGTGTCCATCTCAAAAAGCGTGGTGCGAGCGCCATCGTCACGCACCATGCTCTGCACCCAAAAGAAAGCTGCCACGCGCGCGCCGCGCGTCACGGGCTCGACACGATGGCGGCTGCCGGCGGGGTAGACCACCAGGTCGCCAGCGCCCAGCTTCACCGCATGTGTTCCGAAAGTGTCCTCGATGACCAGTTCGCCGCCGTCATAGTCCCCCTGCGGGGAGAGAAAGAGGGTAGCGGACACATCGGTGCGCAGCCGGTGGTGAGTTCCTGGAACCTGGCGGACAGCATTGTCCACATGGTTCCCGAAAGACATGCCCGGCTCATAGCGATTGAAGAGTGGCGGATAGACGTGACGCGGCAGGGCGGCGCTGATGAAATCGGCATTGCGCTCCAGCGCCCGCAGGATGATCTCTCCCGCCTGCCGCGCCGCGGCCGAGCTCTGCGCGAGCTGCAGGTTGTGCTTCACCTGCGACGACTGGAACCCCGCCGTCGCCCGGCCATCCTCCCAGCTCGCCTCCCGCAGCAGGGTATCGAGCGCTGTCAGACGCTCCGGATCGAGCAATCCTGGAATACGCACGATCATCGCGTCACATCTTCCAGTGAAGCGTCAGGGCGACGCTCCGTCCGGCGCCGGGGATGGCGTGGTTCTCCGCGGCGCTCGT
>Ga0335075_10001161_pt1 | contig 43950 bp, 47 predicted proteins | sample Lox_Sample_24_FD_206723 | JGI IMG/M metagenome (GOLD analysis project Ga0335075, IMG submission 206723) | Soil microbial communities from Loxahatchee National Wildlife Refuge, Florida, United States - Lox_Sample_2.4 | ecosystem: Environmental > Terrestrial > Soil > Wetlands | place: USA...
CCGACGATCAGATCGACATTGGCCGTCGCCGCCAGCGCCGCATAAGGCGTGCCCGCGGCGGTGTTGAGCGCGGTGTTGAACAGGAAGATGTCCTGGCCGCCCTTACCGTCCAGCCAGTCCTTGCCCGCGCCGCCGTTCAGGATGTTGTTGCCGGCATTGCCGAAGAGCGTGTTGGACAGCTCGTTGCCGGTCAGGTTGAGGTTGGCCGTGCCGGCGTTGAAGTCGGTCGACAGCACCTCCACCGAAGCGCCCGCGGTCAGGGTGAAGCTTACGCTGGCATAGACGCGGTCGGCGCCCTGGCCGGCGAGCTCCGCGATCGTGTCCGTGCCGCCGTCGACGACATAGGCATCGTCGCCGGTGCCCCCGGCCAGATAATTGATGCCCGCCCCGCCATGGAGCGTGTCATTGCCCTCGCCGCCATAGAGCGTGTCGTTATTGGCGCCGCCGTGGAGCGTGTCGTTGCCGCCCTTCCCGTCCAGCACGTCATTGCCGGCCAGCCCGGTCAGTACGTTGGCGCCGGCATTGCCGAAGATGGTGTTGGCCATGTCGTTGCCGGTCAGGTTGATCGCCCCGGTTCCGGCATTGTCGGCGGTGGACAGGGTCTCGACCACCGCGGTCTGGCTGAGCGTGTAGCTCACGCTCGCGAAGATCCGGTCATTACCCTCGCCCGACAGCTCGACGACCTGGTCGCCGGCATTATCGACGAGATACCAGTCGTCGCCGCCCTTGCCGCCCATGACGTCGACGCCGCCGCGTCCGTCGAGGATATTGTTGCCGGCATTGCCATAGAGGAAGTTGGTGAGCTCGTTGCCGGTCAGGTTGATCGCCGTGGTTGCGGCCTCGTCGGCGGCCATCAGCGTCTCGACCGCCGAGCCCGCGGCCAAAGCGAAGCTCAGGCTCGCATAGACCCGGTCATTGCCTTCGCTCACCGCCTCGACGACCGTGTCGCCGACGCCGTCGACATAATAGATGTCGCTGCCGGTGCCGCCAGCGAAATAATTGGTGCCCGTGCCGCCGTGGAGCGTGTCATCGCCTCCGCCGCCATAGAGCGTGTCGTTGTCCGCGCCGCCATAAAGCGTGTCGCTGCCGTCCTTGCCGTCGAGCACGTCATTGCCCGCGCCCCCGGTGAGCACGTTGGTGCCGGCATTGCCCATGATCAGATTGGCGAGCTCGTTGCCGGTCAGGTCGATGGCCGTGGTGCCGACATGGAGCGTGGTCGAGATCGTCTCCACCGACAGGCCCGGGGCCAGGACATAGCTCAGGCTCGCGAAAACCCGGTCATTGCCTTCGCCCGCCCGCTCCACGAGCGTGACCGTCGGCGACTCGACGAAATAGAAGTCGTCGCCGGTGCCGCCCTCCATATAGTCCACGCCCGGCCCGCTCAGGAGCCAGTCGTCACCGTCGCGGCCGTAGAGGATGTCGTCGCCCGCGCCGCCGAACAGCTTGTCATTGCCTTCCTTGCCGTCCAGCAGATCGTTGCCGCCCATGCCGCTCAGCTCGTTGGCGCCGGCATTGCCGAACATGGTGTTGGCGGTGGCGCCGCCAGTCAGGTTGATGGCGTCCGTGCCGGCGTGGAGCGTGGTCGAGAGCGTCTCCACCTCCGCATCGGCGGCGAGCGTGAAGCTGACGCTCGCATAGACCCGGTCATTGCCCCCGCCGGCGACCTCAAAGACCCGGTCGGCCGTGCTGTCGACGAGATAGATGTCGTCGCCATCCTGGCCGAACATGTACCGGTCGGCGGCGCCGCCGCCGTCGAAGGTCTCGTTGGAGGCGTCGCCGATCAGGATGTTGGTGCGGTCGACCTGCCAATATTGGACGGCCGAGCCGGTGGCGACGACGAACGTATCCTCGTCGACGGCGCGGATCACCGCGTTCAGATCATTGTTCACCCGCTCGGCACCGCCGAGCAGCACGCCGCTCGAATGAACGACGCGGACATAGCTCGCCGACAGCGCGCTCAGCGGACCGGGAATGGAATAGCCGACCGCGTAGATGTCCCCGTCGAGCACGGCGACCGTCGGCCGAAAGCCCAGGCCGACGCTCAGCAGCTCGGTCCGCGCCGTGCCGTCCGCGTCGAAGGTCTGGATCAGGGTGGTGTAATAGCCGTCATTGGGCCCGCTGGGCGGCGTGTAGCGCGCGCCGGCGAAGACGAAGCCGCCGTCCGCCAGGGGCTGCAGGTCGGTCTCCGGGTCGAACCCCGTCAGCGGATGCGCGGCCCCGACCGGCACACCATTGGCGTCGAACACCTGGATGGCGCTGACCGCGCTGGCCAGACGCTGGACGACGACGAAGCCGCCGCCGGCCAAAGCGGTGACGTCGGAGCGCTGGTCCGCCGCGGCGCCGATCAGGAAGGGGGCGCCGACGGCGTCGAGCGCGGGATCGAGCAGCTGCCCGAACAGCTGGCCGCCGGTCGACTGAGTGACGAGGATATTGCCGCCGGCCAGTTCCACCGTCTGGCCCGCCGTGCCGCCGAAGGCCGCGCTCTGGTCGAGCAGCACGCCCGCCTGGCTGTAGCGGAAGGCCTGCGTGGCGCTGGTCACGGCGAGGATGTCGCCATTGGCGAGGATGGTCGTCGCATGGAGCGGCACGCCGGCGAGAGAGAATTCGGTGCCCACCACGTCCCCGTCCTCGTCCAGCACCTGGAAATAGGTCTGGCCGGCGCTCAGCCAGGTCGCAAGCACGTCGTCGGCCGGCGACACGCCGACATTGTCCTGCTGGCCGGAGACGGTACTAACGCGGGTCAGGATGGGCATTGTCGTCTCCACCGGTTGCGCCTCTGCGGGCGTTGCTCAGGAAGCCTGGTCCGGCGCGACTGCGACACGCGGGGCTTCGGCCTCCATTTCACCATTGCCGCCATGATTAATCAATGACCTGAATCAATGACAAAGCCGTGGCGGCCGGATCAGGCGAGCAGGTGCTTCTGGATCTTTCCCGCTGAAGTCCTTGGGAATTCCGCGACGAAGTCGAAGCGGCGCGGCACCTTGTAGGGGGCGAGCCGCGCCCGGCAGAAGGCGTCGAGGGCGGCGCCGTCGGGGCGGCCGCCATCCGGGGCGAGCTGGACGAAGGCGCGGCCGACCTCGCCCCATTTCGGGTCGGCCTCGGCGAGTACGGCGACGTCCACGACGTCGGGATGGGCGGAGAGCACATTCTCAACTTCGGCCGGATAGACGTTCTCGCCGCCGGAGATGAACATCTCCTTCCGCCGCCCGGCGATCCAGTAGAAGCCGTCCGCGTCGCGCCGGGCGAGATCGCCGGAGCGAAGCCAGCCGTCGGCGGTGAAGGCGGCCCGGGTCGCCGCCTCGTTGCGCCAATAGCCGGGCGTCACGCCGGGGCCCGAGAATTGCAGGTCGCCGACCGCATCGTCCGGCAACTCCCGGTCGGCCTGGTCGACGATCCGCGCCGAGCAGAGCAATTGCGGCTTGCCGACCGAGCCGATCCGCTCCCAGGCGTCGGCGGCGTCGACCAGGAAGGCGGTGGGGCCGGTCTCGGTCATGCCCATGCCGTTGCAGACGCGCACGCCGAGATTGCGGTAGCGGAATGCGAGCGCGTCCGGCAGAGGCGCGCCGCCGCAGCCCCAGTGGCGCACATGCTCCAGCGGCGCGGCGGCGAAGCGCGGATGCTCGAGCAGGCTGTGATAGACGGTCGGCACCGCGAACAACGTGTCCAGGCGCCTTTGCTCGAGCAGCCGCACGATCGTGTCGCCGTCATAGCCGTCCATCACGAGCACGCGGCCGCCGGCGATCAGGGTGGGCAGCGCATGGAGGTTGATTCCGGCGGTGTGGAAATTGGGCAGGAAGCTGAGCGTCGTGTCGGTCGAGGCGAGATCGATGCAGGCGCCGATATTCACGTAATTCGCGACCGCCATGCGATAGGTGTAGATCACCCCCTTGGGCTGCCCGGTCGTCCCCGACGTGTAGATCAGATACCAGGTCGCCGCCGAGGGCCAGAGCGCCCGCCAGCGCCCCGCGGGCGCGGCGTCGCGGGCCGCCGCATAGTCGCGGTCGAGATGGATTGCGGGCAGCCGCGTCGCGAGGCCGGCGACCGCCGCTTCCTCTTCCGCGCCATGCAGGATCAGCACCGGCGCGGCATCGGCCATCAGCCCGTCCAGCTCGGCCGGCGGCATCCGCCAGTTGAGCGGCACCAGGATCGCGCCGAGCTTCGCGCAGGCCAGCAGGATCTCGAAGAATTCGATCCGGTTGCGGGTGAGGATCGCGACCCTGTCCCCCTTGGCGACGCCGCGCGCCTCGAGCAGCGAGGCGGCCCGGCCGGCATGGTCGTTCAGCGCGCCGTAGGTCAGGGTCCGGCCCGTCGCCGCGTCCTCGAACGCGATCCGGTCCGCGCCGAGCGCGGCCCGCTTCGCGATCAGGTCGGGGATGTCGACGATCACCGCGTCCTGAGCCCCTCGGAGACCAGGTCGATGGCGCCGTCGGCCACCGCCGCCGGGCTCATATCCTCGTTCCAGATGCCGTAGCGCATGCCGAGGAAGACGCTCATCCCGATCAGCGCCCAGGCGCGCAGTTCGTCCGGCCCCTCGACGATCTGGCCCTTGCCCGCGGCGGCGGCGAGGCCCTCGCGATAGCCTTCGACGAAGGTGAGATAATGTTCGCGATAGACGTCCTCGGCGACGAACTGCGCCTCCTCGATGATCCGGTAGAGTTCGGGATGCTTGCGGGTGAAGGCGATGAAGGCGGCGAGGCCGAGCCGCTCGGCCGCGAGCCGGTCCGGGGCGCCGCGCACCGCCTCGGCGACATGGGCGCGCGTGGCCTGGCTCATGTCGCGGACCAGGGCCCGGAACAATTCCTCCTTGCTCTCGAAATAGGTGTAGAAGGTGCCGAGCGCGACGCCGGCCCGGCTGGTGATGCCGGTGATCGCCGCCTCGTAAAAGCCGCGCTGGCCGAATTCCTGCGCCGCCGCCTCCAGCAATTTGCGCACCGTCCGCCGCCCGCGCTCGGTGCGCGGCGCCTTGTCGGCCGAGACGGCGGCCTGGCCCAGATCGTTCATGCATCCCTCCGGCGCGGGAAACTGAACCGAGTTTCAGGTCCGCGCAAGTGCGGGAAGGCCACAATCGGCGGCGATGTTCATCGGCGGGAAAGCTACGCCGTGAAAAGACTCTGGGCGTAAGCCAGACGCTGTGGCACGATTGCGATGGAGGCTTGCATGAAAATCCTCTCGCACCTTGTTCTGTTCGCGTTCTGCCTCGCCGCCGCTCCCGCGGCCGCGCAACCGCAAGGCGATGCCGCCCGCGACCCGCTGGCGATCATCGCCGCCTTCAAGGAGGCGACCGGCGGCGCGGCCTGGGACGGGATGAACGGTCTCCGGCGGACCGACACCTATAGCGGCCAGACCTATCTCACCTGGGTCGATCTGCGCCGCCCCGCGATCCGCATGGAGAGCCAGGGCAGCGGCGATCGCCGCGTCGAGGGCTATAATGGCCGCGACGCCTGGTGGCGCGGCGGCCGCTTCACCTACGATATCGGCGACGGCTTCGGCGTCAGCCGGGCCTTGCTCGACCAATATCAGGCGACCACCGACGCCTTCATCGCCGCCCAGGGCTATTTCTTCCCGGAGCGCTTCCCCTTCGCCGCCAACTGGCTGCGGACCGAGCGCGAGGGCGAGGCGGTGCTCGACGTGATCGAACTGGCGCCGGACGGCGGCTTCGTGCGCGATTACTGGTTCGACCGGGCGAGCGGCCTGCTGGTCCGGATCACCACGCCCGAGGATCCGCGCGCGACGCGGATCGAGCTTGGCGATTACCGGGCGGTGGGGCCGGTGCGCCTCGCCCACAGCCGGACGCTGCGCTCGTGGCGGGGCGGCGTGCTCGACCAGGGCCAGTTGCGCCGCGCCGAATTCCGGACCATTCCGGCGCGCATCTTCGAGCCCGGCGCCGCGCCGTGACCGACCGATTCGAGGGGAGACTGATGAAGGCCAGGCATTTCGGAATTCTGGCGGCGGCGCTGGCCATCGCCGTCGCGCCCGCGCAGGCGCAGCGCAACCAGCGCTCGGCGGTCAGCTGGGAGAATCCCGTCGAGGCCGGTTCCTGGGGCGGCGTCGTCCGCAACGGGCCGGGCCAGAGCCACGCCCGCGTCGCCTCCCTGCGCGAGGGCGAGCGCGTCACCCTGCTCGCCAATACCGGCGTGGTCTGGAACGAATTCCCCTGGTTCCTGATCCGCTTCCGCGACGGCCAGCTCGGCTTCATGTGGGGCGGCATATTGTGCAGCCGCGGCCGACAGGTCGAGGGTACTTACCAGAGCTGCGGCCGGGAAGCGGCGGCCGACCGGCGATAGCCGCAGATCCTCCCCCGCCGTCGCCGGGGAGGATCGGCCGAACCCTCGACCTCAATCGTCGTCGTAGCCGTTGCTCTCCGCGGCCGCGGCGGGCGTGCCCTCGCCCTCGCCTTCCCAGAAATAGGGCTGGCGGCGGCGGGTGCCGGTGACCGTCTCGTTCAGCGTCGCCGCGTCGTAGAGCCGGCCATTCAGCATCACCTGCGCGATCTGCTCCGTATTGCGGATGTTCTGCGTCGGATCGGCATTCAGGATGACGAGGTCGGCGAGCTTGCCGGGCTCGAGCGAGCCGAGGTCGCGGAAGCCGTACATGCGGGCCGGATCGACCGTGCCGCGGCGCAGCGCCTGGAGCGGCGTCGCGCCGCCGCGCACGAAGGACCAGAGCTCCCAATGCTCGGCCATGCCCGGCTGCTGGCCATGGCCGCCGATCGACACGCGCACGCCGCGCGCGGCCAGCCGCTCCGCCTCGCGCGCGCTATATTGGTCGGCGAACTGGTCCGCCGGCGCGCTGGTGTTGCGCACGCGTCCGGCCAGCGCCGAGGGCGGGGTGTGGCGGGTGAGCAGGGGGTGGTTCCAGACCGGGCTCTCCTGGCTCCAATAGGGATCGCCGGCGAGGCCGCCATAAGTGACGACGAGAGTCGGGTTGTAGCCGACCCGGGTCTGCGACCAGAGGCTCAGCACGTCCTCGTAGAGCACGCGCTGCGGGATATTGTGCTCCAGCGTGGAATTGCCGTCCTGGATGAGCGTGATGTCCATCTGGAAGAGCGAACCGCCCTCGGGCACGACGAGCAGGTTCTCGGCGCGGCCGGCGGCGGCGACCTGCTGGCGCTGGTTGCGGCGCGGCTGGTTGTAATTCTTGATCGAATGCGCGCCCTCGCGGCCCAGCCGGCGGACATGGCTAAGCGCGTCCTCGAAGCTGTCGATCAGGGCGTAGCGCCCGGGCGAACGGGCGCCGTAGACGATCTCGCCCGACGAATAGGTGCGCGGCGCGAGGATCAGGCCGGCACGCTGCATCTCGCTGGCCGGGAAGATCTCCGAGGCCTGGCTGGACGGATCGTGCACGGTGGTCACGCCCATGGCGAGATGGGCCATGGCCGACCAGTTCTGCTGCGGGATGATGTCGTCGTCGCCCTGGCTGCCATGGGCGTGGCCGTCGATCAGGCCGGGGATGATGGTCTTGCCCGAGACGTCGACGGTGCGCGCGCCCGCGGGGATCTGGACGGCGGCGCGCGGGCCGACCTGGCGGATGCGGTTGCCCTCGATCAGGATGACGCCGTCGTCGATGATCCCGCCGGCCTCGTTGGCCATGGTGACGACCCGCGCGCCGACCAGAGCGGTCCAGCCCGTCGGCACGTCGGCGGGCACGGTGATGGCGAGCGAAGTGCCGGTGGTCGGCGCCGTATAAGCGGGCCCGCCGGGCGCGGGGCTGGCGCTGTACAGGGTCGCGCCCATCGTCCAGCTCAGCCGGTTGCCGGTCCAGGCGGGATAATTGGCGCCGCCGGTGGTGACCCGGACAAGAGGCAGCTGGGACGCCCGCGCGGACAGCTCCAGCACCCGGTTCGCGCCGAAGAAGGGCACCGCGTAGAGATTGTAATTCTCGCGGAAGGCGAGCGTGCGGCCGTCGGGCGACAGCTCGTAGCCGGTCACCATCTCGCCCTGCGCATGGTCGCGGCGATTGCCGCCGCCGAGGTCGACGCTGACGAATTTCAATTTCTGCTGCTCGTTCACCTCGACGAAGACGCGGTCGCCGGCGCTGCCGAACTGGGGATTGCCGCCGTCGGCGAGGATCCGGGTCGGCGCGCCGCCGGCCGCGGAGATGCGGAAGATGCCCGTCTCGGCCGACCAGCGGTTGGAGGTCAGCCCCTGGCTGCCGCCCGCCTCGTAGACGATGACCGCGCCGTCCGGCGAGAAACGCGGCCGGCGATAATGGCCCGGCGCCTGCGTGATCGTGCGCAGGCCGGAGCCGTCGGCATTGACCGTCCTGATCTCGCCGAGCCGCTGGTCGTTCCAGGAGACGAAGGCGAGGCGGCCGCCGTCGCGCGACCAGGTCGGAAAGAGCTGGAAATCGCCGTCCGGCGCGGTCAGCAGGCGCGGCGTACCGCCCGCCACGTCGGCGACATAGAGCCGGCCCAGCGTCTCGAAGACCACGCGGCGGCCGTCCGGCGAGACGACGGAGAAACGCGGCATCCGGGTGGTAATGGTCGCCGGCGCGGCATCCACCTGGGGGATGACCGGATCGATGACGACGCGGTTGTCGGCGACTTGGAAGGGGATCTCCGCGGCGCCCGAACCGTCCCGGTTCACCCGCCGGATCTTGCCGCCCGCCCAGAAGACGATCGCGCCCGAATCCGGGGTCCAGGCCATGTTCGGATAGACGCCGTGCACCGCCCAGGTCTCCTGCAGGTCCTGGTCGAGATCGGCATAGATCTGGCGCTGCTCGCCGGAGCGCAGGTCGCGGATGAACAGCCGGCTGTGGCCGCCGACGCGATGGACGAAGGCCAGCCAGCGCCCGTCCGGCGAGGGGGTCGGGCGGACGGCGCCGCCGGGCCCGCCCGCGACGGTGCGGCGTTCGCCGGTCGCCATGTCGAAGCGCTCGATCGCGAACACCTGCTGGTTCGAATCCTGCGCATATTCGAAAGTGTTGCCGGGCGTGGTGTTGCGGCTGAAATAGATGGACTGGCCGCCGGGCGCGAAGGCCGGCTCGCCCAGCTCCTTCTGGAATTGCGGATTGGGCCGCTCGACCAGGGCGACGCCCTCGCCGACGCCGGAGACGTGGTAGAGCCAGATCTCGCCGGTGCCGAGCGAGCGCTGCGTCGTGAAATGCTTGCGCGCCGCGATATATTGGCCGTCCGGGCTCCAGGTCGGCGCGTTGAGCAGGCGGAAGGTCTCCCGCGTGATCTGGCGGACGCCGGTGCCGTCGGCATTCATCACCCAGATATTGTCGCCGCCGCCCCGGTCCGAGGTGAAGGCGATCAGCTGCCCGTTCGGGGAGAATCGCGGCTGCATGTCGAAGGCCAGGCCGGAGGTGATCCGCCGCGGCGTCCCGCCGGCGATCGGCATGACATAGATATCGCCGAGCAGATCGAAGGCGATCGTCCGCCCGTCCGGGCTGACGTCGACGTTCATCCAGGTGCCCTCGCTGACGTTGAGCGGCACCTGGCGCAGGCGCTGGCCCGGCGGCGCGTTCACATCCCAGGCGGGCGCCTCATTGCCGCCGCGCGCGGGCCGCTGCTGGGCGAGCGCGGTGGTGGAGACGAGCAGGACGGAAAGCGCGGCAAGGCTGCGGAGCATGGACGAAGACCCCCTGAGGACTCGGATGAAGTGCGGGGTTGGTGCACTATCCGCCCAATACAGGCAAGGCTCGCTCGACGGACGGCGGGCGCGGGTTCACACTACCGAATGTCTCGCTTCCCGCACCCTGCGGGGCGGCTTCATCGTCCTGCATGACGCCGCGCCCTGCCGGTGCCGGCGCCTAGACCCTGACGAAGCGGTTGCTCGGCGGACGCCGGCACATCTGCTTTTCCGCGCGCGTCTCCTCGCCGTCGACGATGATCACGTCGGTGACGGTCATGCAGAGCGGGAGGCCCGGCTGGGCCGGCGCGCTGACCGCGGTGACGGTCGAGGTGCCCGACACCTGGTCCCGGGTCTCGCTGCGCCAGGCGACGGACCGGCCGACGCCCGCCTCGGCCGCCTGCTCGACCGCCTGTTCCGTGGCGACGGCCGCCTGCTCCTGTTCGCGGCAGTCGAGCCGGCTGGCGATCGCCTCGCCGATCAGGGCGCCGATCGGCACCGAGGCGACCGCGACGCCGAGCCGGGCGGCCCGGCCGAGATTGCGGCCGCCGATCACGCCGGCCACGCCGCCGAGCACCCCGCCGACGGTGCGGCCGGTGCGGCGCGCGCGCTGGCGCTGCTCCTCGCAGCTGCCGGCGCTCGCTTCGGCGCGGCGGGTCCGGCTCGGCTCGGCGGCCCGTCGTTCGGCGCGCGCGGGCCGCGTCTCGCCCCGCGCCGGCCGCCGCTCGGCTTCCTCGAGCGAGGCGCGGTAGCGGGCCATTTCCGCCTCGTAGCGGGCCCGTTCTTCCGCGATGGCGCGCTCCCGCGCCCGCAGCTGCTCCTGATATTCGCGCTGGACGCGTTCATTCTCCAGGCGGATCCGCTCGCGCGCCGCCTGGCCGCGGGCCTCGATCCGCGCCGCGTCCTCGCGCTGGCGGCGCAGGCGTTCGCTGGTCGCCTCGTTGAGCGGCCGCGTGCCTTCGTCCTGGGCGGCGGCGTCCTGTCCCGTGGGCTGGCCGCCCGCCGTCGCGGCGACGGCCGTCAGCGGCAGCAGCGCAAGTGTCGCGACAAGAACCAACCGACGCATGACCCGAGCCCCTTTTCCGCCGGAGCCGCAGCCCCGCACTCCGACCATATGTCGAACATGGGCGCGGCCAAGTCCATGGTTTTCGGCCTCGGCTAGCGCACCAGCCGGTAGCTGACGAAGGCGATGTGGCGGCTGTCCGGCGACCAGCTGGGCACGTTGATCGTGCCCTGGCCCCCGAACAGGCGGGTGAGGATACGCGGCGGGGCGCTGCCGTCCGCGGGCATGATCCGGAGCACGACGTCGCGATTGGGCGGGTGATCGCCCAGTTCGACGTCGAGGCCGAAGGAGATGAAGACGATCCAGCGGCCGTCCGGCGAGAGGTGCGGGAACCAGTCGCGCCAGGACGGGTCGCGGGTGACCTGCTCCGGATCGGCACCGTCCGACGCGCGGGCGCGCCAGATCTGCATCGCGCCCGAGCGGGTGGAGTTGAAGTAGAGATGGCGCCCGTCCGGCGAATATTCGGGGCCGTCGTCGACGCCGGGACCGGTGATCAGCCGCCTGTCCGGACCGCCGGCCAGCGGCCGCGTCCAGATGTCGTAGGTGCCGTCGGTCGTGTGGACATAGACATAGGCGATGGTCCGCCCGTCGGGCGACCAGCCATGCCAGTAGGAGCGGGCGTCGTCATGGGAGACGACCAGCCTCGGCGCGGCGGACCCCGCCGCCGGCAAGACGAGGATCCGCGAGAGATTGTCCGGCCGGGACTGGTCCGAGATGATCAGTTGCGTGCCGTCCGGCGAGAGGCCGTGATCGTTGTTGTTGCGGATATTGGGCCCGGTCTCGACCGCCGCCGGCGCGCCGCCCGCGACCGGGATCCGCCAGATCCGCCCCTCGCCATTGTAGAGCAGAGAGGTGCCGTCGCGGCTCCAGTTGGGCGCCTCGATCTTGCCGTCGAAATGGCGGACGACGCGGCGGCTCTCGCTGCCGCTCACCTCCATCACCTCCAGCGTGCTCTCGACCCGGGCCGGATAGCCGGTGTCCGGGACATGGGCGAGGACGGGCACGGTCAGGCGGACATCGGCGAAGGTCGCGGTCTCGGCACGCGCATCGTCATGGGCGGAAACGGCGAGGCCCGCATAATAGGTGCCGGGCAGGAGGATCCGGGTGTTGCCGCCCGCATGTCGCAACGTCCCGTCCGGCCCGGCGACGGAGAAATAGACATAATCGCCTTCCCGCTCGAGCCGCAGGCGGCGCGGGCCGGTCACGTTGGCGACAAGCTGGCGGGTCGGCCCATCCTGCGCCTCGCGCCATTGCAGCGCGATCATGCCGTCGCCGTGCAGCATCACATCCGCATAAGGCGAGCCGGGCGTCAGATTGGCGCGGAGCATCAGGCCCGCCTTGCGGTGCGGATGGCTGCCCGGCGCGGCCGGATCGAAAGCGACCTCCGCGGCGAGATGAAGATCGCCGGAATGTCGGGTCCAGACGAAGTGGAAGGAATCGCGCGCGCCCCAGAGGTTGGCGCCGCCGCCGGTCACCCGGAAGCGGCCGGGCGCCTCCCGGACGACGGCGCCGGGCCGCGATGGCGCGCCGATGTCGCGATTCGCGTCGAACGGGGCGGCGCCCGGCTGTGCCAGGACGGGACCGCCGCCGAGCAGGAGAAACGCGCAGAACCAGACGATGCGGAAGATTTGCATGACGTCCTCCCCCAGTCTCGCGCGATGTTAGCGCTAACTCTGGTAAGAAGCGACAAGATCGTGCACAAAGGGCTCATGACGGCGTTACAGAAATGTTGCACTGCACAAATCTGTTGAAAGATCATCGAACAGCCGCCAGATTAGGACCCATGGAAACGAACCGGATCATCCTGGAAGCGATCGCGCGCGGCAGCTGCGTCGCGGCGGTGTACAACCGCATGAAGGTCATTCTCGCCCCGCACATCCTCTATACGCGCCATGACGAGCTCTATGTCGACGCGGTCACGCTCGAGCGCGACGGCCAGCCGCCGCGCGAGGTGAAGCTCGGTTCGTTCAAGCTGACCGGCCTCAAGGAGATCGCGCTCGCGGCGCGGGAATTCCGGCCCGATCCCGTCTTCGATCCCGCGCTGGAGCGCTACGCGGGCACGACCCTGTTCGCGGTCCAGCCGGAAGCCGCCGCCGCCTGAGCCAGGCGTGGAAGCTGGTCGTCGCGCCGAGCGGCGCGAATATTTCAATGTTCTTGAAATATTGAACCAACGCCCCATCTCCCGGCCATGGCCAGGCCGTTCCATCATCCCGCCGCCGACGCGATCAGCCTCGACGCGATCCTGCACGCGCTCGCCGATCCGCAGCGCCGGGCGATCGTCGCCAGGCTGATCGAGACGGGCGGGATGAATTGCGGCGCGGCCTGCGACGGCGCGCTGCCGCCCTCCACCATCTCGCATCACCACCGCATCCTGCGCGAGGCCGGCCTGATCCGTTCGGAGAAGAAGGGCATCGAGGTGATCAATACGGTCCGCGACGCGGAGCTCGAGACGCGCTTCCCCGGCCTCCTTTCCGCCATCCTCTCCCAGCCCCACCAAGGATAATTTCATGGAACATCGTCAGCTCGGCCGCTCCGGCCTCATGGTCCCCGTCCTCAGCCTCGGCACCGGCACCTTCGGCGGCACCAACGCCTTCTTCGAACGCTGGGGCACGACCGACGTCGCCGAGGCGACGCGGCTGGTCGACATCTCGCTCGAGGCGGGGATGAACTTCTTCGACACGGCGGACGGCTATTCGGGCGGCGCCTCGGAGGAGATCCTGGGCGCGGCGCTGAAGGGCCGGCGGGACCAGGTGCTGCTCTCCACCAAGTCGACCTTCCGCCAGGGCGAGGGCGCGAACGACGTCGGTTCGTCGCGCTATCATATGATCCGCTCGGTCGAGGCCAGCCTGAAGCGGCTCGGCACCGACCATATCGACCTTTATTTCATGCACGCCTTCGATGCGCTCACGCCCGTCGAGGAGACGTTGCGCGCGCTCGACGACCTCGTGCGCGCCGGCAAGATCGGCTATATCGGCGCCTCCAACTTCTCGGGCTGGCAGCTGATGAAGTCGCTCGCCGCCGCCGACCGCGAGGGGCTTGCCCGCTATATCGTCTATCAGGGCTATTATTCGCTGATCGGCCGCGACTACGAATGGGAGCTGATGCCATTGGGCCAGGATCAGGGTGTCGGCCTGATGGTCTGGAGCCCGCTCGGCTGGGGCCGCCTGACCGGGAAGATCCGCCGCGGCGAGGCACCGCGCGAGGGCCGGCTGGCATCGGGCGGCGAGGTCGGCGGGCCGGCGGTGGAGGAATCCTATCTCTACGATGTGGTCGACGTGCTGGACGCGGTCGCCGCGGATACCGGCAAGACCGTCCCCCAGGTCGCGCTCAACTGGCTGCTCAACCGGCCGACGGTCGCCAATATCGTGATCGGCGCGCGCAACGAGGAACAGCTCCGCGCCAATCTCGGTGCGGTCGGCTGGTCGCTCGACGCGGACCAGATCGCCCGCCTCGACGCCGCCAGCCGGCGCCACCCGCCTTATCCCTATTGGCATCAGATGGGTTTCGACGAGCGCAACCCCAAGCCGACGACCTGGTAAGGCACGCGCGCGGCGACGCGGCCGGAAGGAGATTGACTGCCCCGGCAAAGCGGCTGAGATTATGGCCTTTCCACGCCGGACGAGGTCATGCCGATGCTATTTCTCGCTCTCGCCGCCGCCCAGGCCGCCGCCGCGCCGCCCTTGCCCGATCAGCCGCAGCTCTACCGGGTGCTGTTCGCCGACATCCATCAATCCCTGCTCTACGTCCATGCCGAGATCGGCTTCACGCCCCGCTGGACGCAAGGCTATGACGTGAACATCAGCGACCTCAATTGCGCGCAGGACGGTCGCGCCGCGCTCTGCCGCTTCCGGCTGGTCCGGACCCCGGACGGGACGGCGCGGGACATCCATTCCGGCACCGCCAACAACATGCTCGGCTGCCGCGCCGAGCTGCGCTATGCGCGCGGCCCGGACGACGCGCCCGAAGCCTGGCGGGTGCGCAGTTGGCCCGGTCCCTACGGCACCCCGGCCCGCACCACCATGCGCTGCGACCGCGACCGCTCGGTGAGCGCCGACTAGCCGCGAGATTCAGTCCTCGAACGCCGCCTTCAGCTCGTCGAGCCAGGGCTTGGCATTGCCGTCGCTCGGCGCCCGCCAGTCGCCGCGCGGGCTGAGCGCGCCGCCGGCGGAGACCTTGGGCGAATTGGGGATGGCCGAGCGCTTGAACTGGCTGAGCTGGAAGAAGCGGAACAGGAAGACCTCCAGCCATTTGCGGATCGTCGGCAGGTCATATTGCCGCTTCAGCGCCTCGGGATAGTCGAGCGGCCAGAGCCCGGCGCCCTCATCCTTCCACGCCTCGTGCGCCATGAAGGCGACCTTGGACGGCGTCTGGCCGTGGCGCAGGATGTGGAACAGGAAGAAATCGTGCAGCTCGTAGGGGCCGATCCGGTCCTCGGTCGACTGCATGCCGCTCTCGCCGTCGGCGGGGACCAGCTCAGGCGAGATCTTGGTGTCGAGGATCGCCTGCAGGACGCGGTTCGTGGCCTCGTCGAACTGGCCGGTCCTGATCGTCCAGCGGATCAGATATTGGATGAGCGTCTTCGGCACGCCGGCATTGACGCCGTAATGGCTCATCTGGTCGCCGACGCCGTAGGTCGACCAGCCCAGGGCGATCTCGCTGAGGTCGCCCGTGCCGACGACGAAGCCGCCGCGCTGGTTGGCGAGGCGGAAGAGATAGTCGGTCCTGAGCCCCGCCTGCACATTCTCGAAGGTGATGTCATAATCCGGTTCGCCGCGCGCGAACGGATGGCCCATGTCGCCCAGCATCTGCGTCGCGGCCGGGCGGATGTCGATCTCCTCGCCGACAATGCCGAGCGCATTCATCAGCGACCAGGCGTTGCCCTTGGTCTCCTCGCCCGTCGCGAAGCCCGGCATGGTGAAGCCGAGAATGGTCGAGCGCGGCAGGCCGAGCTGGTCGCAGGCCTTGGCGGCCACGATCAGGGCATGGGTGGAATCGAGCCCGCCCGAGACGCCGATGACGAGATGCTTGCCCGCGGTCGCCTGGAAGCGGCGGACCAGGCCCTGCACCTGGATGTTGAACGCCTCATAGCAATCCAGATCGAGTTGCTCCGGGCGGTTGGGCACATAAGGGAAACGGCGCAGGCTCCGCTCGAAGCCGATCTCCGCATTAGCCGGCCGATGCGCGAAGAAGATCGTCCGGAACTTCGTCTCCGGATGACCGGCGAGCCGCGCATTGTCGTTGAACGTGCCGAAGCGCAGCCGCTCTAGGCGCAATTTCTGCACGTCCACATCGGCCACCGCCAGTTCCGAGCTCGCGTCGAACCGCCCCGTCTCGGCGAGCAGGTCGCCAAGCTCGTAGACCGAGCCCTGCCCGTCCCAGGCGAGATCGGTGGTGCTCTCACCGGGCCCGGAGGCCGAATAGACATAAGCGGCGAGGCAGCGGCTCGCCTGGCTCGCGCAGAGCAATTTGCGCTCGTCCGCCTTGCCGATGGTGATGTTGGAGGCGGAGAGGTTGGTGAGGATCAGCGCGCCGGCCATGGCGCCGAGCGTCGAGGGCGGCTGCGGCGCCCAATAATCCTCGCAAATCTCCGCATGGAAGATGAAGTCCGGCAGGTCCTCGGCGGCGAAGATCAGGTCCGTGCCGAACGGCACGTGCTGGCCGGCGATCGCGACCTTCAGCCCCTCCAGCCCCGCGCCGGCCGCGAACCAGCGTTTCTCATAATATTCGCGGTAATTGGGCAGGAAGGTCTTCGGCACCGCGCCGAGGACCACGCCGCGCGCGATGGCGAGCGCGGTATTGTAGAGCCGCCCGTTCCGCCGGATCGGCGCGCCGACCAGCAGCACCGTGCGCAGGTCCGCGCTCGCCGCCGCCAGCCGCCCGATCCCGGCCTCGACCGCGTCGAGAAAGGCATCCTGCAGGAACAGATCGTCGACCGCGTAGGAGGAGAGGTTGAGCTCCGGGAAGACCGCCAGGTCGACGCCCTTCGCGTCGGCCTCGCGCGCGAGCTTCAGCGTCTCGTCGACGTTGAAGGCGACGTCGCCGGTCGAGGCGATGGGGCTCGCTGCGGCGACCCGCACGAAGCCGTGGCGGTGGATCGCCCCGAACGGCGGTTTCGGCTTTGCGTCGGCCTCGGCCATTCACAGCATCTCCGTCATCATCTCGACCGCGACGGCCAGCGCCGCGATCCGCGTCGCGCCGCGGCCGACCGGGCCGAAATGCGCCTCGCGATGCGCCGTTATACGGCCGTTCCGCGCGCAGGCGAAATGAACCAGGCCCGGCTCCTCGCCCGTATCGGCGAAGCCGGTGATCGCCAAGGCGATATTGGCGCGGCTGCGGGACAGGGCGCCTTCTGCCATCGCCGTCGCCACCTCCCTGGAGACCGCGCCCCGCGCGGCGATCAGCGCCGCGGAAACGCCCAGCATCTCGGTCTTGGCCGCTTCGCTATAGGTGACGAAGCCGCGGTCGAACACATGCGCGACGCCCTGCACGTCGGTCAGCAGGCTGGCCAGCATTCCGCCCGTGCAGCTTTCCGCCGTCGCGAGCACCAGCGTCCGTTCGCAGGCCTTGGCGAGCAGCCGCCGGGTCGCCTCCTCGAGCGCGTCGGGCAGCACCGGAGACAGGGTTTCGGTCTCGCGCAAGATTCCTCCTGGTCCCTCCGAAACAGGCGGAACCGGCCCGCGCTCCGGTTGTTCCACCCCCGCAATCAGGAGTTCAGGTCATGCCGACCAAGACCAGCCAAGCCAAGACCGTCGAGCGGCGCGCCCCCGCGGCCCGCCGGACCGAGACACGCCCCGAAACCGGAGAGGAAAGCGAGCCCCTCATGAAGTGGAATCGAAAGACCGGAATCATCGCCGCCGGCGCCGCCGCGGTCGTCGGCCTCGGCGCGGCCCTGTTCGTCCGCCGCCGCTGGGGGCGCGACGACGAGGAGCGCCCGGCCCCCGCCCATGCCCGCAACCGGACCGAACCCGGCGCGGCCGGCCGGTCCGGCGCCGGCCGCTCGGCCGGCCCGGAAGCGATGCGCGATCCGCCGAAGGACTGGGAGAAGACCGACCAGGCCTCGGACGAGAGCTTCCCCGCCAGCGATCCGCCCGCCGTCAGCCCGCACGTCGACTGAGCGGCGAACGACCGAAAAGCCCGGCCCGCCCTTCGCGCGAGGGGCGGGCCGCCGCAGGGCAGGCGCAAAGATTTCGGTAATATGTCAGGCGCATAGTTCTCCGGCATCGGGAGAGAATGCGATGGCTTCAGCCGCCCTGCCCCGCGCGCCCACGGCCGAGCGCCGCGGCGAGCCGCGCCTCGCCTGCGCCGGCGCATCGTCGGTCCTGATCTTCCGGGGCACCTCCTATCCCGCGCCGGTGCTCGACATTTCCGCGCGCGGCACGATGATCGAGAGCGACATCAGCCCCCGGCTCGGCGAGAGCGTGATGATCCATTTCGACGGCTGCAGCCCGATCTACGCCTTCGTGCGCTGGGCGAAGGACGGCCGTGTCGGCCTCAATTTCGGCTGCGAGCTGATCGTCGGCTGACGCTGTACCAGCAGCGCATGCTTGACCGAGTGCTACGCATGTAGCATCTATGTGGTTCGATTCGAACCTCTCGGAGACGTCCATGCGCCGCTCGCTCCGTCTGGGCCTCGCCGCCATCGTCGCGTCGGCCGCGCTCACTTCGTCTCCGGCCCTGCCGGCGCAACCCGCCGCCGCGCCGCAGACGGCCGCCCAGTGGCGCCAGGCGGCGCGCGCGGACATCGAGGCGGCGTACGCCAGGTTCCACCGGCTTCATCCCGGCATGCACGATCCACGCGGCCGCGCCTTCGCGACCCGGCTGCGGGCGGCGCGCGCCACCGGGCTTCGGGCGGTGGCGGCGGCCGGCGACCAGATCGGCTACCGGCGCGCGCTCAGCCGGTTCACCGCCGCGTTGCACGACGGCCATGCCGGCATCCTGCTGCCGCCTCTGGGCAGGCGCGATGCCCTCTGGCCGGGCTTCGTCACGGTCTGGCGCGGCGGCCGCCTGCTCGTCGCGGAGGGTTCGGGGACGGGACCGCCGCGCGGTGCCGAGGTGCTGCGCTGCGACGGCATGCCGGTGCGGCAGGCGATCGAGCGCCAGATCTTCGCGCTCTCGGGGCGGCAGGCCGAGGCGGGCCAATGGGAGATGCGCGCGCCCTTCCTGTTCATGCGCACGCCGCTCACCGCGCCGGACCGGCCGGGCCGCTGCACGTTCCGCGATCAGGCGGGGCGCGGCCTCGACCACGGGCTCGCCTGGTCGCCGATGCCGGAGGATGCGCGCCGGCGGCAGGCCGAGGCCAATGCCGGCCCCCGGGGCACGATCGGCCTCAGCGAGCCGCGCCCCGGCGGTTACGTTATCGCCTTGCCCAGCTTCGACCCTGACGCCGCCGGGCGCGCCGCCTATGACCGGCTGTTCGCCGCGCTGGCGGCGGAGCGGGAGCGGCTGGCCGCGGGGCGCTTCATCCTGATCGACCTGCGCCACAATGGCGGCGGCGATTCCGATTGGGGTGAGCGCGTCGCCGGCCTGCTCTGGGGCGAGCAGGCGGTGCAGGCCGCCATGGCCGTCTATTTCCGGCGGACCGAGATCTGGTGGCGCACCGAGCCTGAGAATATCGAGCGCCTGCGCGGCTTCGCGACGGCCGCGCGGGACCGCGGCGACGCCTCGGCCGGAGCCTCGCTCACCGCCCGCGCGGACGCGATGGCCGCCGCCGCGGCCCGGGGCGAGCCTTTGTTCGTTCAGCGCATCGGCGGCCCCGGCGCCGAACCCTCGCCCGCACCCCGCCGGCTCCCGCCCGTCTATGTCCTCATTCACGGCATGTGCGCCAGCGCCTGCCTCGACGCCGTCGACATCTTCCTGCGTTTTCCCGGCGTCCGCCTGATCGGCGCGCCGACCTCGGCCGACAGCGACTTCATGGAGATCATGATCCGGCCTTTGCCCTCGGGCCGCGCCTCGCTCGTCGTCCCGAACAAGATCTGGGTGAACCGGCCGCGCGCGTCCGGCACGGTCTACCGGCCGGACGTCCCGGTCCACGACCTCATCTGGTCGACCGATCTCTTTCTTGACCGGATCGAGCGCGACTTGCGGCGCTGACGGGCAGTGGGTGCTTGATCCCGGCCCCGCGCGGGTCCACACCGCCGCGCTGACCCGCCGAGGACTTCGTCTATGCGTCTCGCCCCGTTGCTTTCCGCCACCGCCCTCGCGCTCGTCGCGGCCACCGCCATCGCCCAGGACGCCGCGCCGCCGCCGGGCAACGGCCTGTCCGGCCTCGCCGACACGCTGAACGGGCTGAGCGACGAGAACGTCCAGCAGGAGGCGCCCGAGACCGGGACGGATGCCCCCGTCGAGGCCCCGGCCGAAGCTCCCGCCGAAACGCCCGCGGAGCCGCCGGCCGAAACCACCGCCCAGCCCGTCGCGGAAGAGCCCGCGCCGGTGCCGCCACCGCCCGCGCCCGCGCCCACCGCGCCGGGGCGCCCGCCGCTGGTGATGCCGCCGCAGCCGCTCACCCGCGCCCAGCTCGGCGCATTGCAGGCCGCGGCGACGCGCGGCCGCCTGCTCGGCGCGATCGAGCGGTCCGGCCGGATGGCAACCGAGGACATGCTGAGCCGCGTGCCCGACCCGCAGGGCGCCGGGATCAGCGGCTGGATCGCCGAGGCGGAGGGCAATGGCGTGTCGGTCACCTTCTACGCCGACAGCGAGACCGGCCCGGTGGCCGTCTATCGGGCCACGATCAACGGCGGCCGGATCGTCGACCGCGACATCCATCTCGCCGGCGCGCGGCCGCCGCTCAACCCGATCCAGGCGCGCATGGCCGCCGCCCGCGCCGCCACCGCCCAGCTCGACCACCGGCCCTGCGGCGGCGACGTCTTCAACGTCTTCGTCGTCCCACCCTTGACCCCCGATGGGCCGATCGACGTCTACCAGATCAGCCCGCAGACCCGGCCGGGCCATTATCCACTCGGCGGCCATTTCCGGACCTCGATCGCGCCCGACGGCAGCGTCGGCGCGACCCGCGGCTATACCAATGCCTGCCTCGACACGCCCGTCGCCCCGCCGGCGCCTGGCACCCGGCCCGCGCCGATCCCGGTCACCCATCTGATGGACGACATGCCGCAGGACATCCACGCCTTCCTCTCGGCCTGGACGGGGCATCCCCTGCTCGTCGTCGCGGGCGATCCGCAGCGGCTGTTCGCGGTCACGCCCGACGGCATCGGCGAGGTGCCGCGCCAGGGTGCGGGACGCTAGGCGCGCCCGCCGCCCTCACCCCGGTCTCCGCTGACGCACGGCAGCCCCCGCGGCCGGCTATCGTATTGACCCACATCAGCTTTTCTCAAGGTCCCGGAACGGCCGGCGCGCGGGCGTCGTTTGGCCGGCATCCCGTTCGTCTCCGGATGGGCGCAACCAGAATAAGAGGAAGCGTGAACATGGCAGACAATGACCAGACCCGCACCGACCAGGACCAGCAGGGGACCGGCGGCATGAACCAGGGCGGCCAAGGCCAGAGCGGCGGCCAGCAGCAGGGCGGCGCCAACGACGCCGGCGGCGGTCAGGGCGGCCTGGACAATGATCAGGGCCGTGGCGGTCAGCAGGGCGGCCCCGGCGGCGATCAGGGCCAGCAGCAGCAGGACGATCGCCAGCGGGAGCGCGAGCGCGAATAGCCCGCATTCGCCCGATTCGACATGCAGCGGCCGCTCTCCTCGGGAGCGGCCGCTTTCACGAGGGAGTGACGATGGCGCGTGACGACGGCCAGGCCGAACCCTATCCCGCGATCCTCGACCGCCCGCGCATCTCGCTGGTCGGCGAGATCGACAGATTTTCCGTCGAGCGCTTCCTCGACCAGCTTGCCGCGGCCGAGCAGGCCGGCGGCGACGTCGCATTCGAGCTGACCACCCTGGGCGGCGACCCGGACATGGCGCGGCGGATCGTGCTGGAAATCGACCGGGCCCGCGCCCGTCTGGCGGGGCGCTTCCTCTTTCTCGGCAAGACCGTCGTCTATTCGGCCGGGGCGACGATCATGGCCGCCTTTCCCTGCCCCGACCGCTGGCTGTCGGCGGAGGCGATGCTGATGATCCATGGCCGCAAGCTGGAGGAGACGCTGCAGCTGTCCGGCCCGATCCGCGCCAGCCTGCCGATGGTCGAGGCCCTGCTCGCCCAGCTCAATGTGGGGATCGCGCAGGAGGAGGAGGGTTTCCGGCGCCTGGTCGACGGCTGCGGCATAAGCCCCGAGGAGATCCGCCAGAAGGCGCTGCACAATTGGTATCTGACCGCCGGCGAGGCCCTGAAGCGCGGCCTGATCGGCGGCATCGTGCCGGTGCCGGGCCGGCGGGCCGGATGAACAGCCTTCCGACGGGAGCAGCAGGGCCGAAAAAGCCGCGCGAAACCCGGAACATAACCTAGTTAAAAGTAATCCGCCGCCGTGCCGCCTACCCGAGAGGGCAAGAACAGGAACGGGGGACCGGTCAGGGGTGCTGCAATTCGACTTTGAGCCGCTCCGTCAGCTTGTCCACGGCATGCCCGCCCTCGCTCGCCATATTCGCGAGACAGAGCCGCGCCGCGATCTGGTCCGCGAAGGCGAGAGCCCGCGCACTATGCTGCTGATCCTCGAGGGCTGGGCCAGCTGCTACAAGCAGCAACGCGACGGCCGGCGGCAGATCACCTCGTTCCTGTTGCCGGGCGACTTCGCGGACGCCGGGCTGATCCTGGGCGAGACCGATCATTCGATCGGCGCCGTCAACCGCGTGCGCTACGCGGAAATCGACGAGGAGGATCTGGAGGCGCTGGCCGGCGACCCCTACGAGCTCGCGCGGGCGGCTTGGCGGCATGCGCTGGTGGCCGCCGCGATCAACCGCGAATGGATCGTCAATATCGGCCGGCGCACCGCCTACCAGCGCATCGCCCATCTGCTCTGCGAGCTGGTGACCCGGCTGCGCGCTGCGGGCCTGTTCGAGGGCGGCAGCTGCGACTGGCCGCCGACCCAGGACGATCTCGCCGACGCGACGGGCCTGACCTCCGTCCATGTCAACCGCACGTTGCAGCTGCTTCGGCGCGAGGGGCTGATCGACCTGCAGCGGCGGCGTCTCATCGTTCCGGACCTCGCCGCCCTGATGCGCGTTGGGCTGTTCACCTCCAACTACCTGCATCTGGAACGCGACCCCCTATGATCGAAGCCTACCTCCGCAAGCTCCGGGCCCGCGACAGCGTGAGTGCCGGGGAGGAGGAGGCGATCCGGAGCCTGTTCTCGGAAGAGCGCGACGTGCCCTCGGACAAGACGGTGATCCGCGCCGGCGAGCGCCTGAACATCAGCCTGTTGCTGGTCGAAGGCCTGCTCTGCCGCTACAAGGATCTGCGCGACGGTTCACGCCAGATCAGCGAACTGCACGTGCCGGGCGACTTCGCCGATCTGCACGGCTTCACGCTGAAGCGGCTCGATCATTCGGTCATGACCCTGACCCGCTGCCGCATCGCGGTGGCGCCGCACGACCGGATCCAGGCCGTGACGACCGAGCATCCCCATCTCGCCCGGTTGTTCTGGCTGACCACCAATATCGACGCGGCGATTCACCGGGAATGGGTGCTGTCGCTGGGCCGCCGTTCGGCGATCAGCCGGATGGCGCACCTTTTCTGCGAGCTCAGGGAGCGGCTGGCCGTCGTCGGCCTCGCGGACGAAAGCGGCTTCGCGCTGGCGCTGACCCAGACCGACCTCGCCGAGTGCATGGGCCTCACCGCGGTCCATGTGAACCGCACCCTGCGCGAGCTTCGCGAACGAGGCCTCGTCGAGTTTCGAAGCCGCCGGGTCACGATCCTCGATCTCGCCGGGCTGCGGCGGATCGCGGAATTCGATCCCGGCTATCTCAATCTCGAACCCGAACCCCGCTAGTCTCTGGAGCAAGAAGGTGCCGCTTTATCTGTTCGATCTTGTCAACGGCAACGGCCTGACCGCGGACACCGAAGGTCGGGACCTGCCCGACGATGCGGCCGCCCGCGACGAAGCGCTGAAGGACATCCGCTCGATTCTTTCCGAGGAAGTCCTGCGCGGCCATCTGGATCTCGACGGCCGGATCGAGGTGCGGGACCGGGCGCGGGCGTTGCTGTTCACCGTCGCCTTTGCCGATGCGGTGCTGATCGAGCGGCAAAGCGCCTAATCCTCCGCGCCGCGGCCTCAATATTATCTGGGTTATGGCGACGCCGCCCACCACCGATTTATCTGTCCGCGACCGCTTCAGTCATCAGGGGCTCGGGCCATGCCGGACTACCGCCTTTACCTGCTCAACCGCCACAACGGCCATATAGAGGGCGTCGAGGAATTCCACAGCGCGGACGATGTCGAAGCGATCTGCCTGGTCGGTCAGAAACAGCGCGACGTGCCCACCGAATTGTGGTGCGGCCGCAAGAAGGTCGCCCGCTTCGATGCCGGTCCGCATGCCGCCGCGCCCGTTTCCTGATCCAGTTGAAAGACTTCGCGACAACCTAAGTTAGGACAGACCGGCGCCCCTGTGTTAGGGACAGCGGCATCGCCGGACGGATAAGCCCAGGGCTCCGGCGGCTGAGAGACCGATTGCGCTCCCGCCCCTTTTTGGAGAGCGCCATGACCGATCCCAGCAGTGTCCTGGACCGCATGATTCGCAAGTTCGAACGGCGCGCGCCGCTCGACAATGGCGACCGCAAGGCGCTTCGCACCCTGCCGCATCGCGTGCAGACGATCGAGCCCGGCATGTATGTCGTGCGCGATGGCGAGACGCCGACCCGATCCTGTCTCATCGTGGAAGGATTCGCCTATCGTCACAAGGTGACCGTCGAGGGCGCCCGCCAGATCGTCAGCGTCCACATTCCGGGCGACTTCATCGATCTCGACGGCGCTTTGCTCAACGTCTCCGACCATAATGTCCAGGCGCTGAGCCGCTGCGAAATCGCCTTCTTCCCCCGCGCCGCCATGCAGCAGCTGATTCTCGATCATCCCCGGGTGGCGATGGCGATGTGGGTGGACACCCTGATCGACGGCTCCATCTTCCGCGAATGGGTGGTCAATGTCGGGCGGCGCGACGCCCGGTCGCGCATCGCCCATCTGCTCTGCGAATTCGCGCGCCGGCTCGAAGTGGCGGGCCTCGCGCACGAATATCGCTATGAATTGCCGATGACTCAGGAGCAGCTCGCCGACGCCACCGGCCTGACGCCGGTCCACGTGAACCGGACGCTGCAGACACTGGCGCGCGAGGGGCTGATCGAGCGCAACCGCCGCTTCGTCGCCATTCCGCGCTGGGAGGCGTTGCGCAAGGTCGCGGGCTTTTCGGAAACCTACCTGCACCTCGACCAGGTCAAGTCGAACGGCTCGCCGCCGACGCAATGATCCGGAAATCGCAAGAGCGATCAAGCGCTTCGTCGAAAAGGGGCTTGCGCATTCGGCTCGGCGCGCCAACGGGTGCGCGCGGGGACTTAAAGCTATTGGGGGCGGCGGCTCGACTGCGCCGCCGCCTGGAGGGATATCGATGAAAAACAAGCGTTTCGCGCTGATCTCGGCGTTGCTGCTGACGACGGCCGGGCCGTTACTTGCGCAAGGCACCGCCACGCCGGCTGCCCGAACCCAGGGCAAGGCCTATTATGGCAGCTTCGGCATCGACCTCGCCGCGCGCGACATGGCGGTGAAGCCGGGCGACGACTTCCATCGCTATGCCAGCGGCACCTGGCTGCGCACCACCCAGATCCCCGCCGACCGCACCAGCTGGAGCCTGTGGACCGTCCTCTCCGAGGATATCGAGCGGCAGCTCCGCGCGATCGTCACCGAGGGCGCCAGCTCGCGCGACCCCGGCCAGCGCAAGGTCGCCGATTTCTACGCCGCCTGGATGGACGAGGCCGGCATCGAGCGGCGCGGCACCGCCCCGCTCCGGCCCTATCTCCAGCGCATCGCCGCGATCCACAACCGGAGCGACCTGCTCGCCGTCTTCGCCACGCCGGGCTTCCAGGCGCCGGTCGGCGTCGGCATCATCCCCGATCTCGCCAATCCGACCCGCTACACCGCGATCGCGGGCCAGGGCGGGCTGGGCATGCCCAACCGCGATTATTATCTGCGCGAGGGCGCGCAATATGACGGCTACCGCACCGCCTATCGCGCTTATGTGGTGCAGCTCCACCAGCTCGCCGGCATCGCCGACGCCGAAGCCAAGGCCGACCGCATCATCGCCCTCGAGCGCCGCATCGCCGAGGCGCACTGGACCCCCGAGCGCAGCCGCGACATCCAGGCGATCAACAACCCGATGAACCGGACGCAGCTCGCCGCGCTCGCCCCGCAATTCGAATGGGAATCCTATTTGCAGCGCCGCGGCCTCGGCGCGGTCACCACCGTCATCGCCACCCAGACGACGGCGATCGCCGGCATCGGCCGGCTGCTCGACGAGGTGCCGCTCGCCACCTGGAAGGAATATCTCGCCTTCCACTTCATCAATTCCTACGCGCAATATCTGCCGCGCGCCTTCGACGAAGCGAAGTTCAACTTCTTCAGCCGGACGCTCCAGGGTCAGCAGGCGCAGCGCGAGCGCTGGAAGCGCGGCCTGACCTACATCAACGCCTCGATGGGCGAGGCGGTCGGCAAGATCTATATCGAGCGGCACTTCCCCGCGGAGAGCCGGCGGCAGATGAACGAGCTGATCGGCAACCTGCGCGCCGCCTTCGCCGAGCGGCTGCGCAATCTCGAATGGATGGACGACACGACCCGCGCCGCCGCGCTCGCCAAGCTCGACGCGTTCGAGCCGCGCATCGGCGGCCCGGAGGTCTGGATCGACTATACGAACTATCGCGTCGACCGGGCCGACCTGCTCGGCAACATGGTCCGCTCGGCCGAGTTCAACTGGAACCTGCAGCTGTCGCGCCTGCCCAATCCGGTCGATCGCCGGCTCTGGGGCATGAACGCGCAGATCATCAACGCCTCCTACAATCCGCTGCAGAACCAGATCACCTTCCCGGCCGGCATCCTGCAGCCGCCCTTCTTCGATCCGAACGCCGATCCGGCGGTCAATTACGGCGCGATCGGCGCGGTGATCGGCCATGAGATCGGCCACGGCTTCGACGATCAGGGCCGCCGCTTCGACCCGCAGGGCCGGGTGCGCGACTGGTGGAGCGCCACCGCGGCCGAGCGCTTCACCGAGCGGACGACGCGGCTCGGCGCGCAATATAATACCTACCGGCCGCTCCCGGACCTCACCGTCAACGGCCAGCTCACCATGGGCGAGAATATCGGCGACCTCGGCGGCCTTGAAATGGCCTATGCCGCCTATCGCCGCCATGTCGCCCAGCATGGCGAACCGCCGGTGCTGAACGGCCTGACCGGCGATCAGCGCTTCTTCCTGGCCTGGGCGCAGGTGTGGCGCGGCCTCGACCGGGACGGCGCGCTTCGCCAGCAGGTGCTGACCGATCCGCACAGCCCGGACGAATTCCGCGTCAACGGCGCCGTCCGCAACATCGACGCCTGGTACCGCGCCTTCAACGTGCAGCCCGGCGACCGGCTCTATCTGCCGCCCGACCAGCGCGTGCACATCTGGTAGGAGAGGAAGGGGCCGGGCCAAAATCCGGCCCCTTTTCTCAGGGACGCCGATGCGGCCGTGGCCTGATCGACAGTCGCCGGGCCAGCGTCCAGCCGCCGCGGCCGGGCTTCACGATGTCGTCCAGATACCAGCCGCCGTCTTCGTGGACGAAGTGGAAGCGCAGCCGCACCGGTCGGCCCTCGTTCAGGAAACGCACGGTGATCGTCCGCCGCCCGGCGGCGCGGACGGGCTCGAGCGCGAGGCTCAGCGCGGACAGGGACCATTGGTCATGGTCATCGACCCAGACGTCGAGATTGTCGCCGAGCTCCTCGCCGCCCATCGCCGCGTCCAGCCCGTCGGACAATGCGCGCAGGCGCCTGCTGGCATAGCTATGGAATTCGGTGCGGGGGCGGGTACCGGCCCGATAGAGGCGATATTCCCCCGCGACGAACGCCATCGGGTCGCTGCGGTCGGGGCCCGGTATGTCATCGGGCTGGCTTGCTCCCGCCAGGAGCCCAAGCGCACAGGCCAATAGCCACATAAGATCAGCCCTCCCCGGCATGCAGTGCGCCGGAGAGGGCTGAATAGGGGCTTAAGGGGCGGTCGTCATGCCGGCGCGCGCCGGGATCCGCCGCGGCCTCAGCCTTGCTCTTCCTCGAAGCTCACCGCCACGTCGGCATTGGCGGAAAGGCGGACCTTGTCGCCCTCGACCTCGGCGATCAGGCCCTTGGACAGGAAGTGGTGATGGCCTTCATGGCTGCCCTGGCCGCTGTCCTTCTTGGTCAGCTTGATTTTGTCGCCTTCGATCCGGTCGACGGTGCCCACGTGCACGCCGTCCGCGCCGATGATCTCCATGCCTTCTTTCACGTCGTCAATACCGGCCATGGTCTTCACTCCTTCAGGGGTCCGAAATTCGTTACGCCGTCTGAACCGCCCGGACGGCAAGCTGTTCCGGCGGATGGTTTGCGAGCCAGGCGTGGAGCAGGGCGACGACCTGCGCCCCGTCTCCGACCGAGGCCGCGACCCGCTTCACCGAGGAGGCGCGGACGTCGCCGACCGCGAACACGCCGGCCCGGCTCGTCTCCAGCGGCAGCCGGCCTTCGCCCGCCTCGGCCCCGGTGAGCAGGAAACCGCGCGCGTCGCGCCTGATCCCGGCCGAGGCCAGCCAGTCGGTATTGGGCTCCGCGCCGATGAAGGAGAAAAGGTGGCTGACCTCGCGCCGCGTCTCCGCGCCCGAGGCGAGGTTGCGCCAGCATATCGCGTCCAGCCGGCCCGCTTCGCCCTCGATCGCCGAGACCTGCACCCCGGTCACCACCTCGACATTGGGCTGCTGCCGGATCCGCTCGATCAGATAATGGGACATGGTCGCCTCGAGCGGCTTCCTGACCAGCAGCCAGACCTTCTTCGCCTGGCCCGCGAGGAAGACCACGGCCTGGCCGGCGCTGTTGCCGCCGCCGACAAGGGCGACCTCCTCGTTCGCGCAGAGATTGCCCTCCATGGGCGAGGCCCAATAATGGATGCTCGATCCCTCGAACCGGTCCAGCTCCTCGACGTCGAGCCGGCGATAGGTGGCGCCGGTCGCGATCACCACCGCGCGGGTGCGGATGCGCTCGCCCGTGGCGAGCTGCAGATGCAGCGGGTCCATGCCGCATTCCAGCGTCACCGCTTCGTCCGGGATCGCCATCTCCACGCCGAACTTCTGCGCCTGGCTGAAGGCGCGGCCCATCAGCGCCATGCCGGAGATGCCGGTCGGGAAGCCCAGATAATTCTCGATCCGGCTGGAGGCGCCGGCCTGCCCGCCGAAGGAGCGGCAGTCCAGGGTCAGCACCTTCAGCCCCTCCGAACCCGCATAGACGGAGGTGGCCAGCCCGGCCGGCCCGGCGCCGACCACGACCACGTCGTACAGCGCGTCCTCGTCGAGCGTCCCGACCAGGCCGAGGCAGCGGGCCAGCGCATTCTCGTCGGGATTGCGCAGCATCTTCCCGCTCGGGCAGAGCACGATCGGCAGCTCGTCCGGCGTCACCTCGAACTGCCCCACCAGGGTCCGCGCGCACATGTCCGCATCCGGATCGAGCTGCGTATAGGGATGGGCGTTGCGCCGCAGGAAATTGACCAGGCGAAGCACATTGCCGTCGCCGGCGGGACCGAGGATCACCGGCCCGCCGCCGCCGCTCTCGATCAGGCCGACGCGCCGCAGGATCAGGGCGCGCATGATCCGCTCGCCGAGTACCGCCTCGGCGATGATCAGCGCCCGCAGCCGGTCCGGCGCGATCGCCACCGCCTCGACCTCGGTCAGCGCCTGGGCGTCGACCAGCACCGGCCGGCCGGAAAGCTGCGCCAGCTCGCCCATGAACGAGCCGGCCTCGTGGATGGTGATGGGCAAGGGCGCATGGCCGTGCGCGACCTGGGTCACCTCCACCGCGCCGGACAGGATCAGCATCAGGCCGTGCCCGGTTTCCCCGGTCCGCTGCATCGCCTCGCCGGCGGCGAAATGCATCGGCGTGCCGAACCTCTTCAGCCGGGCGAGTTCGAGCTCGGTGAGCGTGGGGAACATCTGTGCGCCGCGCTCGGCGATGATGGTCTGCTGCGTCTGGTTGATGCCCATGGTCTGCGGCGGCTCCTCGCTTCGACGTCTCTATTGCGGCCTTTGGCCCGACTCCGTCACCTGACCGAAAGTATGAGACCCGCATCGCCCGCGCCAGACCCGTCTCCACGCGAATGATGACGCCGCCATGTCGATGCGCGCGCCGCGCGCCGGGGCTTGAAGCGCTTCCGAAACGCGCGCACGCTGTCGGGAAAGGGGATCCGATCATGCGCCTCATCGCCATCCTGCTCGCCCTCCTGATGGCCGCCCCCGCCGCGGCGCAGACCGCTGAAGAGCAGGCGCGGCTGCAATGGATCGTCGCGCGCGGCCAATTGCTCTTCGAGATCGACCGCGCCGCCTGGGTGGCGACGGACGACCTGCGTGAGCGGGTGAGCCGCGCCGATCTCGGCCTGATTCGCGGCTGGACCGTCGAGCGCGACGGTGACGGCCTCGTCGTCAATTTCTACGCCGGCGAAGGCGATACCCGCGCGGCGCTGTATCGCGCCCGGGTCGAGAACCGGCGCGTCGTCTCCCGCGAAGTTTTCGCGGCGAACGCCCGTCCTCCGCTGACCCCGCTCCAGCGGCGCCTCGCCGACGCGCGCGGCGCCATCGCCCGCTTCGGCGAGCGGCCCTGCACCAACAGCCCGTTCAACGCTGCGATCATTCCCCCCGACACGCCCGATGGGCCGATCGACGTCTATGCGTTGACCGCGCAGACCGAGGCGGCCAGCTTCCCGTTCGGCGGCCATTTCCGCGCCACGCTCGCCGCCGACGGCACGCTGAGCGGCAAACGCGGCTTCATGCGCAGCTGCTTCATGGCCCCGCGGCCGCCGCCCGGACGGAACGGCGCGCAGCCGGTCGGCATGGTCATCTCCCATCTGCTCGATCCCATCCCGACCGAGATCCACGTCTTCATGTCGATCTGGATGGGCTTCCCCGTCTTCGTCGCGACCACCGACCGACGCGTCTGGTCGGTGGAGGGCGGCCGGATCAGCCTCGTCGACCGCTAGGAGCCCATGCATGCGCCGTTTCGTGACGCTCGCCACCCTCGCTTTCCTCGCCACCGCCGCCTCCGCCCAGCCGCAGCAAGGCCGCTGGACGCCGCGCCCGATCCCGAATGCGACCGAGCCGTCCGAGGTCGTCGCCAACGCCCCTGCCACGGCCTGGCGCGCCATCGAGCCCGAGAATCTCCTCGTCATGGAGCTGCAGGAGGGCGGCCGCGTGATCATCGAGCTGGCCCCGGCCTTCGCTCCCGTCCACATCGCCAATATGCGCCGCTACGCCCGCGCCGGCTGGTGGGACGCGGCGACCATCTACCGGGTGCAGGACAATTATGTCGCGCAATGGGGCAATGGCGATGCCGAGGTGCCGCTGCCCGAGGGCGTCGTCCGCCGCCCGCCGGCCGAATATGAGCGGCCCAGCGCCGGCCTGGCGCCGCGCCCGCTCGGCTTCCCGGACAGCTATGCGCCGCTGACCGGCTTCGTCGACGGCTGGCCGATGGCCTGGGATCCGGCGCGGCGCAGCGCCTGGCTCACCCACTGCTACGCCACGGTCGGCGTCGGCCGCGATCTCGCCCCGGACACGGGCACGGGCGGCGAGCTCTACGCGGTGATCGGCCACAGCCCGCGCCCGCTCGACCGCAACATCGCCAATGTCGGCCGGGTGGTCGAGGGCATAAGCCTGCTCTCCGCACGCCCGCGGGGCACCGGCAATCTCGGCTTCTACCAGGCCGAGCGCGGCGAGACCCCGATCCGCATCGCCCGAGTCCACGTCGCCGCCGACATGCCCGAGGCCGAGCGCCCGCGCTTCGAGGTCATGCGCACCGACACGCCGACCTTCGCCGCCTATCTACGCGGCCGCGCCAATCGCGGCGGCAGCTTCTTCCAGGTGCCGGCGGGCGGCGTGGACGTCTGCAACGTCAACGTGCCGGTGCGGCGGCGGCCGGGGTGAAGTCGAAGCATCGCCAGGCCTGTCTCCTGGCGCTGGCCGTCGTCTTGCCGGGCCTCGCCGCCTGTTCGAAGCCGGAGGCGAACAACGCGCTCGAAATGTCGGCGCTGGCATGCACGCCGCCGCGCGCCAATTGGATGCGGCAGGGCAATTTCGATGGCCTTATGCCGCCGATCAATCGCCTGTCGCTCGACCGCAACGGCGCGATCCACTGGAACGGACGGGTGATCGCCATGCGCCAGCTCTCCGAATATCTTGGGATCGTCCATGGGATGAATCCCGAACCGATCGTGTTTCTCGAAACGGAAATGGGCGCGCCGTGCGCCAGGCTGGAGGCGATCCGCGACGAAATGGAGCGGCGCATGGAATGCAGTAATTTCGGCAGCTGCGCCGAGGGGATCTGGCATGTCTGGCAGGCCACCCCGACACCGCCCGGCACGCCGCCGTCCTGAGCGGCGCCTGACGGCCGATCCTGCTCCCCCGGCCGGCGCGAAGGGCCACGCGCGTCGACCCGTTCCGACGGCCGTCAGAGGCGGTGGATCACGATCTCCAGTCCCTCCGCCCCGCTCGGCGGGACGAAATAGGCGGTGATCTGGTCGAACTGCGCATCCGTGGCGGCGAATTCATGGTCGCCCGCCGCGTTGCGCGCCCGCAGGCGCGCGCGGCAGACGTCGTCCGGCACGTCGAGCCAGTGCAGCCGGTGCACCGCCCGCGCCGCCTCGGCGATGCCCTTCATCCAGGCGCGGTTGGCCGGCGTGTTGGCGGGATAGTCGAGCACCACCGACATCCCCGCCTCCAGCAGCGCCGTCAGATGCGGGGCCATCGCCGTCCGCAGTTTCGCCGCGAAGCGAAGATAATCCTCGACCGAGGCCATCTCCTCGCCGAACAGGCGCGCGAGCCATTGGTCCTCGCTGACGATCACGGTCAGCGGCGCCTCGGCGAGCCGCGCGGCGAGGGACGACTTGCCCGCGCAGATCTTGCCGCAGAGCATGTGCAGCGTGGCGGTCACAGCGGGCGGAGGTCCACCCGCCGGAAGCGCACCATGCCCGATCCATATTGCAGGGCGATCGGCCCCTCCGCATGGCGGGCGTCGCGCGCGCCGTCGACCGTGGTCCGGCCGTTCAGCACCACGTCGAACCGGTCGCCTTGGGCGCGGACCGTCATCGCGTTCCAGCGGCCGCCGGCGCGGGGCATGGGCGGCGCCACCGGCGCGACGTTGACGATAGCGCCGGTGCCGTAGGTCGGATCGGGCCGCGCGTCGAAGATGTTCACCTCATAGCTGTTGTCGGGCGTGATCGCGGCGCGGTCCCGGCAGCGCAGGAAGAGGCCGCTGTTGGCGTCCGCGCTCACCCAGAATTCGGCACGCAGCTCGAAATTCCGGAAGCCGTCCCGCGAGACCAGGAAGCTCATTCCCGTGCCGCGGTCGGCAATCAGCAGTCCGCGTTCCACCCGCCAATTGGCGTCGCCGACCGGCATCCACCCATCGAGGCTCCTGCCGTTGAACAGGCGCCGCGCGGCCGGCCGCCGCGCCAGGGCCGGCGCGGCGAGCAACGTTGCGGCGCATCCGGCGATGAAGGCGCGGCGGCTGGTCATCCCTTTCTCCCCTCGCCGCCAACCTAGGCGACCTCGCGATCCCGGGCGAGTCCCGTTACGCATCCGGCACAGTCGACGGGTGATCCGGCGCCCCGCCGCTCACCCGCCCAGCACGATCTCGCGCGTCACGCCGATCGCGTCGAGGAAGGCGCGGTCGTGGCTGACCACGAGCAGGGCGCCGTCATAGCCGCCGAGCGCCGCCTCCAGCGTCTCGATCGCGTCCAGATCGAGATGGTTGGTGGGCTCGTCGAGGATCAGCAATTGCGGCGGCACCGGGCCCGAAAAGGCGATGGCGAGGCCGGCACGCAAGCGCTCGCCGCCGCTATAGCCGGCGGCCGGGCGCAATGCCTCGCGATTGCGGAAGGCGAAGCGGGCGAGCGCCTCATGCGCGTCGTTTCCGGTCAGGGCGGGGTGATGGCTACGCAGATTGTTGACCAGGTCCAGCGCGGGATCGAGCAGGGCGACATGCTGATCGAGCATGGCCGCGGGCCCGGCGCGACGGACCGTCCCCGCGGTCGGCGCCAGCCCGCCGGTGGCGAGCTTCAGCAGGCTGGTCTTGCCCGCCCCGTTCGGCCCGGACAAAGCGACCCGCTCGGGCCCGCGCACCGTGAAGGAGAGCGGCCCGAACAGGCGCCGCCCGCCTTGCTCGAGCACGACCTCCTCGAAGGCGAGCAAGATGCGATTGGCGGAAAGGCCCGACCGCGGCAGTTCGATCCGCAGCGGCGCCAGCACCTCCACTTGCGCGCGCGCGTCCGCGACACTCTCTTCCGCCTCGCCGACCAATTTCTGGCCGAGCACGCGCCCGCGGCCGGCGCTCTCCTCGGCCTTGCGCTTCAGCCCGCCGAGGATGATCTTCGGCGCCCCGCCACGCGCCGCCGCCGCGCGGCCGGCCTTGTCGCGCCGCGCCTGCCGCTCCGTCCGCGCCTGGGCCGCGCGCTTCTCCTGCTTCAGCGCCTGTCCGGCCTTGTCGAACGCGCCCTCGGCCCGGTCCAGCGCCGCCGCCCGCGCCGCGGCGAAGGCGGACCAGCCGCCGCCGAACAGGGTGACTCCGATAGAAGAAAGATGCGCGATCCGGTCCGTCGGCTCGAGCAACAGCCGGTCGTGGCTGGCGACGAGCGCGCCGCCGCGCCAGTCGGCGAGCAGGGCGGCCACCGCCGCGCGTCCGTCCGCGTCCAGATTGTTGGTCGGCTCGTCGAGCAGCAGCAAATCGGGCGCCTCGAGGAGCAGCCGGGCGATGCCGAGCCGGGTCCGTTCGCCGCCGCTGAGCGTGTCCGACCCGCGCGCCAGGTCGAGCCCCGGCAGCCCGACCGAGGCCAGCGCCTCGCCCAGCCGCGCCGACAGCGACCAGTCCGCCTCCGCCATGTCCCCGGCGCTGCCGTCGCCCCGCTCCAGCCGGTCGAGCCGGGCCAGCCCGTCCGCGACGCCGAGCGCCGCCCCGACCGGCCCGTCCGAGGGTTGGAGCTGGCGAAGCACGCCGATCCGGCCGTTGCGCGTGACGCTGCCGGCGGCCGGCGCGCGCTCCCCGGCGGCGATGGCGAGCAAGGTCGACTTGCCGGCGCCGTTGCGCCCGACCAGGCCGATCCGCTCGCGGCCGACCGAAAGCGTCAGATCCGAGAAAAGAACACGCCCGTCAGGCGCGGCGGCGGCGAGAGCGTCGAAGGTGAGAAAGGCCATGGGACACCTGAAGCGAAGGGAAGAGAAGGGCGGGCTTCAGGTCCTCGTTCATCATGTCCTCCATGGCGGCGCGCGGGATGCGCGGGCGCCTCATGTGGCGGCGCCCCGCTAATTTGGCAAGCCGGGCGCGCCCCCTCGGCGCGGCCCCGGCAAGGCGTCTGCGCTCAGCGCAGCACCATCCGGTCGCCGCGGATCTCGACGCTGCCGACGCGCTGCAGATAGGACTGGCCGAGCAGCGAGACCGGCAAGGTCTCCGCCACCGCCGCCTCGACCCCGCGCGCCTCGATGCCGCCGATCGCGATCCGGTCCAGGGTGACGGGGATGATCTCGACGGGCCCGCCGACGCCCATCGCCATCGATCTTTCGCTGGGCAGCCGGATGCCGGCGCGCTGCGCGTCTTCCGGGGTTAGCACCACCATCGACGCGCCGGTATCGACGAGGAAGCGGATGGTCGCGCCGTTGACCTGCGCTTCGGCGTAGAAATGGCCGTCCGGCCCGCGCTGGAGTTCGCGCGGCGCCGGCGCGGTCACCGGATCCGTGTTGGAGACGCGCTTGCCGCCGCCGACGGCATTGGCGGAGGGCAGCGGCGCATCGTCCACGGGCGCGGCCTCGCCGCCGCGCTTCAGCGTCGGCGACATCAAGGCGAGGCCGATCAGAGCGGCGCCCGCAATGGCCAGGCCGTTTCCCGTGGACATGAGCGGGAGCCTAGACTCCCGCCTGCAAAGAGCGGGTTAACGCCCCCGCTTGGCGGACGCGTGTCAGGCGGCGTGCTGGTGCGCCGGATCCGGGATCAGCCGGCGCCGGACCGTCCTGACGATCTGGCTGCCGCCAATGCCCTGCGACCCTTCCAGCGGCAGCGCCGTCGCGCAGAAGGCGCATTCGGCCATCATCCGGCCGATATGCCAGTGGGAGCGGCCGCAGCCGGGGCAATAATTGGTCTGCTGATCGCGGTAGACGATATAATAGCCACGCTGCGCGGCGGGCGGGACGAGGCTGCCGCCCCGGGCCTCGAGCACATTCGGTAAGCTGGCCATGGGTCGGCCTCCTTGCAGTCTGGTTTCGAGCCCTCAACGCAGGCAAAGCCCGGGCGGTTGCATAACGGGACCGGCACGAAGGGAACTTGCGGCCCTTAAGTGCTTTCTGTGTCACATGGCTTTTCTGCCCGCCTCGACCCCCGCGGACGCCCGCAACGACCGTCGCGATCTCATCCTCGCGCGGGCCGAGGCGAGCCGCCTGCGCCGGCTGGAAGAGGCGCGGATCAGGGACGCGCAGGCGATGGTCGCGCGCTTCTTCGGCCTCGACAGAAAGGCGTCCGCGCGATGAGGAGCCGGTCCCTGCTCAGACGGCGGACCACGCTCTGGGGCGGCGCCCTCGCGCTCGTCGTCGTGATCCTCGCCGCCTCGATGCTTATCCCCGATTATGGCGACAACCGCGCCCAGGCGGAGCCGGTCGGCCCGCAGGCGCTGAATCGGATCGTCCAGAAGAACGACAATGCGGCGCTCAACGCCGCCGCGGCGATGCGGGCGAGATCGGCCCGCGAGGCGCGGATCGCGGACGCCCTGCAGGACGAGCAGGACCGCGCCAACGCCGCCGCCCGCGCCGAGCGCTAAACAGCCGACCCTGTCCTAGCCGTCATGATCCGTCGGCGCGGCCCCGCGCGAGGCGGGATGCGGCGCGTCATGGTCGTTCACCACCTCTTCCCGGCTCGGCCCGGCCAGCTTGGAAAAGGTGGTGCCGCGCATCCCGCCGGCGACCTGGGAGACGAAGGAACGGGGGCGGAACTTGCGCGTCGGCTTCATGCCTGGGCTGATAGCATGGCGCCGCGCCGCCGCCAGCCCCGTCCGCTTCTCCCTGACATTTGGCCCGCGTTCCGGCCCCCTTCGAACCAATCATGAGGTGCGGGTTTTCCCTACTGGCTATTTCGAAAGAGTGGGCGCACACACCGTGACGCAGGCGTCATGAAGTCACTAGGGAATGGGCGCCGAAGCAGAAGGGGGAGAGTGATATGGACACCCAATCTCTGATCATCCTGATCGTCGTCGGCCTCGTCGCCGGCTGGCTGGCCGGCGTGCTGGTCCGCGGCTACGGCCTCGGCCTGGTCGGCAATCTCGTCGTCGGCGTCGCCGGCGCTTTCCTCGCGACCTGGGCGCTGCCGCGGCTCGGCGCCGCCTTCCTGCTGATCAACCCGCTCGTCACCTCGATCGTCTACGCGACGATCGGCGCGGTCGTGCTGCTGCTCCTCGTGGGGCTGATCAGACGCGCCGCCTGACCCGAATGCCTGAGCCTCCCTCTCCCGTCCGGGGAGAGGGAGCGCGGGACGGCGCTAGAGGAAGCGGGCGACCGACAGGATGACGGCGGCCCAGCTCGCCGCGCCGACCAGCATCACCAGCGCCAGCGCCAGGCCGAAGCCGCCCACGTCGTAGGGCTTTTCGCCCTCGCTCTGGGCCCATCGGCCCGGCTCTGTGCGCATCCCCGCCATGACTCGACCCTAGCATGGGCGAGGTTTCCACTTCGTTAGCGCCGGATGCGCTGCTAGGCCCGCGCCCCGACGCGGACAGCCGGGGAAAAGACCGCCATGACTTCCATGCAGCCGGCGGTGGCCGCGCTTTTCGACGCCATCGAGGCCGAGTGCGGCGCGCGGCTGGAGTTCACGCCCTGCATTTCCCGCGAACGGGCCGAGGCGGCGGTCCACGCCTTGCTCCGGGCGTTCGGCTGCCGCGAGGGCAGCACCGCTTCGGTCTACGCCTTCGTCAGCCTCTGGGAGGCGCTCGGCGTCGACATGGCCTCGCTGCGCTTCGTCGACGAGGCCGGCCCCGGCGCCGCCTGAGGCGCCGCCGCCCGCGACAAGTTCGCCCGGCTCCCTTTCCCCTCTGCTTTCTCCCTGCTAAGCGCCCCGCAAAGCCCGGGCGTCGAGTCCGGCGCGGGGCACGCCCCGCTTCACGATCATCCTTGGGAAGGGGCGAACGATTATGACCTCCACGGGGCACGACACGCTCGGCACGCGCAGCACTTTCGACGTCGGCGGCAAGACCTACACTTATTATTCGCTCGCCAAGGCCGCAGCCAAGCTCGGCTCGGTCGACAAATTGCCCTTCTCGATGAAGGTGCTGCTCGAGAACCTGCTCCGCTTCGAGGACGGCGTCACCGTGACGGTCGAGGACGTGCAGGCTTTGGTCGACTGGCAGGTGGAGCGCGCCTCCACCCGCGAGATCCAGTACCGCCCGGCCCGCGTGCTGATGCAGGATTTCACCGGCGTGCCCGCGGTGGTCGATCTCGCCGCGATGCGCGACGCCATGGCGAAGCTCGGCGGCGATCCGCAGAAGATCAACCCGCTCGTCCCCGTCCACCTCGTCATCGATCACTCGGTGATGGTCGACGCCTTCGGCACGCCGATGGCGTTCGAGGAGAATGTGGCGCTGGAATATCAGCGCAACATCGAGCGCTACCAGTTCCTGAAATGGGGCGCGGTCAGCTTCGACAATTTCAAGGTCGTCCCCCCGGGCACCGGCATCTGCCACCAGGTGAATCTCGAATATATCGCGCGCGGCGTGTGGAGCACGACGGAAGTCGGCGGCGCGGACGAGGTTGCCTATCCGGACACGCTCGTCGGCACGGACAGCCACACCACGATGGTCAACGGCCTCGGCGTGCTCGGCTGGGGCGTCGGCGGCATCGAGGCGGAGGCGGCGATGCTCGGCCAGCCCGTCTCGATGATCATCCCCGAGGTGGTCGGCTTCCACCTGACCGGCGCGCTCAAGGAAGGCATCACCGCGACCGATCTGGTGCTCACGGTCACCCAGATGCTCCGCGCCAAGGGCGTGGTCGGCCGCTTCGTGGAGTTTTTCGGCCCGGGCGTCTCCGCCCTCTCGGTCGCCGACCGCGCGACCATCGCCAACATGGCGCCCGAATATGGCGCGACCTGCGGCTTCTTCCCGGTCGACCACAAGACGCTCGAATATATGCGCCTCACCGGCCGGCCGGAGGAGGAGATCGCGCTCACCGAGGCGTACAGCAAGGCCCAGGGCCTGTGGCTGGACGAGGGCGCGGACGACCCGGTCTTCACCGAAACGCTGCGGCTCGACATGTCCAGCGTTGAGCCGAGCCTCGCGGGCCCGAAGCGGCCGCAGGACAAGGTGTTGCTCAGCCAGGTGGACGAGGAGTTCGTCACCAATTTCGCCAAGGAATATGGCCACAAGCCCGACACGCTCGGCAACCGCTTCAAGGTCGACGGCGCCGAGCACGATATCGGCCATGGCGACGTGGTGATCGCCGCGATCACCTCCTGCACCAACACCTCCAACCCCTCCGTCCTCGTCGCCGCCGGCCTGGTGGCGCGCAAGGCGCGGGCCAGGGGCCTGAACTCCAAGCCCTGGGTGAAGACCAGCCTCGCGCCCGGCTCGCAGGTCGTGACCGACTATCTCGACAATGCGGGCCTCTCCGAGGATCTGAACGCGCTCGGCTTCGATCTGGTCGGCTATGGCTGCACCACCTGCATCGGCAATTCGGGCCCGCTGCCCGAGCCGATCTCCGGCGCGATCAACAAGAACGATCTGGTCGCCGCCTCCGTCCTCTCCGGCAACCGCAATTTCGAGGGACGCGTCAGCCCCGACGTGCGCGCCAATTATCTCGCCTCGCCGCCGCTGGTCGTCGCTTATGCGGTGAAGGGCAGCGTGGTCGGCGACATGGTGACCGAGCCGATCGGCAAGGATCTGACCGGCGCCGACGTCTATCTGAAGGACATTTGGCCCTCGAATGACGAGATCCGCGCGCTGATGGACACCTATGTCAACGGCGACATCTTCCGCGCCCGCTATGCCGACGTCTACAAGGGCGACGTGCGCTGGCAGGGCATCGACGTGATCGGCGGCTCCACCTATGGCTGGCCGGCCGGCTCCACCTACATCGCCAACCCGCCTTATTTCGAGGGGATGAGCATGACCCCGGTGGCGCCCGGCGACATCGTCGACGCGCGGCCGCTGGCCATCCTCGGCGATTCCATCACCACCGACCACATCTCCCCGGCCGGCGCGATCAAGCTGGACAGCCCGGGCGGGAAATATCTGTCGGAGCATCAGGTCAGCCGCGCCGACTTCAACTCCTACGGCGCCCGCCGCGGCAATCACGAGGTGATGATGCGCGGCACCTTCGCCAACATCCGCATCAAGAACAAGATGGTCCCCGGCGTCGAGGGCGGCATCACCAGGCATATCCCGACCGGCGCGCAGATGCCGATCTACGACGCCGCCATGCTCTACAAGGAGGCGGGCACGCCGCTCGTCATCGTCGCCGGCAAGGAATATGGCACCGGTTCCTCGCGCGACTGGGCGGCGAAGGGCACCAACCTGCTCGGCGTCCGCGCCGTGATCGCCGAGACCTATGAGCGCATCCACCGCTCCAACCTGGTCGGCATGGGCGTGATCCCGCTTCAGTTCGTCGACGAGGTGCCCGAGTTCGACGGCACCGAGCAGTTCACCATCCTCGGCGTCGGCGAGCTCACCCCGCGCAAGGAGATCGCGGTCAAGGTCACCCGCGCCGACGGCACGAGCTTCAGCTTCGCCGCCCGGGTGCGGATCGATACCGCCAACGAGCTCGAATATTTCCGCAACGGCGGCATCCTCCAATATGTGCTCCGGAACCTGGCACGGGGAGCGTCCGCCTGAGCGGAGTCGACATCGCCGTCGAGATCGTCGGCTGGACCGGCGCGGCGCTGATCCTCGGCGCCTATATCCTGGTGACCCTGGGGCGGCTGACCGGCCAGTCGGCCGTCTTCCAGTGGATGAACCTGGTCGGCGCGGCCGGCTTCGTGGTCAACGGCTGGTGGCACGGCGCCCTGCCGTCGGCCACGCTCAACGTGATCTGGATGCTGTTCGCGGCGGGAGCGCTCATCGCCTTATGGAAACGCGCCCGATAGATATGCGGGGGCTCGTCGACCTCAGCCATGTGATCGAGCACGGCATGGTCACCTATGAGGGCCTGCCCGGCCCGCACATCTGCGACTATTGGACGCGCGAGGGTTCGGCCGCGCATTATGACGACGGCTCGTCCTTCCAGATCGGCCGGATCGACATGGTCGCGAACACCGGCACCTATCTCGACGCGCCCTTTCACCGTTATGCGGACGGCGACGATCTCGCGGCGCTGGAGCTCGCGCGGCTCGCGGCTTTGCCCGGGCTCAAGGTGAAGGCGGCCGCCCGGGCCGTGGACGCCGGCGCCTTCGAGGGCCTCGACCTCGCCGGCAAGGCGGTGCTGGTGGAGACGGGCTGGGACCGGCACTGGCGGACCGACGCCTATGCGGACGGCCATCCCTTCCTGACCGAGGCCGCGGCGCGGCTGCTCGTCGAACGCGGCGCGAAATTGGTCGGCATCGACAGCTACAATATCGACGACACGTCCACCCGCGGCCGCCCGGTCCACACCATCCTGCTCGGCGCGGGCATCCTGATCTGCGAGCATATGACCAACCTCGCCGCCTTGCCGGCGGAAGGCTTTGCCTTCAGCGCGGTGCCGCCCAAAATCGCGGGCATGGGCACCTTCCCGGTCCGCGCCTTCGCAATGCTCTAGCGCCCGCGCGGCAGCGAATAGGCGAACAACTTGCTGCCGTAGAGCCACGCGCTGCGCCCGTCGGTGGCGAAGCCCGCCTGCGGATAGCCGTTGCCGATCAGCGCCGGCGACAGCCGCTGCAGGACGCGGCCGTTGCGCATGTCGATCAGGGCGACCCATTGCCGTTCCGCGTCCGACGGAAGCTGGATCAGCGCATAACGCCCGTCGGGGCTGATCGCGGGCCGCATCGTCTGCGACCAGAAATGCGTCGCGCGCGACGGTACACGCCAGCGCACCCGGCGGCTGGCGACATCGACCAGTTCGGCGACCGGGCCCGTCGCGGGCTCGGGCGAAGGCGGTGGCGGACAGCGGCGGCAATCGGAGATCTGGATTCCGTTCGGCTGCAACGACCGGATCACCAGCACGGTCTCGCCGCCGGGCGAGAAAGCGAGCGGCATCGCCTGCGGATTGGCGTCGGGCTGGGGCCATTCCTCGGGCGGGCGCCCCTGATCCCACAACAGCCAGAAGGCCGGACGCATGATCGGCGCCTGCTGCGGCGAGGTGCGCTGGCGATAATCGGCCCAGGGACCGAACTGGATGATCGCGCGGATGCGCCCGTCCGGCAACAGGGTGGCCGCGACACCCGATGGCCGCATCCCCCCGGCGCTGGTGCGGTCGTGCAGCAGGGGCAGGCCCGGCGTCGGCACCGCCTGCAGCACGCGGCCCCGCGCCGCGTCGACCATGGCGAGCGTCGGCGCGGGATCGTCATGTTCGGGGCGGTAGAAATTGCCGCGTGTGCCGAACTGGGCGAGCGCCCGGCCTTCGCCACCAACCCAAAGGATCGCGTCGAGCGGGCCGGCCGGATGGGTGAGCGGCGGCAATGGACGAACGGCGCCGTCGCGGCCGACGAAGACCGGCTCCAATCCGCTGAACGCCCAGCCCGCCGGACGGCCGATGCGTTGCCTTACGGTGAAGACGCCGCGCGAATCGCCGGACCAGGCGACGGCATCGGGGGTGCCGCCGGGGCCGCCCCCCAGGCCGGCGAAATTGCGGAAGACGACACGGTTGGGAATGGTGACCCGGCCCGGCCCGCCCACGGCGGCGATGAGCAGGGGCATGTCCAACCCGCCTTGCCATAGCGCGACGGCCCTCCCGTCCGGCGCATGGTGCGGACCGGCGGCGCCGAACAGGTCGGCGCCGAAGTCCTGACAGGTGATGCTGGTCAGGTGCAGCGGCCCCGGCGTCATGGGCCCGTGATCGAGGTGGGCGCGGAGCTCCGCCGGACAGCCCGGCATCGGCACGGTCGCGGCCATCGGAGGAGGCTGCGCCACGGCGAGCAGCAGAGAGAACCAGGAATGCATGTAGGCGAGCATCGCACCGCTCACCTTAACGTCCGCCTAGCGGCGGGGCGGCGTCGGTGCGGCAGTCGCCGGCGCGCGTGCCGGCGCCGGCGTCGGTGCAGGCGCGACCGGGCGCTGGATCGGCGGCGCGGACGAGCCGTGCATGTGGACGATCAGCCAGCGTCCGGCGATCCGCCGCAGTACCAGGGTCCGCCGGCCGATCTCCTGCTGGCCGCCGATCAGGAAGGTGGCGAGCGCGGTGTCGCCCAGCAGCTGCACCTCCAGCCCCTGCGGGCGGATGCCGGCGCTGCGCGTGCCGCGCTGGCGCAAGGCGGCGAAGAGCTGGCCGAAGGCGCCCTGGATGGTGGCGCGGCCCTGGACCCGCACGGCCGGGAAAGGCGGCCCCGGGAAGAAGACGGTCGCATCCTCGGCGAAGGTCCGGCCGAGCCGTTCGGCGTCGAAGGCGTTCAGCGCGTTGACGAACTCGGCGACCTGGGCGCGGACCGGCGCGTCCGCGCTCTGCTGCGCGCCGGGCACGGCGGGCGTTGCCGCCTGCGCGGCCAGGGCGGCGGGCGCCAGCGCGAGGCCGGCGAGCAGGAACGGCAGGGCTCTGGCGGCGGACATCGGCTTCCTCCCCTCGACTGGCTTTGCCGCCTTTCTAGGCAAAGCCGGCCGCGTGCGGAAGGGATGGGGCCATTCAGGCGCGGGACAGTTTCGGGGCCGTAGCAATGCGGCGCCCATTGCCCAATGTGCCTGTCCAAGGAGGTTGCCATGTATCGCGCCCTCGCTTTGCCTTTGCTTGCCCTCGCCGCCGCCGCGCCCGCCTTCGCCCATCCCGCGCCGCCCGCCGCCCCGCCGGCGCCCGCGCCCGCGCCCGCGCAGCTGCTTAACCCGCAGATGAGCTATGACGGCTATCGCGACCTGATCGCGGAGGTCCGCCCCTATCGCCTCTCGCGGCTGATCGACTGGGACACGTTCGCCCGGGCCGCCCGCGAGCGCAATGTGCTGATCCTCGACGCCCGCTCGGAGCGCCAGTTCGCCGCCGGCCATATCCAGGGCGCGGTCAACGTGCCGCTCACCGAGTTCAGCGACGAACTGCTCGCCGAAGTGATCGGCCCGAACCGCGACC
>Ga0335075_10001162_pt1 | contig 43945 bp, 40 predicted proteins | sample Lox_Sample_24_FD_206723 | JGI IMG/M metagenome (GOLD analysis project Ga0335075, IMG submission 206723) | Soil microbial communities from Loxahatchee National Wildlife Refuge, Florida, United States - Lox_Sample_2.4 | ecosystem: Environmental > Terrestrial > Soil > Wetlands | place: USA...
GATTGTCCTTCGTGATCGGGTTCGGTGCGATCAGGATTGCATTCATCTCGACCTTGTTGGCGCCGTCGGCGAACTTGCCGACGTTCGGAAGCGCGTCCATGGCCGTACCGTTGGCGAGCGCCACCGCGGCTTCGCCGGCGATCTTGCCGAGCACGCGCGAGTCTTTCCACACCGACACGAGCTGTGTGCCAAGCGCGACGCGGTTGAGCGCCGCCTTGTCGCCGTCCTGGCCGGTCACCGGCACCGAGCCGGCGAGGCCCTGTGCGTCGAGCGCCGCGACCACGCCGCCTGCCATGCCGTCGTTCTCGGAGATCACGGCGTCGATGGCGTTGTTGTTGGCGGTTAGGCACTGCTCCATGTTCTTCTGGGCAGCATCCGGCTTCCAGCCGTCCGTGAAGGTCTCGCAGACGTTCTTGATCTTGCCGCCGTCGATGTTCTCCTTCAGCACTTCCATGATGCCGTTGAACAGGAAGGTGGCGTTCGGATCACCCTTGTCGCCCTTGATGAAGGCGAAGTTGCCTTCGGTCTTGCCCTTTTCGAGCATCGTCTTCGCCATCAGGCGGCCGACGCCGACATTGTCGAAGGTGATGTAGAGCGCGTTCGGATCTTCGAACTGCACGTCATAGGCGATCGCCTTGAGGCCGGCTTCGTTGATCTTCTGTATCGACGGCAGGATCGCCTGGTTGTCGAACGCAACGACGAGGATCACATCAACGTTCTGCGCGATCAGGCCTTCGATGTCGGCGGCCTGCTTCTGGGCCGAGCCTTGGGCGTCGGTCGAGATGTACTTGTCGCCGGCGGCTTCGACGACGGCCTTGATCGCCGCTTCGTCGGTCTTCCAGCGTTCTTCCTGGAAGGTTTTCCAGGAGACGGCGATCGTCTTGCCTTCGGCTTTCGCGACAGCCGTCAGCGCGAACGACATCGCGACACCCGCCAGAATGGCGGCTGCAAATTTCTTCATGAGGTTCCTCCCTGCGCCCCGGAAAGCGCGGTGATACTCGCCCGGACTGAGACTTTTTTCGGGTCTCGAAAAAAATAATGACTCAACGGAATGGCTATGTCAATATCCACTCATAAAGCGACTCGGCACCGATAAACCCTTGTCGGACAGTGGGTTGTAGCGGGAGGAAATTCGGGCATGACGGTCGGCATCCGCCATGACGATCTGAGGCGGCGTAACCGGGCGATGGTGATCTCCGCCGTGCGCCGGTCCGGCCAGCCCTCACGCACCGAAATCGCCGGCACGACGGCTCTCAGCCATTCGACGATCTCGGCGATCGCCGCCGACCTGATCAATGAAGGTGTTCTGCTCGAGGCAAAGAGCACGGAGCCTGCGTCGCTGAAACGCGGCCGTCCGCAGGTCGCGATCGCGCTCAACCCTGCCGCCGGTTCGGTGATCGCGATCGTGCTGTCGCTGAACTCGCTGATCGCGACGCTGATCGATTATTCCGGCCAGACGATCGCTTCGGAGTCGCGACGCTTCACCACCCAGACGCTGCCGCGCAATGAGCTGATCAGCGAGGTGCTGGCTGTCACGCGAGAGCTCCTCAAGCGCAACGGTGAGGACGAGTCGCGCGTCATGCGCATCGTGCTGGCGATCCAGGGCATCACCGATTCGAAGGCGCGCACCTTGCTCTGGTCGCCGATCATGCCGCACACCGACATCGGTTTTGCCGATCTGCTGGAAGGCGCGACCGGCATTCCCGTCACCGTCGCGAACGACTGTAACATGATGGCTGTGGCGCTGCGCTGGCGCGACCCGCGCCGTTACCGCGACAACTTCTTCACGTTGCTGCTCTCGCATGGCATCGGCATGGGTCTGGTTCTGCGCGGCGAAGTCTTTACCGGAACGCAATCGTCCGGCGGCGAGTTCGGCCACATGATCCACCGCCCCGGCGGCGCGCTCTGCCGTTGCGGCCGGCAAGGCTGCATCGAAGCCTATGCAGGCTCCTACGCGATCTGGCGTAACGCCATGCGGCTGCCCGAGGATTCACAACCCGGCGCCGATATCCCTGATGCGGAGATGACCAGGCTGGCCGAGAAGGCGCGCACCGGCGATGGGCCGGAACGCGAAGCCTTCCGCAAGGCAGGCGCTGCGATCGGCTATGGGTTGGGTAACGTTTTCGCGCTGTTCGATCCGGCCCCTGTCGCCATGGTCGGCCACGGCGCGTCCGCCTTCGACCTCATCGAAGGCGCCGTGCGGGACGCGATTGCCCAGACTGCCGGCGGCCAGCACTCGAAGGCGATTTCCTTCGACACCGACACGGACGAAATGCGGCTGATCAGTGAAGGCTGTGCCATGCGCGCCCTCACCTTCGTTGACGAGCAAATCTTCGCGCCAGGCGTTCCCGTGCCGAGCCTGGCCGCCGGCAAGAACGTCGCCTGAGCGCTAGCGCGGCACCCACGCCTCGGCCGCCTTGCCCTTTTCGACAACGTAGAACGCGTTCGCGGCCACGCGCTGCCACTCGCCCGCCGTGCCATCCGGCCACGTCACGCGAATGTCGACCTCGGCCTCGCTGCCGACGCCGAAATGCGACCAGCCTGCCTGCCCGCCAGCATGCCCGCCGCCAACGCTGATCTCGCGGCGCATGGTCTGCGGATTGCAGCGCACCTCGAGCCACGCACCGACCGCATCCGGATTGGCGCCAGCCTGCTTGAGTTTCACCTGCAGCCAGTTGCCGGCCTCGGCGGTCGCATTGCGCCAAACCTGCGCCGGCGAATTGCGGTTTACGACGACGAGATCGACCAGGCCATCGAGATTGAAGTCGGCGAGTGCAGCACCACGTGACTGTCCGTTGTGCGAAATCCCAGCCTTGTCGCCCGCCTCCATGAACTTGCCGTCCGGCAGTTGCAGCAGGAGATTGTTGGGATCCTTCATCGCGAAGTCGGGCATCTCCCAGACATTGCCCTTGGCAATGAACAGGTCGACCATGCCGTCATTGTTCATGTCCTGAAACTCGCTGTGCCACGCTGTGCTAGGCTTCAGGTCGTCCCCCGTATAGGGCCGGTGCGCGGTGACGCCTTTCGGGTAAGCCACGTCGGCATAAGTAGGCTTCGCCGCGCTGCCCTCGGTCGGCACGGCGGCAAGCGTCTGCAGCTTGTTGTCCGCCATCGAGGTCAGGAAATATTCCAGATAGCCGTCGAAGTTCAGATCGTAGCTGGCAATGCCCATGCCCCAGATGCGCAGCGGCCGCCAGCCTTCATCGGCCTTGTACAGCACCGGCTCCTTGCCGGGCTCGATCTTCCACATCTGCTCCTGGCCGCCTTCGTAATATTCGCGGTCGTTGGAAACACGGAGCGACGGTGTGCCCGACCGGTTCCAGTCCGTGAACATGATCGACAGCGGGCAGTAGCTCGGCTTCAGCACGACCGGCGCGCCGAACTTGCGCTCGCCCGCCGCCGGACGCAGCAGCCAATTGTCGGTGCAGGATCCCCACGGCGAAATCTCTTCCGCGCGATCGATGTAGCTGCCGACCGCGATCGTCGGCCAGTCGGCGCCCTTTTCCCAGGTCGCGGCAAGCGAGGTCCACCAGAGATCGCCGCCGCTGAAACCCCAGGTCTCGTTGGCCCGCTCGAACTTGCAGCCGCCCAGTCCGCGCATCACGACATTTTCGCCAACGCGCAATAGCGCCACGTCCATGATGCCGTCGCTGTCGACATCGAGCGGATAGGCGCCGGTGACATGCTCGAGTTCGAGACCGCTCTCGGCCGCGGTGAATTTCAGCGGTCCGCCAACCGTGCTGGCGTTCATGTAAAACTTCGCCGGTTCCTCGCCGCCGGCAAGCAGCACGTCTGGGTAAAGGTCGCCGTTGCAGTCAAAGGACGCCGCGCCGCCGCCGACCATATATTCCCACTCGCCCTTGAAGGTGCTGTCGATACCAGTGCCTGCAGTCTCATCGACGAGCGTCGGGATGACCGGCGCGGCTTGCTGTGCATGAGCGGTGGCAATGCTGACGCAAACGAGCGCCACGGCGAGTCCGAAAGACACGAGGCGCATGGTCATTTCCTCGTCTTGAGCTTGTTTGTGTACTCGGCGATGCATCGGCCCTGCGTGAGACCGTCCACGATGGCCGCGCGGAAATGGATGCCGCCATACATGCGCGAGATGCCCGCCTCTTCAGCGGCCTCGTGGAAGCTCTTGAACATGCGCGGGTTGCGCCCGTCGGGCGAGCCCGTGTGGTCCTCGAACGCATAATTGTCGCCGAAGAAATGCGTCATCACCGCATCCATGGCGCCGGACACCGTGCTGTGGCCGCTCGGATATTCCGGGAAGGGCGGCGTGTTCAGCGCCGGCTCCCATTTGGGGTCGATGTATTTCTTGATGTAGGTGACCGGACGAAGAAGGTTGTAGGTGAATTTGGCGTGCCAACAGCCGACGAAGGCATCCGACATGCCGATACCCATGCGCGCCAGAAGGTCGACATTGTCGTCGAGCGACAGGTCGGCGCGTTCCGCGACCTGCATGGCGATCGACACCCAGTGGCCGGGCGGCGTCATCGACAGCATCGGATCGTCGGACCAGAAGCGCGCGATTGCCAATTGTTCAGGCGTCAGGGTCTTTCCCGTCTCGTAGACCTCAAGAGCCTCCTGGTAGAACGGCGTACCGGCTTCGGCACTGAAGGCCGGGTTGCCCGGCGTCGGGCACGTTGCACCGGAGGGCATGGCAAACGTGCGGACAGTGCCCCATTCTGGCAGCAGCGGCAGTTGCTGCTGGCGGATCGGGCCGGTCGGCACCCATTTGTCATCGCCCGTCGGCAATTCCCATTTTTCCGGGAAGCCCATGTTCGTGACGACGGCGCCGCCATCGGTGAGCGACCATTCATGGATGCTGGCGGCCATAGCTTTGCCGAAAGTTTCGCTGCGCGCCACGACATCGTCCGCGACACCGTCAACGACCCTCTCCCGCCACTTTCTCTGCGCGGTTTTGATCGCACGCTGCCCCGTCGGACCGGTATTGCCGAAGTAGAAAACGATCGCGTCCGACATCGCCGCGCTGATGATGATCGTCTCGTCATAAACCGCGCCAGCCTCGCGCGCCGGAACCGCTTCGAGCCCCTGCACCTGACCCACCAGCGAAACGAGCTTGTCCGAGCCGCCGACGGCGGCCTCGAACGCCGTAATGCCAAGATAGCCGAACGAACGGCTGGCAACGGGCGGCGAATAGGTCGCCGTATGCCGCACCAGCTCGTTCATCAGATAATACCAGTCGCGCAGGATCTCCTGCGGCGCGGGGCGGCCCTCGCTTTGCTCGGCTGCATTGCCTGTCGTAACGCCAAGGCTCAGCGCCAGGAGCGCGAGCGCGGCCATCGCATGTCGGAATGCGCGCATGAAAATCCTCCCTCAAGCGCCGTTTTTATTTTTTTCGGCGCTCGCAAAAATATGGCACGTCCTGCCTGTTCTCGGCAAGAGTGGCCTTGAAGACTCAGGTTTTCGGAGGGGGGCCTAAGCCTCGTTGATGGCGTAGCCGGCGCCACGGATGGTGCGGATCACATCAGGCTGGCGGCCGTTGTTGACCGCCTTGCGCAGCCGTCCGACATGCACGTCGACCGTGCGCTCGTCGATATAGTTCGTCTCGCCCCAGACATTGTCGAGAAGCTGGCCGCGGCTGAAGACGCGACCCGGATGCTGCATCATGAATTCGAGCAGCCGGAACTCCGTCGGGCCGAGCTTGATCTCGCTCTTCTTGCGGTAAACGCGGTGGGATTCGCGATCGAGCACGATATCGCCGACCTTGAGCACGGAAGACAGCACCTCCGGTTTGGCGCGGCGCAGCAGCGCGCGCACGCGCGCGATGAACTCGGGCGTCGAGAATGGCTTCACCAGATAATCGTCAGCGCCTGTCGCGAGCCCGCGCACCCGGTCGCTCTCCTCGCCGCGCGCCGTCAGCATGATGATCGGCAGCCGCTCGGTCTCAGAGCGCATCCTCAAACGCCGGCAGAGTTCGATGCCGGAGACACCAGGGATCATCCAGTCGAGCACGAGCAGATCGGGCACGTTTTCCTGCAGGCGAAGCTCCGCCTCGTCACCGCGCGTGATCACCTCGACCTGATAACCTTCGGCTTCAAGGTTGTAGCGGAGGAGAACGCAGAGCGGCTCCTCGTCCTCTACAACCATGATCTTGGGAGCGATCATTGTTCGTCCCCGTTCTCAGCTGCCGCGCGATTCGCGAAAAGTTGCAGACTTTTCGGACAAGAGCACCTGCAAAATTTAGTCGGCCAGCGCCGACATGGCGGTCTCGTCGAGCTTTGGCCGCGCCGCCGGCAGATTGGCGCCGGTCATCACATAATAGCCGTTCTCGGCGATGTTGGTGACATGGTCGCCGATGCGCTCGAGGTTTTTGGCGCAGAACAGCAGATGCGTGCAGGCGGTGATGTTGCGCGGGTCTTCCATCATGTAGGTCAAAAGTTCGCGGAACACCGACGTATATTTGATGTCGATCTTCTCGTCTTCGGCGCGCAGCGTGCGCAGGCCGTCTGGATCGCGGCTCACATAGCGGCTGACGACGCCGTTCACCTGGGCGAGCACCATCAGCGACATCGCGTCGATCGATTGCGCCAGGGCTCGCGGCGTCACGTTCTGCCCGACGGCACCTACGCGCTTGGCGATGTTCTTGGCGAGATCGCCGATCCGTTCGAGGTCGGCCGCCATGCGGATCGCGCCCACCACGGCGCGCAGATCCTGCGCCATCGGCTGGCGCCGCGCGATCAGCGTGATCGCCCGGTCATCCAGCTCGCGCTGCTTGGCGTCCATCACCGCGTCGTCGGAAATGACGCGTTGCGCGAGCGGGTTGTCGGACGAGAGCAGCGCCCGCGTCGCCGATTCCACCATCGTGCCCGACAGATCACCCATGTCGCGGATCAGCCGGTCGATGGCCTCGAGGTCCTCGTCGAAGGAGGTAACGGTATGCTCGCCCATTATTCGATCCTCGTCGATGAACCCGGTCAGCCGAAGCGGCCGGTGATGTAGTCCTGAGTGCGCTTGTCTTCCGGCGTCGTGAAGATCTTCTCCGTCGCGCCTTCCTCGACGAGAATGCCGAGGTGGAAGAAGGCCGTGCGCTGCGAAACGCGCGCCGCCTGCTGCATCGAATGCGTCACGATGACGATCGTGTAGTTCTGACGCAGCTCGTCGATCAGCTCCTCGACCTTGGCGGTCGCGATCGGATCGAGCGCCGAGCACGGTTCGTCCATCAGGATCACCTCGGGCGACACGGCGATCGCACGCGCAATGCAAAGACGCTGCTGCTGGCCGCCCGACAAGCCGGTGCCCGGCTCGTTCAGGCGGTCCTTGACCTCGTTCCACAGCGCCGCCTTCTGCAGGCTCGACTCGACGATCCGGTCCATCTCTGCCTTTCCGCGGGCGAGGCCGTGGATGCGCGGACCATAGGCGACGTTCTCGTAGATCGATTTCGGAAACGGGTTCGGCTTCTGGAAGACCATGCCGACGCGGGCGCGAAGCTCCACCACGTCGATTTTCGGATCGTAGATGTCTTCGCCGTCCAGTGTGATCTTGCCCCCGACACGCGCGCTGTCGACCGTGTCGTTCATGCGGTTCATGCAACGCAGGAAGGTGGATTTGCCGCAACCCGACGGGCCGATCAGCGCTGTGACCTGCTTCTCGCGCACGTCGAGGTCGACGTCGAACAGCGCCTGTTTCTCGCCATAGTGCACGGTGACTTTTTCACCGCGCATCTTGATCGCTTCATTCGGCGTGCCGGCCATTTTGCCCCTCAACACTTGCTCGATCTTGTTCTCGGTCATCACATTCATAGCACAGCACCTTTCTACCAGCGCCGCTCGAACTTCCGGCGCAGAATGATCGCGGTGATGTTCATCGCCATCAGGAAGATGAGCAGGATCATGATCGCGCCGGACATGCGCTCGACGAAGGCGCGTTCGGCCTCGTTCGCCCACATATAGATTTGCACCGGCAGCGCCGTGGACGGGCTGAGCGGCGTCGACGGATAGTCGGCCACGAACGCCACCATGCCGATCAGGAGCAGCGGCGCGGTCTCGCCGAGCGCACGCGCCAGGCCGATGATCGTGCCGGTCAGGATGCCGGGAGCAGCGAGCGGCAGCACGTGATGGAACACCATCTGGGTCCGCGATGCGCCAAGCCCGAGCGCCGCCGAACGGATCGAGGGCGGCACGGCGGCCAGCGCGGCGCGGGTCGCGATGATGATCGTCGGCAAGGTCATCAGCGTCAGCACCAGACCGCCGACCAGCGCCGCGGATCGCGGCAGGCCGAGGAAGTTGATGAACACCGCAAGGCCGAGCAGACCGAACACGATCGACGGCACCGCCGCGAGGTTGTTGATGTTGACCTCGATGATATCGGTCAGCCGGCTCTTCTTCGCGAACTCCTCGAGATAGATCGAGGCGGCGACGCCGATCGGCAGCGCCAGCAAGAGAACGATGACCATCATGTAGAACGAGCCGATGATCGCGACGCCCATGCCCGATGTTTCCGGCCGGCTCGAAGCGCCATAGGTGAAGAGGCCGGTATTGAACTGCTGTGCCATCGTGCCGTCGGCGGCAAGCTGGTTCATCCACGCGACCTGCTGATCGGACACCTTGCGGTTCGCCTCGGGCACGCTGAGGTCGATCTGCCCCTTGAAGGCCGAGTCGACATTGGCGCCCACCAGCACACTCACGTCGCGGGTCGTCCCGATCACATTCGGATCGGCCAGAACGATGTTGCGCAGTTGCGTGCGAACGCCCTCGGAGAGGAAGCCGCGCAGCTTCGCGACGGCGGCCTTGTCGTCCGGATTGATGCCGAGCTTGGCGATCAGCGCATCACGCGCGAGATTCGGATAGTTGGCGGTGATGAGGACGTTCGGGTCCTCGGCACGTTTGTCCTGCGGGTCGATCACCTTTGCGTCGAAGGTGATCGGCAGCGTCACCGCGGTTTGCCAGAACGCCGTGTAGCCCTTCGAGATGATCGAGAAAAGCATGACCGCCAGGAAGATCAGGCCGACCGAAACGGCGATCAGGCCGTAGAGCCGGAAACGGCGTTCCGCGCCGTACCGCTTCTTCAGGCCGATGTCGCGACGCGGCGGCGCGGCGGAGATCGGGATTGAACCGATGGTTGCGTCGCTCATTCGTACTGCTCCCGATACTTGCGCACGATGTAGAGCGCCACGATGTTCATCACCAGCGTGATCGCGAACAGCGTGATGCCGAGTGCAAAGGCAACGAGCGTCTGCGGCGTGTTGAACTCGAGATCGCCGGTGAGCTGGTTGACGATCTTGACGGTAATCGTCGTCATCGCCTCGAACGGATTCAGCGTCAAATTGGCCGCGACGCCCGCGGCCAGCACCACGATCATCGTTTCGCCGATGGCGCGGGACGCTGTCAGCAGCACCGCGCCGACGATGCCCGGCAACGCCGCCGGCAGGATAACGCGCTTGATGGTTTCCGATCGCGTCGCACCGAGACCCAGCGAGCCGTCGCGCATGGCGCGCGGCACCGCCGTGATGATGTCGTCGGAGAGGGAGGATACGACCGGAATGAGCATGATCCCCATCACGAAGCCCGCGGTGAAGATCGATTGACCCTGGATGAACGGCGAACCGCCGGTGAGCGCTGCCGACAGGTCGCGCAGGAAAGGTCCAAGCGTGACCAGCGCGAAGATGCCGTAGACGATGGTCGGAATGCCGGCCAGCAGTTCCAGCGCCGGCTTGATCACCGAGCGAACCTGCCGGGACGCATATTCGGACATATAGACCGCCGACATCAGGCCGATCGGCACGGCGACCAGCAGCGCGACAAGCGCGATGTAAAGTGTACCTGCGAGCAGCGGGATCAGGCCGAACTGGCCCTCGGCGCCGCCGGATCCGGCGGCCGCGAAACGCGGATCCCATACCGTGCCGAAAAAGAAGGACAGCGCCGGCACACGCGAGAAGAAGTGCAGCGCCTCGAACAGCATCGACAGGACGATCCCGACCGTCGTCAGGATTGCGATCATCGACGAGCCGAACAGCGTCCACAGCACGACGCGTTCCACCTTGGTGCGCGCCCGCGCCCGCGGCGCGATCTGGCTGATGCCGAGCGCGGCGCCGCCCAGCGCAAGCACAATGCCGAGCACGCCGCCGGCAAGGTTGGTGTTGTCCGCGACCTTGTTCGCCTCTACGGCGACCGGGATCATGTAGTCCTTGGTATCGGGAGCGAGCGCGACGCCTTTCGCCGCGAGCAATGGCTGCAGTTCGGCGAAGGTCTTGGGAAGGTTGGCGAGGGTTTCCGCGTCGAGCCGGCGCAAGCCGTTCGCCAGGCTGCGCACGAGACCGAGTTCGATCGAGCGGCTGGCAAATTCGCTGGTCGTTTCGGCCGGCAGCAGCGTGTCGATGCGGCGTTCGACATAGATCGACGACCCGATGCTCCAGACGATCAGAAGAAGCAAGGCCGGGATCGTGGCGAGGATGAACGCCCACCAGCCATGGTAATGAATGCGGGAGTGTTGCTTGACGTTGGCGCCGATCTGGGAGACGGCGCGCTGCCGTCCGATCAGGTATGCGGCAATGCCGATCACGCCGACCAGCACGAGAACATAGATCAATGGCATCGACTACCCCTGCCGCTCCCTAGGGAGCCTGCACACCCACCGCCCAGAAGAGGCGGCGCGGATTTTGGTCCGCGCCGCCCGTTTAGGCAATTACATGGTCTTTCCGGCGGCGAAGTCGTCGCGCTGCTGCTGACGCTCTGCGTCCGGAGCCGGGACGAGACCGTATTCGGCAAGCGGGCTCTCCGGGCCGACCATCTGGTCGTCAAGGAAGAACTCGACATATTCCTTGAGGCCCGGCACGACGCCGAGATGCGCCTTCTTCACGTAGAAGAACAGCGGACGCGACACGGGGTACTCACCCTTGGCGATGGTCTCGCCCGACGGCACGATGCCGCCGACGGTCGCGACCTTCAGCTTGTCGGCGTTGTTTTCGTAGAAGGAAAGGCCGAACACGCCGACGCCCGTCTTGTTGGAGTCGATGCGGGCGAGCGTCTCGGTGTAGTCGCCGTCGATGTCGACAGCCTTGCCGTCCTTGCGAACCGCCTTGCAGGCGTCAGCGGCGGCCTTGTCGTCGAGGCCAGCGGCCTTCGCGGCGTCCGGACCACCAGCTTCCTTGCAGCCGGCAATGATCAGCTTCTCTTCGAAGACTTCGCGGGTGCCGTGCTTCTCGCCCGGGATGTAGGCGGCGATGTCCCAATCCGGCAGGGCCGAATTGACTTCGTTCCACTTGGTGTACGGGTTGGCGACGAGCTTGCCGTCGACGACGACCTGCGCGGCCAGCGCCTTGTACACGTCGACCGGAGCCAGAGCCCAGTCCGGGCCGGCAGCGTCAGTGGCGAACACGATGCCGTCATAGCCGATCTTCACTTCCTGGACGTCCTTGACGCCGGCGTCGACGCAAGACTTCAACTCGTCTTCCTTGATGGGGCGCGAGGAATTGGCGATGTCGATGGTGTTTTCGCCGACGCCCTTGCAGAATTCCTTGATGCCGGCGCCCGAACCGCCCGACTCGACAACCGGCGTCTTGAAGTTGGTGAAGGTCTCGCCGAAGGTCTCGGCGACGATCTTGGCATAGGGCAGAACGGTGGACGAACCAGCGATCTGGATCTGGTCGCGCGCGGCGGCGATGCCCGCCGAAGCGGCGATCGCAACGGCCGCCGCCGACGCTGTAAGGAGGAATTTCTTCATGTGCCTGCTCCTGTTCGGATGGATCTCGCAACGCTTTTCGAGCGTCCGCGGCAGGCTCTAGCGGCCGTTTGTAACAGTGGGATGACAGTTTTGTTGCAGGCCGGCTACGCTGGCTGAAGCCGCTCTTCAGCCGGCTTCCCACCATGGCCTGAGCGCCCGGAACGGGATGTTCAGCATGTCTTTGAAATCAGGCGCTTAGGCCAAATCCGGTCGTTTGCCGGCAACCCTTACGAGATTGAACCGCTGGAAACAGGCTGTGGACGGAGTGCCGCGGCTCAGGCGGTCTGCCGCCGCGTGCCGCCGTCATGAACCCAGCGCTCCACCTTGTCGAGCAGCGCCTTTGGACTGATCGGCTTCGGCAGATAATCGTCCATGCCTGCTTCGATGCAGCGCTCCCGATCGCCCTTGAGCGCATGCGCCGTCACGCCAACGATCGGCACGCGCGTACCCACCGCCTCTTCGTGCTTGCGAATCGCGTCGGTCGCCTCCAGCCCGTTCATTTCGGGCATCGAGACGTCCATCAGGATCATGCGCGGGCTCTTCACCCGGAAAGCCTCGACCGCCAGGCGGCCGTTCTTGACGATCTCGTAGCTGTAATTGGTCTCGGCGAGTATCTGCGTGAACACGAGCTGGTTCACCTCATTGTCCTCGGCGACCAGGATGTCGAGGCGAGCGTCTTTCGGTTGAGCGGTTGGACGGCTGACCGTTGCCACCGGCGCCGGCGGGGCTGGCACCGCCTTTCCCTGGCTCTGCGCGGCTGGAACGGTGACGGCTGGACTCGCCTCCTCAGCCACGCCGCCGCCTGCTTTCGTCTGGCGATATTTCTGGATCGTGCCGACAATGGTTTCGAGAAGCTGCGACGACCGCGCCGGCTTGATCAGTTGCGCGTCGATGGCGAGGTCGCGATAGGCCACGCTGTTCAGCGACTGATCGACCGATGTCAGGATCACGATCGGCGTGTCGGCGATCTCCGGCGTCGAGCGGATGATACGGGCCGCGTCCGCGCCGGTCATGCCGGGCATCTGGTAGTCGAGCACCACGCAGTCGACAGCGAGTCCGTATTGCGCCGCGGCCTTGAGCACCTGGATGCCTTCCGGTCCGTTTTCGGCGGCGCAGGAATCGAAGGTCCACGATGCCATCTGCTCGCTGAGGATGGCGCGATTCACCGCATTGTCGTCAACGATCAGGATGCGCGAGCCGGTGACGTCGATCGGCGCGACCTTATGCATATGCACGCGGCCGGCATTGGGCATCATGACGGTGAACCAGAAAGTCGAGCCCTTGCCTTCCTCGCTCTCCACCCCGATCTCGCCGCCCATCAGTTCGACGAGCCGCGACGTGATAGCGAGGCCAAGCCCCGTGCCCTCGTGCCGGCGGGTCGAGGAACCGTCCACCTGGCTGAACTTTTCGAACACCAGCTTTATCTTGTCTTCGGGAATGCCAATGCCTGTATCGGTCACAGACATGCGGATCTTCGTGTTCTTGCCGTCCGTCCCCTCGGCCGACACATCGACCAGCACATGCCCGGCTTCGGTGAACTTCACCGCATTGCCGAGCAGGTTTGTGATGATTTGCCGGATGCGTCCAACGTCGCCCACGAAGATCTGCTGGCATTCCGGTTCGACCCGGACGATCAGCTCGAGATCCTTCTCCTTGGCGCGCGTCGAGACGAGCGTCGCGACATCCTCGATCGCTTCCGCGAGGTTGAATGGCGCCGGGTCAAGCACGAGCTGGCCGGCATCGATCTTCGAGAAGTCGAGGATGTCGTTGATGATGGTGAGCAGCGCGTTGCCCGATTTGACGATGATATCGGTGAAGGTCTTCTGCTTCGGGTTCAGGTCCGACTTCGCCAGCAGTTCCGCCATGCCGAGCACGCCGTTCATCGGCGTCCTGATCTCGTGGCTCATATTGGCGAGGAATTCCGACTTGGCGCGGTCGGCCAGCACGGCGCGGCGCTGCGCCTCCATCAGCTCCCGCTCGCGCTGCTTCAGCTCGGTGATGTCCGTGGTCGAGCCGATCAGGTAGAGCGAGCCATCCGAAGCGGTGACCACACTCTTCTGCGCGAGCTGGTGCTGCACGCTGCCATCAGCCCTGATGACCTGCTCCTCGATCTCCTGCCGCTCACCCGTCCTGAGCACCGCGAGATCGCCTTCCAGGAACGGTCGGGCCGCCTCGCCGAAGAGATCGGTATCGGACTTTCCGATCGCCTCTTCCCTGCTGAGACCGAGCAGATTGCACCAGCCCTGGTTTACGTAGAGAAGCTTGAGGTCTGGCCGCTTGGCGTAGATCGACACCGGCACATGGTCGATGATCGAACGGAAGACCTCGTTTTCGCGCAGGCTTTCCTTGAGCTGCGCCTCCCGGCGCTTGAGGTCGGAAATGTCGACGCGCACACCGACAAAGGTGCCGTCGCTGGTATGGGTGTCATGCACCTGATGCCAGGTGCCATCCTTGTGCTGCCGCTCATAGACAAGCTTCGGCTCGCTGTGGCGATGCATATAGGCGTCGAGCCACGCGTTCTTGTCCTTGACGTAGAGCGCATCGACGATCGCGTCGCCGCTGTTGCGGAAGAAGCCGATCGAATGGCCGTAATTGAGTGCTTCGCGGAAGGTTTTTCCGGGAACCCAGGCGGGATCGAGTCCGGGCAGGCTTTCCTTCAATCGCTTGTTGGCAAGCACGAACCTGTCATCGCGGTCGTAGATGATGATGCCAGCCGGCAGCGAATCGAGGACATTGGTCAGCAGCCGGTGCGCCTGCTCGATTTCGGTCTCGCGGCGCCTCAGGTCGGTGATGTCGAAGATCGAGCACGCCACATAGTCCTTGCCGCTTTCGGTCGCGATCCGGCTCTTTTTGACGATGCGCGAACGGCCGATGCCTGAGAACTCGAAATTCTCCTCGACTTCGTAAATCTCGCCGGTTTCCAGCACATGACGTTCGCTGCGCTCGAAGCCCTCCGCATCGTCCTGCGGAACGAAATCGCCGCCTTTGCGCCCGATCATCTCTTCAGGCTCGCGGTCGAACAGCGCGGCGAATGCCTTGTTGACCAGAACGAAGGTGAGGTCGCTGTCCTTGACGAACATCGGGTTCGTCACGCCGTCGAGCACGGAGACGGACAGCTTCGCCTGTTCGAGCGCTCTTGCGGTCTCTATTTCGCGCTCCTTCAGCGCCGACACGTCGTAGTAGGAGACCAGCCGCTTGCCGCCGGACAGCGCGGTGATCGAATAGATCATGGTGCGGCCGTCGGCGAGATGGAACTCGCGCGGCGCCAGATCGCCGGTTTTGACTTCGGCGAGCCGCGACTCGACGTAGCCCGCCCATTCCGGCTCAGGCACGTCGTGAATGCCGCTATGCCGCACCGTGATGATCGAACGGAACGGCTCGCCGACCGCGACATCCTGCGACGTCAGTCGCCACATGTCATAGAAGGCCTTGTTGATGATCTCGGTATTGAGATCTGCATCGACCAGCACGACGCCCATCTTCATCGCATCGAGCATACGCCGGACGTCGGAGAGCATCGTCTGCGACTGCTCATTCAGCCGCGCAAGCTCGGCCTCGCGCTTCTTCATTTCAGAGATGTCGTAATAGCAGACGAGCCGCTTGCCGCCTGATAGAGCAGTGACGGAATAGATCAGCGTCTGCCCATCGCGGCGGCGGAACTCGCGCGCCGCGACATCGCCGTCGACGATCTCGCCGATCCGCGACTGTACATAGTCTTCCCATCTGTCGTCGGGAACGTCGTAGATGCCGTTGCTGCGATTGACGTCCATCAGCGCACGGAAATGGTCGCCGACCACGACGTCAGTCGGGCCGAGTCTCCAGATCGAATAGAAGGCCCTGTTTATGAACTCGGCCTTCATGTCGGCATCGACCAGCACGACGCCCAATGTCATGGCATCGAGCGCGCGCTGCAGATCCCTCAGAAGTTCTTCGCCGCGGGCGCTGGCCACCTGCAGCCGTCGTTGTGCGGTCTCGGCCTCTTCCTTTGCCTTTTCGATTCGTGCTTCGCGCACTTTCAGCTCGGTGATGTCCGTGCTGATGGCGATGGTTCCGCCGTCGTCCGTATGCATCGAGCGCCGCATCGTCCAGCGGCCGTCTGTGAAGTTCAACACGGACTGCCAATTGTCCCGCTCGCGGTGACGCTGCATGAAGCCTTCACGCCACAGCGCCGGCGCAACATCGCCAATCACCCAGAGGTCGCGCGCCAGGGCGGTGTCGACAAACGTCGCAAGATCGAGGCCTGGACGGATGATGTCCTCGAGACCCCGGTAGGTCGTCAGCATAGCCTCATTGTAGAGGACGAGCTTGTCGTCTTTGTCGTAATAGCAGAAAGCATCGCTCATCACGTTGAGCGCCGCCATCAGCCGTTCGGCATTGCTCTCGGCGCCCTCGCTGTCGCCAATCAGTTTGGACGCGCGCTCCTCGCTGCGGGCGAGGCTGCCCTTGAGATCCTCGATTTCTTCAACGGAGGCAGCGACCGTGCTGACATTGCGGCCGATGCCGCGATAGCCGAGAAAGGTTCCACCGGCATCGAAGCGCGGATACCCGGAAATCGATATCCAGCGGCAATTCGGGTTGCCGTCGCTGAGTTCATAGACGAAATCGCGGAACGGCCGGCGCGCCGCAAGGTCGGAAAGATGCGCCTCAACGCTGCGGCTGCCCTTGGAGACTTTCTTCAGGAAATCGAAGCGGAACCGGCCGAGCGCGGTCTTCGGGTCGATGCCGGTCACCTCCTGGTAGCTCTCGGAGAACCAGGAGAAGCGAAGCTCGCCGTCCGTCTCCCACAGCCAGTCGGCCCCGACAAGCAACAGATCGCGCCAATCGTCAGCCCCAAGGTTGCGCGGCGGGCAGTCTATCGCCCCGCGCACCTCCGCTGTCGAATGTTCCGGCACGGCCCCTCTTCCCGCCGGCTCGGCAGCTTCATTCGAAGTGCCGGGCTCGTCCCGCAGTTCCACCGGTGGCGTCCTCTCCTACGCGCGTAAAGAATCGTGGAGACTGTGCCTAAGAACCATTAACGATCGGCTAACCTTAACGGTTGGGACGTCTGGTAAGCTTTTGGTAAGATTCGACTTTGGCCGCCGATCGAAAGCTTCACGCTCCGACTTTCCGCCGCATGCGGCCAAAAACTGGGTAATCTGCCTCGATTTTGAGCAGTCACGCCACAAACGCCGCCATTCTTCCGGAAACTAGGCGTCCGTCATCCGAAATTTGGGTAGTTCCACCGATGTGGCCGGTGCCGCGCTCGATACGCTGAGCCTGCCGAACACACGGCTGTTTGGCGAAATGGTCATCGGGGCACGCATCGCTCGGTCAGAATCCAGCCGGGACATGTCCTGCACGCGCCCCGTCGACCGGATCGCTGACCAGGCGCGTGGACGGACAGGTCAATTCAACCACGGAGAAGGCCAGTGGCTATTTTCAATCTCACGATGAACGCCGACATCCATGCCGGCGGCGCAGCAAACGACATCTTCAGGGGGCCGGGTGGAGGCATCGACCGATTGAACGGCGGCGCCGGCGCCGACCGGTTCTTCCTTCAGCCGAACCAGCAAGGGCGCATCGATGGCGGCATCGGCATCGACAGCATCATCATGCGCGGCGACCTCAATGGTACCTTCATGCGGAATCTGACATTCGTGAACGTCGAACAGCTTTTCGCTGGCGAGCCTCGCCTTTTCGCCACGGCCTCGCAACTCTCCAGCTTCACGAGGATCGTTCCCGAAACCGACGAGGACCAGTTCATCATCTTCCTTGGTGGCCCCGGCGGCGCCCTCGATCTGTCGCAACGTTACACGTCTACGACGGCGCTGAGGGTCGATGCGTTCGGTACGGAATCGGCCGTAACCTTGATCGGCAGCGCCCGCGGTGACTCCCTAGGCGGGTCGAACTTCAACGATGTGATTGTTGGCGGGCTCGGCAAAGACGGGCTCGAAGGCAATGGCGGCAATGACGTCTTCAGGTATGCGGCAGTAAACCAGTCGCCGAGGGGCGCCGGAGCGGACGTGATCTTCAACTTCGATAATTTCGACGATGACAGGATCAATTTGTCGGCGCTGCAGGGTCCAGCGCTGGTCTATCGGCACTCCGCGCCTTTCACCAAGACTGGCCAGGTCCGCATTCAGGACGTCGCCGGTCCCGATGTCGTGGTGCAGGTTAACCTCACCGGCACGTTGACGCCGGAAATGGAGATCCGCCTCGCCTTCGTGGACTTGCCCGAGATGTCGAAGGGCGATTTTATTCTTTAGCCTGAACGGCTCCGGGACCGGCTGTAACAGGCCGGTCCCGCTTCGCCGACACGCACCAGACCCGCAAAGCCGCCGGCATTCTTGCCGACGCTCCGCACAAATCAGCCGTCATATACACTCTGCTTCGATGCGTGGGACCGCCAACGGGAAACTAGGCGTTCACCATCCGAAATTTGGGTAGCTCCACCGATGCGGTGAACTCTGTGCCCGCTACGCTGATCTTGCCGGGCACACGACTGCTTGGCGACCATCGTCAGGGCGAGCAACCCCTCGGCCGGTATCCCGGCCTGAGGACGGACCCCGCGCGCCTACCGACCGGATCGCCTGCACCATCGCCGTGAGCGGCAACGTGCAACCCACAATGGAGAAGAGCAGTGGCTATGTTTATCACGACCATCAACAGAGACGTCTTCAACGGCGGTGCCGCGAACGACATTTTCGACTGCGATATCGGCGGCGGCGTCGACCTGCTGAGAGGCGGCGCCGGCCAGGATCGCTTTTTCGTCGGCGGCAACGCTCAGCGCGGACGCATCGACGGTGGTATCGGCACCGACAGCATCATCATGCGAGGACACAACAATCACACCTTCGCCGATGGTCTGATTATCGCTGGCATCGAGAACCTGTTCCTCAGCGAGCCGAACTTCTTCGGCAAGGCTTCGCAGCTTAACGGCTTCACGAGGATCATCCCGGAGACCGACTCAATGGAGTTCGGTATTTTCCTGCAGGGCCAGGGCGGCGTTCTCGACCTGTCGACGAGCTATATGTCGACGAAGCGTCTGCAGGTCGATGCTTCGGGCGCGGAGTCGCGGGTTGTCCTGACCTGCAGCGACCGCGCCGACGACGTGTTCGGGTCCGAGTTTGGCGACGTCATTGTCGGCGGGCGCGGCAAGGACCTGCTCGACGGCGGCGACGGCAACGACGTGTTCAGATACACGGCCGTCAACCACTCGCTGCGGGGTGCCAGCGCGGATATCATCGGCAACTTCGACGACGGCAACGACAAGATTGACCTTTCGGCCCTGCGGGGGCCGGTGATGGTTTATCGGCACTCTGCGGCATTCACCAACACCGGTCAGGTCCGCATTCAGGACGTCGCCGGCCCGGATGTCGTCGTGCAGGTCAATCTGACCGGCAATCTGACGCCGGAGATGGAGATTCGGCTCTCCTTCGAGGATTTGGCCGATCTGTCGAGGGGCGATTTCATCCTGTAGCCGCAATTCGCCCGGGGCTGGTCGTTTCGGCCAGCCCTATTCCCCGCGAACGACGGGGATCAGAGGATGAAGTCTCCAGCAGCGAGTCTGAAAGCTTTGGTACGCCCACGGGGAATCGAACCCCGGTTTGCGCCGTGAGAGGGCGCCGTCCTGACCGCTAGACGATGGGCGCGCTCAAGAAGCCTGCGATATAGGCTGGCCGTTTCGAAAACGCAACCGCCGTCTTGATCCTCCGGTCATGGGAGGAAACGTCGAGGCGGTGGAAGGGGCAGGCACTATCCCTTCGGCTGAAGGAGGTCCCAGAGATTGCCGTAAAGGTCGGCGAACACGGCGACCATGCCATAGGCCTCGTGGCGTGGTTCCTCGCGAAACTCGACGCCTCGCGCGCGCATCGCGTCATGATCCCGCGCGAAATCGTCAGTCTCGAGGAACAGGAAGACGCGCCCGCCGGTCTGGTCGCCAACGCGCGCCGTCTGGCTCTCGCCATCCGCCTTCGCGAGCAGCAGCCGGGCGCCCATGCCGCCCGCCGGCGCGACCACGACCCAGCGTTTTCCCTCGCCGAGCGGCACATCCTCCGCCAGCGAGAAGCCGAGCTTTTCCGTGTACCAGGAAATCGCCTCGTCATAGTCGCGCACGACCAGCGCGACCGTCGCGATCCTGTGGCCGCTCATTCCGGCTTGACGTCGAAGCGCCCGACGATGCGCTTCTCGGCGATATCATAGATGAAGATCGTGTGCCCGCCGCCGGTCAGTTCCACGTCCATGGCGATGCGGTTGCCGGAGAAGCTCTGCGAGACGATGCGGGCGCCTGCGGGCAGCGCAATCGCGCCGGTCAGGACCTCCGACGTCGGCGGCGTGACGATCGCCACGTCGCCGTCATTGGCGGTCCGGGCGCGGTAGACAACCGCCAGCACCACCGCCATAAGGGCGATGAACAGCAGGCCGAGATTGATGGCGACGAAGCGGACGAGTTTCTTGCGCACCCGCTCGACGGCCGGGTCGAGCGGCTTCTCGTCGGTCTCGTCGGCGAAATTTCTGTTCGTCACAGTGCGAAGCCCCGGATTGACACCCGCAACGGGTCCCTGAAATGAGCGCTCCTGATAGCGAAGCCGGCAGCGGATTGATAGTGCTGGAAACCGGCTCGGACGCCGCAGGCCAGCGCTTCGATCAATGGCTGGCCAAAGCGCTTGGCGAGCCCTGGTCGCGCAATCGCGTCCAGGCGCTGATCCGGCAAGGTTCGGCGTCAATCGGCGGCAGGACCGTCGACGAGCCGAAGCGGAAAATGGCGGTTGGCGAGCGGGTGACGCTTGACGTACCCCAGCCGGAAGACCCTGAACCGCAAGGCGAGGCGATCGCGCTCGACATTCTCTACGAAGACGCCGACTTGATCGTCGTCAACAAGCCGGCCGGTCTCGTCGTCCACCCTGGCGCGGGCAACTGGACCGGCACGCTGGTCAATGCGCTGATCCATCATTGCGGCGACAGCCTGTCGGGCATCGGCGGCTTCAAACGGCCGGGCATCGTTCATCGTCTGGACAAGGAGACCAGCGGCGTCATGGTCATCGCCAAGACCGACCGCGCCCATTCGGCCCTCGCCTACGCCTTCGCCGACCATGGCCGCACCGGCGATCTGGAGCGCGCCTATTCGGCACTTGTCTGGGGCATTCCCGCGCGGGTGAAAGGGACGATCGACGCACCGCTCGGCCGGCACGCCGACCGCGTCCGCCGCGCCGTTGTGCCCGAGGGCCGCGACGATGCCCGTCACGCGGTCACGCATTACGCCGTCTTGGAGCGTTTCGGCGAGGCGGCTTTCCCGAAAGCCGCGGCTTCCTTGCTCGACTGCCGGCTGGAAACCGGCCGCACGCACCAGATCCGGGTGCATCTGGCCCATATCGGCCATCCCGTGATCGGCGACCCCGACTACGGCCAGGCCTTTCGCACCAAGGCCAATCTGTTGCCGGAGCCGCTGAAAACACTGGCGAAGGATTTTCCCCGCCAGGCGCTTCATGCGCGACTTCTTGCCTTCCGGCATCCGGTTTCAGGTGCAATGATGCGATTCGAGACTGAGCTTCCCGCCGACATGGCCGCGCTCGTCGGTGCGTTCCGATCCGCCAAAACTTGACCTGGATCGTTCACTTTGGCGTGACAGTCTGTTTAGCTTTGAACAAATGGGTGACATTTCCCGTTTTGTTCCTATATAAGCTTGTTTGCGTGAGTCAGGCTTTTCGCTGGCTGACGCCATCTGCCCGCCTCGTTCAGGGGGCAAATTCAAAGAGAGGGAGGGCGCTATAATGGCCCAGACACTACCCAGTATCGTTTCCGGTGAAGGCGGGTTGTCCCGCTACCTGGAAGAAATTCGCCGTTTTCCAATGCTTCAGCCGCAGGAAGAGTACATGCTCGCCAAGCGGTACAACGAGCATGAGGACACCGGCGCGGCCCACAAGCTCGTCACCAGCCACCTTCGGCTCGTCGCCAAGATCGCCATGGGCTATCGCGGCTACGGCCTGCCGATCGGCGAGGTGATTTCCGAGGGCAATGTCGGCCTCATGCAGGCCGTGAAGAAATTCGAGCCGGAGCGCGGGTTCCGGCTGGCGACCTACGCCATGTGGTGGATCAAGGCCTCGATCCAGGAATACATCCTGCGCTCGTGGAGCCTCGTGAAGATGGGAACGACCGCCAACCAGAAGCGGCTGTTCTTCAATCTGCGCAAGGTGAAGGGCAAGATCCAGGCGCTCGACGACGGCGATCTGCGTCCCGACCAGGTGCAGGAGATCGCGACGCGGCTGAACGTCTCCCCGGAAGAGGTGGTTTCGATGAACCGTCGCCTCTCCGGCGACGCCTCGCTCAACGCGCCAATCCGCGCGACCGAAGGCGAGTCCGGCGAGTGGCAGGACTGGCTGGTCGATGACAGCGACAGCCAAGAGGACATGCTGATCGAACAAGACGAACTCGACTCGCGCCGCAAGATGCTTTCCGACTCCATGTCGGTGCTGAATGACCGCGAGAAGCGTATCTTCGAGGCGCGCCGCCTGTCCGACGAGCCGCTGACGCTGGAAGAACTGTCGGCCGAGTTCGACATCTCCCGCGAGCGCGTGCGTCAGATCGAGGTCCGCGCTTTCGAGAAGGTGCAGGATGCGGTGAAGGCCGCGGCCAAGCGGCAGGCGCAGGCGCTGCGCACCATCGAAGCCGACGCCCGTTAAATCAGCGGCGATGCCAAAACAGAACCGCCGCGCACTGCGCGGCGGTTTTTTCTTTGACCCGTTCCGGAAAAATCAGCCGGGCGTCGCGGCGTCCACGGCCTGCCACGCCTTGATCGCTTCGTCGAACACCTGCTCGCCGGGGATGCCCTTTTCCATTGTGATCAGCGCCCGGCGGCCGCTCTTGTAGACCAGCGGCACGTCGATCCATTTTTCGCGCTCCAGCAGGCGCAGATTGGCTTCCGTCTCAGCCTTCGTGTCGTTCAACGCAACGAGGAAGAAACCGTCGGCGATCTTGGCGGGAATGCCGATCAGCGGGCTGCCGGTCGCCTGCTCCGAATCCTTCATCGTAAAGCGCAGAATGTTCTCGATGCCGCCGCCCTCGAAATTCTCCGGCGTCAGGAAGATCAACTCGATGATGTGGCTGGCCGGCAGGGTCTTGTCCATGTTGCGGCTGATCGTCATGCGCAACTGGATATCCTTGCCGGGGATGGTCGCTTCGGCGCGGATCGCCGGCTCGGCCGGAAGATCGCCGCCGGGCGACTGCTGGATCAGCGACCAGACGATGCCTCCATTTTCAGCCGAGCCTTCCGCGACGTTCGTGCGCTCCTCGTAGAAGATAGCCTTCTGGCCGACGGCGACGCCTCCGCTCGGCGCCGGCGCCGCGGCGGCCGTCTCGGTAGTCGGTTCGGCGCTTGGTGCGGGCGTTGCGGCGTCCGCGGGAGGCGCTTCGGTTCCGGCCGCGGCAGGCGCTTCGGTTCCCGCTACTGGCGGTGTCTCTGCTCCGGGCGCGGTCGGCGCCAGTGCGTCGGTTGTCGGCTCGCCCGCAGCCGGGAGCTGCGTCACGGCGGCGACGGACGTGCCCTCGCCGACCGTGACCTCTCCGCCGGCCGGACCGTCGTCCACCTCGGTGCCGTCAGCATTCAGCCGCTGCGTGAATTTTGGGTTCTCCGGCTCGACCTCGCCTGCGGCGGGGCCGCTCGCGGTTTCGACGGTCCCGGAATTGCCGGTCGTTGTCGCCGGTTCGGTGACAACGGTGTCCGAGCCGCCCAATCCGATCATCGTGCCGAAATCGTCGGCATTCAGCCACACGGCATATCCACCGCCGGCGATCACCACCAGCGCGATGACCGCGGCGATCAGACCGCCATAGCTGCGGCGGCGGACAGGTCGATCATCGAATTCCTCTTCGACGCTCTCGCCATCATCGTACTCCTCGGCGGGAGCATCCGGTTCCACTGCCTCTGGATCGCCGGCCAGCACGGTGTCGCTGCGCGCGGCGCGTGGCGGATTTGCGGCCCACGAGGTTTCAGCGGCCCGCGACGGAGCCGCCGGCGTCGGTTCAGCCTGGGGAGCAAAGACGTGTTCGAGCTCGGCGAACGGATCGTCCAGCGCGCCGGAATAGTCCTGCTCGACCTGCCTGATCGCATCTTCGAGGATCTTCTTCTGCCGGTCGGCCACAGCCTGCGGCGGCTGCGGGTTCATCGCAGCCAGCCGCGCGGCGACGGTCGCGCGCGCCTTATCGTAAACCTTTTCGCGCACGGCGGGCGTCGTGGCGCCCATGCCGTCGATCGTCTTTTTCAGGACAGCAACAAAATCTGCCATTCTTTCCTGGTTCCAACCCCTGTTCTAAGGGCCCTTGCCGCACAAATCCGGCAAAATCGAGCCGAAAACGTTAGTCCTGGAAGGGATCTGTCACAAGTATGGTGTCGTCTCGTTCAGGACTGGTTGACAAAAGCGCCACCGGCGCGCCGATCAGCTCTTCGATCCGGCGGACATATTTGACGGCTTGGGCCGGCAATTCCGACCAACTGCGGGCTCCGGCCGTCGTCTCCGACCAGCCTTCGAAGGTCTCGTAGATGGGCTTTACCTCGGCCTGGGCGCGCATGGACGCCGGCAGATAGTCTATTTTTTGACCGTCGAGTTCATACCCGACGCAGATCTTCAATTCCACCAGACCGTCCAGCACGTCGAGCTTGGTCAGCGCAATGCCGGTGATTCCCGACGTCTTCACGGTCTGGCGCACCAGCACGGAATCGAACCAGCCGCAGCGGCGCGGCCGGCCGGTGTTGACGCCGACCTCGCGGCCAACGGTCGCGAGATGCCGGCCGATCTCGTCGTCAAGCTCGCACGGGAATGGCCCTTCGCCGACGCGGGTCGTGTAGGCCTTGGTGATGCCCAGCACATAACCGATCGCCGTCGGACCGAGGCCCGAGCCGGCCGCCGCCTGTCCCGCCACCGTGTTGGACGAGGTGACGAAAGGATAGGTGCCGTGGTCGTTGTCGAGCAGCGCGCCCTGCGCTCCTTCGAACAGGATGCGCGCGCCGGCGCGGCGCTTCTCGTCTAGCACGCGCCAGACTTGATCCATGAAGGGCAGGATTTCACCGGCGATCGACGTCAGCTCCTGGTGGATCGCATCGGCGGAAACCTCCGGCAACCCCATGCCGCGTCGCAGCGCGTTGTGATGAGAGAGCAGACGCTCGATCTTGAGCATCAGCGTCGCGGGTTCAGCAAGATCGACAAGGCGGATCGCGCGGCGGCCGACCTTGTCCTCATAGGCCGGACCGATGCCACGCCGCGTCGTGCCGATCTTCAGCGCCGAACTGGCGTCCTCGCGAATGCCGTCGAGTTCCCGGTGCAGCGACAGGATCAGCGGCGCGTTGTCGGCGATGCGCAATATCTCCGGCGTGATGGTGACGCCCTGCCCGCGCAGCTTCGCGACCTCGGCGACGAAATGATGCGGATCGACGACCACGCCATTGCCGATCACCGACAGCTTGCCCTGGACGAGGCCGGACGGAAGGAGCGCGAGCTTGTAGCTCACGCCGTCGATGACCAGCGTGTGGCCGGCATTGTGGCCGCCGTGAAAGCGCACGACAACGTCGGCGCGGTCAGCCAGCCAGTCGACAATCTTTCCCTTGCCTTCGTCGCCCCACTGCGAGCCGACGACCACCACATTGGCCATGTTCGATCACACCTTCTGTCGGCGCCGATGCCCGCGCCCGTTGACGCCCGTTCCCGGCGGCTTTTGCCGCCCTTATCGGCGAAAGGCCTCTATAGACACAAGTGCTCGCGCGCGCGACCCCTCGTGCTTAAAGGCCGCAGGCCCAATGCTTTCCGCCGGTCGCATCCTTTACGCGGGCGAAACTTGCCTCTAGGTCCGGCAAGACCTCGCTGCCGGCAAACAATGCACCGCAACGCCTATGTCCTGCTGCTGCTCACCGCGCTCTTCTGGGGCGGCAACGCCGTGGCCGGAAAGCTCGCCGTCGGCCACATCTCTCCCGCCGTGCTGACGCTCGCCCGCTGGGGTTTCGCGACCGCCATCCTTCTCGCCATGGGCTGGCCGCGCCTGAAGGCGGACTGGCCGGCGATCCGTCCGAAGCTCGGCCTGCTGATCGCGCTCGGCGTCTGCGGCTTTACCCTCTTCAACATCGCGCTCTATACGGCGGTGCTTTATACGTCCGCGGTGAATGTCTCGATCGAGCAGGCCGGCATCCCGATGGTGATCTTCCTGCTCAACTTCGTGCTCTACCGGCTGAAGGCGGCGCCGGGGCAGATCATCGGTTTCTCCTTGTCACTCATCGGCATCGCATTGACCGCCGCCCACGGTGAAGTCGCGCGCCTGGTCGCGCTCGACGTCAATTTCGGCGACGCGCTGATGCTGATCGCGGTGCTGGTCTATGCCGGGTACACGGTCGCGCTGCGCGGCAAGCCGAACATCCATTGGCAGAGCCTGATGATCATGTTGTGCGGCTCGGCCGCCGTCGCCACGATACCCTTCACGGTCTGGGAGCACGCCCGCGCCGCGATGATCCTCCCGGACATGCGCGGCTGGGCGATCATCGCCTACACGGCGCTGTTCCCCTCGATCCTCAGCCAGATATTCTACATCCGCGGTGTCGAAATGATCGGCGCCAACCGCGCCGGCATCTTCGTCAACCTCGTGCCCGTCTTCGGCACGCTGCTGTCGATCGTCCTGCTCGGCGAAGCTTTTCATGCCTACCATGCCGTCGCGATGGCGCTTGTCTTCGGCGGCATCTGGCTGGCGGAGACCAGCGCCCGCAGGGCGGCGAGTTGACAATCAATGATATCATGATATCAATGCGAAGATATCATGATATCATGAGGAGACGGACATGGCCCAACTCCTGGTGAGACAGATCGACGAAGATCTCAAGCAGCGCCTCAAGGACCAGGCGAAGCGCCGCGGCGTCAGCATGGAAGAAGAGGCGCGGACGATTTTGCGCAACGCATTGCCCAAAGCCGGCAGGCGACCAAAAAAAGGTCTCGGTACCCAAATTGCCGAATTGTTCAAGGGCGTGGACTGGGGCAGTGAGGAACTCGAACGGCTGCCGCGTACACCACTTGAACCTGTCGACTTCAACAGATGATTGTCCTCGATACGAACGTAATTTCGGCGTTGATGCGGCCCGTTGAGAATCCGAACGTCGTGGAATGGCTGGATCGACAGGAGGCGACCGACGTATGGACGACCTCGGTTAGCATCTATGAGATTCGGTTCGGTTTGCTCCGGCTAAATGCTGGTCGGCGAAGAACTGATTTGACGACGCTGTTCGAAACATTCATCGACAAGCTCCTGCCGGGAAAAGTGCTACCGTTCGATCGCCAGGCTGCAGAAATCGCGGCCACTGATTCAGTGGTGCTGCGCGCGCGGGGCCGTACGATCAGCATACCGGATGCTCAGATCGGAGCAATCGCGCGATCGCAAGGCGCTACTCTTGCGACGCGCAACGTCAAGGATTTCGAGGACCTCGAAATCTCTCTGATCAATCCGTGGAAAAATTAGCGCGTCGTAACGCGCCGGTTCTTCCCTCACGTTCCCACGTCGAACTGCAGCCGCTTCGCGGAATCGATCCGCGAGTCGGCACGCAGTTCGGCAAGCACAGGCTCCGGAAACGGCGCGTCCAGATAGAGCAGCGCGATCGCGTCACCGCCCGGCCGGTTGCGGCCGAGCTGGAAGTTCGCGATGTTCACGCCGTTCCTGCCGCAGATCGTGCCGAGCAGACCGATGATGCCCGGCGCATCGGCATTGGTCGTGTAGAGCATATGCTGGCCGACCTCGGCGTCGAGATTGATGCCCTTGATCTGGATGAAGCGCGGCTTGCCGTCCGAGAAGCAGGTGCCGGCGATGGAGCGCGTGCGGTGCTCCGTCGTCACCTTCAGCATGATGTAGCCGTCGAACACGCCCGACTTGTCGCGCTTCACCTCCGACAGGATGACGCCGCGCTCCTTCGCCATGATCGGCGCCGACACCATGTTGACGTCCGCGACCTGCGGCCGGATCAACCCGGCCAGCGCCGCGCTGATCAGGGCGCGAGTGTTCATCTGCGCGGTCGAACCATCGAAGATGACCTCGACCTCCTTGATCGGGTCTTCTGTCACCTGGCCGACGAACGCGCCAAGCACCTCGGCGAGCTTGACGAACGGTTTTAGCCGCGGCGCTTCTTCCGCAGTGATGGACGGCATGTTGATCGCGTTGGAAACCGCGCCCTTCACCAGATAGTCCGACATCTGTTCGGCGATCTGCACCGCGACGTTCTCCTGTGCTTCGGTCGTCGATGCGCCGAGGTGCGGCGTCGCCACCACATTCTCCAGCCCGAAGAACGGGCTCTCCGTCGCCGGTTCCGTTTCGAACACGTCGATGCCCGCGCCCGCCACCTTGCCGCTCTTCAGCGCCGCCAGCAGGTCGGCCTCCACCACCAGCCCGCCGCGCGCGCAATTGATGATGAAGACGCCTTTCTTCATCCGCGCGATCGAGTCGGCATTGATGATCCCCTTCGTCTTCTCCGTCATCGGCGTGTGGAGCGTAATGAAGTCGGCGTGCGCGAAGAGATCGTCGAGTTCGACCTTCTCGACGCCGAGTTCCGACGCGCGGCTGTCCGACAGGAACGGATCGTAGGCGAGCACATGCATCTTCAGGCCGACCGCACGCGTTGCGACGATCGAGCCGATATTGCCGCAGCCGATCACTCCGAGCGTCTTGCTGGTCACTTCGACGCCCATGAAGCGGTTCTTCTCCCACTTGCCGGCATGCGTCGAAGCGTTCGCCTCGGGCAACTGCCGCGCCAGCGCGAAGATCATCGCGATCGCATGCTCGGCCGTGGTGATCGAATTGCCGAACGGCGTGTTCATCACGATGATGCCGCGACGCGACGCGGCCGGGATGTCGACATTGTCGACGCCGATGCCGGCGCGGCCGATCACCTTGAGGTTCTTCGCGGCGTTGATCAGCTTCTCGGTGACCTTCGTCGCCGAGCGGATGGCGAGGCCATCATACTGGTCGATGACGGCTGCGAGCTTCTCCTTGTCCTTGCCGAGATCGGGCAGATAGTCGACCTCGACACCGCGGTCTTTGAATATCTGCACGGCCGTCGGGGAGAGCTTGTCCGATACGAGTACGCGGGGCGCCATGTGCGGCCTCCTTGTGAAATGCGAAATGAGGTTGGTGAGCGGCTTCTCAGCCGCTCGAAGAAAATCAGGCGGCAGCCTTCAGCGCGGCCTTCTGGTTGGCGAAGGCCCAGTCGAGCCAGGGCATCAACGCCTCGACATCTGATGTCTCAACCGTCGCGCCGCACCAGATGCGAAGTCCCGGCGGCGCGTCGCGATAAGAACCGATGTCGTAGGCGACGCCCTCTTTCTCCAGCGCCGAAGCGACGCCCTTGGCGAAGGCCGCCTGCGCATCCGCGTCGAGCGCGGTCACGTCGGGATCGACGATAGACAGGCACACGGACGTATTCGACCGCGTCGCCGGCTCCACCGCCAGATGTCCGAGCCACGACGATTTCTCGACGAAGCGGTCGATGGCGGCGAAGTTCGCGTCGGCGCGCTTCATCAGCGCGTCGAGCCCACCGGCCTCTTTCGCCCAGCCAAGCGCGTCGAGATAATCTTCCAAGCACAGCATCGACGGCGTGTTGATCGTCTCGCCCTTGAAGATGCCCTCGATCAGTTTGCCGCCCGAGGTCAGACGAAAGATCTTCGGCAGCGGCCAGGCCGGTTTGTAGGTCTCCAGCCGCTCCACGGCGCGAGGCGACAGGATCAGCATGCCGTGTGCGCCCTCGCCGCCCAGCACCTTCTGCCAGGAGAACGTCACCACATCGAGTTTGGCGAAGTCGAGGTTCTGTGCGAACGCCGCGCTCGTCGCGTCGCAGATCGTCAGGCCCTTACGATCCCCCGGAATGAAATCGCCGTTTGGCACACGCACCCCGGAGGTCGTGCCGTTCCAGGTGAAGACGACGTCGCGGTCAAAATCGATCTGCTTCAGATCGGGCAGTGCGCCATAGGGCGCCTCGATGGTGCGCGCGTCCGCGAGTTTCAACTGCTTCACCACGTCGGTGATCCAGCCCGAGCCAAAACTTTCCCAGGCGACCATGTCGACGCCGCGCTCGCCGAGCAGCGACCACATCGCCATCTCGACCGCGCCGGTGTCGGACGCTGGCACAATGCCGATGCGGTGAGTCGCCGGCACCTTGAGCACCTCGCGCGTCAGCGCGATCGCCTGTTCGAGCTTGGTCTTGCCGATCTTGGCGCGGTGCGAACGGCCGAGAGGCGCGTTCTTCAGCGCTTCGAGCGACCAGCCGGGCCGCTTCGCGCAAGGTCCTGAGGAGAAATTGGGGTTTGCGGGACGGAGTCCCGGCTTGGGCAGTGCAGTCATCGTGGCCTATCCTTCCAGATAGAAAGCCCCTCGTTGGGGAGGGGTGTCCCACGGATGGCGTTACAGCCGACGACCGGACGGCGTCAAGAGGATTGTTTCTGTCGGTGACGGAACACTCATTCTCCAAAAAAGAAAACGGCGGGCCGAGCCCGCCGCTTGCAGGGGAGGAGATCAGATCACGCTTACCAAAGCTCGTAGCGCAGGCCGACGCGGACCTCGTGATTCGTCCAGCCTCCATCGGTGCCCTGGTCGCCGGTCGCGCCATTCGCGCGATCGAAGGCGTCGAATTCATACATCGAGCCGCCGGAGATGTGGCGATACCGGTAGCCGAGATCGATCTTCATATTGGGGGAGACATCGTAGGCAACGCCCGCCATCGCGGCCCAGGTAAAGCGCAGGTCGCGCGAGCCCTCGTGCGTTGTCTCGTCGACAAATCCACCTGGGCAGGCGATGCCGGTGCAGTAGTTCTGGCGTGTCACATCACCCCACCTGACATAGGTGGCGCCGACGCCGGCGCCGATATACGGCGTGAAGCCGACATAGGTGCCGAGATCGACATAGGCGTTGGCGAGCATTGTCACGCCAAGGAAATCGCCCGTGTCCTCGGTGCGGCAGCCCGTTCCCGGCAGCGTGTTGAAGCAGGGTTCCGCGATGTTCGACGTGCCGTCGAAGCGTGACTTGAACACATCGAATGTCGCGTCGGCGCGCAGATAATCGGTGAAGCGATATCCGAAGCCGATGCCGGCGCTGAATGGCTTCTTCATGCCGGCAGTCGTATAGTCATAAGGCCCGCCATAAAGCGAAGTGGCCGGATCGTAGGTGCGGAAGGAATAGGTGCCTTCGCTCTGGATGAACGAATAGCCAATGTCGCCGCGCAGGTACCAGCCGGTGCCGATCTCGACCGGAACCTCGGGCGCATAATCCACCACCGCGTCTTCCATGATGATCGGCGGGTCGTAATCCGCCGCAAGCGCGTTCGCCGCGGGCAGCAGGGCGGCGATCGCGGCCGCCGATACGAGGCGTGAGGTGAAGTTCATGCGAGATACTCCCGGACGAGGGCGGACAGAATCCGTCCACTGATCGGGAGCGATCATTAACCATCTGGGTTAAGCGCCGGTTAAGGATAACAAATGCTTGCGCGAAAATCGCTCGGTCCGGAGCGCCGCGCGTCAAAACAAGAACCGCCCGGCTTTTGGCCGGGCGGTTCAAACGGTCGCCTGAGATTCGTGAGGCTTACACTGTGAAGCCTATTTCGTATAGATTGGCTCGGGTGCCGGTTCGTAAGGCACCGGCTCAGCGCCACAGCCCGAATTGCCGCTGAACTGGTAGCGCAGGCCGGCGCGGCCTTCATGGATGTCGAAGCCGCGGTCGAAACCTGGGCCGGTGCCCCCGGCGCCAGTCGTAGCCAGCTCGAACATGCGGCCGCCATTGATGCGGGCGTAACGGTAGCCGACATCGAGCTTCAGGCGATCGGTCAGGCAGTAGGACGTACCGACCATCGCCGCGTAGGCAAAGCGCCAGTTCTTCGAGCCTTCATGCACGGTGGTGATGCCGCCGATGGTGTTCCTGAGATTGTCCCACTGCACGTAGGCGCCACCGATACCGGCGCCGACATAAGGCGTGAAGCCGTGCCAGGTGCCGAGGTCGGCATAGACGTTGGCGAGCAGCAGCATCGCGCTGTAGGCGGACGTGTCGACCGAGACACCGTTGGTGCCCGTCGTCTGGCCGCGGAAATCGGACTTGAACATGTAGTCGAACGTCAGGTCGGCGCGCAGGTGCTTGCTGATCTGGTAGCCGACGCCGGCGCCGAGCGAGAGCGCGCCTTTGAGTTTGCCGAAGTCGAAGCTGTTCGAGCCGGGATCGGGAAGGCCGCAGCAGGTCACGCCATAGGTGATGTATTCGGCGCCTTTGAACTTCGAGAAGTGATAGTCGATATCGCCGCGGATATACCAGCCGCCGAAATCCTCATAGACGACCTCCTGCGCCGGGGGCGCCTCGTAGACCGGCGGCTCATACAGGTCGGCCGCGATAGCGGGCACCGCCAGCACGGCAAACAATGCGGCGAGAAGAACCCGCGTGACGCTTCCGAACATCGTCATCCCCTTGGACGAAATCGGGGACACACTCTCCCCGACGATTGAACTCGGTAGGGATAATGAAGTGCAAAGGTTAAGGTGGGTTTAACCCTGTCGGTTAACCACGAGAGGCGCGGTCGCAAATCGGGATGAGCTGCCTGAGCGCCTCCGGCCAATGCTCGGGAACAACGGCCGCCTCGTAGATGGCCTGCTCCATCTCCGCATAGACTTCGGGCGCGACCGTCGACGACAACCGGGCCTCCCGTTTGCCGCGGCCGATCCTGGCCGCGCCATCTCGACAACGCTGGGTCGAAATTACCGTGTCTTCGCCGCGCTGCAAAACGTATCTTTCCGGACGAGCGACGCGCGTTCGGCCATCGGCGGCGCGGCGAAGCCGTTGAGTTCGTTCCCGCGTTTGCTATAGTTCGCCCATGGGTCCTTGTGCCTGATGCGCGCGAGAGGAAGGTTCCATGTTGGACGTGGCGTACCCTGAGCAGCTCGAATTGCTCACCGGCGTTCTCAACGCCTATTGTCGTGACCACGGCATTTCCCCCGACACCCCCGAATATGAGAAGGTCGCAGCAGGGATCATGGTGCTGTTTCGCAACGGCTTCGACCAAGCGGACACGATCCGCGCCATGCTGGAGCAAGAGCGAAAGCGCGCCTAGTCCTCGGATTTAGCTTCCAGCTTCAGGATCTGGGCACGAATGTCCTGGTAGCGCTTTTGCAGGACTCTCAGCTCACCGAGGTGCAGGGCCGGATCGAGGTCGCCGACCTGCCGCAGGACGTCCACGAGCTCCTTGCGAAGGCGGGCGATTTCCTCGGTGTCTTTCCTTGTAGGCACGGCATGCAACCCCTGATGGGCCGCAATGCGTCATTCCTGCGTTTGTTCCTCATCTTTCCCGGCTATGATCTATTTTCGCAGCCAGTGTCTTATTTGATAGTCGCCGCCCTGAATTAGGCGTAAGCTCCGAAAGTCGCCCGGTCTTGTAACGGCACGCGGGCGTTTGAAAGAGAACATCACGCTTTCGCCCAGCTCTATGCATGGGGGGAGCCATGTTCCCGGATGTCGCATATCCCGAGCAGCTTACTGTCCTGACTTCGACGCTCAACGGCTATTGCCGCGAGCGCGGCATCACGCCGGGCACGCCCGACTACGAAGCGGTCGCGCGGGAAATCATGTCGCTGTTCCAGAACGGCTTCGACAGTGAAGACACGATCCGCGCCATGCTGGATCAAGAGCGCAAACGGGCCTGATGTGAGTGATTGATTTGCAGGTACAGGTTTCCTAGCCTCATGTCTTGCCTGTTCGGCTGCGAGTAGCCGGCGGCTGCAGCCGGGACGGGGATCACTTTGGCAGAAATAATTCTGGGCGCGTCCGACGATTTTTCGGAAGACATCGAGCTTATAAGAAACATTCCCGTCGTCCAGAAGATGCTCGACGTGGTCCTGGAGACGACGGGCATGGGCTTTGCCGCCGTTGCGCGCGTCACCGAGGGACGCTGGATCGCCTGTGAGGTGCTCGACAAGATCGGCTTCGGCCTACCGGCCGGCGGGGAACTGAAGGTCGAAACCACGCTCTGTCATGAAGTCCGCCAGAGCGTCGACACGATTGCCTTCAACGACGCACTGAACGACCCCGTCTATGTCGGCCATCACACCCCGCAGATTTATGGGCTGCGTAGCTACATCTCCGTGCCCATCGTGCTGGCGGATGGCAGTTTTTTCGGAACGCTGTGCGCCATCGACCCAAATCCGGCCGAGATCGCCAACAAAAAGGTCATCGGCACCTTCGAACTGTTCGCCGATCTCATCGCGCATCACATTGACGGCGCAAAACGCCTCCGGAAGGCGGAACAGGAATTGCTGGCCGAGCAGGGCGAGCGCCAGCTCCGCGAGCACTTCGTCTCGGTTCTCAGCCACGATCTGCGCAACCCGCTGACGGCGGTCAATGCCGGCGCCAACATGCTGCTGCGCAATGGGTGGAAGGAGAACTCGCCGAAAATTCTGAGCGAGATGAAGGCCTCGATCAACCGGATGCGAAGTCTGGTGGACAACACGATGGAGTTTGCGCGGGCGCAGCTCGGCGGCGGCATCGTGCCGACGATCGTTGCCGACTCGATCGTGGAAACGCTGGAGCAGGTGGCGGGCGAAATTCGATTGGGCAGCGCGCGCGATATTGTTCTGACAGCCGAGATCGACACGCCCATCGCGGCGGATCACGATCGCGTCGGACAGCTCCTCTCGAACCTGCTCGCCAATGCGGTCGCGCATGGCGCCCCGGATATGCCGGTTCACGTCAACGCGTCGACGGATGGTGGCCGGTTTGTGCTGTCGGTGACGAATTTCGGCAAACGTATCCCGGAAGAAATCCTGCCAAGCCTCTTTTCACCCTACGTTCGCGGCAGGACGGAGGGCGCAGGCTTGGGCCTGGGTCTCCATATCGCCTCAAAGATCGCCGAGGCGCACAACGGGTCGCTCAGCGTAACGTCGGACGACGAGCGGACGATCTTCGCCTTCTCCATGCCGCTCGACCCGACGAACTAGCCTTACATATTGCTCGCACGATCCGCGCTGCGCGGCGGGGCCGGCACGTGCGGCATGCGCTTCTGGGTTCGGCGCGGCGGCAGGACAAGTGGCCGCCCCTGCGGCGCGGCAGGCCGCAATGCTGTCAGCAGACGAAGAAATCTTTGGGCGAGATTCATGGCGACGCCTCCCGCTCTAGAAACTCGCACGCTGGCGCGGCGGTTCCCTTGGCTGTTGGCGCTTTTCGCCAGCCGCTGCCCGGGGTATCGCGGCCGGCGGCTCTCAAGATTGTTCCAAACAAAAAAGCCCGCTTCCGCGGGCTTTGTCATTTCCGTATCTGCGCGAGATTTACGCCGCCGCGTGCTTTGCCTCGGCGATCACGCCGACGAGGTCGTCGACCACCTGCTCGACCAGCCTCGAGTCGTCGCCTTCCGCCATGACGCGGATCAGCGGCTCGGTGCCGGACGGGCGGATGACGATACGGCCAGAGTGGCCGAGCCGGTTGCGCGCGTCCTCGATCGCCGACTTCACCACCGGCAGCTCCAGCGGCTTGCCGCCGGAGAAGCGGACATTCTTCAGAAATTGCGGCACCGCGTCGAACTTCTTGCAGACCTCGCTTGCCGGTCTACCCTGACGCTTGATGCAGGCCATCACCTGCAGCGCCGAGACAAGCCCGTCGCCGGTGGTCGAGAAATCGGAAAGCACGATGTGGCCGGACTGCTCGCCGCCGACGTTCAGGCCATGCGCGCGCATGTGCTCGACCACGTAGCGGTCACCGACCTTGGTGCGGTGGAGCTGAAGCCCGATGCCGCCGAGGAAGCGCTCGAGCCCGAGATTGGACATGACGGTCGCGACCACGCCGCCGCCGGCGAGCCGGCCGCTCTGGTTCCAGCTTTCCGCCACCAGCGCCATGATCTGGTCGCCGTCGATGATCGTGCCGTTCTCGTCGCAGATCACCATGCGGTCGGCGTCGCCGTCGAGCGCGATGCCGATATCGGCGCGCACCTCGTGCACCTTCTTGGTCAGCGCCAGCGGATCGGTCGAACCGCATTCCTTGTTGATGTTGAAACCGTTCGGATCGTCATTGATGGCGAACACTTCCGCGCCTAGTTCCCAGAGCGCGGCAGGCGCCACCTTGTAACCGGCGCCGTTCGCGCAATCGATGACAATGCGCAGTCCCGACAGCGACATGGAGCGCGGCATGGTCCGCTTGGCGAACTCGATGTAGCGGTCGTGCACACCGTCGATACGTTTGGCGCGGCCGAGCGAGTCGGAATCCGCCGTCGTGATCTCGATCTGGTCGTCGAGCATCGCCTCGATGCGCTGCTCGATCTCGTCGGAGAGCTTGTAGCCGTCCGGGCCGAACAGCTTGATGCCATTGTCGTAATACGGATTGTGCGAAGCCGAGATCATCACGCCGAGGTCGCAGCGCAGCGAGCGCGACAGCATCGCCACTGCCGGCGTCGGGATCGGGCCGAGCAGGAACACATCCATGCCGGCGGCGCAGAAGCCCGCCACCATGGCGTTCTCGATCATGTAGCCGGAGAGCCGCGTGTCCTTGCCGATCACAACACGATGACGGTGTGAGCCATTCTTGAAGGACATGCCGGCCGCCATGCCGACCTTCATCGCCACTTCTGGCGTCATTGGAAAACGATTGGCCCGTCCCCGGATGCCATCGGTACCGAAATATTTATTAGCCATTCTTCGCTGGATGTCCCGCCAACCTTGAGGGTTGATTGCCATGACTCGACGGCATCTTTAGCATCACTTTGTGTGAGCCGGTGTTACCGAATTGCCGCGACGTTCTAGTTTCAACGGTACGGCCTAACAACCCCCTAACGCAGGGTGAGGCCTGTGGCCGGCTAGCGCAGGGTCAGAATCCAGTCCCTTAACAGAGCAACCGCGTCAGGATCGGCCAGATGCCGGCCAAGTTCTGGCATCATCACGCCGGGCTCCGTGCTTTCCACCCGGTAGAGCAGGATCGAGCCGTCCGGATCGCCCGGTTTTATGTCGAATTCGCGCCCGCCGGAGCCTTTCCCGGCCGCAACAGGCCGCTTGTTGATGCCGATGGCGACCGGATTCTGCTCGTTGAAGGTCAAGAAAAGCCCGGAATTCGAGGCCGGACCCTCGCGCCGGTGGCAATGCGCACAGTTCACGTCCAGCCAGGCGCGCGCCCGCGCATCGATCGGCGCTGCGGAATCCCGCGCGTTCGGCACGTCCGGTGGATTTTCCGGCAAATTCGCCAGAATTCCAAGCTCCGACCAGTGCGAAAGCTGGTTTTTTGCATCACTTCCGGTGGTTAGGTTCAGGTTCCGCGCCTTCGGCCCGAGCGGCACAATCTCGCCGTTGAAGGCATGGCAGCCCTTGCACTGATTACGGTTCGGCACTGCGTAAGTAAACGCTAACGGGCTTCCATCGGCCGCAATCGTCTCAATATCCACCTTGGCGCCGGCGATCTTCAGCACAGCCTCGGTCTGCTCCGCGTTCCAGACATAGGCCTGCGACAGCCAGCCGGAATCTTGTCTGAGCATCACTCTCGTTTCGATGACGCGGATGTTTTCGTCGGGCTTGCGGTAATCGGCGGGAAACGCGAAGGTCTTGATCAGCGCGGAGCCAACCGGGAAATCGAACGCTTCGGTCTCGTCATAGGCCGCCTGCTTGCCTTTCGGCACATAGACGAAGCGGTATTTCAGCGCGTTGTCGGAAAAGAGCGGCGTGGCGATGGTGAACGGCACCACGCCCTCGGCCGGCGTCTGCGCCTTCAGATCGTCGAAGAATCCGAACTCGGACAGAAGTTTTGGTGGCGATTTCGCCAGGATCAGGGTGTCGTTGGGGGTGGCGTGGGCAATTGCGGGCTGGAGAAAGAGAGCCACGAGCGCCCCCTCCACCGTGCTTCGCACGGTTCCCCTCCCCCGCTTCGCAGGGGAGGATCCAAGGTCGCGGCTGTCATCGCCCATTGATCCTCCCCCGTTTACGGGGCAGTGGGACGGCCGAAGGCGGTGGAGGGGGCGCAAATTATTAAGCCCCGCCACCCTGCGGCAGCTTTACGGCCTCAGGCTCCGGCAACGATCCCTTGTAGCCGCTGATGTCCGTGTCCGGCCACCAGCCCCAGGGCAGCAGGAGCTGCGAGATCATCTTGAGATTGACGAAGCTCGTGCCTTCGGCCTCGTCGATGTAGACGCGGTTTTCGGCGGACGTCCACGAGAAGTATTCCGGAATGGTCGTCACCCCGTCCCAGACGATGTCCGGCACCGGCGTGCCCGACACGTCCGAAATCGTCTTGCCGACCTCGCCGTCGGGTGCCGCGCCGCCCTCGCCATAGCTGTTGCCGTGCACATACACGCCGCGCGGTACAAACATGTAATTCTCGTCCTCGTAGTCGTTCGGATAGGCCGCGATCAGCACATGCGCGGTGCCATTGCCGTCAAGCTTGTTGTTGAAGACGTGCACGTTGCGGTTCGCCATCACCATGATGCCCATGCCCTTCGGCACGATCGCCACCATGTTGCCCTTCGGCGCGAAGTTTGCCGTATCGTTGTCGACGACCTCATTGTCGAAGACGCGGATGTCGTGCCCGCCTTGCACCGGCAGGTTCGGCAGGTCGAACACCAGGATGCCGCCGGTGTTGCGCGTCGCGACATTCTTGTAGACGTCGGCCTTGAACGAGTTTTCGATTTCGATGCCGGCGACGTTGAACTCGGCGCGCGAGTTGCGCACGATGATGTTTTCCGACTGGCCGACATAGATGCCGGCATCCGCAGCACCCCGCACCGTCACGCCGTCCACCAGCACATTCTTCGACGACACCGGATAGACTCCGTAGGCGCCGTTCTTGGCGTCCGGCCCGTTCGTCCATTCGACACGCAGGTTGAGGAAGGATATCTGATCGGAGCCCTTCGACTTGACGCCGTCGCCCTTGGTGTCCTCGACGGCAAAATCCTTCAGCACGACGCGGTCCGATGTGACGAGCAGGCCCTCACCCGAGCCGGTCTGCCCCTTGAAGGACAGCACCGTCTGGTCAGGCCCGGCGCCCGTCACGATGACATCGTCAACATCGAGCGACAGACCCTCAGTGAGATCGAAACGCCCGGCGCCGATCCGCACCGTGTCGCCCGGCTGCGCAAGAATCAGCGCCTCGACAAGCCGCTCGGCGGCACCCTCGTCGGCCTCGACCACATGCTCCGCGGCCAGTGAAACTGAAGCCCAGACCGTTGAAGAGACCAAGACCGTGGCCAGGAAAACTTTACGCAGCATCGTCCACCTCCCGGAAGCTGACATGTCTTGACGATGCGCGCCGTTTGGACGACTGTCAAGAAAAAGTGAAAGTGTTTCACTTATGGACCAGCCGACCCGCCAGGCCCCAGCGGCACGGCCCGTCGCGCCCCGCCAGGCGCGGGCGCTGAGGACCCGCGAGACGCTGCTCGACGCGGTGGAAAAGATCGTGGCGACCGAAGGCGGCCAAGCCGTCACCACCACGCGCATCGCAGGTGATACGGGCGTCGCCGTCGGTACAATCTACCGCTATTTCGCCGACCGCGAGGCGCTGATCCTCGCCGCTTACGACCGCACGGTGGAGCGCATCGTGGCGGACAGCGCACAAGCCCTGCAGCGCCTGCCCTCCGGCCGGATCGCCCCGGCTGACGCGGCGAAGGAACTCCTCACCGCGTATCTTGCCGCGGCGGAAACCATTCCCTCCCACGTCGGGCTGCTCGCCGAGATGCGGAAACTCCAGCCGGTCGAAGCCGACCAGCATGGCATCAACCAGTCCGGCATTCTCCGCGATCTGTTCCTGCCATTCTTCGAACGATTCCTGCCGGACACCCCGCCGGCCGATCCGACGAAACTCGGTTTCGCCGGCGTGCTCGTCGGCACGATGGTGGACCTTTATCTCGTCACGCCCGACAGGGCTGCGAAAGCAAAGCTGAAAGCCGAGATCGATGCGCATGTGGCGCTGATCGTCGAGCGATTTGCTTAGCCGCGCAGGCCCGGCGCAAAACCTTGTGCTGGACCTGTGGCAGCCACCGCGGCGCCGTCAGGATGCGCGAACAAAGGGAGGCATGTCATGACCGTCACCATCCGCCCGCTGGAGAAATCCGATCACGCCGAATGGCGCAGGCTCTGGACGCTCTATCTCGAGTTCTACAAGACAACCGTCCCAGAAGAGGTCTACGCCACGACCTGGCAACGGCTCTTCACCGAAGGCGAGTTCGAACCCAAGGGTTTTATCGCGACGCTGGACGGCAAGCTGGTTGGCCTGACGCACTATCTGTACCACCGCTCCTGCTGGTCACTGGTCAACAACTGCTACCTGCAGGACCTCTTCTCGGACGCATCCGCGCGCGGAAAGGGCGTCGGCGCAGCGCTCATCAAGGCGGTCCAGGAGGAAGCCGGCAAGCTCGGCATCAAGAACGTCTACTGGATGACCCACGAGACCAATGACACCGCCCGTCGCCTCTACGACTACGTCGCGCGGCGGACGGGGTTCATCGAATACGATTTGATGTAAGGCCAAAGCTGAGCTGCCTCGCTGAGACCAACTGCCAAGGCAGACCATTCCATAGCGTGATTGGCTGCAAGCTTTCGAAGCAAACGCTCATCGGCCGTCACCAAAACGGTTCCAAGCCGTGCCGCGGCAAGCAAGTAGAAACAGTCATAAGCTGGGTGGTTGAGCGCGAGAGCCAGGCGGCATGCGTCCGCTAACAGCGATTGCGACGGCAAGATGCGAGGCTTGAAATGTTGAAGCGCCGCTAACGCGTCCTCGACGTCCGCCGGACCAAGAGCACCTCTGGCGACCTGCTTCCACAAGATGTTGGCGATTTCGGCGAAGAGGATGTCTGGAACGACAAACTTATGACGTGCTCGCAACTTCAAAGCCTGTGGACTATCGCCCTCTGGAATTAGCCATTTTGCGACGACACTGGAATCAACGACGATCTGCTCACCGTCACCGCTCATCCCGGCTTTCCCGCATCAAAACCTCAGAGGCGGTGAAACGACGCCCTTTCAAACGCTCCCGCAACTTAGCGGCAAGTTGATCAAAGGTTAGATCTTCGTCGTCACCGGGCAATGCTGATTCAAGGATAGCGCGATGCTCAGCCTCCGCGGAGCGGCCATTCTTGGTGGCCCGCTCTTTGAGACGCACGATTATCTCGTCGTCGACATTTCGAACGTGCAAACTGGCCACTGCTAAATCTCCTTCAGCCCATCATATAGCATTTTGCTAGCACTCCGTCCATCTTGCGCCCGGTACTCGCGCGTTGCACAGGTGAAGCCATGTTCATCCCCTTCTTCCTCGAACTGAAAGCCGCGCGCGTCCCCGTGTCGCTGCGCGAATATCTGACGCTGCTCGAAGGCATGGAGGCCGACCTCGTCACCTATGACGTCGAGGGCTTCTACTATCTGGCGCGCGCCGCGCTGGTGAAGGACGAACGTCACATCGATCGTTTCGACCAGGTGTTTTCGCATGTCTTCAAGGGTGTCGAGGCGCTGTCGGGCGAAATGGCGATCGACGTTGCCAATCTGCCGGAGGAATGGCTCCGCAGGCTCGCCGAGAAGCACCTGACAGAGGAGGAGAAGAAACTCGTCGAGGCGCTTGGCGGCTTCGAGAAGCTGATGGAAACGCTGCGCCAGCGGCTCGAGGAACAGAAGGGCCGTCACCAGGGCGGCTCGAAGTGGATCGGCACCGCCGGCACCTCGCCCTTCGGCGCGTATGGCTACAATCCCGAGGGCGTGCGCATCGGCCAGGAGACGAGCCGTCACCGCCGCGCGGTCAAGGTGTGGGACAAGCGCGAGTTCAAAAATTTCGACGACACGGTCGAACTCGGCACGCGCAACATCAAGGTCGCACTGAAACGGCTGCGCCGGTGGGTGCGCGAGGGCGCGGACGAAGAACTCGACCTGCCCGGCACCATCCACGCCACCGCCGAGCACGGCTATCTCGATGTGCAGACGCGGCCCGAGCGCCGCAACGCCGTGAAGCTGTTGATGTTCTTCGACGTCGGCGGCTCGATGGACGATCACATCAAGGTGGTCGAAGAACTGTTCTCCGCGTCGCGCGCCGAGTTCCGCCAGCTCGAATATTTCTACTTCCACAACTGCCTCTATGAAGGCGTATGGAAGGACAATCGCCGCCGGCATGCCGAAACCATGTCGACGCAGGACGTGCTCCACAAATACGGCCACGACTACAAGGTGATCTTTGTCGGCGATGCGTCGATGAGTCCCTACGAGATCGCCTATGCCGGCGGTTCGGTCGAGCACTGGAACCCCGAGCCCGGCATCGTCTGGCTGCAGCGCGTGCTGGCGCAATGGCCGAACGCGGTGTGGCTGAATCCGACCGCCGAGAAGCACTGGGGTTACACGCATTCGATCGGCATGATCCGCGAGATCTTTTCCGAGCGCATGTACCCGCTCACCCTTGCCGGCCTCGACGCCGCGACGAAGGAACTGTCACGCAAGCACTAGAGCAATTCCAGCAGAAGTGTGAGCGGTTCTGCGTCCGGAATTGCGGCTAAAATAAACAGCTAGAGCGGGTCGGCGTTTCGAAGAAACGGTGAACTGCTCTAACGGCGCTCCGGGCAGCGCCTCAAATCAGCGTCGCGATCACCAGCCAGAGCAGCGCGCCGGTCCGCGCATAGCTCGCCGTCCTCTGGTCGGCGAGCTGCTCAGCAGTGCGCCACACCGCGAAGACGAGGAAGAGGTTGTAGGGCAGCGGCGTCAGATAGACCATGATCGACGCCCACACCGGCCATTTCAGCCCGAGCACGATTAGCGCGGCGAACGAGGTGACGATGTTGATCACCGTGCCGACGACGATCATGTCGAACCAGAACAGCCGGTCGAGCGAAACGGCGCCCAGCCAGCGGGCGCGGAAGAATCCCGCCGTGTCGTTCGCCAGAAAATCCTGGTCCGCCATCGGACCGTCCTTGCCGTTTCAGCCGGAAAACCGGCAGCCTACGTGACTTGAGTATTCAGGTCAGGCCGAGTCGGAGTCAACGACGGGCGCGCAGCGACCAAAATGGTGACTCGCGAGAACCGGAGCGGAGCGTACATTTAGTACGTGAGCACCGGAAGCGCAGAGAGCCGCCATTTGCAGACCAGCCTCACCTGAATATCAGACCATGCCGAGCGCGGCCTTGTAGAGGTCGAGAATCGCTTCCTCCTCCTGCCGCTCGGCCTGATCCTTCTTGCGCAGCCGGATCAGCGTGCGCACTGCCTTGGTGTCGAAGCCGGTGCCCTTGGCCTCGGCATAGACTTCCTTGATGTCGTCTGCGAGCGTCTGCTTCTCCTCCTCGAGACGCTCGATGCGCTCGATGAAGGCGCGCAGCTGGCCGGCGGCGACGGTCTGGCTATCTTCTTTCTTTTCAGCAGCAGCGGCCATTCTCTTTTAACTCCGGAAAAAAGCGACTCGTGAAAGGCAGGCCAAGGTCGATGCCCGACCGGGCGGGATGGGTCAAGGTCTTCCGTCTGTGGAAGACGTGTGCAGAGCCAATCTAATGATCCAGCGGCCTTCTCTTCTCGAATTCCGCCTTCTTGGCGTCGCTCGCTTCGGTCTGGTGCTTCGCCTGCCACTCCGCATACGGCATGCCGTAGATGATCTCGCGCGACTCGTCCTTCGACATATCGAGGCCGGCGGCGTTTGCCGCGTCGCGATACCAGTTGGACAGGCAGTTGCGGCAGAAGCCGGCCAAATTCATCAGGTCGATGTTCTGCACATCCGTGCGGGTTCTGAGGTGCTCGACCAGCGTGCGGAAGGCGGCGGCCTCGAAGTCGCGCTGCTGGTCCGGCGTGAGGTGTGTCGTCATCGGGCTGTCCTTTCCGGCGAGTGCGCTACGGGACCGGTGCGCGAGCCGAACTGTTTTGCCTCATGAATATCGGAACGCCGGTTGATCGCGTCAACGATGGGCGCCAGCCGGGCTGCCCATTCGTCTGCGCCGGCTTCGTCCGCGATCAGGTCCTGCCGGATCTCGATCAGCGCATGCGCGAAACCGTTGACGATGGCATGCTTGTACATCGTGTCGCCCTTCAGCGCGCCGTCATAGGGCTCGTTGTCGCCCACCACAAGCGCCGGGTCCGCCGCCAGCATGTCGAGCAGCGGCTTTGCCGCCCGGTCGTCGGCGTCCCACAACACGCCGACATGCCAGGGCCGCGCGAAACCTTGCATCACCGGCGTGAAGGAATGCACCGAGAAGATGAACGGCGGCGCCTTGGAGGCAGACGCGACCGACGCGATCAGCGCGCCGACCGCATCGTGATAGGGCGCGTAGAACAGGTCGATGCGGCGCTGCCGCTCCTCCGGCGCCATCGGGTAGTTCGACGGCACGATCGTG
>Ga0335075_10001163_pt1 | contig 43938 bp, 32 predicted proteins | sample Lox_Sample_24_FD_206723 | JGI IMG/M metagenome (GOLD analysis project Ga0335075, IMG submission 206723) | Soil microbial communities from Loxahatchee National Wildlife Refuge, Florida, United States - Lox_Sample_2.4 | ecosystem: Environmental > Terrestrial > Soil > Wetlands | place: USA...
CCGTGGCCCGGACATGGCCGGCGGCGCTGTGGGCCCGCGGCGGCTCGACCGGGGCGGCGGCGACCGCCCGGGCCGGGGGACTCGGGGCCGCCGGGGCGGTCGCGCTCACAGGCCCCCGAGCGGCAGGAAGCGCGAGACGACGTGCGCGACCGAGAGGAAGAGCGGGAGCCCCGCCACCGCGCTGACGGCGAGGTAGATCAGCTTGATCCCGACGAACGCGCTCAGGAGTCCGCCGAACCCGTAGTAGACGAGGTTGCGTCGGAGCAGGTCGATCGCGCTCCGCGGCCGGAAGGGCACCCCGGCGAGCGCGATCGGAATGAGGCACGGGATGATGAGCGCGTTGAACAGCAGCGTCGAGAGGATCGCGAACTGCGGGTTGGTGAGCGAGAGGATGTTGAGGACCGCGATCCCGGGGAGCCCGGAGGCGCCGGCGGCGACGAAGATCGCCGGGATGATCGCGAAGTACTTCGCGACGTCGTTGGTGATCGAGAACGTGGTGAGGGCCCCGCGGGTGATCAGGAGCTGCTTGCCGATCGACACGATCTCGATGAGCTTCGTGGGGTCGTTGTCGAGGTCGACCATGTTGCCCGCCTCCTTCGCGGCGCTCGTCCCGCTGTTCATCGCGAGACCCACGTCCGCGCGGGCGAGCGCCGGGGCGTCGTTGGTGCCGTCGCCGCTCATCGCGACCAGGCGACCCTTCGCCTTCTCCCGCTCGATGACCACGAGCTTCGTCTCGGGCTTCGCTTCGGCGATGAACTCGTCGACCCCGCTCTCGCGCGCGATCGCGGCGGCGGTGAGGCGGTTGTCGCCGGTGCACATGATCGTGTGGATGCCCATCATGTGGAGCTCGCGGATCCGGTCGCGGATGCCGGGCTTCACGACGTCCTTGAGGACGCACAGCCCGATCGCCCGCTTCTGGGCGGCGATGACGAGCGGGGTCATCCCCTGGTCCGAGGCGTCCGCCGCCGCCTTCACGAGCGCGGCATCGAGCGGGGCCCCGTACTGCTCCATCGCCTGGATCGACCCCTTGTAGAACTCGGTCCCGTCCGCGAGGGCGATGCCGCTCATCCGCCGCTCGGGGGTGAACGGCATCACCTTGAAGGTGCCGAGCTCGAGCTTCCGGGTCGGCGCGTTGCGGCGGGCCGCGAGCCGCACGATCGAGCGGCCCTCGGGGGTCTCGTCGAGGCTGGACGAGAGCATCGCCGCCTCGACGACCTGCTCCATCGGCACGCCCGGCGCCGCGACCAGCTGGACCGCGAGCCGGTTGCCGACCGTGATCGTGCCGGTCTTGTCGAGGATGAGCGTGTCGAGGTCCCCGGCCGCCTCGACCGCCTTCCCGGACTTCGAGATGACGTTCGACCGCGCGGTCCGGTTGATCCCCGAGATCCCGATCGCGGGCAGGAGGGCGCCGATCGTGGTCGGCATCAAGCACACGAAGAGCGCGATGATCGTCGCGACGTCGACCGTGATGATGTTCGTGAAGTCCGCGAGGTAGAGGAACGACATGACGACGACGAAGAACGAGACGGTGAGCGCGGCCAGGAAGACGCTGAGGGCGAGCTCGTTCGGGGTCGGCTCGCGGCCCTGGCCCTCGACGAGCCGGATGAGCCGGTCGAGGAACGACTCGCCGCGCACCGCGCTCACGCGGACGGTGACCGTCCCCTGGAGGACGCGGGTGCCGCCGAGGACGCTCGTCTTGTCGCCGCCGCTCTCGCGGGTGACCGCCGCCGACTCGCCGGTCATCATCGACTCGTCGATGAGGGCGGCGCCGTGGGTGACGTCGCCGTCGATCGGGACGGGCTCCCCGGCCTGGATCTCGATCGTGTCGCCGACGCGCAGGGTATCGGCCGCGACCCAACGCTTCGAGCCGTCCGGGAGGACCTGACGGGCTCTCAGGCCGCTGCGGATCTCGCGGAGCGCGTCGGCCTGCGCCCGGCCCTGCGCCTCCGCGATCGCCTCGGAGACGTGGGCGAACCAGAGCGTGAGGAACAGGATGATCGTGACGTCGAGGTAGTAGCCGGCGTTGTAGTACCGCGCGATGTCCGGGAACGCGCGCGGGTAGAGCGTGAGGACGACGAGGAAGAGGAACAGCACGTAGACGGTGAACATCACCGGGTGTCGGACCTCGCGACGCGGGTCGAACATGCGGAACGAGTCGGCGAGGACGCGTCGCACGGAGGTGTGCGGCACCCGGCGGATCGACACCCGGGCGCCGTGCTCGGGCGCGAGCTCGGCCGCCACCCTACATCCCTCCCACGATCTGGGCGAGCGGGCCGAGCGCGATGACGGGCAGGAAGAACAGGGCCGAGATGATCACGAGGATGAGCGTGAGGTAGATCGCGAACGTCGCGCTCGCGGTCCGCAGCGTCCCCGGCCCGGGCGGGAGCTCCTCCTGCGACGCGAACAGCCCGCCGATCTGGAGCATCGCCCACATCGGCAGGAACCGGCCCACGAGCATCACGACGGCGCCGGTCAGGTTCCAGAACGGCGTCGTGTCGTTGAAGGCGCTCGACGAGAGGGCGGACCCGTTGTTCGCCGCCTCGCTCGTGAGCTCGTAGAGGACCGACGTGAAGGTGTGGGAGGACGCCGCGACCGTGATCCCGGTGTCGATGCCGGTGCCCCCCGCTAACACGGCGACCGAGAACGGGATCAGGATCACCGCCGGATGGATGAGGAGCGCGAGCGCGGCCCACTTCACGTGGGGCGTCCCGACCTTCTTGCCCAGGTACTCGGGCGTGCGTCCGACCATGAGCCCGGCGACGAAGATCGCGAGCACGGCGAACAGGAGCAGCGTGCCGAACCCGGTCCCCTCGCCGCCCGGCGTGCTCTGGGTGAACATGCCGAACAGCAGGACCATCTGGGGGATCGGCTGGATCGCCCCGATCTGCATGTTGTTCGCGCCGACGTTCGAATAGACGCTCACCACCTGGAACAGCGAGCCCTCGGGGAGGCTGAACCGCGTCTCCTGACCGACGGGATAGCCGTTGCTCGCGGAGCCGAGGAACGGCACGGAGGAGAGCGCGGGGTTGGAGACCGCCTGGTAGGCGATGAACAGACCGACCGCGATGATGAGGATGATCAGGATCGTCGCGAGGTACGGCCATGCCTCGCCCTTGCGACGGACGATCTGGCCGAAGGCGAACGGCGTTGAGAGTGGGATGAGCATCATGATGCCGGTCTCGAACAGGTTCGAGATCGCGGACGGGTTCGCGTACGGGGACGCCGCGTTCGCGGAATACCAGCCGCCCCCGTTCGTCCCCAGGAACGAGATCGACTGGAACGAGGCGACCGGCCCCAGGTAGATCGTCGAGGTCCCGCCCGTGAGCGGGTACGAGACGACCGTGTTCGTCATCGTCTGGGGCACGCCCATGAGGACGAGGATCACGGCGAACAGGATCGCGAGCGGCAGGAGGACGCGGGTCACGGTGCGGACGAGGTCGACGTAGAAGTTCCCGAGCGTCCCGTCGCGCCGGACGAAGCCGCGGACCATCGCGGCGAAGACCGCGAGCCCGGAGCCGGCGGAGGTGAACAGGGCGACGCCCCAGGCGATCATCTCCGAGCCGAGGCTCACCTGGGACTCGTTGGTGAAGTGCGTGAAGTCGGTGTTCGTCGTGAAGCTCGCGGCGGAGTGGAAGGCGAGCGTCCAGCTCATCCCGGGCACGCCGGTGCCGTCGTACGGGAGCAGGTTCTGGTAGAGGAACCAGAGGTAGAGGAGGAGGAAGACCCCGAGGTTGACGAGCAGCAGCGCCCCCATGTACTCCCGGGCCCGCATCTGGCGCCGGGGGGACGTGCCGAGGAGTCGGTAGACCGCGTTCTCGATCGGGAGCAGGATCCGGTCGCCGAACGCCGGTCGGTTGAGGTAGACGCGGCCGAGGTAGCTCCCGAAGAGGGGCGCGAGCGCGATGATGAGGGCGAAGACGAGAATTACATCCCAGAGCGAGCGGACGTCGATCACGACCCCTCGGACTAGAACTTCTCGGGGTGGATCATGGCGTAGATGAGGTAGAACGCGAGCGCCAGCGCGACGAGGGTGAACACCACGAGCCCAAGATGCGCACTGAGCGCGGCCACGAGGCCCATGGCTCCCCGGGGCGGACGACTTGGGGGTGGTTATTTAGCCTCGCCGACCGAGTCGCACCGTCGCACGCCCGCGAGGGCCGTTTATACGCGGTCCGGGGCGGGCGCCGGATCCGGGCGGCGGTCCGCCTCCTGTGCCGACCGGGCGCGGGCCTCGCGCGAGAGTCGACGGACGATCCGGCGCATCGATTGCTCGCGCCGCGTCTCGGCGACCTGGTACTGCACGTCGCGGGTCTCCCGGGTCAGCAGCACGGCGACCCGCCCCAAGGAGCTGCGTCCGGTCCGGCCCCGCCGCTGGATCGCCCGGATCTCGCTCGGGACCGACTCGAAGAAGACGACCAGATCGACGTCCGGGACGTCGAGCCCTTCTTCCGCGACGCTGCTCGCCACCAGGACGGGGAACCGCCCGGCCCGGAACCCCTCGAGGATCCGCGCCTGGTCCTTCTGGCTCATGCCCTTGTCCTCGGGGTCGCGCGTCGCCTGGCCCACGAAGCGCCCGACCGTGAGCCCGCGGCCCTCGAGCATCGTCTGGATGCCCTGGATCGTGTCCCGGTACTGCGCGAACACCAGCACCCGGGGGGGCCGGCCCGTCGGCCGGGCGATCGTCTCGTCCACGAGCTCCGCGAGCGCGTCGAACTTCGGGTGGGAGGGCTCCTTCGTGGTCCGGAGGACCGCGGCCGCCTCCTGACGCGCCGTCACGACCTCCGGAAGCTTCAGGAACGCGGCGTCCCCCCGGCTCGGCTTCGGCTTGGCCGCGACGCGGTCGAGGTACTGGAGGAACGGCTCGAGGCCCTGGGTCTCGAGCCGCTCTTGCGCGTGGTGGAGGTGCAGGAGGACGAGCTGGTGGAACAGCGGCCCGAAGCGCCGGACCATCGGACCGGGGCGGGCGAAGATCTCCGCGCGCAGGGCGATCAGGTCCTTCACCGAGAGCGAGGCGATCGGCTTCTTCCGCAGGTAGCCCATCTTCTGGAGCTTGCGGGCGGTCGCGCGGGACGCGGTGGCGAGGAGGTCCCGGATGCGCACCGAGGCCGGAGGCAGGGTCACCCAGCGGTACTCGATCTCGACCGGCTGGACGTGCTCCACGACCCCGGGGTCCTCGCGCGAGCGGGCCTCGATGCGGGCGACCCCGAGCGCGCCCACGACCTCCTCGATCCGCTCGTCCTTCCCGCCCGGGGACGCCGTGAGCCCCAGCACGCGGCCGTCGCGGGGCCGTTCGACCCGGTAGCGCTCCGCGATCGGCACGTAGACGTACTTGCCGACCGCGTGGTGGGCCTCGTCGAACACGAGGAGGGCGACCTCGTCGAGCCGGTAGCGACCGGCCGCGAGATCGTTCTGGACGAGCTCGGGGGTCGCGAAGACGACGTCCGCGGTCTCCCACGCGCCCTCGCGGACCGGGCGCTTCACCGTCCCCGTGAACCGGGCGCTCAGCAGCGGGACGAACCATCGAGCGAACGTGTCGGCGTGCTGCTGGACAAGCGGGCGGGTCGGCGCGAGGAACAGGACCTTGCCCGGGCTCCGCCGCAAGAGCTCCGCGGCGACGAGCGCGGCGATCGCGGTCTTGCCGAGCCCCGTCGGCAGCACGACGAGGAGGTCCTCCGCGACGCCGATCCGGGCGAGGTCGAGCTGGAACGGGAGGGCCCGGACGGTCTGCGGCCTCAGGAGGGGGTGCTCGACCCAGCCGTCGACGACCCGCCAGATCCCGGGCAGCGCCTCGGCGTGCGGCCGCTGCCGGGACGCGGGGGGCGCGGCCGGGGCGAGGTCGCCCGTGAAGTCGTCGAGCCGGCGCTGCGCGCTCACGGCCCCGGGGCCGCCGGTCCCACGGTCTCGGTCCCGCCGAGGTACGGGCGCAGCACCTTCGGCACCGTGACCGAGCCGTCCGGGCGCTGGTACTGTTCGACGATCACGGCGAGCGCCCGGGCCGTCGCGATCGCGGTCGAGTTGAGCGTGTGGGGCACGAGCTTTCCCGGTCGTCCGGCCTTGCCCATCCGGATGCCGAGGCGCCGCGCCTGGTAGTCGGTGCAGTTGGAACAGCTCACGACCTCGCGGAACGCCCGCTGGCGTGGGAACCACGCCTCGATGTCGTACTTCTTCGCCGCGACCGTGCCGACGTCCCCCGTGCAGACGTTGACCACGCGGTACGGGACCTCGAGGCGGCGGAAGATCTCCTCGGAGTTGGCCCGCAGCTCCTCGTGGAGGGCGGGGGAATCCTCGGGGCGGCTGAAGACGAACTGCTCGACCTTGTAGAACTGGTGGACCCGAAAGATCCCCTTCTGGTCGACGCCGTGCCCCCCGATCTCCTTGCGGAAGTTGTAGCTGAGCCCGGCGAAGCGGATCGGCAGGGTGTCCTCGTCCAGGATCTCGCCGCGGTAGAGGGCCGCGAGCGGGTGCTCGGAGGTGGCGATGAGGTACAGGTCCTCGCCGTCGATCTTGTACATGACGTTCTCAAAGTCGGCGAGGTCCGTGACGCCCTCGTACGGCTCCCGCCGCAGCATGAACGGCGGCACGACCGGCGTGAACCCCCGGTCCAGGAGGAGGTCGAGGGCCAGGCGCTGGAGCGCGAGGTCGAGGAGGACGATCGGGCCCTTCAAGTAGTAGAATCCGGCCCCGCTCGCGCGCCGGGCCCGGTCGAACTCGGCCATCCCGAGCGACTCGAGGAGCTCCCCGTGGACCCGCAGCGCGTCGCCGCCGGGACCGGGGGTCCCCCAGGTCGCGACCACGACGTTCTCGGTGTCGTCCTTGCCGTACGGCACGGAGTCGTCGAGCAGGTTCGGGAGGCGGCGCAGGACCGCGTCCCGGGCCGTCCGCCGCTCCGCCTCGCGGGCCTCGGCCTGGGCGAGACGGTCCGGGAGCTCGGCGGCCTCCCGTTCGAGCGCCTCGGCGGGCTGCTTCGCCCGCCGGGCCTCGGCGATCCCCCGGCCGAGCTCGTTCCGGCGCCGGCGCAGGGCGTCCGCCTCCTGGAGCGCGGCCCGCCACTCGGCGTCCCGCGCGCGCGCCTCGCTGGCGAGCGTGAGGTACTCGGGATGCCGTCGGCGCGCGAGGTTCGCCTCCACGCGGGCGGGGTCCGAGCGCAGGAGCTCGATGTCGATCACGACCAGTGGGAAGGCCCACCCCCGAAAGTCTTTGTCCCCGCTCCGCGCCCGACCCGGGCCGCCGCAAAACCCCTATGTACCCTCGGAGGGAGTCGGCGCCGCGAGGTCGATCGCTCGGTTCCATGACGCAGGAGTTCGGTCTGTTCATCGATGGCCAGTGGGTCGTGCCGCCCGGAGCGAAGCGATTCGAGACCGTGAGCCCGATCGACCGGACGCCTGTCGGATCGTTCGTCGCGGGGACGGCAAAGGACGCGGAGGCGGCGGTCGCCGCCGCTCAGCGGGCGTTCCCGGCCTGGAAGGAGACCCCGGCCCCGAAGCGGGGCGAGATCCTTCTCCGCGTGGCGGAGATCCTGAAGCAGCGGAAACCCGAGCTCGGCCGCATCGTGACGACCGAGATGGGCAAGGTCTTGAGCGAGGGGCTCGGTGACGTCCAGGAGTCGATCGACTTCGTGGAGTACATGGCCGGGGAGGGCCGGCGGCTCGCCGGCGAGACCGTCCCGTCCGAGCTCCGCGCCAAGTTCTGCCTCACGGTCCGCCAGCCGAAGGGGGTCGTCGTCTGCATCACCCCGTGGAATTTCCCGACCGCGATCCCGAACTGGAAGATCGCGGCCGCGCTGGTCTGCGGCAACACGGTCGTCTTCAAGCCGGCGTCGAACACCGCTCGGTGCGCGGCCGAGGTCGTGCGGGCGTACGCGGAGGCCGGGGTCCCGCCGGGCGTCCTCAACCTCGTGACGGGCTCCGGCGGCGTCGTCGGCGAGGCGCTCCTCACCGACCCCCGGGTTCGGGCGATCTCGTTCACCGGCGGCGTCGATACCGGACGCGAGGTCTATGTGAAGGGCGCCGAGGGGCTCAAGATGGTGCACCTGGAGCTCGGCGGCAAGAACCCGATGATCGTCTTGGAGGACGCGGACCTCCCGCTCGCGCTCGAGGGGGTCCTCTTCGCCGCGTTCGGCACGAGCGGCCAGCGCTGCACGGCGACGAGCCGCCTCCTCCTGCACGAGAAGGTCTACGACCAGTTCCTGGGGATGTTGGTGGAGCGGCTGAAGCGGTTCCCCGTCGGGAACCCGCTCGATCCCGGCACCGGCATGGGGCCGGTCGCCTCCGCCGACCAGGAGAAGAAGATCCTCGAGTACGTGCGCATCGGCGAAGGCGAGGCCCGGCTGCGCTACGGGGGCCACAAGCTCACGGGCGGGGCGTACGACCGGGGCTACTTCCTCGAGCCGACGATCTTCGAGACCGCCCACGGCACGCGGATCTCGAAGGAGGAGATCTTCGGGCCGGTGCTCGCCGTCCTCAAGGTGAAGGACTACGCGGAGGCGGTCCGGGTGGCGAACGACGTGCCGTACGGGCTCTCGTCGTCGATCTACACGCGCGACGTCAACCGGGCGTTCCAGGCGATCAACGACCTCGAGGCGGGCATCACCTACGTGAACGCCCCCACGATCGGGGCCGAGGTGCAGCTGCCGTTCGGCGGCGTCAAGAACACCGGGAACGGCGGCCGCGAGGCGGGGAGCGTCGCGATCGAGGAGTTCACCGAGATCAAGACGGTGTTCGTCGACTTCTCGGCGAAGCTCCAGAAGGCCCAGATCGACTCCGAATCCGCGGCATGAGCGGGTTCCGGGGGTCGGACGAGCGGCTCGATGACGAGATCGAGGCGCTCGAGCGGATCGCCCGGATCCGGCTGCGGCGGGCCGCGGGGGAGCTCCGCGCGCTCGATCGGGACCTGCGCGAGTTGAAGCGCGAACGCGCCCGTCGGAAGGTCGAGCGGACGGCCCCCGAGTCGGAGCTCGCGGTCGCCGACGCCGAGCCTTGAGCCCCGCCGGGGGCGGGGAAAGGGTTCCGGGACGCGCTAGGCGTAGCGCTGGTCGCGGTAGCAGTAGTAGCGGCCGTACTGCGCGATGTACGTGGTCGGCTGGCCGCAGACGGGGCACGCGGGCGGCGCGGCGGGCATCGGCGGGGCCGTCGCGGCCGGAGCGGCAGCCATCGGCGCCGCGGCGACCGGGGCGGCGCTCGGCGGGGCCGGGCCGGTCGGTCCGCCCGCGCTCGGCGGCGCGGGGTACGCCATCATCGGCTGGGCCGCGGCCGTCGGCGGGTGCCGCCGGCGGCGCATCACCATCAGGAGGACGACCACCACGACGATCACGACCACCACGAGCACGACCACCAGGGCCCAGGGGAAGCTGCTGCTCCCGCCGGACGAGGGGGCGCTCGAGGTGATGCCGCTGTACTGCGTCTGCGCCACCCCGACCGGCTCGGGGCCGGCGTTGATGCTGACCGAGGGGCTGGTGAGGCCTGAGCCGGAGGTCTCGCCGGTCGCGTTCCCGGCCGCGCTCGCGCCGACGAACCCGCTGCCCTGCTGGTAGTACGCCGTCTCGGCGCTGGCGATCGACCCGAGTCCGGACTGGGCCGGGCCCGCGGCGAGCGGGCTCACGCCCGAGGCGGGGTGGAGGAGGTCCGAGAGCCCGCCGAACGCTCCGTAGACGCCGACCGGCACGAACAGCCAGCCGTCGGCGCATCCGAAGAGCCCGTCCGAGAAGTCGAGGAAGATCACCTGGGCGGTGACCTGCGTCGGCGGGGACGTGTAGTTGTCCGTGAGGTTGATCTCGCCGAGGTCGTCGCCGTTCTCGGTGAGCGTGCTCGACGGGCTGACCACTCCGTTCGTCCAGTTGGCGAACGTCTCGGACTGCCCGTTGAACGTGCCGGAGTACTGGTAGCCGGTCGTCCAGCTGCCCGTGGCCGAATAGCTCGAGCTCGCCGTCCAGGTCTCCCCGGGGACCGGGGCGATCGGGACGAGGCCGAGCGGCGAGGCGAAGGAGATCGAGCTGACCTCGTTGGCGCCGACGTCGAAGTTGACCGAGCCGTCCTGGCTCGCGTTCGACGAGTTCGTGAGCGAGACCGAGCCCGAGAAGTTGAACGCCTCGTTGGAGGCGGCGTTCATGACGGCGAGGGCCGAGAGGGTCGACGAGCCGGGGGAGGTCTCGGTGACCGTTCCCGCGCTCGTGACGTTCGTGAACCCGCTGGCGGTCTCGAGCCCCGCCAGGTCGATATTGACGGTGGTGGCGTTCTCGATGACCGTCTCCTTGAGGGACGCGTTGAACGCCGTCTGGGCCTCGTCCATGGTCTGGGTCGCGGAGACGTTGGTCTGGGTGTAGATGACGACCCAGACGAAGTAGTACGAGAAGGAGATCCCGAGGGTCCCCACGACCGGGACGCCGCCGTCACACGAGGCGTCGGAGCAGCTGTACGACGCGGAGGCGTTGCCGCCGAACGCCCACTGTTCGGTGTTCCCCGAGGCGGTCGTCACCGCGGAGTTCGCGGGGGCGGCCCGGGCGGCGGGCACGACGAAGAAGGCGGCGAGGACGATGGCCAGGACGACGATCAGCGCGACGGCGAGCGTCGCGGCCGGCACTACGGGCGTTCGAGCACGCACTACGTTCATAGGGTAGGACCCCGACTTGGCACGTCGGTCCTAGCGGATAAACCCTCGCGCGCGCTCCGAGAGGGGGTCGAGGCCCGCCCGGGGGTCGTCGGGGGGCGTGATCGGGGGTCGGCTCGCTACTGGAAGGGACCGGTCCGGTTGGGGTTGTCGAAGTTCGTCAGCAGCATCTGTCCGCGCGACCGGGGGCGGCCCACCGGGGCGATCAGCGGGTCCTCCTCGAGCGCCGGAATGGTGGTCGAGATCGGCACGTCGACGATGATCTCCCGGGTCCGCCCCCCGCGGCCCCGCGAGACGATCGTCGCCCGGATGAGCCCCAGGGACTCGAGCTCGGAGACGTAGTTGGAGATGCTGCGGGCGTGGAGCGGCTGGAGCCCGAGGCGCTCGGCGAGGCGCCGGTAGCTGTCGTAGACCTCCCCGGTGAGGACCCCGGCGCGGCGACGCTCCGACGACTGGAGGATCGCGTACAGGAGCACCTTGCAGTGGGGGGGCAAGGTCCGGCAGCAGTCGACCACGATGTCCTGCTCGAGCCGGTTCTTCGCCTTCACCACATGGTCGGCGGTGATCCGCTTCGCATGGTCGCGCTCCGCCATCTCGGCCGAGAGCCGCAGGAGGGCGAGCGCCCGCCGGGCGTCCCCGTTCTCGAGCGCGGCGTAGGCGGCGCACCGTTCGACGACCCCGGGGTCGATCACGCCGTCCCGGAACGCCTCCCGGGCCCGGTCCCGCAGGATGTCCTGGAGCTGGAGCGCGTCGTACGGCGGGAAGAGGATCTTCTCCTCGTTGAGCCGGCTGCGGACCCGCGCGTCCAGGTGGTTCGTGAACTTGAGGTCGTTCGAGATGCCGACGAGGACGAGGCGGGCCGACTCGAGCTCGGTGTTGATCTGGCTCAGGGTGTAGAGGACGTTGTCGCCGCTCCGGGCGACGAGCCGATCGATCTCGTCGAGCACGAGGACGACCGTGCCGCCCTTCTGGTCGATGAGGCGGCGCATCGCCGCCTGGACGCGGTCGAGCGACCAGCCCGTGGGGATCCGGTCTGACTCCGCGCGGGCGAACGTGTTGCCGACGGTCTGCAGGAGGCTGTAGGCGGTGTCGATGTTGCCGCAGTTCACCGTTACGAAGGTCAGCTGGGCCGAGGCCTCGGCCCGTCGCTGGATGTCCTGGCGGACCTGCGCGACCACCGCGGTCTTCCCGGTGCCGATCTTGCCGTAGATGAGCAGGTTCGACGGGACATCGCCGCGGAGCGCGGGCGCGAGCACCTCCGAGACCTGGCCGATCTGCTGCTCGCGATGCGGGAGTCGGCTCGGGACGTAGGAGTCCCGCAGGACCTCGCGGCTGCCCCGGAACAGGTCGCTCTTGGTCGACAGGATCGAATCCAGGAACTCGCCGGCCGAGCTCGGGGCGCCGGGGGCAGGGGTCGGCGTGGGCACGGGAGCCGCGCCGACCGGACCTCCCCCCGACGGGCGGTCCGCCATGGGGGCGACCGCCGGACGACTGACTTCGCTGGCCGGTGGCCCGCTCGCGTCGATGGGTGGGTCCTCGGGAGCAGGTGACACCGTCTAAGCCTACCCGGGCCTCGGGCGGCTCCGCGAGGGGCGCGTGCCATATCTACCTTGCGGAGAAAAATTGCGCCGGAGCGACGTCATCGAACGTCGGAGCGTTCCGGGGCGCGCGCCGGCCGCGGGCGCGACGTCGCCGACCCGACCGAACGCATTTGAAGGGCCTCCGTCTGCGTTCTCCCGATGGTGGAGCCTGGCCACGGCGTGAAAAGTCCGATCTCGATCGGGTGGGTGATCGGCGCCGCGCTGCTCTGCGGCCTGGGCCTGTTCGCGCTCGCTTACTGGCTCATCACCTTCAGCTGGCTCTACTTCGCGGGCGTCATCCCGGTGATCGTCGGCGCGCTCATGCTGTTCAACCCGCGCGCCGGATGGGATCACGCGTAGGGGCGCGCTCACCGATGCCGCCGACGCGCGCGGCCGACCGGCCGCTCGTCGTCGTCAAGCTGGGCGGGAGCGTCATCACGCGCAAGCGGGAGGTCGAACGGACGCGTCCCAAGGTGATCGAGCGGCTGGCCCGGGAGGTCGCGTCCGTGTCGGACCGACCCGTCATCCTGCTCCACGGCGCGGGGTCGTTCGGCCACCCCGGGGCACGCCGCTTCGGCCTCGCGCGACCTCCGCCCGAGGGCGCGAAGCCGTCGGCGCGGGCCCGCGGGGGGGCGATCGTGGCGGCCGAGGTGCGCCGACTGCACCTCACGGTCCTGCGGGAGCTCGTCCGGGCGGGCGCCGCCCCGGCGTCGGTCCCGATGGCGACGCACGCGCGGAACCGGGAGGGTGCGCTGGCGAGCCTCGATGCGGCGCCGTTCTCTGAGGCGCTCGACCGGGGGCTGCTTCCCGTCTCGTTCGGGGACGTGGTGCCCGATGACGCCTGGACCGCGTCGATCCTGAGCGCCGACACGATCGCCCTCGCGCTCGTCCGGAAGCTCCCCGTGGGCCGGGTCGTGTTCGTGAGCGACGTGCCGGGCGTGCTGCGGGGCCCGGCGGGCGGGCGTCGGGCCGTCGAGCCCGAGGTGTCGGAAGCGGTCGTGGAGGCCCTGCGACCGGACGCCGGCGTTGCGGACGTGACGGGAGGGATCCGGGGCAAGGCGATCGCGATGCGGGCGATCGCGGCCGCCGGCGCGGACGCAGTTCTTATTAGCGGACTCACGGATGGAGCCCTTCCTCGCGCGATCCGGGGGGAGTCGGTCTACGGGAGCTGGGCGCACGCCGGAGCCCGCTAGCCCGGCCGACGCGGGCGGGCTCGACCTCTCGCACCGCAAGGCGGAGCACGTCAAGGTCGTGCTTGGCAAGGACGTCGAGGGTCGCTACCGGTACTGGGACGACTTCCAGCTCGTCCACCGGGCGCTGCCGGAGATCGATTTCGACGAGATCGACCCGTCGGTGGACCTCCTCGGCCACCGGCTCCGCGCCCCCATCGTGATCACCGGCATGACCGGCGGATTCCCGGACGCGGCCACGATCAACGGCAACCTCGCACGCGCCGCCGCCGAGGTCGGGGTCGCGATGGGCGTCGGCAGCGAGCGAGCCGCCGTCCTGAAGGGGCAGTACCCGGAGAGCTACGCGACGGTCGCCCAGTACCCGGTGCCCCTCAAGTTCGCGAACATCGGAGCGCCGCAGATCATCCCGCAGAAGCGCGGGGACCGGATCGTGGGGCCGGACGAGGTCCGCGCCGCGATGGCCCTCATCCACGCGGACGTCCTCGCGATCCACCTCAACTTCCTCCAGGAGATGGTCCAGCCCGAGGGGGACCGGCGCGCGCGGGGGGCGCTCGAGCGGATCGGGGTGCTCGCGCGGGAGTTCCCGGTGCTGGTCAAGGAGACCGGGGCGGGGATCTCGCAGGACGTCGCGCGGCAGCTCCGCGACCGGGGCGTGAAGGCGTTCGACGTAAGCGGCACCGGCGGGACGAGCTTCGCGGCCGTCGAGTATTACCGCGCGCTCGAGCAGGGAGCCGAGCGCGAGGCGCGGGTGGGGAAGACGTTCTGGAACTGGGGGATCCCCTCGCCGATCTCGGTCCTCGAACTGGTCCCGCTCGGGCTTCCGGTCGTCGCGAGCGGCGGGGTCCGCTCCGGGCTCGACGTCGCGCGGGCGATCGCGCTCGGCGCGACCGCCGCCGGCACGGCGGGCGGGGTGTTGCGGGCCGCCTCCACCGGCTACGAGGAGACCCGACGCGAGCTCGAGACGCTGGTGCACGAACTCAAGGTCGCGATGTTCCTTACCGGATCGAGGACGATCGCGGAGCTGCGAAAGGCCCCGTACGTCGTGACGGGAGAGAGCCGGGCGTGGCTCCACCGCTGACCAACCCCCCGCCGACGCCCGAGGACCTCCACCGCTCGAAGCTCGCCTGGGCGAAGCGATCCCCCGGCGGGCCGCTGCCGTCGAACGCCGCCTGGCTCCGGGGCCTGCCTCCCGACGAGGCGCGTGCGTTCGCGGGCACGGTGCGTCGAAAGCCGACCCGCACGTTGAGCGGGGTCGCGGTCGTCGCCGTCATGACGGCCCCCGCCCGCTGCCCGCACGGGCGCTGCTCGTACTGCCCCGGAGGGCTCGAGCTGGGGAGCCCGCAGAGCTACACCGGCGAGGAACCCTCCGCCCTGCGGGGCGCCCAGTTCGGGTGGGACGCCCAGGCGATCACCCGGCACCGGATCGAGACGCTGGAGGCGATCGGTCACCCGACGTCCAAGGTCGAAGTGATCGTGATGGGAGGGACGTTCCCGGCCCGGCCGCGGACCTACCAGGAGACGGTGCTGCGCGGGATCTACGACGGCCTCAACGGCGCGCGCTCCGGCTCGCTTGCGGACGCGGTCGCCGCGAACGAGCGCGCGGAACACCGGATGGTGGGACTCACCGTGGAGACGCGCCCGGATTGGTGCGACGAGCGGGTCCTCCCGTTCCTGCTCGACGCGGGGGTCACGCGCGTGGAGCTCGGCGTCGAGTGCCTGCGGGACGAGGTGCTCGAAGCCGTGGGGCGGGCCCACGGGAGCGCCGACGTCGCCGAGGCGACCCGCTCGGCCCGGGACCACGGCCTCAAGGTCTGCTATCACTGGATGCTCGGGCTCCCCGGGATGGACCCCGCGCGGGACCTCGCCGACTTCCGGCGCCTCTGGGCGGAAGAGGAGTTCCGGCCCGACCTCCTCAAGATCTACCCGACCCTCGTGCTGCCCGGGACCGCGCTCTACGACGACTGGAAGGCGGGCCGCTACCAGCCGTACGATACCGAGACCGCGGTCCGGGTGCTGGCGCAGCTCAAGGCGGAGCTTCCGCCGTGGGTCCGCATCCAGCGGATCCAGCGGGACATCCCGGCCCGCCTCCTGGCCGCCGGGGTCCGGGCCAGCAACGTCCGCCAGCTCGCCCTGCGACGCCTCGCGGCCGAGGGGAAGACGTGCCGCTGCCTCCGGTGCCGGGAAGCGGGCCGTCGTGCGAGCCCGGACCCCGACGCCTTCCGCCTCACGACGACCGACTACCGGGCGGGTGGGGGGCGGGAGACGTTCTTCGCCTGGGAGGAGCCCACGACGGACACGGTCGCCGGGTTCCTGCGGCTTCGCTACCCGTCGGACGACACCCCCGGGGGGCTCGACGCCCCGGTGATCCGGGAGTTGAAGGTGCTCGGCCGGGAGGTCGCGGTCGGGGCCGCGGGCGGTGGGGCACGGGAGTACCAGCACCGCGGGTTCGGGCGCTCCCTCCTGGCGGCCGCCGAGCAGCGGGCCCGCACGGACGGATTCTCGCGGATCTTCGTCCGCAGCGCGGTCGGCACCCGGGCCTACTACGGACAGCTCGGCTACGACCGGTCGGGCCCGCACATGGCGAAGGCGATTTTCGCGGGAGACAACCTCTGACGGAAGGCGCCGGTGACCGGCGGCCCTCCCGTTCGCGCAACCCTTAAACCCACCCCCGGCTCCGCCGACCGAGCACCCCCATGGCCCGGAACATCCAGGTCGAACCGCTGCGCACCGTGCACATCGAGGACCAGGCGATCGAGCTCGTCGAGCGCAAGGGGCTGGGCCACCCGGACTCGATCGCGGACGGCGTCTCGGAGTCGGTGAGCCGGGCGCTCTCGCGCCTCTACCTCGACGAGTACGGGCGGATCCTCCACCACAACACGGACGAGACGCAGGTCGTGGGCGGCGCCTCGGAGCCGAAGTTTGGCGGCGGGAAGGTCACGACCCCGATCTACATGCTCCTCGTCGGCCGGGCGACCACCGAGGTCAACGGCGAGAAGCTGCCGTTCCGCGAGACCGCGATCAAAGCGGCCCGTCAGTACGTGAAGTCCGTCTGTGCCCACATCGACGTCGACTCGCAGGTCGAGTTCGACTGCAAGATCGGGCAGGGCTCGGTCGACCTGCGGGGCGTCTTCGAGCAGAAGTCGGTGCTGTCGAACGACACCTCGTTCGGCGTCGGCTTCGCGCCGTTCTCCGACCTCGAGCGCCTCGTGCTCGAGAGCGAGCGGTTCCTGACGCTCAAGCTGAAGAAGAAGGTCCACGCGCTGGGCGAGGACGTCAAGGTGATGGGGTTCCGGGACGGCGACGCGATCCGGCTCACCGTGGCCGCCGCCCTCGTCGACCGGGAGATCGCGGACCCGAAGGAGTACCAGGGCGTCTGTGACGAGATCCGGGAGCAGCTCGAGGACCAGGCCGCGAAGCTGACCCGCCGCAAGGTCGTCATCGACGTCAACACGGCGGACGACCCGGAGCTCGGCCGGTTCTACCTCACGGTCACCGGCTGCTCGATGGAGGCGGGGGACGACGGGTCGGTCGGCCGCGGCAACCGCGCCAACGGACTCATTACGCCGTGCCGCCCGATGAGCCTCGAGGCGTCGGCCGGCAAGAACCCGGTCAACCACGTGGGCAAGATCTACAACCTGCTCGGGAACCTGATCGCGAACGACATCGTGAAGGAGACCGGAGGGAACGTGAAGGAGGTCCACGTGAAGATCCTCTCCCAGATCGGCAAGCCCGTCGACCAGCCCCAGGTCGCGAGCCTCCAGGTCCTTCCCGCCGACGGCGTGAAGCTCGCCGCGGTCAAGGGGAAGGCCGAGGCGGTCGCCCAGGGCTGGTTCGACAAGATCGACCAGATCCCGCGGCTCCTCCTCACGGACAAGCTGTCGGTCTTCTAGGCTGCCCCCGCCGCGACGGCGGCCCTCGAACCCGTTCCTTCCCCCGGTCGCCCCGCGCGCGGCGCCGGTCTAAATATTCGGTCCGACCAGTTGCTTCGGGGGCCCGGCCCGTCGGGCGGGTGCGCGCGGCCCCCGACGATGACGCTCAGCACCGAGGAGATCGAAGGGATCGTCCTCGTCGTGGTCCTCGGCGTGATCCTCGCCGGGCTGTTCCTCTACATCTTGAGGCGCCTGCGGCAGCGTCGGGACCACCTCGTGAAGGAGCTCCAGACCCCGGAGCTCCGCCAGGACCGGGCGTTCAACCGGATCGCGATGGCGCGGCGCGAAGCGGAGATCCTCGCGCGCACCGGCGCGGACGTGACCACGGCCCGCTCGCTGATCGCGCAGGCCCAGGGCGCGTTCGACACCCGGGACTTCGACGGGGCCTACCGGAACGCCCAGGAGGCCCACGAGGCGCTGGTCGCCGTGCGCCGCGACGGCCCGCTGCCGGGCCGCTCGGTCGGCCCGGCGCGCCCGGTCCCGAGCTCGAGCCCGCTCCCCTCCGGCACCGGCCCCGCGCGGGCCGAGGGGCCGACGGGTCCGGCGCCGCCCCCCAAGATCCCGAAGAACCGGGCGGAGTCCCAGTTCCAGCTGCGCCTCCTCGACCAGGAGCTCCAGGAGGCCAGGGCCTCGCGCCCGAACGACGGGGCGGTCGCGGCCGCCGACGCCCTCCGGAGCCAGGCCCAGGCGGCCTTCGACCGCGAGGACTTCACGGAGGCGTTCCGCCTCAGCCTGCGCGGCCGCCGCCAGCTCGGCGGCCACGTGGAGGCTCTCCCCCCGACCCCGACCGCGGCTCCCACGGGCGCGGGCCGGGACGTCACGCCCGCGACCGGCGTCGACGCCCTCGCCTCCGCCGACCGGGCCGCCGGCGCGAGCCGCTGCCCCGAGTGCGGGTTCCCTCTGCTCCCGGACGATCGATTCTGCCGGGGGTGCGGGAAGCCTCGCGGCGTGCTCACCTGCCCCGCCTGCGAGGCGCCCCGCGATCCCGCGGACACGTTCTGCGGCCGGTGCGGCGCCCGGTTCAGCTGAACGGGGACGCGGGCCGCTCGATCCACTCGTCGAGCCGACGCTGGGTGCGCGCCTCGTGGAGGAGCGCGCTCGTGCGGCGCCAGCGGTCGAGCGGGATCGCGAACGCCGTCCGGATCCGCTCGTCGAGCTCGGCGAGCGTCGCGAAGCGCTCGGGGGGCGTGCGCATCGCCCGTCGCACGTGCTCTCGGACGTTCCAGACGCCGAGCGGCAGGATCTCCCCCGGATGGACCTCCCGGAGCACGACGACCCCGGCCTGGCGCCCCCGCTCGAGCAGCCCCTCGCTGGTGGCGAGCCGGGCGGCGTAGTAGCAGCCTCCGATCGACGCGTAGGTGGTGCGGCCATCGTGCCCTTCGTGGTCGCCGATCATCACGACCTGCGTCGTGCTCGGGTTCCACAGCGTGTTCGGGTACCACGCCTCGATCGACTCGTACCGGTAGCTCCCGGGGAGCAGCACGATGAGCCAGCGGTTGTCGAGCGCCGTCAGGGCGTGGACCTCGATCTCCGCCAGCTCCGGGAGGAGGCGCACCTGCTCGAGGTTCGCCTTCGACAGGAGGTCGTCGACCGCCGTGATGCTCCACCGGGTGGGGACCAGCCTCCGACGGCCGTGGCGACCGAGCGTTCCGACGCTGAACGCTCGCTGGATCTTGCTGACCCGCACCCCCCGCTGGTACAGCTCCCCGACCGCGACGCGGGCGTTCGCGTCCGTGTCCGAGGTGAGCCGGTCGAGATGCGGATCGACCCGGCGGACGTCGAGCCGCATCGTCTCGATCGGCGCGGACGGTCCGAACGGTGGGGTCGAATCCGACAGAGCCAGGTGTCCGCGCGGGGGTCGGCGGAACTGGGTCTCGCTCTCGACCGAACCGGCCGCGATACCCAGGAGCTGGAGGTCCTCGAGCAGCGGGATCGAACGCTCGGCGTCCGTGACCTTGAGCCGGGTCGTGCCCCGGACCAGCCCGGTGCGGAACGCGACCACGTCCGCGACGGAGCGGCCGACCCATTCCTCGGGGGTATCGTAGAGCTCGGTCGAGCCATGCTCCGGGCTCAGGAGCGGTCCCAGCGAGACACTCGGGTATCCGAACCGTCCCACGAACACCCCCGGCGGGGACGAGCCCTCGAGCTCTCGGCCTCCGACCATCGGGAGGGTCCGTTCGAAGGCGTGGTACTTGAGCAGGATCGGGCAGACCGGCTTCCCGCAGAGGAGCTGCGCGGACCGGCACCGCAGGCACATCGACGGGTCCTCGCGGAGGCCCGGGATGCTCCACGAGAGCGACGCGATCGGGGCCAGCCCCGGGATCGGGGGGGCCGACGGAGCAGCGGACATGCGACCGACATCCGTACGATGGACGACCGTATAGGCAGACGGCGGGGTCGTGAAACAGCCGCCCTCGGGGCCGAGGGAACCCCAAAGGACCGCGCAAGGTGCCCGATGGACCCGGTACCGAGACGCGGTCTGGTTCCCCTCCTCTCGAGGGGACCCATGCCCGAGGTTCCACCGTGTCCACGAGGGACCCCGATCAGGGTCTCCTGAGCTCAAGACTCGCCGCACCGGACTGGGCGGGTCCAGCCCCCGGTTCGCCGAGGTGGGCAGGTCCCGGAGGGCAGGGCTCAGGACCTGCTGAATGGCCGAGAGAACCGTGGGGGTCCCGGGCGAGCCGGAGCGGATGGCGCGCAAAGTGGTGGCCTCCGAGCTGTTGTCCGTCGACGGCGTGGTCGATGGCTTCGAAGACCTGTTCGTGACGATCCGTCTAAGACTCTGGCGAATGGAGGCATAGTGTGTTTCTATAAACAACTATAAACAATTTAATATAGTGTTGCGCAAGAGGCGTGGTCAGTACCCATGGGGGTGTGCACAATCTACTGGAGTCGAGTTCTATTCGACCGGACGCAACCGTGCCTCTACCTTGGCCAACAACCTCGGGTTCCGAGCGTACCGAGGGTAGACGGGAAGTTCAGCATAATAGGGGAGAGAGGCGATTATCCGTGCTTGCGCGTGGGAGATGAACAACCCTTGTCGGGATGAACGGCTGTCCTGAAAATATAGAATTCCTCCGAATCGGCCCCTGTCCAACACGGGGCGATACAAGCCGGACCGCGGAAGAACGTGGACTCGACCGGCACCAGTAGTAAGTCGTAGGCCCCCAGGGGCCACTGCAATCGTCCGAGCGCCGGACAAAGCGACACTCAACGAAACTCCCGAGAAGAGGGCTGTTGTTGAAATGATCCACACGTAAAGAAAGCCTGTTAGTATGGGGTAGGGACCGACCCGACCGTTAGAGAGGGCAAGAATGATGGCGACGATCGCCCAGAAGGCGACCGTCCAGGCCAGAACACCCACTCCTGCAATATGGAGACCCGCCCTCGCTACAGTGTCCTTCAAATTTCCAGTTTCAGGATTGGGGCTTGCGGAGGATTTTGTGTTCCAACCGGTCATGACGGCCTCACTCGATTCGGGCTGGAGTCCTATCCCCAGACTGAATAGGCAGTCAGCCCCAAGCCGATTCCATCAAACACCAGCACTACCCCGCTCAGTCCGAACTGTCCCTCCTTAAACATTCCGATCACGTCCATTAGTATCGAGACGAGGCCTATCGCAAGGGCAGTTCCGGCAATCACGATGTAGTCTTGAACGGTGTGATCGAGGAGCATGATGCTCCCAAATGTGGCGGAGGAATCTAGCAGCCCCTATGGTTTGATTGCGGTAGACGCTCTCGCCTGCCTCCTTTCTGTGAGTTCGTTGTGGTGGCCCAGCCCTCCAAGTGACTCGGTGATAAACGAAGTCTTCGCGGTTATGGGTGCGGTTCTTGCCACGATCGCATCCGGCATCGTCGCTGTTCTCGAGCCCGATCCCGTCGTGGCGATAATCGCGGGTCTGGCGGCGACTGTCTCCTGGGTTACGGTAGGCTGGGTGTACGTAAATGGATGACATCTCATCTACCTTTCAGAACACGGCGTGGCCGTGGGCATTCGTTTCGCTGCTCACGATTTGTGGCACGTTCGAGGTGGTCGTGATCCTGATCACTCTCGTAATGTTCCCTCACACGCCGAAGTTGTTGGAGTTCTACTTGGTCACCATTGTGATCGTTCTGTTACTTTCATTGTACCTTGCCGTCATGAGATCACTGGGCGCTCCGCGCCAAATCACCATTCACACGTGGGGCTTCGCAGGAACGATTTCTTACCCCAGGTGGACTGGGCGTGGTGTCCGTTCCTTTTCCATCCCTTTCACAAGCATGCGTGGGGTAACGCGATGGCTTCCCGGATGGACAGTTTCGACCGACATCCCGGCAAGGGACGTTCGGGGCAGGCTATACGTGACCGTGTCAAACGCGAACGCTGTCCGGATTCGTCAGGCTTGGGAACGGTGGAAGTCGAATCCAGAAATGAAAGAAGCAAGGCAGGGTCCAGCACCCTCTCGTTCCTGAGAGGCACATCGGGCATGAATTGGGTAGATTGAGCACACCCCCACGGGTACTCCCCACGCACTCGTGAAGCGAGGGCTGCAGGGTTGCCCTCGGTGCGTGGGGAGTGGGCCCGGGAGTGCGTTCAATCTCCTCAGATCTGACACCGGCCCTGTCTGTCCCAGTTCTCGAATCCAGACCGTCGCGTGGTATGGCCTGAGGTCAACCTCCCAGTCGTGCTCCATCGCGCGGGCCCGACCACCACGCGAGTTCGTCTCTGATCCACCCGCGGAGACGGTCTCTAGCTACGATTCCTCCCCTTGCCGCGGTTAGTTCCGCCCGAACCACTCCAGGTAGGGACCTCAACTCCCGTTGGAACTGCTCGACGGCCGCGAAATTCGGACACGCTCCGAAGATGGACGCAGCAGGTGGTTCGTGGTGAACCCAGATCGAGGCGAGGCCGGGCGACCGAATCCCCTTGGCCGCCGCCGGATCGCTGAGCCACACGTACCCAGAGTAGACGAGTAGGCCGGGCTCCCGGCGCGTATCCACGATTGGTGAAACACGGAGGAGACCGCGTTCCAGGAGAGAGTCACGTCGCCGTCGCACCGTGGTCGGGGTAAGGCGCGCCTTGGTCGCAAGTTCACGCAAGCTGGCCCTCGGGCCGTCCAACAGCGCTTCCACCACCCTCCAATCTAGCGGCGACACAGTCGACACAGCGACGTGGGTTTCCTGGGGCGCGTCCGTGAGCGTGGCGCGCTCAGGTGTCCCGTGGATGACCTTCACAAGTTCGGGCGGCGGGTCGACTCCGCCATCTTTCGTGAACGTGTCGACGATAAGCGTCCCAGGATCGGCGCGCGCGACGGCCACGACGTTGTCGACCTCCAGGATGTCGTCGAGTCGTGGCTCGGGTTCGACGGCATGGAACGGGTAGAGTTTCTGAACGCGACGCAGCGACGCTGCGGACGGGACAACTAGGTAGCCCGAGATAACGCTTCGATCTTCCATCTCGTCCAACCGACTCTTGACCGCGGTTCCCGTGAGTCGGAGGGCCCTCCCAATGGTCGCGTGAGAGGCAAATGGAGCGCGGACGAGTTCCGCGATGATACGAAAGTCAAGCTCGTCCATAGAACGCGAGTCGAGAGTTCGTATTTAAAGAGCGGAAAATCGCGAGCGGGTACGCGATGCGGTCCAAATCCCGGCTCGATCTCTGATGCCTGTCGGGACACCCGACGAGGTAGAGGAATGATGCCGGAGAGCAGGAGCGCGACCGCGAGAGGTGAGGGCCGGGCATGAGGAAGATCATCGTATCCGAGTTGACGACAGTTGACGGCGTCGTCGACTCCCCCGAACGGTGGCGGTTCAACTACCAAGACTCTCAACTGTTGCAGTATAGCGTAGAGGAACTCCACGCGTTCGACGCATTGCTCATGGGCAGGGTCACCTACGAAAGCTTCGCTGCTTTTTGGCCAAGTCAGAAGCACAACGAGTTCGGGATAGCCGACAAGCTCAACACCGCTCCGAAGTTCGTCGCTTCGAACTCTCTCAAGACGGCTACCTGGAACAACTCGAGAATCGTGAGCGGCGATGTCGTCGACGGGCTGCGCAAGCTGAAGAGTCAGCCCGGCGGAGACATTGGCGTCACCGGAAGCGTCGGACTGGTTCAATCGCTCGCGACGTCCGGCCTGATCGACGAGTATCGCTTGGTAACCTTCCCGATTGTCTTCGGTGGCGGTCGCCGCCTCTTCAAGGACGGGGCCAGTCTGCCGTTGACACTCATCGAGGCGAAGTCGTTTCCTTCGGGGGCGGTGCTCTCACGCTACCGGCCAGCCCCGGCCCAGTCCGCCAGATAGGGAGGGGGGAGAGATGACGTTCCAAGCGTACCTGGACACGATCAGGGCGAAGACCGGGAAGACCCCGAAGGACTTCCGGGCGCTCGCCCACTCCCAGGGTCTTTGCTCGCGGCCTGAGCTGATGAACTGGTTGAAGGCCGAGTACGGGCTAGGTTACGGGCACGCGAATCTGATCGCGGGAATGATCCTGCACGCCCACGACGAAGAGACCACTCCGGAGGAAGATATCGCGGCCTTGTTCAAGGGAGAGCGGAGTCGCTGGCGAGCGCCGTATGACGCCTTGGTAGGGAAGTGTGCCAAGTTCGGGACGGGGTTCTCGGTTGCTCCGACGACCACGTACATAAGCCTCCTGCGGGAGGGACGGAAGTTCGGGATCGTGCAACCGTCGACCGGCCGGCTCGACATCGGCATCAAGTTGAAGTACGCTCCGGCGAGTGGTCGATTCGGAGCCGCCGGTCGCTGGAATGCCATGGTCACGCATCGAGTCCGAGTCTCGGACCCCTCCGAGGTCGACACCGAGGTGGTGTCCTGGCTTCGGAAAGCATTCGAAGCCGCCTAGCCCGCGGTCCCAGCGGGGACGGTCCAGCCCTTTCTGACTTGGTCTGTCGTGCTGGACTTCCGGTCGGGTGGAGGCGTGGCGGCATGTTGACCAAGGGCGTCTCCGCACGCGCGGAGGTTCACGGTGATCAGCCATTCCTCGTCCCCTTCCGGTGTGAACTCTAACGGCGAACTACCCTGTGGATGTGCGTCCATTATGCCGATTTCTGCCGCGGCCTGGCCCGCTCTCTCTGTGGATGCAGAAGGCTCGCCCGCTCCGGGTCACTCGCCACTACCGTGAACCTTGTGTGGCGCTGCACCTCGGCGTTCCTGAGTGCCAAGAAATTGCAAAACCGGCTGGTCATGAAGCCTCCCTCCTTCTCGGGCGCGCGAACGGTGCCCTCAACGACGACGCCATCGTCGTCGTCGGTATCTGGATGCCCACCTCTCGGAGATTGTGGCCGTCGAAGTTCTGAAGGTAAGCGGTTTTCCCTCGAGATCCAGCTCCGCCGGTGGGCGCTCCGTTGAACCACTCAACCCACTCGGCGTCGTCGGCCAGCAGTCGAGCAACCTCGGAGAGGTCAGTGGCGGCCAGATCGGTCTCGATGAGGTTATTGTTTGCGCTCAGCCGCGCCAAGAGCCCTTCCTCACTGGCGAGGCCTCGCGTCGTGCGATGGAGCGACCTTCGAGACGATCAGAGTTTGCGCGTCCTTCACCAGCCCTTTCGTCACTCATCTGAGGCTCCATCCGGTCCGGCTGGCTCCCCACTAGGGGGAGGACCTCGCTCCCAAACCCCGGTCGGAGGAAGACTACACGAGACCAAAGACCACATCCTCAAATAGCGACGAGCGTGGTCGGCCGTTCGCGGGACTGCGGGGTAGCTTGGTGACAATGTCCAGGCACAAGTGTTCACGTCCAGCCATTGTCTGGGGAGAAAGCGGCCAGGATGACCAGTTTGAAGACTCCGGCGAATGGAGGCGTCAATCGTTGCTAGAAACACCGGAGAAACGAAGACCCGGACGGTTGCGCGCGAAGCATGGGCAGTACCCGAGGGGAGTGCTCGAGCTACTGTGCCCGAGCACATACAGAACAAGTTGGCCGCTATCCTTGGATGACCCATCTGGTCCATCCGGCACGAGGAGCAGGGCGTTGTTCGACCTTCAGACCTTGTGCTTGGGCCTGCCGAGTGATTTCGCTAAATGCGTCCTCGGTGAGATAGGTTTGGAACGGGCGACTGCCCAGTAGCACCCACATAGGCCGACCATATCGTCGGACTCCGGAGACTGAATCGGTTTGTTGAAGAACGAGTTTCAGGTCAGCCCCACTCCAATCCATTGAATGGACTCTCCCACTGGGATAAGTCAACCGCAGCCCCCGTTCAGTGACCTCGATCGACTCTGCTTGGGGGCTGGATCCAACTGCGAGGTAAATCAAGAGACTGCAAATCAGAATCGCGAACGCCGAGAAGGTCACGTCGGCCACTGACCAGGCAGCTCGCAGAGTGATTGAACTGAAGAGATAGAGGACTGACGCCACCGCGAGGACAGAAAGTCCGAGCATTACCCACCGTCCTATTCGCGCGGTGCGAGCCAGTGGATAGTCCCTAGTCGCCTCCAAGTCAAAAACTGCCAAGACAGCTTACCCCCTAGGCGGTCGATACCGTGTGAGTATCTATCACGAGGGCGGCGCCGTCCATTACACTGACAAGCACGTTCTGTAAATCGAAGCCCTCGTCCTTGATCGTAATCCCGTCAAGAATCAGAGACACTCCGTCAAAACCCACGGATACCACCGCCCCGGCTGTGGAACTGTAGTAACTGGCCTCGCCCGCAAGAATGATGGCGAGCACTCCGAAGACAGTCCCCCAAGTGTCAGTCCAGTCGGGTACGAAGCCGGTCTCCGAAGCCGTGACTGCATTCGTGGCGGCAACAGCTGTCGTGGCGATGCCGAGTAATGCAGCGAGCGCAGTAAGATACCATCCTGCGCTGTCGTTCGAGGTCTGAGTCCAGCCCGTGACCGACTTCCATTCGTTCGCAAGAGTGGGAGACACCGGGCTGACCCCTTGGAACTGCTGCAAATAGGCAGGTCCACCGTTGTTTGCGAGTCCCGCTGCCGCCCCTGTGAGAAGGATTCCCACTATGATTGGGACTAAGAACCCGGCCCCCAACGAAAGTCCTTCCATGACCGTGAACACTATTGTGAGCGCAATGGCCACGCCCGCGGCAAAGTAGAAAACTGGGCCTGTCACATTGCTCCAGAATCGGGAGGCGTCCGGAGCGACTGGTCTTCCGGCTGAGTAGTCGTTTCCCGCGGATTGGAGATTGGACGCGAGGTTCTGTTCGTACTGGCTCATCGCCCTCAGAATGGGGGCGAAAACAGCTGTTAGTAGTGGTTTGATGAAGTTGGTCGATATCCAGTCAGCGATGGACTTCACCGCGGTTGCGATCGCGTCCCCAATCTTAGTGAGAGATGAAGTCGCTGGTTGAACGACGTACTCGTCTATCAACCTCGCTCCAGCGAGCACAAGACTTCCAAGGTAAACAGCAGGTGCGATGGTGACCGACCACTCGAAGATCGCGACCGTCGTGAAACCGCTCACGACGTCTCCGGCGAAGCTGTTCCACGCCTGCGCCGCGCAGCCGAGGAGTCCCGAACAGGAGTTCTGGTGCTGCACCACCTGATGGGACGTCGGCGGACCAAAGATCGGGGTGTTCGAGGTCGACGTGTTCGCGAGTGCGTCGAGCACCACGTTGGGGAGGTCCAACGTGGCCAGCTGGGGCGCGGTCAACGAGAGGAAGGTCCCGTTGACCCCTCCCGTGGAGTTGTCGAGGATCCCGGCGAGCAACGCGTAGAACATCGACGTGTTCGTGGCATTCAGCGCCAAGATAGCGCCGAGGGCCGGGAGGGCGTACGTCCCGGCTTCGATTCCGGGATTCGTCGGAACCGTCCCGCAGTCGATGGTGCACCCGCTCGGCGTGGCGTTCAGAATGGTGAGTTGGAGCCCGGAACTTTCCGTGACCCCCTTGTCGGCAGGATGATAGGACGAGCAGAGAGGGGTTGCGGAAGTATTGGGGCCCACAGCGCGGTTCTGCCAGTAGCACGCTAAGTCCGACAGGGACGCGCTTCCGGCGCCATCCACGAGGCTCCCTGCTTCGGAGGTCTGGAGGAGAGGGGGGGTGGCCTCGCCCGAGTCCGGAGCCACTTTCCCCGAGAACAGTGCCTGCCCTAGGGGTGAGCTGACCAGCACCGACATCGGGACGAGGAGGTTATTGAGACCCGTTCCGAGGGGGAGGGAGTAGCTGCTTCCCCACGGGGTAGGAACGCCCGTCGGGTCGACGCCATACGAGGCATTGACCACGACCAGCGCGAAGTTCTGGGCACCGGAGTACCGCTGGAGACCGACGGGCAGTTGATTCAGGGTCGAGTTGTCGTTCGGGCGCCAGAGGAACGTCGGGTCTTTCACCCCGGTCCACTGGGCCGTGATACTGAAGGAGAGCCAGGCATCCGTTCCGTCCCAGGATGTCGCGCCGTTATAGAGGAAATAGGGAACGCACCCCTGTCGGGAGCACCCGAGCGCGGGAGGCGCGTTGAGCATATCGATCGGAATGACGATAGTCCGGGATGACCCGTTGACCGGTACGTAGCTCGTCGTGGAGTTAGAGGAAGTGTTGAGCGCCATCTGGATCGCGACTCGCTGGTATTGCACCGTGTTGTCGACCGCGAACGTCCAGGCGACGGGATTGCCACTGTAGATCCCGGTGCACGTGGACCCCGTTACGTTGCTCTGCTGCGAATAGGCGCCCGCCAGCTCGGTGATCGGTGGCTTCTCCGTGCCATTGACCCAGATCCGCAACGCGAACGAGGATCCCAACGGGACGTTGCCGCAATTTCCGTTGATGTCGAGCTCGGCCCCGCCGTTCGCGAAGTTGATCTGGAGGTCCTCGGCGTAGACCGGGTTGACCCGTGCACCATCGGGGATCCCGTCGCCCGGGGTCGATGAGACCAGGGGGTTGGCGCCCCACGAGAGCTTCCCCCAGACCGTCAGGGTCCAGTTGCCCCCATACTGCGAGACCACGCCTCGGAGCCAGTCGTAGCCCCCGTCGGCCAGCTCCAACCCGGGCATCTCGAGGAAGGTGGTCAGGGCCTGCCGAGACCAGAGGACCTCGGAAGAGTAGGGCGAGTTCCCGGGACAATTCCTGCTCGTGCAACTGATGTTGCTCAAGTCCGAGGCGATCGGGCTTGCTTCCGCCGGACCACCGGGATACTGGGCGTAGGAGAACGGGTTCGAGCCGTTCTCCCACCAGAGGTGGAAGGCACTGCTTTCGGGAATCGACGGGCCGGTGGTGGTCGGCCCCAGAATGAACGTGAGGTTCCACAGGTCGAGCATGTGGCTCATCGCGGTGTCGACGGTCCATGGATCCAGATCGTACGCCTTTTCGTAGTAGTCATTCACCAGACCGTTCGTGGAGTACGCCCACACGTCGGCACCTACGGTCTCCGGGCCGGTCGCGAGAGGCACCCTCCAGCCGTTGACCTTCTCGAGGTCTGTCAGCCCATCCCCGCTGGTGTCTCGTTGGTAGACGAACGACAGGGTCTGGCTCATCGCCGTCGTCGAGGGCGAGGTGGAGTAGTTGAGTTCGAGCGCCGCGTAGTAGGTCTGGTTCATGCCTAGGAGCGTGAAGTTGAGGGCGTCGAACCACGGACTTGAGGGCGATTGATTGACCTCGGCGGGGGTCACCGGGATCATGAGCGAGGTCGTGGTGTTCCACACCGTGAGCATGCCCCCAGTCACGGAAGGTTCGGGGGCGATCCCGGCCAAGGCGTTCGGGGCGTCCCAGTGGATGGTCGCGCCCCCACCCGTCTTGGTGATCGAGTCGTACGGGAGGTCGGACTCCCAGATGTCGAGCGCAGCAAGTGTCTGGAACGACGAGAAGGCCCGATCGACGGTATCAGTATACCACGAACCTGAGACTGCGACGCCGTATGTTCCTTGATAGATCGTCCAGGGTTCGAGACCGTGAAGCTCCGCGGTGTATCTCCAGGATGTTCCGTTGGACAGCACGGTGCCCTGGACACCGTTCAGGGTGAGATTGGCTCCTCCAGATTGAGGGCCGTACGTCACGGACCCCGCGGCGGCCGAGGTTGCATACCACGTCGCATCGGCGGTGGTGGCCGTGAGGTTGCTGACTTGCCAACCCCAGACCGTGACCGAGGGGCGGGTCAACGTGAACGAGTACGACCACGAGTTCGTCTGGGCCGGTGCGTTCACTGGGGCCGTGTACGAAAAGCCAGGCTCCTGGGCGGACGTCCAACCCCCAGGTCGGCTGGTAGCCCAGAAGTTCGCAAGATAGGAGTGACTGACGGTACCCTCGATGCCGAACGAACCATACTGGGCAGGCAGATACCACCCCGAGGGCCAACTGACCCACTTCCCGACGGTTGCCCCCCCGTTCGACTGGTCGGTGATCGTCGCGTTTCCGACGGCCGCCATGCAGTATCCATTGCCGCTCCACCACGCCGTCCCTGCACAGTCCGCCCACGAGAACCCTAGCGACACCGGGGCCGAGTTCGAACTGCCGGAAAACGACACATGGAGGGAGTGCGAAGTGCTGGCGAGAGGGAGTGTCATCGTGACTTTGCCGGAAAAGGACGTCTTGGAGGCGGTAAAGGGCGCCGACGGCGCCGAGCCGCTCCCGCACCATGTGCCGGAAGTGGTCAGCTGATACTGGGGCGACAGCGAAAGGCTCCACCAATACGCTTGATTCGGCGTCAGATTGGATGCGTAAACCGAGGGATAGATGCCCGAGCCTTCGAACGAGTGGGTCGTGCCGTTGTTGATGGTGACGTTGGCCCAGGCCTTGATGAGCGTGTAGTTGGCGTAGTACGTCGAAGGCACCCAGCCCACCGGTGGGCTGGTCTTCCCGGTCCAAGAACACGTAAGACTGTATCTCGCGCCCCAAGGGATCACCGCGGTCACCCCCAGGTCCAGCGCGGTGGGACCGTAGATCGACGGAGCTACCTCGACGGTCTCGGTCGTGTTCGCGCAGTTCCATTGGCTGTTGAATGAGCCGCAGCCACTGAACCCTGAGGAGAACGAGTCGAGCTTGATCTGCGGGCCCGGGGACTGAGGCGAGGTGGGAGAACTCCCCCAAGCGAGGGTAGCGTTCTGGAGCGGAGATGAGCTCAGAGGGACCGCCAGCGCTTCGAGCAGCCAGTCGGAATAGACCGCGAGATACGTGTTCGGGGCGTCAACTCCGACCGAGGGGTCGAGAGGTGAGGTCGCATTGTTCGACTTCAATGTGGAGGCGCAGACCGTCCCCGAGCCCCCGATGAGGTTCAGGGGCTGGTGGGTCAGCTCGGAGTACAGGGAGAGCGCCGTGGTGTTCTGCGCGTTGCAGAGCTGGTTGGTCGAGAGGCTGGTCGTGATGGAGCTGCTCGATGAGGTGACGCTCGAGTTGAAGGCGGCCTCGCCGGTAGAACCCGTCCCGGAGTTGAAGTCCGCACCGACGAGTGGGTCGCTGACCATCTGATCCAGTAGCTCAAGCGACTCGTTCGCTCCGAGGAAATCGCCGGTGAAGTCGACCCGGCCGGAGTTTCCCGAGACTACGGGCCAGGCGATGAGCGGCCGCTGAAAGGCATCGACAGTGAGTGACGGCGCTCCGTCGACCGGTTGAGCCGGTCCGGCGCCTCCGATCGGCACCGGGGCGAGTAGGGGTGTTCCATCCGGGTAAAAGATCGCTTCTTCGGGGGCTCCTCCATCGACATCCGGATTCGTCCAACTGAGGTACACCAGCCCCGCGGGAGATCCGGTTCCGCTCAGGTTCTCTATGTTGCCCAAGACCGGGCTCGAGGTATACGGACCAGTCCAGCTGCTCCCGAAGTTGCCGGAACCTTGGGTCACGAGCATCGTCTGGCCGTTGTATAAGGTCGGATAAGCAAGCAGGAGTTCCGAACCAACTCCAACGAGTGTGAGCTGCCCGCTGACCCAGCCGGCGGCGGAGAGCTGGGTGTCCCCGACGGCAGCGAATACCGGATTGGCTCCGGAGGTGCTGAAGGCGGCCACGACCTTGGGTGTCGAGAACGAAGTCCCGCCGTTCGTCGATGTGACGAGCTGGATCTGGTCCAGGCCCGACACCGAAAAGGCAACGGCGAGAAGGGACCCGAACCCGTCTGGAACGATGGACGCCGAGGCGGAGAGAATGCCCGTGGCTCCGCTCCCGGAGGGGCTCAGCGTGACCTGGGAGGAGAGCCTACCAGTGGGAGCGAAGGTCGACGCCTGCCAAGCGTTCGAGCCTGAGGTCACCAGGAGCACACTCGTGGTGTTCGTGGTCAGCGCGACGACGGACCCGGACACGGAGCTCCCGAAGGTCGCCCAGGTCCCACCCGAGTTGCTCGAGGCCCAAAGTTGGGTCGAGCCCGAACTCGACACGGCCGACACGACCACGCTTCCCATCGTGGCGATCGCGTCGGCCGCCACAGGTCCTGTGACGTTGGTGACACGGGTTGGAATGTTCCATTGCACTGGCACACTGGAGGGGCATTGGCTGTTGGTACCGGACCAGGAGCTGCCCGTCGCGCACCCGTGCTTCACGATCGCCGCGGCGGTCCCGGGATTGTACCCACCCGACTCGAACCAGACGGTTCCTCCTCCGCCACTCCGACTCGAGGCGTTGATCATCCCAAAGGGGCTGGCGGCCGAGGGCAAGGAAACGAGCTTGACTTGGGACGTCGGCCCGGTAGAGCTCACATTTGCAGGATAGGGGAACAGCGAGGGGCTCACATCATACACGTAGTCGAGGGTGTTGGGTGAAACACCGGCCGGAGGGGGCGGTGGACTCCCGGAGGCTGCGGCGGCTGATGGCAGAGAAGTGAGTAGAAGAATCAGGCAGGAGGCGATGGCGAGAATCGCGGTCGAGGGACGCAGGTGACTCGAGTGTCGGCGGGGCCGCTCACCACTCCGAGCGGCCGAGCGCCATCGGCGGTCGGTGCAGCTACACGTTTTGCTGCAGTCGTCTGCCGGGATCATACGTCCCTCGGTGCGAAGCCTCTCGCCTCGCGACTCGCTCGGGTCCCGGTTGCACCGAGCGACAATGAACAGCAAAGCGATCGGAGACGGGCTGCGCCAGCCCCGTACTCTGCATCGAAGGAGTCATCTGTTCCTAGCTCAAAAACTTACTCGAATCTGCAGGCGGGTGCGACGAGGCCCTGTCTTTCCGTGGCCTACCTGAGGCTCCCTCCGCTCCGGCGGGTTCGGCCACAGGGGGACGTCATCGCCCAGAAACCCCCCTCGGAAGAGAGCGGTCTGAGCCGAGACGACCGCATCCTCAAATAGCGTCGAGCGTGGTCCGCCAGCCGCGGGACTGTGGGGTAGCTTGGTCCATCCTTCGGGGTTCGGGACTCCGAGACGCCAGTTCAAATCTGGCCAGTCCCATCGCCTTCCCGAGCCGCCCATATCGGCGGCCGCCCGGGCCCACTAGGGGGCCGAGCGGAGCTTCTGGTCGAGGGCCCGGATTGCGCGGCCCCCGTTCTTGAGGATCGGCCCCCCGTGGTAGCTCATCAGTGAGTCGACGCTGAGCTGGGCCATCCGGTGGGCCGAGACCCGCGCCGTGCCGGTGTGCAGCGTGAAGTCGGGCGGGGTGAGGTCGGCGTGCTCGGCGTCGCAGAAGAACAGGTCGCCGGAGAACAGCAGCTTGCGCTCGGGGTGGTAGTAGGCGAGGTGCCCCGGGGTGTGGCCCGGGGTGTGGTAGGCAATCAGGCCGCCGGCCGCGTCCACCAGATCGCCGTCCTTGAGCGTCTCGTCGATCGTCACCGGCTCGGCCGGTGCCATGCCGGGGCCGTCGTACTTCGGCTCCTCGGCGATGAACGCCGCCTCGATCCAATGCGCGAAGGATCGCGCGCGCGTCTGGGTGAGCATCGCCTTGAGCGAGCCCACGTGGTCGCGGTGGAGGTGGGTGACGAGGATCTTCTTGATCGCGGTCGGCGGGACCTTCACCTTCGCGAGGTACGCGGCGATCGCCCGGTCGGAGCCGGGCAGTCCCGTGTCGATGAGCGTCCAGGACGCGCCGGGATCCTTCAGCAGGTAGACGTGCGTGCTGAAGTCCGGCGAGGGGTCGACGCCTTCCACGAGGTGGACACCGGGGAGGATCTCGGGCATGGTGACGCTCCGGTCGGGGGAGGCGAGGTCCGCTTAAGTCCGTTCGCCCGGCGACGGCCGGGGTGCGCGCCTGCGAACTACATATACGGCCGCTCCCGCATTTTCCTCCGATGCGGCTCCACCGCGCCCCGCTCCTCGCCGCGGTCCTCGTCGTGGGGCTCGTGCTCACCGGAACGCTCGTCCCGGCCGCTCGCGCCGACTCTGCGGGGCCGGGGCCGTCCTCGGCCGCACCGGTCCCGGCCGCCGCCACCGCCAACCTCACCGTATGGACCGTCAATTCGGCGGGGGTCGCGACGGACGATTTCTGGTCCGGAACGACCCACGGACCCGACGACGTCTATTTTTTCGTCTCTGACCTCGACACGAACGATCGCAGTGCGAACCTCAGCGTGAGCGATCCGTTCGCCGCCCGGGACGGGCTCACGAACCCGGTCTGGACGGGCTCCGTCGGATTCTCGAGCACCGACCGCAACAACACCACCACCGCCAGCGGGCTCCACTACACGATCCCCCTCGCGCTGACGTATGGAGGTACCTGGACCGTGACGGCCAACGCGACCTTCGCCGGCAACGCCTCGGCGAACTTCACGGTCGGGACGTTCTACGTGGACTCCCGGTCGAACCCGGCCGAGGGGGATGCGGTCGTTCCGAGCGAGCCGGTCTCCATCTTCTGGGGCGCGGTCGCGACCGCGAACGGGGCGACGTATGCCGACCTCGCGACGCTCACGATCAACATCTCCTACACGGCGGGCGGAACGCTCCAGGAATTGTTCGGCGGCAGCCGGTCGCTCTCGACCGCCGGGATCGGTTCGCTCGCGGTCGCCGTCCCCGACAACGCGACCGTCGGGACGGCGTTCGACTGGACGCTGGTCGGGAACGTCACCAACGGCTCCCAGGTGACCGAGAGCTCCCTCGCTTCCGGCGTCCTCTACGTGGGGGCCGTCGCCGTCGGCTCCGCCGAACTGTCCGCGACGCTCTCCTGCGCCGCCGGGAACGCGGCGACCTCGTTCGTCGCGGGCGCGACGGTCGCGTTCTGCCTCGTGGCCGGGGCCTCGTTCGAGGGGTCGTTCTCCCCGGTACCGAGCCTCTCGGTCTCGATCGCCTTCTCCAGTGCGGACGGCTCGGTCGCCCCGCCCGGCGACCCGCCGAGCCACCTCGTCACCAACGCGACGGGCACGGTCACGGCCACGTTCCAGGCGAGCGTTCCACCGTTCACCGCGTCGAACGGCTCGCCGCTCAGCCGCAACTGGGTCCGGTTCGTCGTGACGGACCCGTCCGATGCGAACCCGACCGGCGCGACCGCCTGGGAGAACTCCTCGTTCGTCGTCTCCCCCGCGAGCGGGCACGCGATCGTCTCGGTCGCCCTCGGTCAAGCGGTCTACTATCTCGGCGAGACCGTCACCGCCAACTGGTCGGTCTCCTCCACCGGCTCCGGTGGGTTCAGCCCGTTCGCCTGGGCGCTCCTGGCGCTCCCCGACGACGGGTTGCTCGCCGAGGGGAGCCTCGCCTCGAGCCCGAGCAGCGGCTCGTTCACGGTCCCGCTGCCGGCGACGTACACCGGCGGGTTCTCGGTCGAGGTCGAGGCGGAGAACGCGACGACCGTCGCGGGGGGGAACGCCTCCGCGTCGATGCGGGCGCCCGGGATGCTGATCACCCCGAGCGCTCCGTACTACCTGCCGGGCCAACAGCTGACGTTCACGATCGCCACCGTGGGCGGGGCCCTCCTGCCGGGCGCGACGCTCTTCTACGACGTCGAGGCGGTCTACGCCTCGTCCGGTGCCGGCGGCACCTCGGAAGGGCTCGTCGTCAACGGGTCGGTCGCGGACGGGGGGGACGTCCTCCTCACGGTGCCCTCGGCGTCGACCCCCGTCGAGTACCAGGTGGTCGCCTGGGCCCAGTCTCCGACGCTCGGGCTGTACGCGAGCGGGGAGACGACCGTCGCGGAGGCGGCCGGGTTCCAGGTGCTCGTCGGAGTCCCGACCGCCCCCCAGAACCCGGACGGCACGTATGCGCCCGGCCAGGCGATCGTCGTGAGCTACCAGGTCCAGCCGTACGGGAACCTGCCGTCCGCCCGCCCCTACACGATCGACCTCGGGGTGCTGGGGACCCTGGCGGCCGCGAGCCTCCAGACGACGTCGACGTCGGGGAACGTGACCCTGACGCTGCCCGCCGACCTCCCGCAGGGGTCGGTCGAGATCTACGCGGAGGTCTACGGGACGGGGCTCTCGGGACCGAACTGCTACGCGGACGAGTGCGAAGGGTACACGTGGATCCCCGTGAACCCGCACCCGGCCGCGACGCCCGCGGCCGCGCCGGACCTCGGCTTCACCGAGGCGTGGTTCCTGCTGCTCGCGATCGTGATCGCGGTCGCCGGGGTCCTCTACGTCGTGCTGCGGCCGCGCTCGCCCCGCCCGATGCTGCCGGAGCCGCTCGACGAGTTCGACGAAGCCGATCTCGAGCCCGGTCTCGAGGCCGACGAGGAGCCGGACGAGGGCCCCGACGCCGGCACGAGGGCCGACGGGTCGTCGGACGATCGCTGAGCGATCAGGGTTGGGCAAAGGCCGCGCCAAGCGCGGTGACGGAGGCGCGCACGGCCTCGGGAGGGAGCCCCCCGAAGTCGAAGATCCCGAGCACCTCGTCGATGCCGATCCGCGCGTACGCGCGCAGACGCTGCGCCACATCGTCCGCGGGCCCGAACAACGCGAACCCGGACCGCTCCAGGGCCTCGGCGTCCGCATGGTGCGGGTCCCGCGCGACCTTCTGCGCATAGAACGTGCTCTGCGTCCGAAGGCGAGAGTCGAGGTAGCGCTGGAGCGCGGCTCGGGCGACTTCGGGGCGGTCGCCGGCGTAGAGATGCACGGCGGCCGCGACCTCGCCCGGGACGCCGGCGGGGAGCGCGGCCCGGTACTCCCGCACCTCGGCGGCGAGCTCGTCCAGGTCGGCGACGGTCGCGTACGGGACGAGGGCGATCGACCGGCCCGTCCGCGCCACGTGCGCGATCGCCTCCCGCCGCTGGACGGCGACCCACACCGGAGGATGGGGCTGCTGCACGGGTCGGACGTTGAGGCGCACGGGCGCCGCGCCGTCCGCCGCGCGGACCTCTTCACCCGCGAGGGCGGCGAGCAGGGTCGCGAGCGCCGCGTCGAACCGTTCTCGTTTCGTCGCGGGGTCGACCCCGAAGCCCTGGAACTCGAGCGGGATGTAGCCGCTCCCGACCCCGAGGTTGAGCCGGCCCCCGAGGAGGCGGTCGAGCAGCGCGTACTGCTCGGCGAGCTCGACCGGGCGGTGGAACGGCAGGACGCTCACGAGCACCCCCAGGCGGAGGCGCCGGGTCCGCTCGCCGCAGGCGGCGAGGAGGACGGGCGGTGCCGGGCAGACCCCGCCGGGCTGGAAGTGGTGCTCGGCGATCCAGAGCGTGCTCAGGCCGGCCGCGTCCGCCGCCTCCGCGAGGTGGAGCACGTCCCGGGCCCGCTCGGGGGTGCCGTACGGTCCGGGGGGGTACTCGTCGACGACCGAGAACGCGCTGAGCCGCACGGCCCGGCGACCCCGGCCGAATAGAAGGCGTTTCCCGGCACGCGAGAGGTCAATACGACCGGGGGACGTGCCCGGCCGTGGCGCTTCCCGCCCTCGCCCTCGTGCCGGGCCGTGCCGTCGGTCGCGTGCACCTGGTCGACGACCCGCTCGCCTGGAGCTCCGACCGGGACGGCGGCGGCGACGTCCTCAGCCTTCCGTCCCTGTGGTGGCCTCCCGGCGAGCCGCTGCCCGCAGGAGCCCGCGCGGTGCTGCTCCAGGGCGTACCCGAGACCATACGGGCCGACGAGGTCGTCGTGCCGACCCTCGCGGGGGTCGATGCCGACCTGCTCAGGGAAGGGGAGACGGTCGCCGTCGACGGCGACGCGGGCGCGTTCCGGATCGACGGCGTCGAGGAGATCGAGGTCGTCACCGTCTTCCTGCAACGCTCCGACGGCGCGATCCTCCTGCTGCAGCGCTCCGACCGCGTGGGGAGCTTCCAGGGTCACTGGGCCGGCGTCTCGGGCTTCCTCGAGGACCCGACGCCGATCGACCAGGCGCTCCGGGAGGTCCGCGAGGAGACGGGGCTCGGGACCGACGCGCTCCGCGTCGCGGCCGCCGGCACGCCCGTGCTCGCGCGCGACGGCGCGAAGGTGTTCGTCGTCCACCCGTTCCGCTTCCGGGCCGACCGGACCGACGTGCGCCTCGACTGGGAACACACCCGCGCCGAATGGGTCGACCCGTCGGAGATCCGCCGGCGCCCGACGGTCCCGAAGCTCGACCGGGTCTGGTCCGCCGTGGCCCCGCAGGCCGTCCCGAAAGCCTAAGACCGCGCGGCCCCCCTCGCGCCCCGTGGGCTGGTAGATCAGTCCGGAAGATCGCCGGTTTTGCAAACCGGAGGCCTCGGGTTCAAATCCCGACCAGTCCACTCGGTCGCCGGGCCTACGGGCGGGGCGGCCCCTCGGGGCCGAGTTCGCCCTCTCCCGACACCTCGGCGATGTCCGGCAGCTCGCGCATGCCGGTGAACGCCTCGGGCAGCTCGGGCGACTCGAACCCGCGCGCCTGCGAGAGATCGATCGGCGGGAGGTCGGGCCAGGACGCGCGCCAGCAGATCCGTCCGATCGGCTCGTAGAGCCAGGCCGGGAGGCCGACGGAACCCCCGATGCGCCGAACGTCCTCGCGGCTCAACTCGCCGATGAGCGCCAGGATGACGAAGTAGACGACGAAGCCGATCACCACGGCGCTCAGGAGCTGGTACCACGAGCTCACCGCGAACAGGTGGTAGCGGTTGAGGACGTAGAGCGACGCGAACGAACCAGCGGCGCTCAGGATGATCGACGCGATCGGCCGGGGCCGGATGTGGACCCGGATCAGCGTCTCCATGAAGTAGGCGTTGAGCCCCAGCGCGGCGAACGACGAGAGGAGGATCGCGAACGACGCGGCGATGAGTCCCGGGTCGAGGCTCGCCGGGTAGATCCGGTAGAAGATCGGGAAGACGCCGTTCGAGGGGAGCAGGATCCCCACGGCCACGACGAGGACCACGACCTGGGTGCTCGTGATGTAGAGCTCGAGGCGCTGGCGGCCGATCGCGTTGATGCTGGACTGGATGATCTGGCTCAGCGCGAGCGGGAGCGCCCCGATCACGAGGATCGCGAGCGGCAAGGCCCCGGGGCGCGCGTAGAGCGCGTTCTGGAAGACGTTGAGGAAGTTGTACCGGTACGTCACGAGCGCGACGACCCCGGGCACGAGGAGCATCGCCGAATACCGGAGCGCCTGCCAGGTGCCCTTCCTCAACGCCTCGAACTCGCGCTTCTTGTGGAGGCCGGCGAGGTACGGGAACAGCGGCGTGGTGACCGCCGCGGGAACGGAGAGGACGAGGATCCGCCAGCCGTTGGCCGCGAGGAAGATCGACAGCTGCGCCGCCCCGATGCTGACGACGATGAACGGCGTCAGGTTGGTGACGACGTAGTTGATGAACAGGCTCCCCATCAGCGGCCAGGAGAAGCGGAACATCGCCGTCGCCTCGCTCCAGCGGAACCGGGCCAGTTGCGGCAGCAGGGCGGGGAGACTGAACAGCGTGGACGCGATCGCGCCCGACACGTAGGCGAGCCCGATCCCCTCGATCCCGAGGTTGTGGTGCTGGTAGTGGAACGCGTAGGCCACGTAGCCGAGGATGGGCAGTCGGACCAGGGCCTCGACCAGGGACGGATATTGGGCCTTCAGCGAGTTGCCGAGCCCGATGTACATGCTGTTGTAGAGCCCCGAGAACGACCAGAGGATGGGGAGCGCGAGGAAGAGGCTGAGGTCGAGCCACTCGGACGTCCCGTAGACGAGCGCCGGGCCCAGCACGAGCGGGGCGATGACGAACAGGACGGCGACCGCGGCGGCGTCCATCGCCATCCCGACGAGGAGGTACGTCGACGTGTTGTCGCGGGGGGGCTTGCCGCGGGCCAGGAAGTACGTGTACGCGGTCCCGAGCCTCAGGTCGGCGAGCCCGTTGATCGATGAGCCGATGAGCAGGAACAGCTGGGCCGTGCCGAGCAGTGCCTGCCCGGCCGTCGAGAGGCCGATCGTCTTCGCCAGGAACACGCTGCCGACGAGCCCGATGAGCTGGACCGCGAGGCTCGCGCCGAAGACGGCCCCGGAGCTCAGCGTGAGCGAGTGGGCCTGGCGCGGGACCTCGGGGACGCCGGCCGGTTCCGGTGCCGGGGACGCCGCAGGATCCAAGGAGGGCCCGGACGCACCCATGGCGAGGAACTCCCTTTAGAGCTTATCCGACGGCGCGGGCGCGCCCGAGGGCCGGGCGACGGACGGGGGGTGCGCGACCCCCGACGCGTCGGGGCGACGCGCGGGCGATTGGCGGAAGGTATATTTTCGGGCGGCTCGCAAGAGTCCCGGCCATGAGACTCTCCCGGGTGGCCGCGGCGGCCGGCGCCGTCGTGGTCGTGGTCGTCCTCCTCGCCGCCCTCGGCTCGAGCCTCGGAGCCTTCGGCTCACCCTCGACCCCGGCCCCCGGGGCCCCGACGCTCCCGCCCGCCGCGTCGGCGGCGGCCTCGGCGGTCGCCGGTCCCGCGCCGGCCTCCGGGTCTCCCGCGGCGGCGATCACGCTCAGCGCGCCCGGGGTGACGCCCGCCGCGATCAGCCTCGCGTGGACCAATCCGGGCGGCCTCTTCTTCTCGAACTACACGATCGCCTACTCCTCGGCGGGAGCGACGGGACCGTTCTCCGTCGCCGGGGTCGTGACCTCCCAGACGACCCTCGACTTCGCGCGAGGCTCGCTCTCGCCCGGCATGCCGTACTGGTGGGAGGTGACCGAGGAGGTCTCGCTCGGGACGGCCACCACCTCGAACGTCCTCGAGGTCGTCCAACCGACGCCCGCCTACCTCGTCGCGTCGGACGTCACCTCGAACTCGGTCACGCTCTCGTGGAACAACAACGCGAGCTACGGCGGGCTCCTCTCGTTCGAGTCGTATGGGATCCTCGAGTCGTCCGACGGCTCGGCCTTCTCCTCGATCGCGACGATCACCAACGCCGCGACCCTGTCCTACACCGACACGACCCTCGTGCCCGGGACGGGCTACTCGTTCTTCGTGAACACCACCGACTGCGTCGGATGCTCCGGCGCCCCGACCCCGTCGAGCTCGACCGCCTCGAACTCCGTCACGATCGGCACGGTCGTCACGCTCTCGGCGAACGTCGGCGCCGAGCGGTCGGTCATCGACGTGGGCCAGCTCGACCTCCTCACCTGCACGGCGTCCGGCGGAGAGAGCCCGTACGCGTTCGCCTGGCAGGTGAACGGCTCGAGCTACGCACCGGGCACCGCCTCCGTCTCGCTGCAGTTCTCGAGCCCGGGCCCCAAGACCGCCGGCTGCCAGGTGACGGACCACCTGGGCGACCTCGCCTACCAAAACCTCTCGATCACGGTGAACTCCGCCCCGAGCGTCGATCCCGCGGTCAACCGGACGACCGCCGACGTGGGGGAGCCGATCTCCTTCGACTGCACGGGCTCCGGCGGCACGGCGCCGATCACGCTCTCCTGGTCGTTCGGGGACGGGACGGGGCAATCGGGCGGGGTCGCGAGCCGGAGCTACGCGCAGCCGGGCACCTTCGTCGCCGCGTGCACCGGCACCGACGCGGCGGGCGTCACCGTGAGCCAGTCGACGACGCTCGTGGTCTCCTCGGATCCGCTCGTGCAGGCCCGCGTCAACTCCACCGCGGCGGCCCCGGGGAGCTCGCTCACGTTCACCGCGACCGCCTCGAACGGCTCGGGCTCGTTCGTCTCCTACGCCTGGCAGTTCGGCGACACCTTGACCGGCTCGGGCGCGACCGCGCTCCACGCCTACGCGAGCGCCGGCACGTACACGGCGTCGGTGCGCGTCACGGACAGCAACGGGCTCTCGGCCCAGGCCCAGGTGACGGTGACCGTCGCGCCGATCGCCGTCGCGGTCGTCGCCGGTCCGACCTCGGCGACCAACGGTACCCCGGTGACGTTCACCGCCAGCGCTTCGGGGGGCGCCGGGGCGCCGTACAACTACTCGTGGGCGTTCGGCGACGGCTCGTTCGGCTACGGGGCCACGGTGCACCATACGTACACGTCGATCGGAACGTTCCACCCCACGCTCACGGTCACCGACCCGCTCCACGCGACGAACACGACGGCGTGGCCCGCGGTCTCCGTGACCGCCCCGCCGGCGGCCCCTGCCACGCCCCCGCCGCTGGCATGGCTTCCGCTCTGGCTGCTCGTGGTGATCGCCGCCGTCGTCGGGGCGCTCGCGGCCGCGATCGCGCTGTTCGCGCTCCGACGCGAGGAACGCCGGCGGGGCGGTCCCCTCTCCCGCTGGGTGCCCCCGGTCGGGCCGAAGGGGGCGGTGCACGGCGTCAAGATCTGTCCCAAGTGCGGCGCCTCGAACCCCTCGCTGCGCCGCGCGTGCCAGACGTGCGGCGCCCCCCTGCCGCGGACCCCGTCCGGCTGAGCCGTCCCGGGGGACCGGGTCCGCGCAAACTCTTTAGTCGCCGGCGCCCGAGCGGGGGTCGTGCCGGACGAGGAGCTCGACCCGATCCTGATCCAGGTCACCATCCCGCTCCCGATCCCGATGATCTACCGGGCGTTCGTCGAGCCGGAGCAGCTCGCGGGCTGGCTCACGGCGTCGAGCCGCATCGAACCGCGCGTCGGCGGCGCCTACGAGCTCGGGATCGAGGGGGAGGCTCCGTTCACGAGCCGGGGAACGGTCCGCACCCTCACGCCCGACGTCGACGTCGGGTTCTCCTGGGAGGCGCCGCCCGCCTTCGCCGCCCTCATGAACGATCCGCCGAAGACGCACGTCTACGTGCGGCTGCAGGAGTCGCCCGAGGGGATCGACGTGACCCTGGAGCACGCCGGCTGGGGCGCCGGCGCGGCGTGGGAGGAGGCCCGGAGCTGGCACTTCCACTTCTGGGACGAGCGGCTCCAGCGGCTCAAGGACTTCCTGATCAAGCAGGCGTACGGCTGACCGGGGCGCTGTCGCGCGCGCCCGGAGCATAGCGGCGGCAGACCGCTTCGCCGCACACCGCGCACGGACCGCCCGCCTCGAGCCGGAAGCTCGCCGACCCCGGAATCGGCACGACCAGCATGTGGTGGGTCGGTAGGTGGCCGCAGCGGCATCGCACCGGTCGGGGGGCGAACGACCCGCCGCCCCCCGTCCCGCCGGTCGCCATGCCGCCCCGGAGACGGGCCGGGGCAAAAGGGTGCCGCGCGCGTGAACGCTAAGTCGCCACGTCCTCCTGCCCGACCCGTGGAGATCGACGGCTGCCCCCTCCCGGAGGACCGGCTCTACGATCTCGAGCAGGACGTCTGGTGGGCGCCCTCGCCGGACGGAGCGACCGCGACGCTCGGGGTGCTCGCGACCCTGGCGGCGTTCGCGGGCCCGTTCCAGTCGATCTCGTTCCGTCCGGTCGCGGGGGTCGTCGGCCGGGGACGGAGCGTCGCCACGCTCGAGAGCTTCCGCTTCACGGGCGCCGTGCGCCTACCGGTCGACGCCGAGGTGCTCGAGCGCAACCGGGCCCTCGAAGGCCGGCCGCGGCTCCTCAACGACGCGGCCTACGGCGACGGCTGGGTCGTGCGCGTGCGCCCCGTGCGGCCCGACGAGCCCGGTCGACGCCTCGAGACCGCGGCCGGGATCGCCGCGCGGCTCGCCGAGCGGATCCGGCGCGATCGCATCCGCTGCTGGCCGGCGACCCCCGACGTGGAGCTGTTCGAGATCGGCCTCGAGTGCTCGGCCGTGCTCGCGAACTTGAACGACGAGCTCGCCCGGCGCCCGCCGGGCACGGCCGTCCGGCTGGTCACCGACGATCCGCTCGCCCCGATCGAGATGGTGCGCTGGTCCGACCAGACCGGCCATGCCCTGCTCGCGCACCGCGCGGACGGGAACCTCCACGAGTTCCTCGTCCGCAAGGAGGCCGACCCGCGGCCCCGCCGCCGGCCCGGAGCCTAGCGGGCCCGCGGCCTACGGCTTCTCGATCGGCGTGCGGATGAGGTTGCCCCACTCGGTCCAGGACCCGTCGTAGTTGCGGACGTCGGGGAACCCGAGCAGGTACTTCAGCACGAACCACGTGTGGCTCGAACGCTCGCCGATGCGGCAGTACGTGATCACCGGCGTCGCCGCGGTCACGCCCTTGCCGCCGTAGAGCGCCTCGAGCTCCTCGCGGGACTTGAACGTCCCGTCGTCCTTCACCGCCGACGCCCAGGGGATGTTCTTCGCGCCCGGGATGTGCCCGCCCCGCTGGGCGTGCTCGGTCGGATACTCGGGCGGCGCGGTGATCTCGCCGGAGAACTCCTTCGGCCCGCGGACGTCCACGAGCGTGAGCGCGCCCGCCTTCACCTTCGGAAGCCCGGCGCGGACGTCGTCGAGGTACGCCCGCAGCTTGGGGTCCGCCGCCTTCGCCTCGAAGTGTCCCGCCGCCGGGGCCACGACGTCCTTGGTGAGCGGGCGGTCCTCGGCGATCCACTTCTTGCGGCCGCCGTTGAGGAGCTTCACGTGCTTCGCGCCGTAGTAGGTGAAGACCCAGAACGCGAAGGCCGCGAACCAGTTGTTGAAGTCGCCGTAGAGGATGAGCGTCGAGTCGTCGTCGATCCCGGCCTTCCGGAACAGCGCGGTGAGCGCCGCGGAGCTGAGGATGT
>Ga0335075_10001164_pt1 | contig 43813 bp, 40 predicted proteins | sample Lox_Sample_24_FD_206723 | JGI IMG/M metagenome (GOLD analysis project Ga0335075, IMG submission 206723) | Soil microbial communities from Loxahatchee National Wildlife Refuge, Florida, United States - Lox_Sample_2.4 | ecosystem: Environmental > Terrestrial > Soil > Wetlands | place: USA...
TGACGATTTTGGTGAAGCGCGCCAACGGAGAGCTTAATTCTCCAGCATCACCTTGCACTGGTGGCTTGGCTTGCGCAGCGCCTCGAACGCAGGCGGCAATTCGTCGAGCGTCACGATATCCGTGATCATGTGGCTGACGTCGATGCGGTCGGTCGCGATCATGCCGATGACGAAGTCGAAATCCGCGGGGCGGTAGCCGAGCACAAATTGCAGGTTGATCTCTTTCATGATGCCGATCAGCGGCATGATGGTGTCGGGCTGCTGGCACACGCCGGCGACGACGATGCGCGCGTTGCGCGGCGCTTCCATCATCGCGGCACCGATCATGCCCGGCGCACCGACGCATTCGAAGATGATGTCGGCACCTTTGCCCGCGATCTTCTCCACCTGCGGCGTCAGCGGCTGCGCGGGATCGATGGCGTCGGTCGCACCGAACTTTGCAGCCATCTGGCGGCGCACTTCGGCGCGCTCGCTGACGATCACATGGCGCGCGCCCAAGAACTTCGCCCACAGCATCACGGCGAGACCCACCGGCCCCGCGCCGATCACCAGCACCGTGGCACCACGCTCCATCTTCGCCATGTCGACGGCATGCAATCCCACCGCCAATGGCTCAACCAGTGCGCCTTCGCGGAACGAAACGGAGTCAGGCAAACGGAACGCGCCACTCGCGCCGATGCGCACATATTCGGCGTAGGCGCCGGGGCTTGAACCCAATCCGATGGAGATTCCTTTGCTGCACACCGCAGCGCCGCCGCGGAAATTCGTGCACGGGCTCGCATCGCCGCAGCAGATATAGGGAAAGCCCGCGACGCGATCGCCCGCTTTCCATTGCGATTTCGCGGCGCTTCCGACCTCGACGATCTCGCCCGCGAATTCGTGGCCCATGATGCTGCCGAGCGCGAGCGGCATGATCGAGGTCGGCTCGGTCATGTGCAGATCCGATCCGCAGATGCCGCAATTCTTCACGCGCAGAAGCACGTCATGCGGGCCTGGCGTCGGATCGGGCGCATCCGTGATCACCAGAGGCTTCGACATTTCCTGAAAGATCGCGGCGCGCATGGCATAATCCCTGGACAGATTGCGCGTGAGGTTATGTCATTGCGCAAAGACCGCAACGGGGAAACGTCATGACCGATCTTTACGCGACGGCACGGCAGATGCTGGCCGATCTCAACACCAAGCACATCTCCGCACGCGAATTGCTGGACGCGCACGTGGCGCGCAACGACACGCTCGCGAAATCCATCAACGCGGTGACCGTCACCGATCTCGACCGCGCAAAGAAAGATGCAGCCGCCATCGACGACGCGCGCGCGAAAGGCGCGAGCCTCGGCGTGCTCGCCGGCCTGCCAATGACGATCAAGGACGGTTACGACGTTGAGGCCATGCCGGCGACCGCGGGCTTTCCGCCCTTCGCGTCGCGGCCGAAGAATTGCGCCGATGCTGAAATCGTCGCGCGCACGCGTGCCGTCGGCGCGGTGATCTGGGGCAAGACCAATGTGCCGCTGATGCTCAGCGACTGGCAGAGCTACAACGCGATCTATGGCACGACGAACAATCCGTATGATGTGACGCGCGTGCCGGGCGGATCGTCGGGCGGCGCGGCCGCGGCGCTCGCGACCGGCATCACGCCGCTGGAGATCGGATCGGACATCGGCGGATCGCTGCGCACGCCGGCGAATTTCTGCGGCGTGACATCGCTGAAGCCCACCTGGGGCAAGCTGCCGATGCGCGGACACGTTCCACCGCCGCCCGGAGTCGACGCCGAAGTCGATCTCGGCGTCGGCGGCCCGATGGCGCGCAATGTCGACGATCTGAAACTTCTCTGGAGCGTGCTGAACAAAAGCAGCGAGACCGCGCGCCGCGACATCAAGGGCGCGCGCGTCGCGGTGTGGGACGAAGACAAGATGCTGCCGCTGTCGCGCGATGTGAAGGACGGAGTCGCCCGCGCCGCCGACGCGCTCGCCAAACAGGGCGCAAAGGTCGAGACCATCAAGGCGCCCGTCGATACGCGCGAGCTGATGGTGAACTACATCTGGCTTCTGAATTCGATCATCGGCGCGGGCTTTCCGGAAAGCGTGCTGACGGAGATGGCCAAGACGCGCGAGGCCGATCTGAAAACCTTCGCCGCATCGCGCGATCCGTGGGGCACCGAACTCTCACGCCTCGCCGTCACCGCGCAGGCGGGCGAAATTCTCGCCGCACAGCGCGCGCGCCAAACGCTGAAGGATCAGATGACGACGTTCTTTGCTTCATACGACGCAATCGTCATGCCGATCACGCCGGTGACCGCATTCAAGCACGATCACAGCGAACCCTTCTTCGAACGCCGCATCGACGTCGACGGCAAGACGGAAATGTACGGCAAGATGCTCGGCTGGATCGCGCTCGCGACCGCGCTGCATCTCCCCTCCCTCGCCGTGCAGGCCGGACGCTCACCATCGAACATGCCAACCGGTGTCCAGATCGTCGGCCCCCTAAACGGCGAAGACCGCCTGTTTGATTTCGCGGTGGCGGTGGAGGAAGGTGTAGGAGGGTTCAAGATGCCGCTGATATCATAACAATATTCAAATCGATGCGTCCCGTCGACCTCCGCACGGTGCAGCGCCAAGCGCAATGTGAGTAACAACAACGCTCTGAAACGCAAATCTACATGCTGAACGACTATCGCCGCTCTGGAGAGTCAGAATGAAGCAATCGGGCTTCCCTACAGCACTCTTGGCTGCAATCGCGATTCTTCTCGGTGAGGGCCATAGTTACGCAGCCCCCGAAATTTCTGCCCGAAATAATGATTTGGATAATCCAATAATTGTCGTCGTTCACGCCGACCGCGCGCAGTATTCACTTGCTGACAATATCGAAATTTCCGTGTCTCTCCTGAATACGGGAAAATCTGTCATCTACGTTGACCGACGGATGTTCTGGACGGGATTGAGCGGCAGTCTGGCTCTGTGTTTCGCTGATGAGCATGGAACCCGGATTCCTGCCCGTGCCATGAGCGACGCGATGATGCCGCCTCCGCCAGAAAATGATCCCTCAATTCTTGTTCGCCTTGAGCCTGGCTTCTTCTATGGCACCTCCATCAAGCTCGCCCTCAAAGACTTTTTCACGAGGCCCGGCAGATATTCCGTTCGCGTCGCATACCAAAGCATGCTGCCCAAGAAATTCGTCGCTCCACAGTTACGTGACTTGCCAGCGCAGTGGTCGAGCAGCCCGACAATAATGTCTGAACAAACCTGGATAGATATCGTCCAGTAAGTGACTCACATATCCGTGCCACTGCGCAAACACGCATAAGGCCATGCGAAATTGGCGCCTTGAACACGCCTTGGCCGCTTCCCATTTGCGGTGGTCCGGCGTGGAGAATTTTCTTCCGCCGAGCCAAGAGGGAGAGTGGGGGATGTGCGGATTCTTGAAAACAAATGCTCAAGGTCTGCCGCTGCCACAACATCTTGCGCGCTGTTGCATAAGCCGGGCTTCGCCACGGCGAGCGCGTTGGGGGTACCCCCTTCGGAAAATTGAGGTTCGAATAGGTGCGGTGAGGAATTGGCCGAGCGCGTGAAAACGAAGATCAAGCGGTTGCGGATCGGTGCTTATCGAACACAAGAACGGCGCGCGCTATCGCGGCGCAGCGAAGGAAGGCGAATTTCGTTTTCGTATCGTGGCTTACGCGACGCGCGCGGTATTCGAATTGCGATTTTTCAAAAACGCTTTGGGCGTTCTGTACAGAAAATACAGAACTTTTCGTTGGGGCAAGTGCGGCGTCCAATCGGCCTTCCTGACTCGCGCCTGACAATATGTCATAACGCGGCAACGCTATCGCACCGAAGGGAAACGCCATGACGATCAAGCTGCGCAACGGAATTTTCTTAGCCCCGTTCCATCCCGTCGATGAGGATCCGACGCTGTGCATTCAGCGCGATCTGGAGCTTGTCGATCATCTCGACCGGCTGGGCTACGACGAGGCGTGGATCGGTGAACATCATTCCGCGGGTTTCGAGATCATCTCGTCGCCGGAGCTGTTCATCGCCGCCGCCGCGGAGCGCACGAAGCGCATTCGCCTCGGCACCGGCGTCGTGTCGCTGCCCTATCACAACCCGCTGATGGCGGCGAACCGCATCATCCAGCTTGATCATCAGACGCGCGGGCGCGTGATGTTCGGCGTCGGGCCCGGCCTGTTGCCGTCGGACGCGTTCTCGATGGGCATCGAACCCGCGACGCAACGCGACCGCATGGTCGAGGCGATCGAAGTGATCCTTCGTTTGTGGAAGGGCGAACGCGTAACGCACAAGACCGACTGGTTCACGCTGGTCGATGCGACGTGTCAGGTGAAGCCCTATACCTGGCCGCATCCGGAAATCGCGGTGGCGTCGTCGGTGACGCCGTCGGGCGGCAAGCTCGCGGGCCGTCACGGCTTCGGCATGCTGTGCGTGGCGGCGACGCAGGCGGGCGGTTACGACGCGCTCGCCGTGAACTGGGCGGTGGCGAACAAGACCGCGGCCGAGAACGGCAAGACGATGGATCCGGAGAAGCTGCGTCTTGTTGGGCCGGTGCACATCGCCGAGACGCGCGAGCAGGCGTTCGAGAACTGCAAATTCGGCTTCGACAAATGGCGCGATTATTTTTCCGGCATCTCCGCCGTCGCCGGCCGTGAGACGACGGAGAACCGTCCGATCGAGACCTTGGTGCAGGAAGGCGTGGCCGTCGTCGGCACCCCGGACGATGCCATCGCGCAGATCAAGCGGTTGCAGGAAAAGCAGGGTGCGTTCGGATGCTTCCTGCAGCTCGCGCACAACTGGGCGAATTTCGAGAACACGAAGAAGTCGTATGATCTGTGGCAGCGTCATGTGACGCCAGCGATCAATGGCGCCAACACGGCGCGCGAGACCGCGCTCAACTGGGCGCGCGATAACAAGGAGCGTTTCATCGGCGCGGCCATCGGCGCTGCGATGCAGACCATCCAGAAGCATCACGAAGAAGAAGCCAAGAAAGCGGGAGGCGCGAAAGCGGCGGAATGACGATCTTCGAAGGCGGTTGCCATTGCGGCAACCTCTCTTATGTGTTCGAGACGAGCGCGCCGCTTTCGGCGCTCGGCCTGCGCGCGGATCAATGCAGCTTTTGCCGCGCGCATGCGGCCCGCAACACCTCCGATCCGAACGGCACGATCCGGATCGGGGTGCGCGAGGAAGCGAAGCTCAGCTGCTATCGTTTCGGGTTGAAGATCGCTGACTTTCTGTTGTGCCGGGACTGCGGTGTCTATATCGGCGCGTTGATGGAAGACGGTGGCCGCATGTGGTTCACCGTCAACGTCAACACCTTCCGCGACCGGCCCGGTGACGACATGGCTGCGGTGCCGGTCGACTTCGATGGCGAAGACGTCGCGGGTCGCACCGCCCGCCGCAAACAGAAATGGACGCCGGTTTCGGAACTCAACATCGGATGAGAGAGGATTGCACCTAGAACTTTATGCGGCCTTCGACGATGTCGATATAGCCCGCAGGCGTGAGCGGCTCATATTGCGAGGACGCCGGATCGTACCAGTACAGCGGATCGGTGATCGTGGAAGGATCGAAGCCTTCCTTCACCAGTTCGACCTTGCGCTGCTTGAAGGTGCCGGTGATCTCCATTTCGGGCTGCATGCGCAGGAACACGGGGCGCGCATAGGCGGGCAGATTGTCCTTCAGGCGAACGGCAAGAAGCTTGGGATCGAACGCCGGATCGACCACCAGAGACGCCATGCCGGCGCGTCCGTCCTGTCCCGGCACCGCGACGCCATAGACGTTCGCTTCCTTGATGCCGGGGATGACACCGAGCGCCTCTGCCACTTCGCTTGTCGCGACGTTCTCGCCCTTCCAGCGGAACGTGTCGCCGATGCGGTCGACGAAATAGAAATAACCGTGCTCGTCGCGGCGCATCAGATCGCCGGTGCGGAACCAGCGATCGCCTTTCGCGAAAGCGTCGGTGAGCACTTTCTTCTGCGTGTCCGTCTTCTGCGTATAGCCTTCGAAGCTGCGGCCTGCTTCGCTCTTGATCTCACCGATCGCCTCGCCCACTTCGCCCGGTGCGCACTCGATGCAGAAGCCGTCGGCGTCGCGAATGGGCATTTCGTTGTCGATGTCGAAACGCACAATCCGCGTGCCGACGATCCTGCGCATGTAGTCAGGCACGCGGCCGACGGCACCGATCTTGCCGTCGTAGTTCAGCATCGAGACGTTGCCCTCGGTCGCGCCATAGAACTCAATGATCTTCGGGATCGCGAAGCGCTCCTGAAAGGTCTTCCAGATTTCCGGGCGCAGACCATTGCCAGTGATGACGCGGATGGCGTGATCGCGCTCATGCGGGCCAACCGGCGCGTTGAGCAGATAGCGGCAGAGCTCGCCGATGTATTGAAACGCCGTCGGCTTGTACTTGAAGCAGTCGTTCCAGAACTCATGGACCGAGAATTTGCGGCGGATGACGAGCGATCCACCCGCCGTCAGCGCCACACCCGGCGCGCAGACACCACCCGTCGAGTGATACATGGGCAGCGTGTCATACATGCGGTCATGCTCGCCGGCATTCAGCGCGCCGGCGAAACCGTACATCATGAAGAGCATGCGCATATGGCTGAAGTTCGCAGCCTTCGGCAGGCCGGTCGTGCCCGACGTGTAGATATAGAATGCATTGTCCTTGCACACGAGCCCGTCGCGCACCGCACTGTCGAGTGGCGCGGCCGATGCTTCGCTCAGCGCGGCATCGAGATCTTCGCTGCCCGGCGCCGGTCCACCTGTCACCCAAGCAACTGGTTTGGTTTCGAGCGTGGTGACGGCCTCGGCGTAAGCCTCGGCGAGTTCGGCACCGACAATCGCGTGGCGGGCATTGGCGATGGCGATGCAATGGGCCAGTGCCGGCCCGCGCAGATTGGTGTTGATCAGCGCGACGATGGCGCCGAGTTTCACGACGCCCAGCCAGGCAAAGAGATATTCCGGCCTGTTTTCCATCAGGAGCGCGACCACGTCGCCTTTCTTCACACCTTGCGCCATCGCCCAGCGCGCATACCGGTTCGCATGCGCATTCAGATCGGCATAGGTGTGCGTCTGATCCTGATAGAGCAACGCGATGTTGTTTGGCCGGTTGCGGCCCCACTCCTCGACGATCTCCGTGATCGTGCGGTGGCTGTCGGGCTTGGTGTGGCGCAGGCGGAAGATCGAGCGGCCGATCGAAGTGATATAGGTGTATTCCCGCCCGAAAGCGTCCAGCACGCTCATTCGACTCGCCCTATGCGTCTTGCGAGAATAGGTTCGGACGAAAGAGCGTCAAGGCAAAGCGTCGGGCATGGAAACCATCGATCTGCGCGGGTTGAAATGTCCGCTGCCGGCGCTGTTCGCCAAACGCGCACTGGCGAATGGGGTGAACGGTCTCGAGATCGCAATTATAACCGACGATCCAATGGCGCCCATCGATGTGCCGCATATGTGCCATCGCGAAGGCTTCGACGTTGTGGCTGTCGAACGCAACGGCGACAAGGCGCGAATGGTACTGAAGCGGCCTATGGCTTGGGTACGGGTGCCGGACCCAGATGACTCAGAACATCTTGCGCCTTGAGTGCACGCGGTTCATGCGATGCCTGATCGTCTTTCAGCAGCACGATTTCGGCATAGGCGGTGAAGTTCTGGATCGGATAGGACTCAGTCGGCCCAAAATCCCAGCTGTGCCAGTACCAGCCGTAACCCGCCCAGTGCGGACCTTCGAAATCGCTGATGTAACGGGTGCGTGTCTTGGTATCGCGGTGGTCGAACACGAACCACGAATAGCCAGCATTCATGGTCACCTCGGCCGCGCGCCGCAGCAGGAAATCCTCGACCGTCTCGCGGCTGGTGGCCGAACTGCCGTGATAGGCGACGCGGAAGCGATTGGCTGCGAGCTGCTTATCAGTATAGCCCTGCCCGCCATGCTCGCCCTGCGCCTGATAAACAGGGGTCGTCTCGCAACCAGCCAGGCCGACCAGTGAAAGAGCGGCCGCCGCCGCCAAAATCCTGAAGTTCATGGCCAATTTCCCCGCAACCTCTGCCGATCTTAACGCCAAAACACCCAATTTCCGCCGTTACAAATGATCCACTTGATTACTGACTGGTCAGTTAGTAATTAGAGGTATGGATCAGGTAGAAATCCAGCCCGCCACCCGCTGGACCCGCCGCAAACAGGCGCGTCCCACCGAAATCCTCGACGCCGCGCTTAGCGTGTTTGCGGAGAAGGGTTACGCAGGCACGCGCATGGATGAGATCGCCAAGCGCGCGGGCGTGACCAAGGGCACGATCTATCTCTACTTCGAAAGCAAGGAAGCGGTGTTCAAGACACTGGTGCGCGATTCCATCGGCGCAACGCTTGCCGACGTGACAGCGAATGTCAGCAATTTTCAGGGTTCGGCGAAAGATCTGCTGCGCTTCGCGCTCAACGCGATGGGTCACCTCCTCACCACCTCCGACCGCGTCGTGCTGCCGAAGATCATCATCGCCGAGAGCGGCAACTTCCCGGAGCTCGCGCACTTTTACCGCGAGGAGATCATCGACAAGGGCCTTGCGCTGATGTCGTCGCTGATCGAGCGCGGTATTGCGCAAGGCGAGTTCCGAAAGGTGCCCGTTCAGCACGCGGTGCGGCTGTGCATCGCCCCGGTTCTGCTCGGCGCGATCTGGCGCGTGACCTTCGGGCAATTCGATTCCGAACCTTACGACTATGCCGGACTGATCGAGACGCATCTCGATGTGCTGTTCCGCGGCCTGTCGGCAAAAGGCGATGTGTCATGAGAAACCCCTTTACGATAGTCCTTCTGTTGGGTTTGGCGGCTTGCGGACAAAGCGGCGACCAGGCGTGGCTCGGCTATGCCGAAGGCGACACGGCTTTCATCGCCGCACCACAAGCCGGATGGGTCTCAAATCTGAAAGTCGAACGGGGCGCGGAGGTGAAGAATGGCGAGCTTCTGTTCTCGCTCGACGATACCAGCCAGACCGCAGCACGCGATCAGGCGAAAGCACAGATTGCGCAAGCCGAGGGCCAGATGGGGCAGGCACAATCGAGTCTCGATCTGGCGCGCAAGGAACTAGCCCGGCAGCAAGGATTGCTGCGCGCCGGGGCAACCTCGAAACAAGCACTGGATCAGGCGCAATCGGCCTATCAGACCGCGGCGGCTCTCGTGTCGCAGATCAACGCGACCGAGCAGCAGGCGCAGGCAACGCTTGCCGGCGCAGCGTATCAACTCTCTGAGCGCGACGTGGTCTCACGCACCTCGGGTCGTGTGCAGGACATCTTCTTCCGCCCTGGCGAATATGCGCCAGCGATGACGCCGGTGGTTTCGATCCTGCCGCCGGGCAATGTCTATGTGCGCTTCTTTGTGCCGGAAACCGAGTTCGCGAAGGTGAAGCTCGGCCAGAAGGTGGCCATCCATTGTGACGGTTGCGCGAAGGATATCACCGCAACCGTCAGCTTCATCGCCGCGCAGGAGGAGTTCACCCCGCCTGTGATCTTCTCCGTCGGCGTACGCGAAAAGCTTGTGTTCAAGGTCGAAGCACGCGTACCCGGCGGATTGCCGCTGCATCCAGGGCAGCCCGTAGACATTCGGCCGCTCTGATGGCCGGCGATCTCGCCATCGACGTTCATGGCCTGACCAAGCGCTTCGGCAGCAAGGTCGCCGTCAACGGCATCGATATCGCGGTGCCGTATGGCGAGGTGTGGGGGTTTCTCGGGCCAAACGGGTCCGGCAAAACCACGACGATCCGTATGTTGTGCGGGTTGCTGAGTGCCGACGCGGGCAATGGCACATGCCTCGGCTACGACCTGCTTACCCAATCCGAACAGATCAAACGCGCCGTGGGCTACATGACGCAGAAGTTCAGCTTCTGGGAAGATCTGTCGATCCGCGAGAATCTCGAATTCGTCGCGCGCATGTATGAGCTCGAAGACAGCAAGATGAAGGTCGACGAAACTATTTCGCGACTCGGACTGCAGAAACGCCAGCAGCAAATCGCTGGAGAACTCTCTGGCGGATGGAAGCAGCGCCTCGCCCTCGCCGCCTGTATGCTGCACACGCCGAAGCTTCTGCTGCTCGATGAACCGACGGCGGGCGTCGACCCCAAGGCGCGGCGCGATTTCTGGGATGAGATCCATCGCCTGAGCGCTGAAGGCCTCACCGTCCTTGTCAGCACGCACTACATGGACGAGGCCGAGCGCTGTGACCGCATCGTCTATATCAATCTTGGCAACATCGTCGCGCGGGGCACCGTTGCCGAAGTGATCGAGCAGTCGAAACTCTTCACCTTCATTGTCGAAGGTGAAGGCGCGCGACACCTTGCCGAGAAGCTGCGCGGCCAACAGGGCGTCGAATTCGTCTCGTTCTTCGGCGCGGCGCTTCACGTCAGCGGACGTGATCGTATAGCCATCGAACATGCTTTGGCGCCATTTCAAAACCAGCAAGGCCTCTCGATCCGCGAAGCCGTCCCGAGCCTCGAAGACGTGTTCATCCAGCTTCAGGAAGAGACGCAGCCAGCATGAGCGCGCGGTTTTCCTTTGCCCGCGTGTTCGCAGTCCTGCGCAAGGAATTCCTGCAGATGCGCCGGGACAGGCTTACACTGGCGATGATCGTCGGCGTGCCGATGATGCAGCTGTTCCTCTTCGGCTTCGCGATCAACTCCAACCCGAAACATCTCCCGACAGCCGTGTCGATCTCCGATCCCGGCACCTATTCGGATTCCATTGTCGCCGCGCTCCAGAACTCGTCTTACTTTGAGATTGTGAAGGCGACGAACTCTCCGGCCGTCGCACGACGAATGCTGGAGGAAGGTACCGTATCCTTTGTCGTCGAAGTCCCGGCGAACTTCTCGCGTGATCTCATCAAGGGTGCGCAACCATCTATCCTGGTTGAGTCCGACGCCACCGACCCCGCAGCGGGATCGCAGGCTACCGCAGCGCTCAGCGAGCTCTTCACGGATGCGTTGCGTGACGATCTGAAAGGCCCCCTCGCCGCGCGCGCGCAGGCGACGCCGGCGTTCAACGTCGTCATTCATCCGCTCTACAATCCCGAAGCCATCACGCAGTACAACATCATCCCCGGACTGCTTGCTGTCATTCTGACGATGACGATGGTGTTGATGACGTGCCTGGCGCTGACGCGCGAACGCGAGCGTGGCACATACGAAAATCTTCTGGCCATGCCGGTAAAGCCGCTGGAGCTTATGATCGGCAAGATCGCCCCCAACGTCGTCGTCGGTGCGATCCAGAGCACATTGATCCTGCTTGTCGCGCGCTACGTGTTCAACGTGCCGATGATCGGATCGTTTGCGCTGTTGGGCGCAGCCCTTCTGCTCTTCATCGTGGCCAATCTGGCCGTCGGCTACACGTTCTCGACGGTCGCGCAGAACCAGCTTCAGGCGATGCAGATGACGATGTTCTTCCTGCTGCCGGCGATCCTGCTCTCCGGCTTCGCCTTCCCGTTCCGCGGTATGCCGGTCTGGGCGCAGTGGATTGGTGAAATCCTGCCGGCGACCCATTTCCTGCGCGTGGTGCGCGGCATCCTGCTCAAGGGCAACGGGTTTGCCGAGATCTGGCCGGATACCTGGCCGCTCATTCTCTTTCTGTTCATCGCGGGGAGCCTCGCACTCCTGAGGTTCCGCAAGACCTTGGATTAACCGCCCTTTGGGCTTGCCAATCCAAACGCCACAGAACAAATTCAGCCCTCATTAAGGGTCCGGAATCCCGGGCTCCCCGTTACCATCGCGAAACCGCCGGCCAACGGCGGCGCCAACGTCGGAAAGTGTGGGGCCTGTGGACGGCTTATCCATTGTTTTACAATGTGTTTTGGCCGGCGTGCTGGTTCTCCTCGCACTCCTGTCCGCACAGCTCGCCGCCCTCGGTTTCGTGCGTTATTTCCGCGACCAGCCGCGTCTGCGCAGCCCCAATCTGCCCGATGAGGCGCTCCCCGAAGTTCTGGTTCAACTGCCCGTCTGCGACGAAGGGGCGCTGGCCGTCCGCGTCGCTTCTGCCACCTCCCGCCTCGACTGGCCGCGCGACAAGCTTCGCATCCAGGTTCTGGATGACGGCAAGACCGTCGATCACGAATTGCTTGCCAATACAATCCGCGATGCGGTGCCCGAGGGCACGCCCATCGACATTCTCCATCGCGGTGAGCGTAGCGGGTTCAAGGCCGGCAATCTTGCGTTCGGTCTTCAGCACAGCGAAGCGCCGTATGTCGCGATCTTCGATGCCGATTTCGTGCCGCCCGCCGATTTCCTGCGCCGCACGATCCCACCACTGGTCGCTGATAGCAGCCTTGCGTTCATGCAGGCGCGCTGGGGTCATGCCAATCGCGGCAAGAACTGGCTGACGCGCGTGCAGGGCGTGCTGCTCGATGCGCACTTCGCCGTAGAACAGGAAGGCCGCGTGCGTGCCGGCATTCCGATCTCGTTCAACGGCACCGCGGGTGTGTGGCGCCGCGAGGCGATCGACAATGGCGGCGGCTGGACCGGCGACACGCTGACGGAAGACCTCGATCTTTCGATGCGCTGCGCGTTGAAGGGCTGGCGTGCAGGCTTGATGCCAGACCTTGAAGTGCCGGGCGAGCTGCCGGAAACGGCTGCAGGCTGGCGGGCGCAACAGGCGCGCTGGAACAAGGGCCACGCGCAATGCGCGCGCAAGCTGCTTCCGCAGATATGGGCGAGCGAGTTCCCGCTGTGGAAGAAGGCGATCGTCACCCTTCAGATTTGTCAGTTCGCGTTCTTCGCGCTCGCGCTGACCAGCGCGGTGATCAGCGTCGCTCTGATGGCGATGGGTGCGGTTTACATCCAGAGTATCGCGACGCTTGGCCTTTCGGTTTCCGCCGTCGGCCTGATTTCCAGCCTTGGCTATCTCTATCTCGGCCAGGTGATTTTGGGCCGTGAAAATGCGCCTTATCTCGCGCGCACGCTCATTCTGGGCATCGTGTTTCCGAGTGGCCTGATCCTCTCCAACGCGCGTGCAACGTTCGAAGCATTCTTCGGCGGCCAGATCGATTTCACGCGCACGCTTCGCGCCGGTGAGCGCTATGTCGGCGGCTGGCGCGGCGGACCGGAGCTGATCGCCGGCGTCCTGTTACCGGCGTTCGCCTTCGCGGAATCGGCATGGAGCGCGCCGTTCTTCATTTTCGTCGTGTCGGGGCTGGTCTCCATGGGCGCGATGGGGTTGAGCGGCTCGGTTCCGGCGCCCGCGCGCAGGGATTAAGCCCGCAATTCATCTTTCATTAACCGTCTGCCGATAGTTCAAATTCGAACGATCGGTCTAACGCTGCCTTGAAAATTCCGTGATTAGATCGCGCTTCGGCTGCTGCTGCTGGAGCGTGCGAGAGGCTGGTGATGGTGGGGTCTTTCTATCGGCTCGCGGTGGCGGCCGCTTTTTCCGCGATGCTCGCGGGATGTTCCAGTGTGCCTGGAACGTTGAGTGATGATTTCCCGGACAGCGGATCGTCGCTTGACGGCACCACGATGACGATGCTGGAGAAGCCGATGCAGTGCGTGCCGTTCGCGCGCGCGCATTCCGGCGTCAATATCTATGGCGACGCCTACACCTGGTGGGACAAGGCGGGCGCCGCGAATTATCCCAGAACATCGAGCCCAAGCACCGGCGCCGTGATGGTTCTCGCGGGATATTCGACGCCGGAGCACGCCCATGTCGCGGTGGTGCGCCGAATCGTGTCGTCGCGCGAGATCCGCATCGATCATGCGAACTGGCTGAACAACGGCGCGATCTTCATGGACGATCCCGTCGCCGACATCAGCCCGAACAATGACTGGAGCCGGGTGCTGGTGTGGAACGTCCAGACTCATGCCTGGGGTGTGCACACCTACAATGTGACGGGGTTTATCGAACCCAAGAGCCGCTCCGGCTCGATGCGGGTCGCATCCCGGGATGACGATCTGGAAGATTAGTTTTCAATATCAGATAGATACTGGCGGCTGCGCCATTCTGCCTCGCCCCTGTTGACCCTTTCCGGCACAGGCATAATGTCCGCGCCTTCTCGGCGATCAGGAAGTTCCTGGCGCGAACAGGAGCGGCGCTTGCAAACCGGAGTGGTCAGCTTGGCGTTTAAGTTCCAGATGAGCTTCGACCGCAGCGTCCCGTGATCGACATCAAGAACACCGCATCGGCCGTTTCCGACGCCGATCCGCTTGCCGCGCACGACGATGCGAAGCTGGCGAGCCATGTGCATGTGCATGACGACAAGTCCTGGAAGCGCCAGGTTGCGCTCACCATCGGCGCTCTTGGCGTCGTGTTTGGCGACATCGGCACGAGCCCGCTTTACGCGATGCGCGAGACGGCGCTCGCGACCGGCGGCTCGGTTCCACATCCTTTCGCGATCATGGGTGGTCTGTCGCTGATCCTCTGGGCGCTGATCTTCGTCGTTACGATCAAATACGTGATCCTGATCATGCGCGCCGACAACAATGGCGAAGGCGGTGTGCTCGCGCTTGCCACGCTGGCGCATCGCTCACCGGGCCTTGGCCGCAGGGTCAAGACGACCATCGGTGTCGGCGCGATTCTCGGCCTCGCCCTGTTCTTCGGAGACGGCATGCTGACGCCGGCCGTCACCGTGCTCAGCGCCGTCGAAGGCATGGCGGTCGAAAGCCACGCGCTCGCACCGCTCGTGGTGCCGTTGGTGCTCATCATCCTCATCACCGTCTTCGCGATGCAGAGCCGCGGCACCGCACATATAGGCAAGCTTTTCGGTCCTGTGATGGTCGTGTGGTTCCTGGTGCTCGCCGTGCTTGGCATCACCTCGATCGTGCGCGCGCCGCAGATCCTGACAGCGATCAATCCCTGGTATGCCGTGCAACTCTTCACGCACGAGCCATGGACGGCGTTCGTGGCGCTCGGCTCCGTGGTGCTGGCGGTCACCGGCTGCGAAGCGCTGTATGCCGACATGGGCCATTTCGGGCGCAAACCGATCCAGCGCGCATGGCTGTTCTTCGTGCTGCCCGCACTGGTGCTGAACTATTTCGGTCAGGGCGCAGCGCTTTTGGTCACGCCCAGGAACGCCGACATCGCTTTCTATTCCGTAGCGCCGCAATGGGCGCATTTCCCGCTCGTGCTGCTGGCCACCATCGCCGGCATCATCGCCTCGCAGGCGGTGATCTCGGGCGTATTCTCCATGACGCAGCAGGCGGTGCAGCTTGGCCAGTTGCCGCGCATGGAAATCCGTCACACCTCGGCCACCGAGTACGGCCAGATCTATGTTCCACGCGTGAATACGATGCTGTGCATCGGTGTCGTTCTGATCGTGCTGATCTTCAAGAGCTCCGCCGCGCTGGCGGCTGCTTACGGCATCGCCGTCACCGGTGTCATGGTGATCGACACCTTCCACGTCAGCCTGATCGCGGCGCGCCAGTGGAAGTGGCGAATCGGCGTCGTCATCGTCGTGTTTGGTGGCCTGGCGCTGATCGACTGGTCGTTCCTCACCGCCAATTCGCTGAAGATCGTCGAAGGAGGATGGCTGCCGCTGGCCATTGCCGGAACGATCTTCCTGGTCATGGAAACGTGGCGTTATGGCCGCCGCCATCATCAGGAGATCGTGCGCAACGAATCCCTGCCGCTCGATCTGTTCCTGGAGCGCGCCGACAAGACACCGATGCGGGTGGCCGGCACCGCGGTCTTCCTGCACGCGCGCACCGATACCGTTCCCGCGTCGCTGCTGCACAATCTCAAGCACAACAAGGTTCTGCATGAGCGCGTCGTACTGTGTCATGTCGTGGTCGACGACACGCCGTTTGTGCGTAAGGACAAACAGATCGAGGTCACGAAGCTCGGCAAGGGTTTCTACAGCGTCAACGTGCATCACGGCTTCTTCGAGACGCCGGACGTGCCATTGGCGCTCAGCAACGCGCGGCCGTTCGGTCTCGCAGTCGATGTCGATCACACGACGTTCTTTGTCGGCCGCGAAACGCTTGTGCCCGCGCAGACGCCGGCCCTCGGCAAGTGGCGCACATGGCTCTACATCCAGCTCGCCGCAAATGCGCTGTCACCGGCGCGGTTCTACTGCCTGCCGCCGAACCGCGTCGTTGAGCTCGGCGCGCAGATCACGGTCTGACAGAAACGTGTTGGGGGCACCGTGACGACCGCGACTCAACACTCCGCAAGACGGACAGCCTTCCTGACGCTCGGCGCCTTGGGCGTCGTGTTCGGCGATATCGGCACCAGCCCTCTTTACGCGATGCGCGCATCGGTCGATGCAGCAGCGGCCGGCGCGGTTCCAACGCCCTTCGCGGTGATGGGGGCGCTGTCGCTGATTGTCTGGTCGCTGCTCATCGTCGTGACGCTCAAATACGTGTTCCTGATCATGCGCGCCGACAATGACGGCGAAGGCGGCGTCCTGGCGCTGGCCGCGCTTGCGCACCGTTCGACGGGATTGGGGCGCTGGACGAAGACTACCATCGGCATCGTCGCGATCATCGGCCTCGCGCTGTTCTACGGCGACGGGATGCTGACACCGGCGATCTCGGTGCTCAGCGCCGTTGAAGGCCTGAAGGAAGGCGGTCCCTCGTTCGAGCCGCTGATCATGCCGGTGTCACTGATCATTCTCATTGGCCTTTTCATGCTGCAGGCGCGCGGTACCGACCGCATCGGCAAGATCTTCGGGCCGGTGATGGTGCTGTGGTTCGTGTCCATCGCGGTGCTTGGCCTGTCCGCGATCTTCAAGGCGCCGGAAATCCTCAAGGCGATGAGCCCGACCTACGGCATCGCGCTATTCGTTCGTGAACCGTGGACAGCGTTCGTCGCACTCGGCTCCGTCGTGCTTTCGGTGACGGGATGCGAAGCGCTCTACGCCGATATGGGCCATTTCGGGCGCATGCCGATCCGCCTCGCCTGGCTCGCGGTCAGCTTGCCGGCGCTGTTGCTGAACTATTTCGGACAGGGCGCGGGGCTGTTGCTCAATCCCAAAGCCACGGCATTTTCATTCTACGCACTGGCGCCGCATTGGGCGCACTATCCGCTTGTCGGGCTCGCGACGCTGGCGACGATCATCGCGTCGCAGGCGGTCATCAGCGGCGTGTTCTCGATCACGCGGCAGGCGGTGCAGCTTGGTCAGTTGCCGCGCATGGAGATCAAGCACACCTCCGAAACCGAGGCCGGCCAGATCTATGTGCCGCGCATCAATGCGATGCTCTGCATCGGCGTCGTGCTGATCGTTCTGATCTTCAAATCCTCCGATGCGCTGGCGGCCGCTTACGGCATCGCCGTCACGGGCGTGATGGTGATCAGCACGGTGCTCGTCGCGCTTGTCGCGATCCGCAAATGGCACTGGAGCAGGCCCGCGGTATACGCGGTCTTTGGCGCGTTCGGCCTGATCGACCTCGCGTTCCTGGCCTCCAATTCGCTCAAGATCGTCGAAGGCGGCTGGCTGCCGCTGCTTGTCGCCGCCGGCGTGTTCGTGGTGATGGACACGTGGCGCGTGGGACGTCGCATTCACCTCGACAAGGTGCGCGACAATGCGTTGCCGCTGCAGCTGTTCCTGGATCGCGCCGATCGCGTGTCGCAGCGCGTTGCGGGGACGGCGATCTTCCTGACGCCGCGCCTCGACATCGCGCCGAATACGCTTCTGCACAGCATGAAGCATTACAAGGTGCTGCACGAGCGCATCGTGCTTGTGAGCATCGTGGTCGACAACACGCCCTTCGTGCCGGAAGCAAAGCGCATCGACGTCGAGAAGCCTGGCAAGGGATTCTTCGAAGTCCGCATCCATTTCGGCTTTTTCGAGAATCTCGATGTGCCCAAGGCGCTCGAGAAGGCGCGGCCGTTCGGGCTGGTGATCGATGTCGACACTTCGACCTTCTTCGTCGGGCGCGAGACGCTGGTCGCGGGCAGCCATCCCGGCATCGCGAACTGGCGCATCGGATTGTACACCTGGCTTGCGTCCAACGCGCTGGCGCCGGCCAGCTTCTACGGTCTTCCGCCCAACCGCGTGGTCGAGTTCGGCACCCAGATCACCATCTGATCAACATCTGGGTGTTCGATAGCAAATACCGCAACGGCTTGATTTTCGTTTTCACGGGATCGCCGAAATTGCACCGCGTCTATTCGAACCTCGATTTTCGCGAGGGGGTACCCCGGACTTATCGAACAGCGAAGCGCAACATAATTGTTCGACGAAAATCTTTCAGGGGGCCCTTCGACCCTTATCGAACACCAGCACCGCCGACAGCCGACATAGCGATATGGCGGCGGCACGGACAAACTTCAAGACAGATGGATGGAATTTCAGGATGCCCGCCGGGATTGACCGGCGGCAGGATGTTGCTGTCTCGTTGACGCAGCCGTCATCGGAGTTTCTGCATGCGCCGTCTTGTACTTGCCGCAGCCCTCGTCCTGTTCGGAGCGAGCGATGCGTTCGCCGCGAAAGTCGCCCTCAAGATCGATCAGGGCATCCTGAACGGCGAGACGGAAGACGACGTGCAGGTCTTCAAGGATATTCCCTACGTCGCGGCGCCCATCGGCGATCTGCGCTGGCGCGCGCCACAACCGGGACCGAGCTGGACCGGTGCGCGTGATGCGACGGCTTTCGGTCCCGTCTGCCCGCAGAACCAGAAACCCAGCCAGTTCATTCCGAAGCTGCCTTATGCCGAGGATTGCCTGTCGCTGAATGTGTGGTCGCCGAACACGACCTCCGCCGCGAAATTGCCGGTGATGGTGTGGATCTATGGCGGCGCGTTCGAGACCGGCGGGGCGTCCGTTCCATTCTATGACGGCACCGATCTCGCCAAGCGCGGCGTCGTCATTGTGACGTTCAACTACCGCCTCGGTGAACTCGGCTTTCTCGCGCATCCCGCGCTGGCCAGTGAACACACGAACGATGACGCGACCGGAAATTTCGGCCTGCTCGATCAGATCGCGGCGCTCAAATGGGTGCAGAAGAATATTGCAGCGTTCGGCGGCGATCCGGGCAACGTCACCATCTTCGGCGAATCTGCCGGTGGCATGAGCGTCAACGATCTGATGGCGTCGCCGATGGCGCGAGGTTTGTTCACAAAAGCGATTTCGGAATCCGGGCTTGGCTTCAACGAGATTCCGTCGCTCGAGAAAGCGCAGCAGGCGAGCACCGATTGGGGCGCGGCAATGGGGGTTACGGGCTCGGATGCGGTAGCCCTCGCCAGGCTTCGCGCGCTGAAGGTGGACGACATCCTCAAACACCGGGCCACGAACGCCACGGAAGGCGGCATCGCGCCGTTCATCGACGGCAAGGTCCTCACCGATCAGGTCTCGGCGTCGTTCGCGAAAGGTGAGATCGCGAAAGTGCCTTACATCGCCGGCTCGAACAGCAATGAGGCGAGTCTGGCAAAGGCCGTCGGCTCCGATCCGGTGAAGGACCTCGACAAATTCGGTGACGCGCTACCCCAGGTACGCGCGGTCTACGAAGTGGACGGCAAGCTGACCGATGAAGAACTCGGCCGTCAGGTATTCGGCGATTCATGGTTCACCGCGCCCGCGCAGACATTGGCCGGGTTCGTCGACAAGGGCGGTGAGCCGGCGCGCGTCTATCAATTCGCCTACATCGCCGATTATTTCCGCGGCAAGGTGCCCGGCGTCGGCCACGGCGGCGAGATTCCGTTCGTCTTCGGATTCCACGGCCTTGGCTTCTTCGCCAATTTCACCAGCGATCTGGACAAGAAGGTCGCTACACAGATGGGCGATTACTGGGTGAATTTCGCCAAGACCGGCGATCCGAACGGTGCTGGACTTCCCGTATGGCCCGCGTTCTCGAACGGATCGCGCCAGACACTGCTGGTCGACGACACAACGAAAGCCGTCACCGATTTCCGCCGTGGCCAGGTGCAGATCATGACCGGCATATGGGCCAAGCGTGCGGGGATACCCGCACCTTAATCCAGCGCGTACACCAGCGCCTTGAGATAGGCACTTTCCGGCAGCATCGGGTGCACCGGATGGTCGGCGCCGGCACCGGCCTGATGGATCACCCGCGCGCGGCGCTCGCTGCGCTGGATACCAAGCGCGCATTCCTGCGCGAATCGGTCGGCCGATATGTTGTGCGAGCAGGATGCCAGCAGGAGCAGACCATTCGGTGCGACGAGTTTCGCTGCCATGCGCGCGAGCTTGCGATAGGCTTTGGCGCCGGGCTCCAGATCCTTGCGCGATTTCACGAAGGGCGGCGGATCGGCGATGACGATGTCGAAGGTCTCTTTCGCGTTGCCGAGGCGCTCGAACTCCTCGAATACGTCGCTCTTCACGAACCGGCAGATCGATGCGACGCCGGTTGCTGCGGCGGATTCTTCCGCCAGCGCGAGCGCGGGCGCAGAACTGTCGAGCGCCACGACCTCTTTCGCACCACCCTTCGCCGCGGCGAGCGCGAAGCCGCCGGTGTAGCAATAGGCATCCATCACCGTCTTGCCATTCGCGAGCGCGGCCATGAAGGCGCGGTTGTCGCGCTGATCGTAGTACCAGCCGGTCTTCTGGCCTTCGCCGAGATCGGCGAAATAGCGGATGCCGTTTTCTTCGACCGCGATACGGCCAATTTCGCCCTTCTCCGCGCGCACATACGATTCGAGTCCTTCGAGAGAGCGCGACGGCGCATCGGCGCGCAGGATCACGGTCGTAAGCTGAATCGCTTCATCGAGCGCCTTGAGCAGGGGCTTCAGCAAAGCCTCCATCCCCGCCGTCGTGATCTGCACCACGCACGCGTCGCCGAAACGGTCGATGGTGAGGCCGGGCAGATAATCGCCTTCGGCATGCACCAGCCGATAGAACGGCTTCTTGTAGACCGCGTCGCGCAGATCGCGCGCACGCGCCAGCCGCTTCTCGAAGTAGTTCGCGCCGAGCACGATGTCCGGTGCGCTATCCAGAATGCGGACCGCGATGAGGCTGTTCGGATTAAAATAGCCGGTGCCGTAGGGCCGGCCGTCATCGCCGGCGACGTTCACCACGCTGCCGGGCTTCAACGCCTTGGTTGCGTTGCTCATCTCCACTTCATTGGAGAACGCCCACGGCGCACCGGCGCGGATGCGGCGGCCTTCCCTTGGCTTCAGACGGACGACAGGATGAGACATGGAAACCGTGGCGCGGAAAAAGCGCCTTCGGTTAGCATGCCCACGGGCAAATAGATAAGGGGCCGTCATGGCACAGAATCCGGCAGCGAAATTCGGCAGCATGCGCGGCAAGACGCCGGAGGAAGCCAAGTTCTTCTGGACCGGCGGCCCGGTGCAGGTGGCGGAGCGGAGCTGGTTCGCCTCCCAATTCTCCGGTTGCACGGCATTCGAGACCGACGAGGGCCTCGTTCTCGTCGACACCGGCACCCGGCAGTTCGCGCCGGTGATCGCGGCGATGCTGCGCCAGAAGACGCAGGCGCCGGTGCACACGGCGATCTACACCCATGGCCACATCGACCACGCCTATGGTCTCGACGCGTTCCTGACCCCGGGACAGAAAAAGCCACGCGTGATCGCGCACAGCGCCATGCCCGCGCGCTTCGAGCGTTATGCGGCGACCGCGCGCCACAATGCAGCGCTCAACGCTCGGCAGTTTGGCGGTACGGTGGAGGCGCAATCGCAGGACGCTTATGCCGCATTCGGCCAGCCGCCGGTGCCCCCGGACACGCTGTACGACGACCGGCTCGACATCACTGTCGGCGGCGTGAAATTCGAACTGCATCACTGTCGCGGCGAGACCGACGATCACACCTGGGTGTTCTGCCCGGAGCGCGGCGTACTGTGCCCCGGCGATCTCTTCATCTGGGCAGTGCCGAACGACGGCAATCCGCAGAAGGTGCAGCGCTATCCCTGGGACCGCGCGAAAGGCCTGCATGCGATGGCGGATTGCGCGCCGCAGGCGCTGTGTCCCGGTCATGGCGGGCCGGTGATCGGCGAGAAAGACAAGATCGTCCGTATGCTGACGGAGACGGCGGCGTTCCTGGAAACCGTCGTCTCGCGCACGATGGAAGCGATGGAGAACGGCTCGCCGCCGCATGTCGACATCGTCACCGGCATCGAACTGCCGGCGTCCGACTCGCCGTGGCTGCAGCCGGTCTATGACGACACCGAATTCCTGGTGCGCAATGTCATCCGCTATTACGGCGGCTGGTGGAGCGGGCGTCCCGGCGAACTCAAACCGGCGCCCCGCGACAAACTTGCGCAGGAGATCGCGAACCTCAGCGGTGGCGCGGAAAAGCTTGCTGAACGGGCATTAAGTCTTTCACACGCGGGTGAACATCGTCTCGCCTGCCATCTTGCGGATTATGCGCTGGAGGCCGCGGCTTCCGACACATCCGTGCAGGAAAAGGTCGCTCAGGTTTATGATAAGCGCGCGGAGAGCGAGACAAGCTTGATGGCGATTAACATCTTCAACTCGGCCGCCGCCTATGCGAGAGCGGGTCGCGCGTTCCGCTGAGGGAACTCGCGCCCTATTCTCGTCACAAAGTTCCTTAGAACGCGCGGCCCAGCGAACTGCGGGCTTTGCACGCGCGCCTCGACCACCTATGTGGTCGACGTCTCCTCCATCGAATTTCGGGACGCCTGCGCGGGAAAGCCATGACTGTTGCCGTGAGTTTCAAATCCGCAGACCAGCTTGTCAGCGAGCGCCTTGTCGGCGTTCTCGATGCGTGGAAGCGCACGGCGGGTGAACGCATGGGACCGAAGCGTGAAGAGATCACGCCCAGCCTTCTGCGCACGGCACTGCCCTGGATATGGATGATCGATGCGGTCGATGGCGGAAAGGATTTCCGCTTTCGAATCGCGGGCGAGCGCGTGATCGAATTCATGGGCCGCCGCCATGCTGGCGAGTTGCTCTCCGACAATCTCGACAATCCCTTCTTCCAGCGCATGCGCGCGATCCTCGCCGAGTGTCATCTCCGCAAGAAGCCCGTCGCCGCGGGGCCGATCCGCTCCAACCTCAAAGGCAAGGAGTTCTTCGAGATGGAAATCGTCGTCATGCCCCTGTCCGAGGACGGAAAGCAGGTGACGACGCTGTTCGGCGCCATGGACCTGCGCGGATTGCCGACGCTCGCCCGATAAGCTGCCCAAGCGGCACCCTCCCGCAGGGCTTGCGTGACGGGGCGGTCATCTTTTAGATGCGCCCTTTCAAGGGAGACAGACATGTCAGCTGGCAAATACGAAATCGTCGTTCAATCCCCCATGGGCGCACAGCCCTCCACGCTCGAACTCAATGCGGACGGTTCCGGCACGCAGTCGGCGCAGGGCCGCACCCAGCCGATCACCGACGGCAAGATCGACGGCAACAACGTGTCGTGGAAGAACTCCATCACCACGCCGTTCCCGATGACGCTTGAATTCGCCGGCGTCGTCGATGGCGACAAGATTTCCGGCAACGTGAAGGCGGGCTCGTTCGGCTCGTTCCCGTTCTCGGGCAAGCGCGCGTAAGACGCGTTCGGATTCTGTATAGTAAGGGGGGCGGTCCTTCGGGACTGTCCCCTTTTTGCTTGAGAGCCCCTTTTTTGCTTGAAAGATGGCGCGCGTGAAACTTCATCCCGATGGCTGGCCCTATATCGCGATCGCGGTCGCGCTGAACGTGTTGCTGTTCGCGCTCGCTGGCTGGTGGGGCTTGCTGCTGGTGCCGGTGAGCGCGTGGTGCATCGCCTTCTTCCGCGATCCCGAACGCACGGTGCCTGAGGGCGATGGATTGATCGTGTCGCCGGCGGACGGCGTCCTGCTCCCGGTCGTGCAGGCCGTTCCGCCAACCGAACTCGGCATGGGCGACACGCCGCGCGCGCGCCTCAGCATCTTCATGAACGTCTTCAACGTGCATGTGAACCGCGTGCCCGCGAACGGCACGGTGACGGCGCTTTCCTATCGGCCGGGCAAGTTCATCAACGCCTCGTTTGACAAGGCGAGCGAAGATAATGAGCGCATGTCGGTGCGCCTGCGCATGGCGGGCGGCGCGGAACTCGCCTTTGTGCAGATCGCGGGCCTCGTCGCGCGGCGGATCCGCTGCGATCTGCACAAGGATCAGCAGGTGCGCCGTGGCGAGCGTTTCGGCATAATCCGGTTCGGCAGCCGGTTGGACGTCTATCTGCCGGCGGAAGCGGCGGTGAAGGCCGTTAAAGGTCAGAAGATCGTGGCCGGCGAGACGGTCCTGGCCGAGCTTGGGAAGAACTGAACGATGGCGATTGAACGACTGACGGCGCGGCAGCGCATGGCCGAACGCCTCGAGGATTTCGCCGAGGCGCGCCAGCGCGTGGTCGAGCGGCTGGAAGACATCTCGGTCTCCAAGCTGGTGCCGAGCATTCTGACATTGCTCGGCCTTTGCGCAGGCGCGACCGCGATCCGCTTTGCGCTGACCGAGGATTGGAAACATGCCGTCACCGCGATCATCATCGCCATGGTGTTCGATATGCTGGACGGCCGTGCGGCGCGCGCGTTCGGCGCCGACACGCGGTTCGGCGCGCAGCTGGACAGCCTCGTCGATCTCGTGAGCTTCGGCGTGGCACCCGGCGTGGTCGTGTTCATGTGGAGCCTGGAGAACATGGGGGTCGCGGGCTGGATCGCCACGCTGATCTTCTGCGCCTGCAGCGCGATCCGCCTGGCGCGGTTCAACATCCAGAGCGAGATGGCGCGCGACGAAGGCGCCACCCAGGCCAATCCCTATTTCACCGGATTGCCGATGCCGGCGTCGGCGTTCCTCGCCGTGTTTCCGATGCTCCTGAGCTTTCTGTTCGGCGAACAATATGTGCGCAACCCGGAAATCACCAGCGTGGTGATGATCCTGGCGTCCGTGCTGATGATCAGCCGCGTGCCGACGCCGTCGATCAAATACATGCATCTGCCGAAGGCGTTGCTCGCGGTCGCCTATCTCGCGCTCGGCGGCGTCGTGCTGCTGCTGATCAACTGGCCATGGGCGACGCTGACCGGCGCGTTCATTCTCTACGCGCTGACCATCCCCGTCACGATGTGGCGCAAGGCCAAAGAGGTTGATCTCGAGGACCCTCCGGCAATTACGGATTGAATCACATCGTTTCCCTAAAACGCCGCACAAACCTGCCGTGTGATCAGTCCAACGGATTGCTGGTGGAACTGGCGCTTATACGCATCCATCATATGCGAGAGCTTTGCTGCGGTATCCGGCGATTGCGCGGCCGCGACGAGGACGATCTTGCTGTCTTCGTGGATCATCGATCTCGCCTTCGAATCGAACCACGCACCTTGGCCATTCGTCACGGTGAATCCGGCGGGAAAATCCTCCGCGATGACCTTCGCCGCGAAATCGGACCATTCCTCATCGGTGACGGGACCGCGGCCCTCGATGTCCCGGCCAAAGAACAGCTGCGCTTCGATCATCGGACGTTCGCCGTGCACGGGACAGGTCGCGGCTCGCGCCGCGGTGCACAGCGCAAACAATGCCAGGCCGAGAACCGCCAGCTTCATGCGGCGATGCGCACCGGAAGCGTGGCGTAGCCTTTGACGAAGCTTGAATAGATACGCTCCGGCTCGCCCACGACTTCGATGTTCTTGAAGCGCTTCAGGATCTCTTCCCACACGATGCGCAGCTGCATCTCGGCCAGACGGTTGCCGACGCAGCGATGGATGCCGAAGCCGAAGGAGAGATGCTGGCGCGGCCTTGCGCGGTCGATGATGAAGGCGTTCGGGTTCTCGATCACTTCGTCGTCGCGGTTGCCCGAGACGTACCACATGACGACCTTGTCGCCCTTTTTGATCTGCTTTCCCCTGAACTCGATGTCGGAGAGCGCCGTGCGGCGCATGTGCGCGAGCGGCGTCTGCCAGCGGATGATCTCCGGCACCATGCTTTCGATCAGCGCCGGATTGTCACGCAGTTTCTGGTACTGATCCGGATTTTCGTTCAGCGCCAAAAGCCCGCCCGAGATCGAATTGCGCGTCGTGTCGTTACCGCCGACGATGAGCAGGATGACGTTGCCGAGATATTCCATCGGCTCCATGTTCCGCGTGACGTCGGAATGCGCCATCATGGAGATGAGATCGCTTTTCGGCTCGCTGTTGACGCGCTGATTCCACAACTCCGTGAAATAGGCACCACACTCGCGCAATTCTGTGCGCCGTTGCTCTTCCGAATCCACGATGCCGTGGCCGGGAATGGCGGTCGCCACATCAGACCAGCGGGTGAGCTTGCGGCGTTCCTCGAACGGAAAGTCGAACAGGGTCGCGAGCATCTGTGTCGTGAGTTCGATCGACACGCGATCGACCCAATCGAAGGTTTCGCCACGTGGCAATTCGTCAAGCATCCTGCCCGCACGCGAACGGATGGTGCCTTCCAGCTTCTCCAGATTTTCCGGAGCCACGATCGGGCTTACCACCTTGCGCTGCTTGTCATGCTTGGGCGGATCCATGGCTATAAACATCGGCAGCAGGAAATCCGTCTGCTGGTTACGTAGCGTGATGCCGCCCAGATGCGCCTCCGACGAGAACACCTGATGGTTCGTGTCCACCGCCATGATGTCGTTGTACTTGGTGATCGACCAATAGGGGCCGTACTCGCTCTCGGCGCAGTAATGCACCGGGTCTTCGCGCCTCAGCCGCTCGAAATAGGGCCAGAAGGAATTGGTCCGGAACAGCTCCGGCTGGCCGACATGAATCTTGTCGAGCGGCATGTCATAGGCAGGCGAACTTCCCTCATAAGACTTCGCTTGAGCGGACATGGCAGACCTCCGGCAATGACGCTGCCGTCACGGTAGGCCCACCCCGACAATTTGTCACCCCGGTGGCGGGAGTCACAACGTGCGGCCCCGGGGCGAGCAATTTCATCGCATTCGAACCCGGTTCAGACCGCCGGCGTTAACCGGACCTTCGGGTCTTTGCGCGAAATTGCACGCAGGAGTTTACCGCCTGTTCACCGTGATTGCGCGGTGAGGAGGCTCGAAGGGATATCCGGTATGTGCGGCATCGCAGTGGCTATCGATTGGAATGACGCGGAAGACACCGTGCGCGCACTGGCGCCGAAGATCGCGCATCGCGGCCTCATCAGCGATCCGGTCACATGCCCTGCGAAGAACGCAGCCTTCTACACGCGGCGTCTTCCCATTGTCGACGAAGCCCATGGCGAGCAGCCGAAAACCTCGTTCGACGGCCGGATCGTCGTTGCCATGAACGGCGAGATCTACAATCACCGCGCGCTGCGCCAGGAACTGGAAGCGCTCGGCATCAAATTCCAGACGGATTGCGACACCGAGGTGCTGGCGAACGCGCTGCGCGCCTGGGGTGCGATGGCGCTCGGCCGCATCAACGGCATTTTCGGTTTTGTTTCCCTCGATCTGACCACCGGGGAGTTTCTGGCCGCGCGCGATCCCTTTGGCGTAAAGCCGCTCTATGTCGTGCAGCGCGGGAGCGGTTTCCTCTTCTGCTCCGAAATCGCGCCGCTGCTTTCGGTGACCGAAAGCGACGAAGTCCTGTTACTGCCCCCCGGACACGTGCTCGTGCGGAACGCCTGCGCGAAATATCACAACCGTCGGCCGGCCAATCGTGCATCGACGATCCCTGAACTCGACGCGGCGCTTGAAAAGGCGGTCGTCTCGCGCCTGTCGTCCGAGCAGCCTGTCGCCACACTGTTCAGCGGCGGCATCGACAGCACACTGCTGGTTCACTATGCGCGCCGCCACGTCTCGTCGCTGCCCGCTTACTTCGCCGGAAATACCTCAAGCAGAGATTATCGCTTCGCGCAGGAATACGCGGCGATGATCAACCTCGATCTTCGTCATATCGAAGTCGGGGACTGGAACACATCGACGCTCGGCGAACTCGCGCAACTGGTGCAGACGGTCGAGACCTATGAGCCCGGCGCGATACGACCGGCGTTCCTGACCCGCCGCGTGGCCGAGAGAATGCATGACGACGGATATCGCGTTGCGCTGTGCGGCGAAGGCGCCGATGAGCTCTTCGCCGGCTATGCGCCGCTGGAACGCGCGTTCACGATCGCCGAACCGGCTGGGCGTGATGTGCAGGCTCAATGCCTCGATCTTATGCACCGTTTGAATCTGCAGCGCGTCGATCGCTGTGGCATGCAGCATCAGCTTGAAATCCGAGAGCCGTTCCTCGACACCGGGCTTGCCGAGCGTGCATTGGCGATGACCGGCGCGGAGCTGGTGATAAACGGCGTCGGAAAGCAGCCCCTACGCGAGATCTACAACCTCTATCCGCGCGAATTGCCGAGTTCTGTCCGCGACCGGAAAAAGCTGGGCTTTGCGGAAGATCTCTACGGCGCAGAGACGGATCACATCGATACGCTGTTCAACGATACGATCAGCGACGCGGAATTCGCCGAGGGCAAACGCGTGTTCAGCGAATTCGCGCTGTCGAACAAGGAAGAGCTTTTCTACCTCGCAAGCCTGGCGCGCAAGATGGACGTCTCGCGCGTGCCGCATCTCAAGCAGCGCGCCATTCTTGCGGTACCGGCAGACGCCCCGGCCCGCGCGGCGTAGCGCCTACTTCTCCTCGTCCGGATACGGGCCTTTGCCGCCTTCGGCAATGAAGCGGTCGATGCGGGCTTCGAGCAGCGGCAGCGGGACAGAGCCCATCTGCAACACGGTGTCGTGGAAGGCGCGGATGTTGAACTTGTCGCCCAACGCCGCCTCAGCCTTTGCACGCGCTTTCTTGATCGCCATCTCGCCGAGATAATACGACAACGCCTGACCGGGCCACGCTATGTAGCGATCAACTTCCGTCTCGATCTCGTGATCGGGGAGCGCCGTGTACTGGCGCATATAGGCAATGGCCTGTTCGCGCGTCCAACCCTGAGAGTGGATGCCGGTGTCGACAACGAGACGCACCGCGCGCCAGATCTGCCAGCCGAGATAGCCGAAACGATCATACGGCGTCTCGTACATGTCCATCTCGACGCCCAGATATTCGCAATAGAGCGCCCAGCCCTCGCCGTAAGCCGAGATGTACGAATAGCGCCGGAAATCCGGGAGCGTCGTGTCTTCCGCTGCGAGCGATCCCTGCAACGCATGACCCGGCGCGGATTCATGCAACGTTAGCGACGTCAGATTGAACAGCGGGCGATGCGGCAGGTCATACGTGTTGACCAGATAGACGCCGGGGCCGCCACGGCCCGAGGTGTAGAACGGCGCAAGATCGTCCGGCACCGGCTTGATCGCGAACCGCGCACGCGGCAGGCGGCCGAAATAGAGCGAGGCTTTGCCGTCGAACGTCTTCGCGATCCATGCGGCTCTGTTGAGCAGGTCCTGCGGCGTCTTCGCATAGAACTGCGGATCGGTGCGCAGGAATTCCTGGAATGCGGCGAAATCGCCCCTGAAGCCCGTTTCCTTCATCACATCGACCATCTGCTGATGGAGCGAGGCAACTTCCTGTTCGCCGATCTTGTGAATCTCGGCCGGGTCCATGTCGAGCGTCGTGTACTCGATGATCTGCTGGCGGTAATAGGCCTTGCCGTCCGGCATATCGATGGCCGCGAGCGATTTGCGCGCACCCGGCACATATTCCGTGTTCCAGAATTTCAGCAGCTCGCCATAGACCGGCTGCACCTGATTCCTGATGACGTCGATCGCTTCGGCGCGGAGCTTTGCCTGCTCTTCAGGGGTACCGGCGTGCATCTTCTTGAACGGCTCGTAGAAAAGCGAGTCTTCCGGCTTTGCGTTCGTGACGTTGGAGATCGACGCGTCGCGACCCTGCAAGGTCACCTGCGGCGGCGTGAAGCCGCGCTTCAGGCCCGCGCGCATCTCATCCATCTGCTCGTGATAATAACGCGGCACATCGCGCATCTGCGCGATCCAGTTCTGATAGTCTTTCAGCGTGCGGAAATCGCTGCGCGCGGTGTAGCCCATGTCGGTCCAGAACGTGGTGTCCGAATTGGCGGGCATTTCGAAGTCGCGGAATTTCTGGCTCGCGATCATGTTCACGATCTGCGGGCGATAGACGTCGTAGTTCACCTGATTGGCCGCGCTGAGCTTCGCGCGCGGGATCGCGTCGAGCTGTTTCAGCGTGTCTTCCCAGTAATGCGTGCGGATGTCCTGCGACGCGGGATCGACCTTGGGCAGATGGTCCTGGATCTCACGCGTGTCGTCTTCGCCGCTTGCGAACTGCTTCTCGCGCCATTTCCATTCTTTGGTGTAAAGCGCCTTGAACCGCGCATCGGCCGAAGATTCTTTCGCCGCCGCGACAGCGGGAACCGCTGCCATTGCCAGAACGATTGCCGCACAGCCGGCCAGAAGCACGTTCATGTGTATACCCCTCGAAAATCGGCTGGGACCGTAGCGCGGACATACCCCATCCGCTAGCGTGCCAAATAACAGGGGGAGTCACATGAGTGCGATTACGCGCCGCAAGACCATCGAAGCCAGCGTTGCGCTCGACGGAACCGACCGGCTGAAGCAGACACTAAGCTGGCCGCACCTGATCGCTATCGGCGTCGGCGCGATCGTGGGCACCGGCATCTATACACTGACGGGCGTCGGCGCCGGCCTCGCGGGACCGGCGGTGGTGATCTCGTTCCTGATCTGCGGCGTGATCTGCGCCTGTGCGGCGTTCTGCTATGCCGAAATGGCAACCATGATCCCGGTGGCTGGCAGCGCTTATACCTATAGCTACGCCGTGCTCGGCGAGATCATCGCCTGGGTCGTCGGCTGGAGTCTCGTGCTCGAATACACCGTCGCCGCGGCGGCGGTTGCCGTCGGCTGGGCCGGACATGCCGAAGCTTTGATCGTGGCTGCTGGATGGCCGGTTCCGGCGAACTTGATGCACGGTGTTTTCTCCGGCGGCCTGATCAACATTCCCGCCGTCATCATCGCCGGCGTCGTGACGTTGCTGCTGATCCTTGGCACCCGCGAAAGCGCGACGCTCAACATCTTCCTTGTGCTCATCAAATTGGCGGCGCTGGTTTTGTTCGTCGTGCTGGCGATGCAGTCGTTCGATGCCGCCAACTTCACGCCCTTCGCACCCTTCGGCTATGGCGCCACACAGGGTGCGGATGGAAAGAACTATGGCGTGCTGGGTGCAGCGGCGATTGTGTTCTTCGCCTTCTATGGCTTCGACACGGTGTCGACGGCGGCCGAAGAAACGAAGAACCCGGAACGCAACCTCACAATCGGCATCGTCGGATCGATGGCGCTGTGCACGGCAATCTATGTCGTCGTGGCATCGCTCGCGGTCGGTGCGATGTCTTACACCCAGTTCTCCCAGTCGCATGACGCAGCACCGCTGGTCTACATCCTGGAATCCCTGAACCACGGCACGGCCGCGAAGATCGTGGCCGCTGCTGTCGTCATCGCGATCCCGAGCGTGATCCTTGTGCTGATGTACGGGCAGAGCCGCATCTTCTTTACGATGGCGCGCGATGGCCTTCTGCCGCAGCGCCTTGCCGCCGTGAGCCAGTCACGCGGTACGCCGGTGCTTATGACCTTGATTACGGGCCTCGTCGTCATCGCCATGGCAGCGACGATGGATCTGAGCCAGATCGTCGAACTCGCCAACGTCGGCACGCTGACCGCGTTCATCGCCGTCGCGGTGTCGATGCTGGTGCTGCGCGTGCGCGATCCCAACCGGCCGCGCGTCTTCCGCACACCGCTGCCCTGGGTTGTCGGTCTCATTTGCATTCTGGGCTGCCTCTATCTCGCCTGGAGCCTGCCGACGCGGACGCAGATCTGGTTCTTCGAATGGAATGGCATCGGCCTCGTCGTTTATTGCCTCTACGGAATCCGGGCCAGCCGCCTCGCTAAGAAGGGCTGATGGCGTTGCCTTAGGGGAAATGCAGGCCTAGCCTTCCCTCACCATCCTGGGGAGGAAGGCCATGAATTTCGCATCGCTCTACGTCGAGGCGCTGAAGGACACCACCTGGACGGTGCCGCAGAACTACGACGCCTGCTTCAACTGGGTCTACGACACCGGCCGCGCGGGGATGATGGGCCTGTATCAGAAGGGCAAGGAGTTTCAGTGGGACGCGACCACGCGCATCGACTGGAGCCAGGAGCTCGACGAAGACAATCCGCAGCAGCTCCCCGAAGAAATGCTGCCGATCGCCGGCATGGATCTCTATCAGAAGATGTCCAGGCAGGAGAAAGCAAAGGTCCGCAAACACTTCCAAGCATGGCAGCTCAGCCAGTTCATGCAGGGCGAACAGGGCGCGCTGATCTGCGCGGCGAAGATCGTCACGCAGGTGCCGGACATCGATTCAAAGTTCTACGCCTCGACGCAGGTGATTGATGAAGCGCGGCATGTCGAATCCTATCGCATGCTGCTCTCCAAGTTCGGCGTCGCTTACGAGATCACGCCGCCGCTGAAAGAGCTGATCGATCAGACCCTGCGCGACAGCCGCTGGGACATGACGTATCTCGGCATGCAGGTGGTGATCGAAGGTCTCGCGCTTGCCGCGTTCCAGACCAACCGCGACTATGCGCAAAACCCGCTGGCGCAGCAGGTCAATGCCTATGTGATGCAGGACGAAAGCCGCCACGTCGCGTTCGGGCGTCTGGCGCTGCGCGATTACTATCCGCACCTGACGCAAAAGGAGCGTGACGAGCGCGAGGAATTCCTGATCGAAGCCTGCTACTTGATGCGCGATCGCTTCGAGTCACGCGAAGTGTGGGCGGCATTGGGCCTGCCGGTGCAGGAATGCGTCGATCACCAATACAGCTCGCCGCTGATGACGCGGTTCCGCAATGGCCTCTTCATGCGCATCGTGCCGATCGTGAAAGACATCGGGCTTTGGGGTGAAAAGGTGCGCAAAGGCTATGCCGATATGGGTGTGCTCGACTACGCGAACACCGATGTCGAAGCATTGCAGGAGAACGACAACAACATCGCCCGCGAGTTCGACGCTCGCCGCGCGCATGTGGAATCGACGATCAAGGCAGGACTCGCGGCGGAGTGACTACCGCCAGTTCTTGAAGACAAGCGCGAATTGGCTGTGCGCAACGCCACCGGCGTCGTGCATGCCGGCGTCCGCGATCAGCGCCTGATAATTCTTGTGCCCCTGCGCAAAGAACTGAAACGCGCCGTTGCAATCGATCCGGTCCATAACCAGCACCCCGCCAGGTCTCAGCGCGCTCCACGCCAGCGCGATCTCGTTGCGCATGTCATTGCCCGGATGCGGATTGGTATGCACGACCAGATCGAGCAGACCGAGGCGCGGCAACAGACCGGGCATCGCGCGCTTGGTCGTATCCGACACCAGCGACCAGCGATGCGCGACGCGTGGCTCTACCGCAAGACCGACCTTGCGCACAGCGGTCGAAGGCATGTCGATGCTGAACAGGTGGCCTCTGCGGTTCATCGCCAGCGCTTCAAGGATCAAGCGTGACGTGACGCCGAGACCGACGCCGATCTCCAGCAGCGCCTTGGGCTTTAGATGACGCGTCAGGCACCAGATCGCGCGCGATAGATCGAAATTCAGCTCCCCCGCATGATGCTCGACACTGCGAACGCGCCCCACGACGGACGGCCACAACGCCTGAAGCTCCAATGCCTCCTCGCACGGCCATGAGGCGCCGATGCCTGCGTGGAGGCGGCGCTCCCAGTCATGCATCGCACGATGGCGGAAGGAAGGCTGCGGATTTGTCTCGACGGTTTTTTCTTCGAAGCGAAAGCGATGACGGAGTGCCTGGCCAAGCATGGTCTATCCCTTCGCTGCGGTGAAAGCGCGACGCCACATCGGCGCGGTCTTGCGCGTCTCGGACGGCAGCGCCAGCATATCCATGAGCGACCGGCGCGACGGATGCGCCTGCGGCACCGCGTCGAAGCACAGGCGCAGGATCGCCGGATCATCCCACGGCACATCGTGATGGCCGCTGAGGAAATACGGGCTCGCCTGATCGCGCTCCCATTCGCGCGGGAAGAATGCAACGACATCGTTCGCGATGGAGGGACGGCGCGTCGCCTCGCTGCGCATCACAGAGCTCGCGAGCGCCGCCGGAAGATCGCGGCCTTCGCCGAACGCAAGCGTGCCGCCCTGCGTCGTGCGCGGATTGATTTCGATCAGATGCACATCGCCGGCATCGTCACGGATGAAATCCAGACCATAGATACCGGAAAGACCAAAATGCTTCGCGATCTTGCGCGACGCCTCCGCCATCTGGGGGCAATCGACGCGGCGGATCACATTCGGCGGGCCACCGGGGCCGTCGGAGACAAGGACGTCGTAGTAGATCTCGCCGGTGACCTCGCCCTGCCAGCAGGCAAAAGCGCTGTTCGCCGAACGCCCCGCGACAAATTTCTGTACGTTCACGATCGGCTTGGGCGCGAACACGGCATCGAGCAGAAAATGCGCATCTTTGCGCTTCAAGGCGCGTGCAACACTGCGCAGCCGTGAAACCGGACGCGACAGGCGCTGGAACGCGGCGATCGCATCCTCTTTCGTGCGCACGACCGCAACGCCCTCACCACCCCAGCTACCATCCACTTTCAACACCGCCGGCAAGCCCAGGAGATCGAGCGTCAGGTGGAGCTGTTCAAGGTTCGTGATGGAGATCGTCTCGGGTGTGCGAATGCCGAGGCGCGCAGATGCCTGCATCGAAGCGGCACGCGGAAGCATTTCCTCGAATGTATCGAGCCGGCCGAGCGAGCGGCGGAGCAGCGTGACCAGATGCGCGTTCTCGCCTCTCGCCGCCAATTCCTTCTTGTAGAGCTTGAGCAGCAAACCCACCGCTCGGTCGTCGCACGGCACGACGAGATCGGGCTCCGCCTTCGCCAGCGCCTTGCGCAGCGACCGCGTCGCGAGCAGCGGACGGTAAAGATGACATTCACCGACATAACGACTTAGCCGGGCCGGTGCACGGCGCGGACAAAGCACCTCCACCGACCAGGACGCCGCCGCGAAGCCGCCGGCATAGCGGGCGGTCGACGTCCAATCGACTGTCGTAACCAAAAGAACCTTGCGTGCCATTTCAGAACGTTCCGCGCATTCCCGCGTCTCGCTTTGCAGGGTCCGTTCCGCCCGGTTTCGCCAGCTTCTGGCACGAATCTGGAAGCAAGAGAGGCGTGCGGAGCGCGGAACGCTGCCACACGGATCAGACCGGGACGGAATGTCCCAAAGTGAGCGAGTGGAGTTTTCAAATGGCACAGATTTGCGATGTGGCGATCATCGGGACCGGGCCTCACGGTCTTTCGATGGCGGCGCATCTGAAGGCCCGCGGCATCAAATTCCGCATCTTTGGCAAGCCCATGGGCACCTGGGCCGATCACATGCCCAAGGGCATGATGCTGAAATCCGATGGCTTTGCTTCCAACCTGTCCGCGCCGGCGCGGGAGTCCACGCTCAAGGCCTACTGCGCGCGCAACAACGTCCCTTACGCGGATGAAGGCCTCCCGATCCCGCTCAAGACGTTCCTCGAATACGCGACCTGGTTCCGCAAGCGGTATGTCTCCGAACTCGAAGACACGATGGTCACCGCGCTGAAGAATGACGGCGAGGTTTTCGAGCTGACATTGCAGACCGGCGAGATTGTTGCCGCGCGCAACGTCGTGATGGCCGTCGGCATCACCTGGTTCGCCTACACGCCGGAGGTTCTCGCCGGCCTTCCCGCCTCTCTCGGATCGCACAGCGAAGCCTATGGCGACGTCACGCACTTCAAGGGCCGCGATGTGGCGGTGATCGGTGCAGGCGCGTCGGCCGTCAATCTCGCCGATGAACTCGCCAACGAAGGCGTGCGCGCGCACATCATCACGCGCGAGGCGGAGATCGAGTACAATCGCGTTCCCGACGCTTCCGATCAGACCCTGTTCGCGCGTATCCAGCGCCCGGCTTCCGGTATCGGCCGTGGCTGGCGCTCTGTCTTCTGCGCGCAGGCGCCGCTGCTGTTCTATCGCCTTCCGGATTCGCTCAAGCAGCGCGCAATCCGCAGCCACATGCATCCGGCTGCCGGTTTCTACATGCGCGGCAAGCTCGATGGCCGTGTCGAGACCACGCTCAGCCGCTCAATCCACAAGGCGGAAGCCGTGAATGGCAAAGTTGTGCTGACGCTTGCGGACAACGATGGCGCGCTGGAGACGAAGACATTCGATCATGTGGTCTCGGCAACGGGCTACCGCCCGGACATGCGCCGCGTATCGTTCCTGTCGAGAGAGCTGTGCGAGAAGATCACGCTCGCCGACGGTTCGCCGATCCTGTCCGACGGCCTGGAGACGCCGGTGCGCGGCCTGTTCGTGACCGGGCCGGCAGCGATGAACAGTTTCGGTCCGCTGATGCGTTTCATGGTGGCAGCGGAATTCGCCGCGCCGCATATCGCCGGCCGCCTGGAGCGCAAGCTGGGGAGCTGGACGTCGAACCGCGCGGCCTGAGCGCTCAGCCGGTGCCCGTGAGAAGGGGCTGCGTCGCCTCTTCCGTGATGAGACCCGGAATTCGCACGCTTACCGTCGTGCCACATTGCAGCACGCTTTCGATCTTGAGCGTGCCGCCATGGATTTCGGCAAGCGCGCGCACAAGCGCCAGGCCGAGACCCGTTCCCTCCTGCGAGGCGCCGACATGGTCGCGCACCTGGACGAAGGGATTGCCGAGACGGTCGATCTGATCCGCCGGAATCCCGATGCCGGTATCGCTGACCAACAAGACCAGATCGTCCCGTTCGGCAAGCGCGCGCACCACGATCTTGCCACCGGCAGAGGTGAACTTGATCGCGTTGGAGAGCAGGTTCAGCAGAATCTGCTTTATCGCGCGGCCATCTGCGTCGATCGCCAGCGGCTGCGGCGGCAGATCTTCCACCAGCAGGACGCCGTCGCGCTGCGCGCGCTCACGCATCAGCTCGGTGCAGTCGCGCACGATCTCGCGGATGTCGAAGCGCTGGCGATGCAGCTCGAACTTTCCGGCCTCGATCTTCGACATGTCGAGAATATCGCTGATCAGGCTGAGAAGATGGCTTCCCGCGCCCTGGATGAGGCCGGAATATTCCCGATAGCGCGGATCGCCAAGCGCGCCATAGAGCTCGCTTTGCATCAGCTCGGAAAACCCGATGATGGCGTTGAGCGGCGTGCGCAGCTCGTGGCTCATGTTGGCGAGGAACATCGACTTCAGGCGATTGGCACGCTCTGCCGCGTCGCGCGCGACAAAGGCTTCCTCCCGCGCATCCTCGGCACGCACGATCGCCGCCGCGAGGCCCTGCTCCAGTTTGCGCCGCTCCGCCAGCGCCGCGCCGACGAGTACGACCGAAAGCCCGATCACGGCGATGAAAAGCTGCACGATGATGATCTGCTCTCGCGCTGTGTGCACGTGCACGGCGAATTGGGCATGCGCCGTCAGGGCCGGCAGCATCAGATACACCGCCGCCATCAAAAGCCCGATCGTGCCGCCCTCGAACCCGCGCTGGAACGTCACCAGCATCACCGCGGGAAAGATCAGGAAGGCGATGGGGTAGCTTCGGAGATAGAAGTTGAGCCCGAGCGCGGCTGCGACCGTTCCGAGAAGCAGGATCGTGCCGACGATCTGGTCGCGCGAGAACATCCGGCGAAGCGCTTTCAGCTTCACCGTCATCAGCATCGGGACGACGATGCAGTAGCCCAGCGCGTCCGTGGCGTACCAGTCGAGCGATTGGGTCGCGAACGGCCTGTCAAAGACGAAGTAGAAATAGACCGCCGAGAGCAGCGCAGACGCGATCGGCGCCGGTCCGCCCGCAAGCGCGTAGAAGACGCAAAGCGATCTGGGCTTTGCGAACTCCCTATGCAGGCCCAGATAGTTGAGCGGCGCCGCCACGATGAGCACGCCAACCGCGTTGCAGAACGTCAGCGCGACAGCCGTCATCGGCACGTCGCCCATGACAAGATCGGCAGCAAGATTTCCCGCAAGGCCCGCAGCCAATATCGCCGGCCAGTTGCCGCGTGGTTGCCTGAGAAGGAAATAGACGAGAATCGCGTTGGCGATCCAGATCGCGCTCACGCGATTGATGTAGTCCGACAGTTCGAGGCCCGCGCAGGCGCTCCCGAAAATCAGGCCGAAGACCAGCGCCAACCGGACACCAGACGATTGCGTCGCGTTGCCGGCAGGTTCGTGTATGGCCTGAAAGCCCGTCAAAGCCTTAAATCCCGTGGGGTCCAGCCCCTCTTGCGCCAGACGACAATCAACCTTTGGTCTAGCAAAGCCGGGATAATGGCCGGTTAACCCGATCCTACACGGTCGCGCCGTCCGGGCAGCGCCGCCCTTTTCATTGTGCCCAGAGGGTGGTTCCGCGCCATAGCGTTGGTCGCAATATTCGTGTCTACCTATGCGCGGAGATGCTTCAAAAATGACATTGCGTTCATTGCGGTCGCGGCTTGGCCTGGATCGGGACGGCTTCATTGCCGCAGCCTTGCGGGCACTGCCCTATTTCGACCGCATGCTGATGTGGTCCGCGGCGACCAAGGAATATCAGGTCTATCCGAATTCCACGTTTCCGTGGACGGCCTACCTCGAAGCCAGCACGCCCGTCATCCGCGCCGAGGCGGAATCCTTGCTGCGGGACAGGATGGCCGTGCCGTCCGTGCGCGAGATTTCACCCGATCACGCCAAGATCGCCGTCGACGACAAGTGGCGGTCGTTTTTTCTCTGGGGCTATGGCGTGCGCATCGATGCGAACTGCGCGCGCTGTCCTGAGACCGCAAAGATACTGGAGAACATCCCAGGCCTGCTCACGGCATTCTATTCGGTGATGCTGGCCGGCGCGCATGTGCCGCGCCACACCGGGCCGACCAAGGCGATCCTGACCACGCATCTCGGGCTCATCGTCCCGGCAGAGCGCGAGAAATGCCACATGGATGTCGGCGGAAACGACGTGGTGTGGAAAGAAGGCCAGGTCGTGATCTTCGACGACATGTTCCCGCACGAGGTGTGGAACGACACGAACGAAGATCGCATCATCCTTCTGCTCCACATCAAGCGGCCGCTGAAATTTCCGGGATCGGTATTGCGCGATCTTTTCTTTGCCGGCCTGCGCGCCAGCCCGTTCGTACGCGACGGCCTGCGCAACCTCGACCAATGGGACAAGAAAGCGCCCGCGGCTGCCGTTGCCGCGGAGTGATGTTGGAAGCGAAGACTGGCTTGCCAGGCGAAGCGACGTGGTGAGAGGCCCAGGCTTCGCCCTTCGGGCTACGCCGGGGCAGTCTTCGCTCCGCTGCGCGTCGCGAAGACTGGTGCCGCTTGCGTGACTCGAACACGCGACCCCATCATTACGAATGATGTGCTCTACCGGCTGAGCTAAAGCGGCCCGGGAAGGCGCGGAAAATAGGCAGAAGCCCCCGATACTGCAACAGGGGATTTACGCCGCGGAAAGCCTCGTTTTTCGCGTTGCCGGGGCGCTGTCGGCGGGCCATTGTGACGCATGCTCTCGAAGGCCGACGACTATCCGATCCATCAGTTGCCCGAGCCGATCGCCACGGCCGGCACCGACCGCAACTTCTACGACCGCTACTTCTTCAACGGCTACACGATGGACGGCAGCGTGTTCTTCGCCGCCGCGCTGGGCGTCTATCCGCATCTGAACGTGATGGACGCGTCGTTCTCCGTGATCGTCGATGGCGTGCAGCACAATCTGCATGCGTCCAAAATCCTGAACATGGAACGGATGGACACGACGGTCGGGCCGATCTCCATCGAGGTTGTCGAGCCGCTGAAAGTTCTGCGTCTGCGCGTCGCCAGTGCCGAGCACGGCATCGCCGCCGATATCACCTTCCGTGCGCGCGCCTTGGCGGTCGAAGAACCACGCTTCACCTACCGCATTGGACCTCGCACACTGATGGACTACACGCGCCTCACCCAGAACGGGGCCTATGAGGGTTTCATCGAGGTCAAGGGCAAGCGCATCGAACTCGCGAAAGACAAGATCGTCGGCACGCGAGATCGCTCGTGGGGCGTGCGCCCGGTCGGCATGGGCGATCCGCAGGGTGTCGCGCCGCCGCGCCTGCCGCAATTCTACTGGCTATGGTCGCCGCTGAATTTCGAAGACCGATTCATGCTTTATCACAAGAATGCGGATGAGAACGGTCATTCGTGGAACACGGCATCTGTGATCGGCGCGCTTGATGATGCCGCGCCATCGCATATGGCGAGCTGCACGTCGAAGATTTCCTACAAGCAGGGTACGCGGCACGCGCAGGATGCAGTGCTCGAAACCGTCGATGCCGACGGCGGCAAATGGGAGATCGAACTTACGCCGAAGTTTCAGTTCTACATGTCCGGCATAGGCTACATGCATCCGCAATGGGGACACGGCATGTATCACGGCGAAAACGCGGTCGGTTACAACACCTACGATCTCGCCACCGTCAACGAGAACGATCCGCGCTTCCAGCACATCCAGGCATTCGTGAGCGCGAAGCTGAAAGGCCCCGGCGGTATCGTGCGCGAAGGCGCGGGTGTTCTGGAGCAGTTGGTGATCGGCGCGTACAAGCCGCACGGCCTCACAGGAATATTCGATCCCGCGCCATGAGCGATGCGCTGAGCGAGAACCTGGCGAAATATCTGGCGGCGAAGCTGAACGCACCCGATCTCACCGTGCACGATCTTGCGCGCATTCCGGGCGGCGCATCGCGCGAGACCTATCGCTTCCGCGCGCGCCATGGCGGCACAGAGCGCAAGCTCATCCTGCGCCGCGATCCGCCGGCGAGCTTGATCGAGACCGAGCGTTCGACCGAATACCGCGCCTATGAAGCGTTCCACAAACTCGGGCTTCCGGTACCGGAGCCGATTGCGCTGGAGCTTGGCAGCGAAGCGCTCGAGCGCCCGTTCTTCATCATGGCGGACATCGAGAACGCGATGGTCGGTTCGATCCTCGCGCCCGATCCGTATGGCGCGCATCGCGAGAAGATCGGCCAACAATTCTTCTCGATCCTCGGGCGTATCGCCGGTGCCGATCCGAAGGTGTTGGGCCTCTCCGATTTCGAAGGCGCCTCGGCGCCTGATCAATGTTGGCGCCACGAAGTCGCGCGCTGGGAGAAAGTGATCGACGAGGACGAAGGCGAGCCGCAGCCAATCGCGCGCGCCGCGATCCGCTGGCTGAAGCGCAATCCGCCGCCGCCCGCGCAAAAGATCAGTGTCGTGCATGGCGATTATCGCAGCGGGAATTTTCTCTTTGATGCCGACGGCGACATCCGCGCGATCCTCGACTGGGAGATGGCGCATCTGGGCGACCCGCTGGAAGACCTCGCCTGGGCGATCGACCCGCTCTGGGCACATCACGATCCCTCGCACCCTGCGGGAACGCTCGCCCGCGCCGATGCGATCAAAGTGTGGGAACAGGCGAGCGGCTTGAAAGCCGATCCTGCCGCGCTCGCGTGGTGGGAGATATTCGCGAGCCTGAAAGGCTGCGCGATCTGGATTTCCGCCGCGCATGAATACGCGACCGGCCGCAACGACGATCCGGTCAACGCCTTCTCGGGCTGGTATTGCCTCACCTATCACAACAAGGTTCTCGCCGACCGGCTGGGGGCGCTCGCATGAATCCCGACGCACAGGACATCCTGAACAAGAGCGCCGATCAGCTGATGGGCCAGTTAGCACCGGCGCTGAACGCGCAATACTCGCAAGGCACCGCAGCGGTGATGGCGCTGCTGCTGAAATTCGCCGGCAAGGAATACGAACGCGGCGCCGATATCCGCGCAGCAGAAAACGCCGACCTGCGCGCGCTGTTTGCCGAACTTACGCCGCGCGTCGGCGATGCAGCATTGCGCAAACGTACCGAAGACGCCGCCGCGACACACGACACCTCGCTTGCGATTTCAGCACTCAACGCTGCCAATCACGATCTGCGCCGCACTCTGATCGCGCTTCAGATTTGGATCGAAGAAAACGGCTCGCGCGAAGACCAGCAGCGCATCTGGTCGGCGCTCAGGGCGTCGGCAGATCGCCGGATTGTTTCTCTCTTCTAAAATTACGTCCCCACTTACCCAAATTCGTCATGGCCGCCCTCGTGGCGGCCATCCATTTTCCAGAGGCCTTTGGTTCGTGATCATGGATGGCCGGGACAGGCCCGGCCATGACGGATAGGGGGAGTCAACCGCCGCGCGGATGCGCTTTGGCGTAGACGTCCATCAGCTTTTTCGTGTCGATCTCGGTATAGGTCTGCGTTGTCGAGAGCGACGCGTGGCCGAGTAGTTCCTGCACCGCGCGCAGATCGCCGCCGCCAGCGAGCAGATGGGTTGCGAAGGAGTGGCGCAGCGCATGTGGCGTTGCGCGTTCTGACAATCCCAAACGCCCACGCAATCTCTGCATCAACAATTGCGCTTCGCGTGCGCTCATCGGCTTGCCGCGACGCGATAGAAAGAGCGGCGCTGCGGGAGCGCCGGAGAATGGAATGATGTCTGCGTAGGCGCCTACAGCTTCTCGCACGACAGGCAGCACTGGCACGACACGCTCCTTCATTCCCTTACCGATGATCGAGAGCGACGCTTTGAGCGGCACATCTTTGCGTGTCAGCGACAACGCCTCCGAGATACGCAGACCGCATCCATAAAGAAGTGTTAGCAGAGCCGTGTCGCGCGCGGCGATCCATTCAATATCGTGCGTGCCGACGTCTTCGATGACGCGCGCGGCGTCGTTTTCACTCAACGGCCTTGGCAATGTGCGCGGAATGCGTGGCGTACGCACGGCGCGCGGCGCGGGATTGTCGACCACACCTTCGCGCGCGAGATAGCGGAAGAAGGTTCGGATCGCCGACAGCGCGCGCTGCACCCCGCGCGGGCCCAGGCCGCGCGTGCGGCGGTCGGTGATGAAGGCGCGAATGTCCGCGGCGGTCAGCTTGGACAGCGCGCGTGCATCGACGCGGCTGCCAAGATGCTCTTTCTGGAAATCGAAGAACCGCCCGAGATCGTCGCCATAGGCGCGCAGCGTGTGCGCACTCGCGCGCCGTTCATCGGACAGGGATTTCAGCCAAGCCTTGCTCAGCTCTTCGGCGGATTGCCCCACGCTTTTACCGCCCGCTCGACCGCTTCGAGCTTTGTCTTCAGCGCCGCGTTCTCCGCGCGCAATTTCTCGATGACGTGAATCTGCATGTCGAGCGCTTCGCCCTCGAACCGCGGCGGAAGCAGCATCGCCAGAAACGATCCGTCCTGCGCCAGCCTTGCCCGATTCATGCGGATATACGCCCGAACGGCCTCATCGGCCTCGGGCGCAACATCTTCTGCCTGTTCGCTCATGCGTCCCTGATCTTCACACCGGCCTTCTGCGCATCGGCGAGGAAAGCGGCGAGCCCCTTATCAGTGAGTGGATGGTTCAACAGCTGATCGAAAATCTTGGCCGGGATCGTCGCCACATCGGCGCCGGCGAGCGCGGATTCGCGCACATGCGTCACGGTGCGGATCGAGGCAGCGAGAATCTGCGTCTTGAAATCGTAATTGTCGTAGATCGCGCGGATGTCACGGATCAGGCCCATGCCATCCTCGCCGCAATCATCCACGCGGCCTATAAAGGGAGAGATATAGGTCGCGCCCGCCTTCGCTGCCATCATCGCCTGAACTGGCGAGAAGCAGAGCGTGACGTTGACATGCAGATCGTCGGCGGCGAGCGCGCGGCAGGCTTTGAGCCCGTCCCAGGTCAGCGGCACCTTGATCGTGATGTTCTTGGCGATCTTCGCGAATCGGTGCCCCTGCTTCATCATGCCGTCGAAATCGGTGGCCAGCACTTCGGCGCTGACAGAGCCGGGAATGATGTGGCAAATCTCTTCCAGAACATCCACATAATCGCGGCCGGTTTTGGCGGCGAGCGAGGGATTGGTCGTCACGCCGTCGACAAGCCCTGTCTCCGCGTATTTGCGGATTTCGTCTAAATCGGCGGTATCAAGGAAGATTTTCATCGCGCCATTGACCGGACAGAATCGCTCTAGACAGTGTACCGCATGAAGGACGCCGCCTTGAAGCCCGCTTTGATGCTCGGACCACATCCGCGCGCCGGTGTGCTTTTGCCGTTACCGTTGCGCGGG